>OFHG01001047.1_pt1 | contig 10178 bp, 9 predicted proteins | sample 1521931 | NCBI WGS metagenome assembly OFHG01 (sample SAMEA2468438, study PRJEB22500) | soil metagenome | biome: Glassland; feature: Farmland; material: Clay | place: Australia | collected 2013-01-31 | depth 0.55 m | reverse complement strand
ACCCTGATCACCCAGGGCGCCGAGCGATTTGGGGCCCAGTGTATTGTTTTGGCGATTGATGCGCGGCGCTCCAAAACCGTTGGCGACCAACCACAATGGGAGGTGTTTATCAATGGCGGTCGCATCCCAACCGGATTGGATGCAATCGAATGGGCCCCACGTGGTGTAGAACTCGGCGCAGGAGAGATCCTCCTAACCAGCATGGATGCAGATGGCACTTTAGCCGGTTACGATGTGGAGCTCACTCGTGCTGTGGCGGAGGCAGTTCCGGTGCCGGTTATCGCATCCGGCGGTGCCGGCATGCCAGAACATTTCGCCCAGGTTCTAAGCGAGGGGAAAGCGGATGCCGCCCTGGCCGCCTCTTTGTTTCACGATGGGATTCTGACAATTAACCAAATCAAAGAATACCTGTTCAACCAATCGATCCCGGTTCGCAGAAACTGAACAAAGCTCTATGAATAATAACGAACTAATCTCTACGATCCAATATGATGACAGAGGGCTGGTGCCGGCCGTCGTTCAAGATGCCAGGACTGGCGCAGTTTTAATGCTGGCCTATATGAACGCAGAGGCCATCGAGAAAACAATCGCCACTTCCGAAGCCCATTTTTGGTCGCGCAGCCGGCAGGAATTGTGGCATAAGGGCAGCACCTCCGGGAATATACAACATGTTGTTGACATTCGTCTGGATTGCGACCGGGACACGCTGCTTTTGCGCGTCCATCCCGCAGGACCTGCCTGCCACACCGGCCACATGACTTGTTTTTTTCAGCGTTACGATAGCGAGCATAATACCTTCACCGAGATCGATGCCCTGTAAAGCCAGTTGATCTGCGTCCATGGCGGGGTAATCAACCCAACATTTCTGAATTCGGGAGCAGAACAAAACTAATGACCCTGGAAGATTTATATCGTATTATTTTGGATCGCCGTGAACACCCAACCCCAAATTCCTACACCGCCAGCCTGTTTGCCGCGGGTGAAGATGAAATCGTGAAAAAGGTAGGAGAAGAAGCCATAGAAGTGATCCTGGCAGCCAAAGCACAAGGGAAGCAACGCCTCATCGAAGAAATCGCTGACCTGACCTACCACAGCCTGGTCTTATTAGCCGCGTACGGGTTGACGCCCAATGACATAAAGCTAGAGTTGGAACGCCGCCACAAATAATTGGCAGACAATCTATGGTGACACGCAGAGCTTTTATTTTCGACATCGACGGTGTCTTGGTGGAACCCAAAGGCTATCAAGCAGCCGTACGAGCGACCCAGGCATATTTCACCCATACGATGCAACTGGATGATGGCGTCCTGGTAAATGACGATATTTATGCCTTGTTCGAGGCTTGCCGCGTGACCAGTGAATGGGACATGGTTCCCCTTGCCTTAGCGATCCTATTGGAAGAGATCTTGGAGGCGCACCCGGAACTCTGTCGACTTGAAGACCTGGCGACGTGCATGCAGGCTATCGGGCGCTTACCCCCAGATAGCCTTCCCAGCAAAATCGATTACAGGACACCAATCCAGGCCTTCAGTACGCATTTGGACCCCCAAAATTATCCCGCTTACCAGGTTTTGAGACTCGCGCAATCCATTCGTTCCAAGGCGGAAAAAGCTTCAGAACCTGGGTTTCCCATGTTTCCGGCTTTGGTCCAAACCCCGATTCTGGAAATTTTGCTGGCCCATACGCGTGATATTTATCGCTCTCCAACCACCTGCCTTTTCCAGCAGTTCAGCCTTGGCAGCCAGGCTTTCGAGCGGACTTACCATCTTTCACCAGATGTGGAAACCCCAAGTTTTTTGCTCGAATACGACCAGTCGCTCATTTCTCAAAATATAGGCCAGACTCTGGCTCAGCTCTACCAATCGGGGGATCTGGCGCTATGTGCCTATACCATGCGTCCATCGCTACCCCCCATTGAAGCGCAGGTCGAGAACAAGGGTTACTCGCCTGAAGCGGAAATGGCGCTTCAATTGGTGAATTTGACTGGCATTCCATTGATTGGGTATGGTCGAATATACTATCTCGCCCAACAGGTTGGTTGGACGGCCGAGAAGATGCTCAAACCATCTCCGCTTCAGGCAATTGCAGCCATCCTGGCAGCTGTAACAGGGGAGGAATTAACCTCATTACATACCGCCATAAAGGTTTACCAGGGCATAACAGGAGCGCTGGATTCCCTTACCCTGGGTGGGGATGAAATTATCGTTTCCATATTCGAGGATTCGGTTGGAGGGATCGACGCAATGCGGTTAGCCGGAGACTTTCTCGCTCGTGCAGGGATGAAGGAACAGGTTCATCCTTATGGAATTAGCGACCATCCTGAAAAGGAAGCGGCCTTGCAGCGGTTACAAATCCCCATTTTTCATTCGACCGAGGAGGCGGTCAAATTAGCTTTAGCTTAAAAGCCATCCTAGGCCAATTGCCTTTAATTATCTCCTCATTCAAACTTGAGTTTAAAGGCTTATAATGGCGAAAATCATCGAAAGATCACGCCATTTTCCGGAAGGGAATCCCTATGCCTGGCCCCAGATCAAAGTCATCGACGCATAGCAGGAATCGACGCTCGAAAAAAAGCAACCATTCATTAAAACCAAATACACTGGGAATAATTGTCATCGCGTTGCTTCTCTTCAGTGGTGGAGCTATCTTCACCGGTACGCAATTCGAAAATCACGACTCTTTTTGCTCGTCTTGCCATACACAATCCGAAACGACTTACTTTCAACGCGAATCAGGCAAGGCTCCTGTCGATTTAGCCACCTTTCATGCCACGAAAAATGTGCGCTGTATTGATTGCCATTCCGGAAACGGCGCGATTGGCCGCCTCGGCGCGATTGCCTTAGGAACGCGCGACTTGTTGGCCTTTATAAGCCGTAACTACAAACAGCCTGCACCGCTAACCCAGCGTATTGGGGATACAAATTGTTATAAATGCCATGCCAACATCGCTCAGCGGCAAGATTTCAACAATCATTTCCACGTATTTTTACCCCAGTGGCAGGCACGTGACCCCAACGCAGCTGGATGTGTGGATTGCCATCAAAGCCACACTACCAATGGCCAGGCCAGTTTGGCCTTTTTGAATCAAAGCGACACCACTCAAGTTTGCCAGCGCTGCCATAATTTCGCCGGAGCAGGTGGATAAGGGCTTTTCAATATGAAAAGCCTTCCAAATTGGAAGGCCTTAATAAAAACGCCATGTCAGGTGATTTCAATCGAAATCTATTTTTGAGGCTGCACCGAAGCACACCCTTAAACAAGACCATTATTCACTTTTTAAGATTATCAACTGCGGCACAGTCTTGCTCAAAATACTGAGAGCGTTTTAATACTCATCCTCATCGTCGAGCCAGAGTTCATCCTCATCTTCGTCGGGTTCGATCTCTTCCCATTCATCGATCTCTTCCTCTTCATCTTCCCATTCATCATCTACTTCCAAGTCGTCTGCCCGGGAAAACGTCATACACCCGACATCTGGATCCAGCTCTATCGCGGCTGCGCCGCAGTATCCGTCATCTAAGAAAACGCAATCAACGTAATGGCAACGAATACGTGGCATTCTTATCCTCCTGAATTGGATTCGCTTACTGTTATTTCCGTATCTTCGCGGATCTCACCGATCAGCCACGCCTCTACCTCCGCGCCGGTTGGCAGTGATTTTACCGCAGATGGAATAACAAGCAAAGCATTCGCCTGCACCAAAGAACGCAGGTTTCCAGAGCCCTGATGGCCGGTCAACCAGGCGACCAGGGAATTATCACGCCGCTTGACAATTGCCCGTAAGTAACTTTCCCGACCGTCCGATTCAATGGCTTGCATGAGGCTGACTCGCTCAAGTCTACGAGTGACCGCTACCCGGCCAAACATTTTCAAGATTGCGGGTCTGACGAAAACCTCAAAACCAACATAGCTGGAAACCGGATTGCCCGGCAAGCCAATGAAAGGGATGTCTCGGTAATGTCCAAAAGTTAATGGTTTGCCCGGGCGCATATTCACACGCCAAAAATCCAACTTACCCCTGGCCTCCACCACAGATCGAACGAAATCGAAGGCGCCCACACTTACCCCTGCCGAAGATAAAATTAGATCAACCCCGTGATCAACTGCCCGATCCAGGCTCGTTTCAACTTCCTCGACGCGATCAGGGACGATTCCCAGGTTGATCGGAATGGCTCCTGTTTCCTGCACGGCTGCCATCAAGGTATAGGCATTGGCATCGTGAATTTTACCGGGCGCCAGGGGCACATCGACGGGCACCAACTCATCCCCGGTGGAGAAGATCGCCACGCGTGGACGCCGGTATAGCGGCAATTTTGCCACCCCTAACATACTTAAGAACCCCAGGTCTTGCGGTCGCAGGTTGGCGCCTTTTTCCATAACAAGCTCACCCCGCTTAACATCCTGACCAACCGGGCGCAAATACTCGCCCGGTCGGGCCGCGCGGTAGATCTTGACAATTTTCGGGGCGACTTGCCCAACCTCGCGATAATCAAAATCTGTTTCCTCAACCGGGACTACGGCGTCCGCTCCCTCGGGTAGTGGAGCACCGGTCATGATACGGGCAGCGCTTCCGGCTTGAAGGCGCATTACCGAGGTCGTGCCAGCCGGTATATCGGCGCTAACCGGTAAAGTAACCGGAACGTCCGCGCTTGCCTCAGATACGTCTCCCGATCGCACGGCAAACCCATCCATACTTGAATTCGAGAAAGGGGGTAAATCCAGCGACGAATGAATATCCTCGGCCAGAGTCCTTCCGGCCGAATGATCCAAGGGCACGATTTCAACGCTAAGTGGGGAAAAAAAGTCGAGTAGGCGTTCCCGCGCCCCACTCACACTTATCAAGGGTTGGTCAGATGCCGTCAAATTTACCTCACCATTACTCCATTCAGACACACGAAAATATAGCCGACATTAATAGGTGCCTTGGGTATCGGCGCGGAATTATACCACCGACAATTGAGACGGCAAGAATTTATTTCACCGCTTATCAGACTTGTTATCCGGGTCGAACACGCTGGGCTTCCATCACATTGGGCAAATTTTCGAGACGATCTAACACTCGGCTGAGCTGGACGATATCACGCACTTCCAGAATCAAGTCGAACACCGCCAGATTGCGATTGGTATCCACTTTCACCTTCGGCATATTAATGCCCTCATCCGATATCAATGTTGAAACATCTTTCATCAGGCCGTTGCGATCGTAAGCTTTAATGCGGATTGGCACCGGATAAGTCATTTTCGGTTCCCCCCAGGAAACACGTACCAGACGTTCACTGTCCTGGATTCGTAAAATATTCGGGCAGTCACGCCGATGAATGGTAGCTCCACGCCCGCGGGTGATATAACCGATGATCTCGTCGCCTGGAGCCGGATTACAACAACGCGCCAGGGTCGTCAACAACCCCTTTAGTCCAAGGACGGTGACATTATCGTCCGTACCGCTGACCCCTTTTGGTGGCGTTGCTACCAACGTTGGTTCCGGCTCTTCCCTGGATTCGCCCAGGGTCAGGTGGTTGACGATGCGTGAGATGGATAAGTCACTGAGCCCAATCACCTCATACAGGTCGTCGACACTGCGATATTCAAACTCGCGCGCCAGACGTTCTAAATTGAAATCCTGTAAACCAAGACGACGCAGTTCCCTGTCCAGCATCGATTTGCCTTGCGCAGCATTTTGTTCACGCGCCTGGCGTTTAAACCAGCGGCGAATTTTGGCTCGAGCGCGTTGTGTTTTCACCAGGCCCAGGTTTTGGTTCAGCCAATCCCGGCTTGGACCGCCCCGCTTGGCAGCCAAAATTTCTACTTTATCACCTGTCTTTAATTGATAATCTAACGCAACCAGCTTACCGTTAATTTTTGCACCGCGGCAGCGATGGCCAATATCCGTATGCACATGATAGGCAAAGTCGATGGGGGTCGATCCGGCTGGAAGATCGATGATATCGCCGCGTGGGGTAAACACATAAACCCGGTCCTCAAACACGTCCGACTTCATGCTGTCCACAAACTCACGCGCGTCTTCCACGTCCTGGCGCCACTCCATCAAGGAACGCAACCACAGGATGCGGCGTTCATATTCCTCATCACGCGGCGCACCTTCTTTATACCGCCAATGAGCTGCGATACCATATTCCGCATTTTGGTGCATCTCTGCAGTCCTGATTTGGACTTCCAGGGTCTTCCCATCCTCGTAGACTACGGCTGTGTGCAAGGAACGGTAAAAATTATCCTTGGGTGCGGCGATATAATCGTCGAATTCACCGGGAATTGGCCGCCACTTGGTGTGAATTACGCCCAGGGTCGAATAACAGTTCGGCACATCTGGTACGATGATGCGCACACCGCGCACGTCATGAACCAAATCGAATGGCACACCCTTACGGTGCATCTTTTTATAGATCGAATAAATGTGCTTAGGCCGGGCGGTTATGTCTGCCTGAACGCCGGCTTGCAGCAACACGCTCTGCAAGTTATTTTTGATGGCCTGCATCTGTTCTTCTCGTACCGAACGCCTCTCCGCCAGGTTTTCGGCAATTTCACGGTATTTCTCCGGATTGGTGTAGCGGAAACCTAAATCCTCCAACTCCCATTTGATTTGCCAGATACCCAGGCGATTGGCCAGCGGAGCAAAAATATCCAGGGTTTCCTGGGCAATGCGTTTGCGTTTATTCTCAGGCATATACCCCAACGTGCGCATGTTGTGCAGCCTATCGGCCAGCTTGATCAGAACCACGCGTACATCTTCCCCCATCGCCAGGAAGGTCTTGCGAAGCGTTTCGGAAACCAGATCGTAGCGCCGGCTGCGTAACATCTGATCGGCTTCCTCGTCCGGATCGGGAAATCCCCTTCTCTCCGCCAGCTCACGCTCTTCTTGCTCGCGCTCGTACCCGCCTTCGTGCTGGTCACCGCGCGAGACGCGCGGCAGCTGAGTCAGCTTGGTCACCCCATCCACAAGCCGGGCGATTTCGCTGCCAAAATCGCGATTTAGATCGGCCAATGTGAGGCTGGTATCTTCGACTGTATCGTGCAGTAAACCGGCCGCGATAACCGAGGGTGGAACCCGCAATTCTGCCAGGATCGCTGCGACCGCCAGGCTGTGATTAATATAAGGTTCGCCGGAGGCACGCTTTTGTCCTTCGTGTGCTCGCTCGGCAACCCGGTAAGCTCGCTGAATCAACTCCCTGTCGGCCGGCGTGTAAGTGTCTGGAAGAGAATCCATCAAGTTTTCGATGCGCATTACCTATCCTACGAAATTTACGATCTAATTATCGAGAAGCAGTATCTTACCAATCAAATGTGCCTCTGTTAACAATTAGTATACTAGACCCAGTGGCAGTCGCAAGGGGTAAATCTCAAGGATCTTTGGGATTTCCCGTGAGAGTGTCCTTTACCACGGAAAATCCTAAAGAACCCATGCAACGTTATTGATTTTTTGCAAAAGATGGTGTACATTAAGAATGTATTAATTAACGGACGATCCAACAAAATAAGTTTTGGTAAACCTCGGGAGACAATTATGAAACAAAAATGGAGCATCCTCTTCGTTGTAATCTTGATGTTCGCCATCGCCGCGCCAGCACCCGCGGTCGCCTCACCTAACAATTGGGTGGTACCCACCTTCTCAATCGTCAGTGTGGTCACCGACACCTCGGTCACCATTCAGACCTATAATTTTCCCGCCAATGATAATTTTAAGGTTTTAATGGGCTATATGGGGACGCGCGGTGTGAATGGCATCAGGGTAGATACCATTTCAAGCGGAGGTGGCGGCTCTTTTACAGCCACCTTTAATATTCCATCCAGTTTAAGAGGTTTATACCAGATCGCCATTCGCCTGCAGAGCACTACCGGCTCCGGCTATTTTGCTTACAATTGGTTCTATAATAATACGTCCACTGGAGTCATTACACCTTCAGGCGGATATACCGGCATTCCAACCTTTTCAATCAAGAGTGTAGTTGCAGATAAATCGGTCACCATTCAGACCTATAATTTTCCCGCCAATGATAATTTTAATGTACTGATGAATTATATGCATACTCAAGGGGTTAATGGCATCAAAGTCACCACAATCTCGAGTGGAAGTGGTGGATCTTTCTCTGCTACTTTCGACATCCCAGCTGCCTTGCAAGGCCAGTATCAAATTGCCATTCGTTTGCAGAGCAATACCGGATCTGGCTATTTCGCCTATAACTGGTTTTACAACAACACGTCCGGCACAAACATCGGTGGAGGAACCGTACCCAGTGGATATGTTGGCTACCCGACCTTTTCTATCAGTAGCGTCGTGCGCAACAAAACTGTGACCATCTTGACCAATAATCTGCCGGCTAACGATAAATTTGACGTTTTAATGGGTCCCATGGGAACGCGCGGGATAAACGGCTATTTTGTCACGACGATCGACACGGGCAGCGGCGGCGCGCAAACCCTGACCTTCAATGTCCCCTCCCAGCTGAAAGGATCCTTCCAGATCTCAATTCGCCTGCAAAGCAGGTCGGGTTCTGGCTTATTTGCCTACAACTGGTTCTATAACACAACAACTTGATCCTTCAATCCCAAGAATCCAAAGCGGCTGGCCTGGGTCGATCCAACCAGCCGCTTTTGTCTATATAGATCACCCGGGGTCTCAATTGAGATGGACCGGTTTTCCAAGTGACGCAGATTCGAGCAAAGCCTGGATGGTAGCCACATTACCACGGCTGTCGTCAAGTGAAATACGCGGCGTTCTTCCAAACAGGACGGCATCGGCCATGTCTTCTACTTCACCAGAATATAATTCCTCCCCTGGCACTGAGATTTCTTTGGTTTCGCCGTCACGCGTAAGGCGTATGAGATTACTCCAACCCGGCTTAAATGGATTAGGGATAAACAGGCTTCCTTGATTGCCGACGATCTCCATTTGTGCGCGTTCCGGGGTCAGGAAACCGCTATCGAATTGTGCTCACACCCCTTGTGGATAGCGGAATTGCCCGACAAACTGCAAGTCAACGCCGTCTTGGTTACATATCTGCCATCCAAATACCGATTCGGGCTGTTCGCCTACCAGGAAATTCGCGTAACTGATTGGATAACAACCCACATCCCAAATGCTGCCGCCTCCCAATTTTGAAACCAGTCGGATGTCTCCTTCATTCTCTAATTGAAACGTAAAGGAACCGCGTATCAATTGCAGTTTCCCAATCTGGCCTTCGTCAACCAGCAGCTTAACTTGTTGCGTTTGTGGGTGGTGTCGGTACATAAAAGCCTCTGCTACTACCACCCCACTTCGTTCTACGGCTGTACGAATCGCATCCACTTCTTTGGTGGACAAAGCCAAAGGTTTTTCACATAATACGTGCTTACCGGACTGAGCCGATTGAATTGTCCATTCGGTGTGCAGGCTATTTGGCAATGATATATAAACGACATCGATTTCAGGATCTGCCAGTAAAGCCTCGTAGCTGCCATACGCGCGTGGGATGTCCCACTTCTTTGCATATGCCCGCGCTCTCTCAAGATCCCGGCTGGCGACGCCAACCAACTCGTTGCGCTCAGAATCCCTAATTGGAGGAATTAAATCCCGGTTGATTTGCGCCGTGCTGAGCAAACCCCAATTTAATATCTTAGTGGGCATTTTTATTTCCTTTCATTCTTCATCAATAGTCGCACGATCTCTGCATCGGGCAAAAAGAAAAACACCTCCGTCCTTATCAGAGGTGATTTTACCCTATTCTAAAAGAAGAACTGTTTGGCTCTTCAGGATCTGCCGTGATGGAATGCCGGATATGGGGGTGTGAGCGTGCAGCACCCGCTCACCCCCAATTCCGGATACCTTCTCCGGGGATACCCAAAGAACCAACTGTTTCAACACAAAACAATACGATTGAATAACTCAAGTCGCCTTGAGTAATATTTGACAGAAGGCGAGCCAGCTCCTAATCTGGGCCTAGGCAGATCAGTGCATCGTACGCGCTGTCCAAAGTCCGCCTAATCACTTCATCGTTATGTGCAGCAGAGATGAAAGCCGCCTCGAATTGGGAGGGAGCCAGGTAAACGCCACGCGACAGCATCTCCCGAAAATACTTTGCATAATAATGCGTATTACTCTGCTTTACTGTGTTCCAATCGCGCACTGCTCTGGGGGTAAAAAACATGGAAAACATCGTTCCCACGCGCGTCACACTCACCTGCCT
>OFHG01001046.1_pt1 | contig 10184 bp, 11 predicted proteins | sample 1521931 | NCBI WGS metagenome assembly OFHG01 (sample SAMEA2468438, study PRJEB22500) | soil metagenome | biome: Glassland; feature: Farmland; material: Clay | place: Australia | collected 2013-01-31 | depth 0.55 m | reverse complement strand
GGTCCATCCAGCTCACCCTCCTCTCGCACAACACGATCAGGGGGGCCGCGGGGACGGCGATCCTGACGGCCGAGCTGATGGAGAGCCAGGGATACCTGGGGGACTAGTGGAGCTCTTTGGTCTTTGGAAAGGCTGTGAGGTTGAGCAGGATCACGAAGGACGGCAGGATGCTCTGCATCCCGATGGACCACTCCTTCACCATAGGGCCCGTGAACGGGCTGGAGAACCCCGAGGAGATGATAGCCAAGGTCGCGAAGGGGGGAGCCACCTCGTTCCTCGTGCACAAGGGGATAGTCAAGTCGCTGACGAAGCCATCACCCATAGGGATGATCATGCACGTCTCGGCGAGCACGAGCCTGAGCCCGAGCCCGAACAGGAAGATGCTCAACTCCTCGGTCCTCGAGGGCCTCAGGCTGGGCGCGGACGCCATATCCGTGCACATCAACATGGGCTCCAAGGAGGAGCCGGAGATGCTGGAGCAGCTGGGGATGGTCGCTGACCAGTGCGACGACTACCAGGTCCCCTTCATCGCGATGATGTACCCTCGCGGCGAGAACATCAAGGACCCGTCCGACCCGGAGGTCGTGGCGCACGTCGCGAGGGTCGGCGCCGAGAGCGGAGCCGACATCGTCAAGACGATATACACTGGCGACCGGGAGAGCTTCCGGCAGGTGGTAAGGAGGTGCCCTGTCCCCTTGGTCCTCGCGGGCGGGGCGAAGGTGGACACAGACGCCGAGATACTCAAGCTCGCCGAGGACGTCACCACCAAACCCTTCGCCGGCTGGAACCTCGACACGTTGCCGGCCGCCGCGAGCGGCCCAAGGACCGGAAGGAAGTCTTCCTTGCTGCCCGTGTAGCCCGGGATCAGCAGCGCCGGGCGGCGTTCGGTCACCCCGGTCGAGGGCAGTGCCTCAAGCGCCGCGAAGCTGCCGCGGATGGTCTCAACCGTTATCCGGCGGACACCATCGGGCAGCCGCAGCATGTTCGATGTGCTCACAGGCGGCCAGCCTACCTAGCCAAGGTGAGGACAAAACCCATCGGAGTGGGGCGGATTCAGACCGTCTCCGGCGCTGGGCCCTTTCTCCCGCGCCCGCCGCGCCGCCGCCGCCGGGACGCTGCCTGCCGCGATTCTGGACCGGCCGGGCCCACCGGCGCGCTTGTTTCCGCATGAGCACGGGGGCTGGCCGCGGTGTGCGGGGGGTGGCCGCCGCCGGCGACTTGACCGGCAAGGGTGGCCTCGGCCCGGGCCCTGGCGTCCTCAGCCGGCTGGACAGCCCCGGCCACGCCATCTTCGGCTGGGAGGGCAACCCCGGCCCTGGTCCGGCGCCGCATCCGGGACCCGCGCCGGCCTGGTGCCCGGTCGCTGTCCGCGCGCGCGTCCTCGGTGTTCGCACTGCCGCGGCCGGTGCCGCCGCGCCTGCGGCGTGCGCCACCGTCACGTCCGCCGGGCCCGCGTGAACCCGGGCCTGCCGCGGAGCGGGTACGCCCGGTCTCCCCGAGATCCTCGATCTCTTCCGCCTCCAGGCCGGCCCGCTCACGCTGGGCGCGGGGAAGGCTGCTGCCGGTCCCGGCTGGGATGCCCAGTGCTGTGTACAGATGCTCAGAGGTGGAGTAGGTCTCGGGTGGATCGGCGTGGTCGAGGCCGAGCGTCTCGTTGATGATCTTCCAGCGCTGCAGGTCGCGCCAGTCAACGAAGGTGACCGCCACCCCGGTGCGTCCCGCCCGCCCGGTGCGGCCGATCCGGTGCAGGTACGCCTTGTCGTCCTCCGGGCATTCGTAGTTCACCACATGCGTGACATCGTCAACGTCAAGGCCGCGCGCGGCCACGTCGGTGGCGACGAGCACGTCCACCTTGCCGTTGCGGAAGGCGCGCAGCGCCCGTTCCCGCTGGGCCTGGCCCAGATCGCCATGGACGGCGGCGGCAGCGAACCCGCGGGTGGCGAGTGCGCCCGCCACCTGGTCCGCTGTCCGCTTTGTCCGGCAGAACACCATGGTCAGGCCGCGGCCGGTCGCCTGCAGGACCCGGGCCAGCATCTCGATCTTGTCCAGCTGGTGCGCACGGAACACGTGCTGCTCGGTCAGCGGCACATGCTCAGGCTCGTCATGCTGCTCGGCCCGCACATGCATGGGCTGCTTCAGGTGCCGCCGGGCGAGCGTGACCACCTCACCCGGCATGGTGGCCGAGAAGAGCATGGTCTGCCGGCCGGCCGGGGTGAGCTGCAGGATGCGCTCGACGTCGGGCAGGAATCCCAGGTCCAGCATCTTGTCGGCCTCGTCAAGCACGAGGGTGGCCACGTCCGACAGGTCGAGGTGGTGCTGGCGCGCCAGGTCGAGCAGCCGGCCCGGAGTGCCCACCACCACGTCCACCGTCGCGTGCAGGGCCTCGATCTGCGGCTCGTAGGCCCGGCCGCCGTAGAGCGTGAGCACCCGCGTCCCGCTCCGCGACCCCGCCGTCGTGAGATCCCCGGCCACCTGGATCGCCAGTTCCCGGGTGGGGACGACGACCAGTGCGCCGGGCGCGAGGGGGCGCCGGTCAGCAGGCTGGCTGAGGCGCTCCAGCAACGGGATGCCGAACGCCAGCGTTTTGCCCGTTCCTGTCCTCGCCTGGCCGATGATGTCGTGGCCGGTCAGCGCGATCGGCAGGGCCAGTGCCTGGATGGGGAAGGTGGTAGTGATTCCTTCCGCTGCCAGCGCTTCACAGATCGGCGCGCTGACTCCGAGGTCATGAAAAGTAGGGTTGTGCAGGACGCCTTTGGGGTGAGTGTCTTCGGCGGCGTCTGTAGTGGTCTCTGCTTGTGTTGTCAGGGTTTCCAGCTTCCATCAATGGCCCGTTTGCGTGACGCTCGCTCTGCGCACGCCATCACCGTCCCGGGTCCGGGGATTCGATTACGCCGGCGGGCGGTGCACGGACAGCATCTCGTCGCGGCGTTCAGCACGCTCAACCACCACCGCGGCCGGCTACCTGGTGGAACACGGTGAAGGGCTCGCCGCATTCCCCCGGGCTGCGGGGCAAGTGTAGCAACGCAACACCCGGCTGTCCGTCGCGACATTCCGGTGGCCGGCTGCGTACCTGCGGCGGACATGGTTGTTAGGCTCGGCTGCAACCACCGAGCCGCTGGCCGGCCAGCGGCGGCTCGACCGAGGAGTTCTTGTGGCAAGCACGGATGGCGTCCTTGACCTGCTCGGCTTGCTCGCCTACGCCGAACTGGTCGCCTTCTTCCGGCTGTCCGAGGATGCCGCGCTGGCACCTTCGCTGTCGGACAAGGCCGCACTCGCCGAGATGGCGGTGGCAGAATTCGGTCACTTCCAGCTGCTGCGGGGCCAGATCGGGCAGCTGGGCGCGGCCCCGGAACAGGCGATGCTGCCCTTCGTCGGGCCGCTCGACGCGTTCCACGCCAGGACCGCCCCCTCTGATTGGCTGGAGGGGCTGGTGAAGGCCTATGTGGGCGACGGCATCGCGGCTGACTTCTACCGCGCCATCGCGGAGGTGCTCGATCCGCAGCTGCGGCGCCTGGTGCTGGACGTGCTCGCCGATACCGGCCATGCGGACTTCGTGATCTCACGGGTGCGGGCGGCCACGGAGGCTGATCCGGCGGTGGCCGGCCGGCTGGCGCTCTGGGCGAGGCGCCTGGTCGGTGAGGCCCTGGCTCAGGCACACCGGGTGGCGGCGGAGCGTGCACCGCTCGCCCGGCTGCTCGCTGGCGCCGCTTCCGGCCGGGAGGGCGGGGGTGGGGAGCAGGGCGAGATAGGCCGGATGTTCGCGCGGCTTACCGACGCGCATGATGCGCGGATGACGGCACTGGGCCTGGCTGACTGGGAACGGGTTCCCGAGTCTGAGTGACCAGGGTCAGAGGCTGCCGAAGCCGATCCGGCGCTGCTCCGAGCCCGTGAACTCGAGGTAGCCGATCTTGTCGGCCGGTACCAGGATCTTCCCGCCCTTGTCGTCGGGGAGGATGAACAACCCGCCCTCGGCGACCGCCTGGGTCAGCGACCGCTCTACCTCCTCGGGAGAGGAATTCGTCTCGATCACGATCTCCCGGGGGATCGATTGCACCCCGATCTTGACTTCCACAGTGCTCCTAAGCGACTACGGTGCCGCCGCGGGGCGACGGCCAGCCAACGGCGGTTGGCCCGCCGTCACCCGAGGCTAGCCCGCCGGGTAGCCCGCCCGGGTGATCGCGCGGGGACCTGCCCATACGCTCCGAGCGAAATGCGGGGCACCTAGTCGTTCGCGGCGTATTCGTTCCCGGGAAGTTCTGTGCCCGCATGCTCGCCCGCACGTGGCCAGCCGCTGATCCCGCGCCAGGCCAGCCGCGCGATGAGCTGTTCGGCGGCATCCTTGGGGATCATCTGGTCCGTGCCGAGCCAGAAGATCGCACTGACCTGGGCCATACCGACCAGGCCCATGCCGAGCAGGTGCGCCTCGTCGTCGCCGAGGCCCGCGTCCTCCCGGATGATCTCGCTGATCATCTCGGCGCAGTCCCGCATGGACCGGTCCAGCCGGTCGCGGACCGCCGGCTCGTTGCGCAAGTCGGACTCGAATACCAGCCGGAACGCCTGGCCGGTGCTCCCGACGAAGTCGAAGAACGCGGTGAAGGTGGCGGTCACCCGCTGCTTGTTGTCGGTCGTGGACGCCAGCGCATTGCGGACGGTGGCGGTCAGGGCGTCCACGCTCTCATCGAGCAGCGCCAGGTAGAGCTCAAGCTTGCCGGGAAAGTGCTGGTAGAGCACGGGTTTGCTGACCCCTGCCTGCTCCGCTATCTCGTCCATCGCAGCAGCGTGGTATCCCTGTGCGACGAAGACCTCTCGCGCAGCGCCCAGGAGCTGCCGTCGCCGGGCGGGCTTGGGCAATCTCGTCCCGACCGCCCGGATCTGTGAGGCGTCGGTCACAGCCCTCTCCGATCCGCTAGCACGGGGCTGCGGACCAGCCCCCTTGTCAACGGTAGTCATCCTCGTCGAGATTCACCTCCCGATGCTGTTCGGCGGCATCGGCCTCGTTCACGTCAAGGGGCAGGTCAGCCGGCTCTCCTTCCGCATCCGTCCCGGTATCCTCGGCGGCGTCCCACCGCTCGTCCTCGGAGCCGGGCGCCGGCTTCTCCAGGTCACTCTCGCTCATCGGTGGTCCCCTTCGGGTGTGCCGCCGGCCAGTTCACGTAGCGAACGCTCGATGGCCTCACCATAGGTCGGGAATGCGTGTACTACGTCCGCCAGCACGTTCAGCGGGAGCCCCGCCCGGATGGCGAGGGTCATCTCCCCCATCCATTCTTCCGCGCAGGGACCGATGGCCGCGGCACCGACCAGCATGTCGCCTCGCGACGTATCCACGTACAACTCGATTCGCCCCCGGCCGTCGTCCGCCACCATGGCACGCTCGGTCGCAGCCAGATCATGGCCGGCCATGCGCAGGCCGGCCCCGGCGGCGGCTTGCCGGGGGGTGAGCCCCACGCAGCAGACCGACGGGGTCGTGGCGACGACACGGGGGATGGCGCGGTAGTCAGCCGTGCGGTGCCCGCCCAGGATGTTGCCGGCGACGATACCCGCCTGGTACCTGGCGGTGTGGGTGTACATGGCGATGCCGGTCACATCCCCGGCCGCCCAGACCCGGGTGGGAGCTTGCGGACCCGGCTGGCCGGCCGGCGCACCGGCTGCCCGGGCCCGGCACGTCTCGTCCACTTCCAGCGCACCGGCTGCGGACGGCTCGACACCGAGTTTGTCTAGGCCGATCCCGCCGAGCCGGGGCCTGCGGCCGGTGGCGAGCAGGAGCCGGTCGGCTTCCAGGCCCGTCCCATCGGCCAGGATGAGCGCGAGCCCGGACTCCAGCGCCTCCGCCTTGACCACAGGGGAGCCGAGCCGCAGGCCGGCGCCGGCTTCCCGGAGCGCGTCGGCCAGGATCTCACCGGCAAAGGGGGGCTCATCCGGCAGCACCCGTGATTCCGCTTCGACCAGCGTGACCTGCGAGCCGAACGCGGCGTAGGTCTGCGCCAGCTCACAGCCGGTCGGCCCGGCGCCCAGTACGATCACCCGGCGCGGCAGGTCCGGGCAGCTGAGGGCTTGCGCGCTGGTCCACGCGGGTACCTCGGTGAGACCTTCCACCGGCGGAGCGACCGGCTCGGCTCCGGTGGCGATGACCACATCGCCATAGCCGAGCACAGCAGTGTCCGCCAGCCCCGGCCGGCCACGTCCGTGGCGCCCTCCCGTGGCCCCGCTGACCTCGACCACTCCCGGGCTGGTCACCTGGCCGGTGCCGCGGACCAGGGTCACCCCGCACTCGGCGAGCCGGGCCGCGGCGTGGCTGTCGTCCAGGTGGCCGGTGACCACATCCCGGCGGGCGACTGCCTGCTGCCAGGTCTCGCCGCGGCGGGCCGAGGCGAGCAGCGATCTGGACGGCAGACTAGCCAGGTAGGCGGCCTCGCCGCCGACCAGCCCCGCCTCCACCAGGGCGACTGAGCGGCCGGCTCGCGCCAGGTCACTGGCGACAAGCACGCCAGAGGTTCCCCCGCCAAGTACGACCACATCAAATTCCGGCACCTGGCCATCCTTCCCCAGCGGCGGCAGCGGCACATTCATCATGACAGCCAGTGACCGGGGCTGACTCATCGAAGCCCTTGAACACCGGCAGAACGGGTATCGACACTGCATGCGCAGCATGTGGAAAGGCGCGATCTCGTTCGGCCTGGTCATGATCCCGGTGAAGCTCTACGCAGCTACCGAGCAGCGCGATGTGACATTCCGCCAGGTCCATCGTGCCGATGGTGGGCGGATCAAATTCCGCCGGATCTGCTCTGTGTGCGGTGAGGAGGTCCCCTTTGCTGACGTCGCGAAGGGCTACGAGCTGCCCGATGGCGAAATGGTGGTGCTCACCGACGACGATCTGGCGGAATTGCCGCTGCCCACCGCCCACAGCATCGAGGTAGTCAACTTCACTCCCGCTGACCAGCTCGATTCCATCCTTTGCGCGCGCGCCTACTACACCGAGCCTGAGCCGGCCGGGCTGCGGGCCTACGCCCTGCTGCGTGATGCGCTGGAGCGATCCGGCAGGGTCGCGATCGCCCGGGTGGCGCTGCGCCAGCGCGAGTCGCTGGCCGCGCTGCGCAGCCGCGAAGGGGTAATGGTGCTGGAGACGCTGCTCTGGCCGGACGAGATCCGTGTTCCCGACTTCGAGTTCCTTGAGCAGGACATTGAGGTGCGATCGCAGGAACTGAGGATGGCCGCGTCCTTGATCGACTCGATGACGGTGGACTTCGACCCGTCGCAATACCGGGACGGCTACCGGGACGCGCTGGAAGAACTGGTGGCAGCAAAGATGCAGGGCCACGAGGTGGTCCGGCCACATCCGCGGGCGGAGGAAGGCGGCGGCAGCCTGGCGGACGCGCTGAGGGCGAGCCTGGCGGCAGCGAAAGACACCGGCGGGGCGGCCGGTCCCGGCCGGCGAGGGCCTCGTGCGGGGGATGCGGGCGGCCCGGATCACGCGGCTGCGGCCGACGGTGGCGGGCGCAAACGGCCGGCCGGGGGAACCCGCAAGCGCCAGCCCCGGGGCAAGGCCAGCGCCTGAGCTGGAAACCCCGGCGAGCCGTCAGACCGCGACCCGGCGCAGGGTGGTAAACGGTACACCAGCCCGTACCCCCTTCCGTACCGGAAGAACAGCACCAGCAGCACGCATGACGTCAGCCACGTCAGGTACCACGGGCCGTCCGGGATCCATGGCACCAGGAAGAAGTGCACCGCGAGCCCCCACCCGCCGGTCGGGCGCTCCAGGGCCGCGAGGCGCGGTACCACGTCCGCTCCCACCGCAGGCAGCCCGTAGCTGCCCAGTAGGGTGACCTCGCGGGGCTGGGTGACAGGTTGCGGGGATAAGTGAGGAGAGGCGGAAGGTGATGAGGCAGCGCACGCTCGGCCAGGGACTGGCTGTCCCGGAACTGGGACTCGGGTGCATGGGCATGAGCCAGTCATATGGAACCCCCGACGACCAAGAGTCCATCGCCACCATTCACCGCGCGCTTGATCTGGGCGTCACCATGCTCGACACGGCGGACTCCTATGGGCCGCACAGCAATGAGCGTCTGGTCGGCATGGCGATCAAAGGCCGCCGGGACGAGGTGGTGCTCGCCACCAAGTTCGGCCAGGAGTTCCGCCCGGACGGCACGCGGGGGATCAACGGCCGGCCCGAGTATGTGCGCCAGGCCTGCGACGACTCGCTGCAGCGACTGGGGGCCGACCACATTGACCTGTACTACCAGCACCGGATCGACCCTGACGTGCCGGTCGAGGAGACCTGGGGGGCGCTGAGCGAACTGGTCAGCGCCGGGAAGGTGCGCTTCCTGGGCATCTCGGAGGCAGCGCCGGCGACGGTGCGCCGGGCGCACGCCGTGCACCCGGTCACCGCCGGACAGTACGAGTATTCACTGTTCAGCCGTGACCCCGAGGCGCAGCTGCTGCCGCTGCTGCGGGAACTCGGCATCGGGCTGGTCTGTTACAGCCCGCTGGGCCGGGGCCTGCTCACAGGGACTCTGACAGCCGACGGGGCGTTCGGCGAACGTGATTTCCGCCGCCGCGCGCCGCGCTTCCAGGGTGAGAATCTGGAGCACAACCTGGCGATCGCGGCACACATCGCTGAACTCGCCACCACCAAGGGTGTGACCCCGGCCCAGCTGGCGCTGGCCTGGGTGCTCGCCCAGGGCGGCGACGTGGTTGCCATTCCCGGCACCAAGCGCCGGGCCTACCTGGAGCAGAACGTCGCAGCCACCGAGATCGTGCTGACCCCCGACGAGCTGCGTCACCTCGACGAACTCGCCCCGGTGGGCGCGGCGGCCCGGGACCGCTACCCACCCGAGATGATGGCGCGCCTGGGCCAGTGACCCGCCGAGCCTGAGTGGGGGGCCATGGTGCCGGGCAAGCCGGGCAAGCCGGGCCCGCCACTGCTGATCACCGCGCCCCGGGTCGTTCCGGCCGGGCCGGTCCCGGCCGTCCTGGAACCCGGGTACGTCGCGATCGAGGCTGGGCTGATCACAGCCGTGGGGCAGGGCCCGCCGCCAGACGTACCCGGCCTTGTGCTGGCAGACGGGGTCCTGGTGCCCGGCCTGATCGATCTTCAGGTCAACGGCCGCTACGGGGAGGACCTGGCCGGGGTGGACCCAGCCGGCTGGGCCCGGGTTGTGCGGCGGCTGCCCGAGACTGGAACGACCGCCTTCCTCCCGACCTTCATCACCGCTCCGGTGGGCGAGTTGGCCGGGGCTTTGCGTTCTGCCGCTGGGTTTGTGCCGGATCTGCCCGGGGGCGCGCGGGTGCTCGGCGTGCACCTGGAAGGACCGTTCCTGGCGGCTGCCCGCGCCGGGGCACACCGGCGGGACTGGATCGTCCCGGCGACAGTGGACGCGGTCGCAGACCTGCTGGCGGCCGGGGCGGGGGTGCTGCGGGTGGTGACCCTCGCACCGGAGGTGGCGGGCGGGCTGGCGGCTTGGGGGTGGCGGGTTGATGCGCTTTCGGCTGGAGATGGACTGTTCGGGGCTGTGCCACCGGCGGGGCCGGCGGCAGCCGGACCAGGAGTGGCCGCGGACGAATCCGTGGCGCTCGCCACGGGAGTTGCGGGGGCGGTGGCCGCTTGGGCCGGGCCGGGAGCAGCCGTAACCGTGGCCGGAGGCGTCGTGCCGCCGGGCAGGTAGGGAATCCGGTGGGAATATTTGTAAAGCAGATATCCTCCGCTCAGCATGACGACCGCAACCAGCAAGGCGATCAGTGCGCCGCGGGTTCCGGAGCGGGAAGAAGAATTCTTGTTAGCCACCAGGCGGCGGAGGTCCAGATCGACGTTCGGCTGGGCCGCAAGCTGATACTCGGCCATCACCCGCTCTTCGTCCAGCCCCAGATAGCGTGCGTAGGTCCGCACGAAGCTGCGCGCGAAGATGCCGCCCGGCAGGGTTTTGAACTCTTCATTCTCGATGGCGTTCAGAAATCGGATGCTGATTTTGGTGGCGCCGGAGATCTCCTCCAGGCTCACACCTCTCATCTCGCGTTCACGTCGAAGATTTTCACCGAAGGCGGGCATCGGAGAGTTTTCGTTGCTCCTTACAAACCAAACCGAGTTTATGATATTGGCGCTTGCGGGCACGTGTCAAATGATTTAGGACAAACCCGGGCCTGCGGCGCCGCCCGGCGGTTCTTGTGCGGACAGGCGCGGCGCGTCCCGTAGC
>OFHG01001045.1_pt1 | contig 10191 bp, 8 predicted proteins | sample 1521931 | NCBI WGS metagenome assembly OFHG01 (sample SAMEA2468438, study PRJEB22500) | soil metagenome | biome: Glassland; feature: Farmland; material: Clay | place: Australia | collected 2013-01-31 | depth 0.55 m | reverse complement strand
TCCGGAGATTCCTGCCCCGCGGGCCCGGCGCGGTGCGCCGGGCCCGGTCCAGGGGCATGGCGCACCGCGGTGCTTGAGGAGGGGCGCCGGGTCAGCCGACCAGCTCCGGTTCGGTCTGCTCGGCCGCGGGTGTGGTCCTGCCGCGCAGGGGCACTTCCTTGATCAGCCAGGCCAGGGCGAACACGACCAGCGCGGTCGGCGCTGCCCAGAAGAAGACGGTCTGCACCGCCTGCGTGATCGCACCGAATACCACGTGCTGGAACGCCGCCGGCAGGTGCCTGAGCATGACCGGGTTGAGCTGAGGGCCACCCGAACCCAGGCGCGCACCTGGCAGCTGGGTGCTCAGCACCCCGGTCAGCCGGTGAGCGAAGATCGCGCCGAACGCGGCCACCCCGATCGACCCGCCGATCTGCTGGAAGAACGTCCGGGAGCTGCTGGCGACGCCGATGTCGCGCTGCTCGACGCTGTTCTGCGCGACGAGCGTGGTGATCTGCATGAGGAAGCCCATGCCCACGCCGAGCACCACGAAGTACAGGCCGGTGGTGAGCTTGGAGGTGTCGACGCCCAGCCTGGTGAGCAGGTACATGGCGACCGCCATGATCCCGGCGCCGATGATCGGCAGCGCCTTGTACCGGCCGGTCTTGGTCGTCACCCGCCCGGCGATCAGTGCGGTGACAGTCGAGCCGAGCATCAGCGGGATGAGCATGAGCCCGCTGCCGGTAGCCGACAGGTGCTGCACCGTCTGCTGGTAGAGCGGCAGGAAAGTGAGACCGCCCAGCATCGCCATGCCGAGCAGGAAGCTCATCGCCGAGACCAGCGAGAAATTCCGGTTACGGAACACATGCAGCGGCAGGATGGGCTCAGTTGCCCGCGCCTCCACGGCGATGAAGGCCGCCGTGGTGGCCACCGCGATCGCCCCCAGGCCGAGGATCTGCGCCGATCCCCAGGCGTACTGTGTGCCGCCCCAGGTGGTCAGCAGCACGATCGAGGTGGTGGCTATGGCGAGCAGCACCGCGCCCAGATAGTCGATCTTGTGCTGGATCTTGCGTCGCGGCATGTGCAGCGTCGCGGCCAGGTAGAGCAGCGCCGCGCCGCCGATCGGCATGTTGATGTAGAAGATCCAGCGCCAGGACAGGCTGTCGGTGATATACCCGCCGACCAGCGGGCCGGCGACCATGGCCAGCGTCATCGCCGCCATCATGTAGCCCATGTACTGGCCCCGCTCCCGTGGCGACACCAGGTCACCGATGGTCGCGATCGCCCCGACCAGCAACCCGCCCGCGCCCAGGCCCTGCAGCGCGCGGAACGCGATGAGCTGATCCATCGAATGCGACATCCCCGACAGCGCCGAGCCGACCAGGAACAGCACGATCGCGGCCATGAGCAGGCGCTTGCGGCCGTAGAGGTCACCCAGCTTGCCGTACAGCGGCGTGGTCACCGTGGAGGCGAGCACATAGGCGGTGACCACCCAGGACAAATGGGTCACCCCGCCCAGGTCCCCGACGATGCGCGGCAGCGCGGTGGAGACGACCAGCTGGTCGAGCATGGCGATCATGATGGCCAGCAGCAGGCCAGGCAGGATGATCAGGATTTCCCGCCGGGGCCCTGTCGGCACCGCATCCTGGGTGGCTGCTGCGTCGCTGGCTGCCATGGTTCGGGCTCCCTCCGCCGCTGGCGTGATCCGCTGGACCCGGGCCTGAGCGCACGCCGGTTTCTCCGGCCTCGCCGCCTCTGTGAGCCAGCCGGGCCGCTAGCAAGATACTCGCTACCTACTTGCCGACCGGTTAGTATATGGCCCCGGGTTACGCTAGAACGACTACTAACCGGTCGTCAAGTAAGTTTCGCCGAGAGAGTGCGAGGCGCGGCACGATGAATGAGGCGACACGTGCCACCATACGCGGCGTGAGCCCGGCCACTGGCCTGAGCCGCGCCCGGCCCGCGGCCCCGCCGCGGCACAAGGCCGCCCACGAGGCTCCCCGTGGTGACACCAGAGAGCGGATCCAGGCGATCGCCCTGGACCTGTTCGCGGAGCAGGGCTACGAGAAGACGTCCCTACGGGAGATCGCCGAGCGGCTCGGCGTCACCAAGGCGGCGCTGTACTACCACTTCAAGTCCAAAGAGGACATCGTCCGCAGCTTCACCGAGGACTACCGGGCCGAACTCGAGGCGGTCATCGCCTGGGGCGCCGCCCAGCCGCCCACCCCCGCGACCAGGACCGAGATTCTCGCCCGCTACGCCGACATCGTCAGCCGCCGCCTGGCGGTCATCCGGTTCATGGAGCAGAACCAGGCCGCCATGCACACCCTGATGTCGGACGGCGCCCAGCGCAAGAAGCTGTTCCGCGAGCAGTTCACGACCCTTTCCGACCTGCTCACGCCACCGGGGGCCACGCTGCCCGAGCGGGTGCGGGCGGCCATGTCGGTGATCTGCATCGGCATGAGTTCGCTGCTGTTCCAGCGTGAGGCGGCCAGCCCCGCGGAACTGCATGACGCCGTGCTCGGCGTCGCCTGCGACCTGGCCAACGCCCCGGCCCCCTGACAGTCCCCCGGGCCGGCCATCGGGAGCGACATTTCACGGCTTGTGCCCACTTCTGCGTCCGGTTCGTCCGCTATGTGAGTGCCGGAGCCGTGAAATGTGAGCCGGCAGCGGCATCTGGCGGCGGTGGCGTTACGAGGCGGCGGCCGAGGCACGCACCAGGGGGAGGATCCGGTAGGGCACCGGGGTGGCGAGCGCGATGACGGTGGAGGCGCGCATGACGCCCGGGACGTCCACGATGGCGTCGATCACCCGCTGCAGGTCGGCGTTGGTCCGCGCGACCACCCGGCACAGCATGTCGCCCGGGCCGGTGATGGTGTGCACCTCCAGCACCTCGGGGATGCCGGACAGCCGTTCCGCGACCGGATCGTGCCCGCCCGCCTGCCGGATCTCCACGGTCACGAACGCGGTCACGCGATGACCGAGCGCGACCGGGTCGACGTCGGGCCCGTAACCGGTCACCACCCCCCGCGCGTGCAGCCGGTCCAGCCGCGCCTGCACCGTGCCGCGCGCCACCCCCAGCCGCCGGGACGCCTCCAGCACCCCGACCCGGGGCTCCGCCGCGAGCAACTCGATCAGCAGCCCATCCAGCCGGTCGATCGATCCGGCCCCGTCAGCCATGTCAGCCACCCTCCTGCCGGGCCAGGCCGGCGAAACCAGCACAGGCTGTCCAACCCTGCCCACAGTCCTCGCTATTTGCTTTACAAGTTGTATAGCTGAGTAACCAAGTGTTGCACATCTTGCTTGCAAGACGGATGCTGCCACCTAACCCGGTATCCAAAGCACGCAAAGGAGCGCGACGATGGCAGCGCACGGCGTACAGGCACCCCGGGACCTCTTCCCCGTCACAGGCATGGACGCGGTGGTCTTCGGTGTCGGCAACGCCCGCCAGGCAGCCCACTACTACTCCTCCGCATTCGGCATGCAGTGCGTCGCCTACCGCGGCCCCGAGACCGGATGCCGGGACGAGGCCGCCTACGTGCTCGAATCGGGCCAGGCGCGGTTCGTGCTGCGCGGGCCCGTCCGGCCGGGCACCAGCCTCGGCAGGCATGTGGCAGCCCATGGCGACGGTGTGATCGACCTGTCCATCGGGGTCCCGTCCGCCGAAGCGGCCTACGGATACGCCCTTGCGCACGGCGCACGCGGCCTGGCTGCCCCTCGCATGGTCGAGGACGATCACGGCAAGGCGGTCCTGGCCACCATCGCCACGTACGGCGAGACCACCCACACGCTGGTGGAACGATCGAGCTACTCCGGTCCGTACCTGCCTGGCTACGTCGCGGCGGGCCCGATCGGCAACCCGCCGCCGCGTCCATTCTTCACCGAGATCGACCATTGCGTCGGCAATGTCGAACTCGGCCGGATGGATGAGTGGGTGGGCTTCTATCACCAGGTCATGGGCTTCACGAACATGAAGGAGTTCGTCGGCGACGACATCGCCACCGAGTATTCCGCGCTGATGAGCAAGGTGGTCGCCGACGGGTCGCGCAAGGTCAAGTTCCCGATCAACGAGCCGGCGCCGGGGAAGAAGAGGTCCCAGATCGATGAGTACCTGGAGTTCTACGGCGGACCGGGTGTCCAGCACATCGCGCTGGCCACCGACGACATCGCCGCCGCCGTGACCGCGATGAGGGCGGCCGGCGTGGAGTTCCTCGGCACCCCTGGCAGCTACTACGACGCACTGGGAGCCTGGCTCGGCGAGACGCACATCCCTGTGCAGACACTCAGGGAACTGGGCATCCTGGCTGACCGGGACGAAGACGGCTACCTGCTGCAGATTTTCACCAAGCCAGTGCAGGACCGTCCGACGGTGTTCTTCGAGTTGATCGAGCGGCACGGCTCCCAGGGGTTCGGCAAGGGCAACTTCAAGGCCCTGTTCGAGGCCATCGAGCGTGAGCAGGCGCGCCGCGGCAACCTGTGACCAGCTCTGACCGGCCGCGGGAATGCCCATAACCGTAAAGGGCTAGGCGGGCATGGACAGAGGGTGCATCATGGCGGCGTGACCCAGCCACCCGACGATCACGAGCCACAAGGCACCCCGCCGCTACAGCCCTTCAGCGCGCCGAGCCAGCCCCCGCAGGGAAGCCCGTGGCAGCCTCCCGGCCAGCCAACCGATGCCGCCCCCGGCCAGCCCGGCGGCGCGCCCGGCCAGCCGTACGGAGCCGCCCCCGGCCAGCCCTACGGAGCCGCCCCCGGCCAGCCCTACGGAGCCGCGCCCGGCCAGCCCGGCGGCGCGCCCGGCCAGCCCTACGGAGCCGCGCCCGGCCAGCCCTACGGTGGTTACCAGCCCTATCCCGGTTCACCCGCCGGTACCGTCTACAAGCCGCCGAAGGACCCGGTGCTGGCCGAATGGTGGCAGCGCCTGCTGGCCCGCATCATCGACGGGATCATCGTGTCCATCTTCATCAGCCCGGTCTGGGTCGTCACGGTCCTGGCGCTGGTGCACCGTATCCAGAACGTCGCCAACCAGTACCCCGACCTCAGCCAGCCCGGCGCCCAGCAGGCGTTCAGCAACAGCATGAACCAGGCGGTGGCCGGCATGATCGGCGTCTTCCTGCTGCTCGGCGTCCTCGCCGCGCTCGTCTACTTCGCCTATGACTGGCTTCAGCACGGGCTGTGGGGCCAGACCCTCGGCAAGCGGGTGATGGGAACCAAGGTGGTCACCGCGGACACCCGGACGCCGATCTCGGGTGGTGCCGCCTGCCGCCGCGCGGCGGTTTTCGCTCTGCCATCCGGCGTGCCCTACATAGGCGGGCTTTTCGCGCTGATCAACGAGCTGTGGCTGACCTGGGACACGCAGCGGCAGTGCCTGCACGACAAGGCCGCCGGCACGGTGGTGGCCAAGAAGAGCATGCTGGCCGCCCAGGCCGCCACGCCCCAGGCCGCCCCGCAGCCGGTCACCCCCTACCAGGGCTGAGCAGCCAGGACCCGGCCGGCACCGGCCGGGTGTCCGGCGGCGCGGATGCCGTTCAGCCGAAGAGCAGCGTGTAGCCGGCCTGGCGCAACTGCCCGATGACTTCCTGGCAGTGGGCGGGCCCGCGGGTCTCCACCTGCAGCAGCACCTCGACCTCGTCCACCCGCAGCCGGGGGGCCACCCGTTCGTGCACCACATCGAGCACGTTGGCGCCCAGCCCCGCCAGCTGGCCCAGCAGTGTCGCCAGTGCGCCCGGCCGGTCCGGTATCCGGCACCGGAACATCAGGTAGCGGCCGGCTGCGGACAGGCCATGCCGCAGCACCTTGGCGAGCAGCAGCGGATCGATGTTGCCGCCGGAGAGCAGGACCGCCACCGGGGGTTCGAACGCATCAGGGTGCTCAAGCAGGGCGGCCACCCCGGCGGCGCCGGCCGGTTCGACGACCTGCTTGGCCCGTTCCAGGCAGACCAGCAGCGCCTGCGACAGGGTCTCCTCGGAGACGGTGACAACCCCGTCGGCCAGCCGCGACAAGATGGCATAACCGATGTCGCCGGGCCGGGCGACCGCGATGCCGTCAGCCATCGTCACACCCGGCTCGATCCGCACCGGATGACCGGCCGCCAGCGAGGCCGGGAAGGGTGCCACCGCCTCGGCCTGCACGCCGATCAGCCGGATGCCCGGGTCCGCATCCTTGACTGCCACCGCGATCCCGGATGCGAGTCCCCCTCCGCCCACCGGCACGGCGATGGTGCGCACCTGCGGGCACTGCTCGATGATCTCCAGCCCGACAGTGCCCTGGCCGGCCACCACGTCGGGGTGGTCGTAGGGGTGGATGAAGATCGAGCCGTGCTCCTGCGCATAGGCCAGCGCGGCGGACAGCGCGTCCTCCATCGACTCGCCCTGCGAGATGACCTGTGCCCCGTATCCCCGGGTCGCCTCGACCTTGGGCAGCGGGGCGCCCACCGGCATGACCACGGTCGCCTTGGCGCCCAGCAGGGCAGCGGCGAAGGCCACGCCCTGCGCATGGTTGCCTGCGCTCGCCGCCACCACGCCACGGCCCCGCTCCGCCTCGGTCAGGCGGCTGATCCTCAGGTAGGCGCCGCGTGCCTTGAACGACCCGGTCCGCTGAAGGTTCTCGCACTTGAGGTAGACAGGGCCCGCGAGCCGCTCGGACAGCACCCGGGAGTGGAGCACCGGCGTAGGTGAGATGACCCCGCGCAGCACCTCCCGCGCGGCGGCCACATCCGCAGGCCGGACCTGCGGTGACGTCATCGTCATGCCAGCAAGTCTGGCACCGCGCCCGGCCTACTCCCCCGCCCAGTAGCGGTCGGCGGCGAACAGCAGCGCCGCGGCCCCGACCAGGCCCGCGCTCTGCCCGAGGGCGGCCGGCACCACGCGCACATTGCGCGCGTAATCAAGCCCCACATGCCTGCGCAAGGTCTCTTCGAGCGGGTCGAACAGCAAGGAGCCGGCCTGCGCGAGCCCGCCACCGACAGTGACCACCTCCAGGTCGCACAGGTGGGTCGCGGAAGCGATGGCGATACCGAGTGCCACGCCGGCCCGCCGCATGGCGGCCAGCCCGATCGGGTGCCCGTGCGCGGCGTCGTCGGCCAGGTCTTTGGCTGTGACCTGTGGCTGCCCTGGCCGCCAGCCCTCGGCCTGGGCCCAGGCGGCCAGGGCGGGCCCACGCGCGATCGCCTCCACACAGCCCTGCCCGCCACACACGCACGGCGGCCCGTCCGGATCGGCCACCACGTGGCCGATGTGACCGGCGTTCCCGGTCGCGCCGTTGATGAGCCGGCCGTCGAGCACCAGCCCGCCGCCCACGCCGGTTGAGACCACGATCCCGAGCAGGTCCCTGCATCCCCGGCCCGCGCCCCGCCAGTGCTCACCCACGGCCAGGCAGATCGCATCGTTGTGCAGCCGCACCGGCAACCCACCGAACCGATCACTGAGCCGTTCCCGCAGCGGGAACGACCGCCAGGCAGGGATGTTCAGCGGTGAGACCCTGCCTTCGGGCCATTCCATCGGGCCGCCGCAGCCGCACCCCACCCCCGCCAGCCCGCTGGGGCTCATTACGTGCGCCTCGTCCAGCACCCGGGTGACCAGCGCGTCCAGGGTGCGCCACAACTGCTCGGCGTCCAGTTCCTGGGGGGTCGCTGTCCGCTCCCAGGAGGTCACCCGCCCGCCTGGCGTGACCAGCCCGGCCGCGAATTTCGTGCCACCGATGTCGATAGCCAGCGCCGGAGCGGCTGCTGCCATGTTCCGCCTCCTGTGCCCGTGGTCCCGGCCGACCTGCCCGGCCATGATGCGAACCCGGCCGGCTTGGACATAGTGTCGAATGGTGCACTCACACAGCCACGCCAGTTCTGACGCCGTACGTTCCCCCAGTCCCGCGATCACGACAGTGCGGGAGTTGCGGGCGAGCGGCCACACCTACCTGACGGTCAAAGACGAACTCCGGCGCAACCTGATGGCCCGGATGCGCGCGGGCGAGGACAGGTTCCCCGGGATCATCGGGTTCGGCCAGACCGTGCTCCCGCACCTGGAGCGTGCCCTGCTGGCAGGGCACGACACGATCCTGCTCGGTGAGCGCGGCCAAGGCAAGACCCGCCTCATCAGGACCCTGCCCGGCCTGCTCGATGAGTGGACGCCCACGGTGGCGGGGTGCGAGATCAACGACCACCCCTTCGCGCCGGCCTGCGCCCGCTGCCGCCGCCTCACCGCCGAACAGGGCGACGGCCTGCCGGTGACCTGGCGCCATCGCAGCGAGCGCTACGGGGAGAAGCTGGCCACCCCCGACACCAGCGTGGGAGACCTGATCGGGGACATCGACCCGGTGAAGGTCGCCGAGGGCCGTACCCTGGGCGACCCGGAGACGATCCACTTCGGGCTGGTCCCGCGCACCAACCGGGGCGTGTTCTGCCTGAACGAACTTCCCGATCTGGCCGAACGGATCCAGGTGTCATTGCTGAACGTCCTGGAGGAGCGGGATATCGGGGTGCGCGGATACGCGCTCCGGCTGCCACTGGATCTGGTCCTCGTCGCGAGCGCCAACCCGGAGGACTACACCAGCCGGGGCCGGATCATCACGCCGCTGAAGGACCGGTTCGGGGCCGAGATCCGTACCCACTACCCGATGACGCTCGCCGATGAGCTCGCACTCATCGAGCAGGAGGCGGAGATCTCCTGGCAGGGCGGGACCCCGGGAGCGGCGCTGCCGACACATCTGGTGGAGGTGATCGCCCGGTTTACCCGGCTGGTCCGTGCCTCGCCCGCGATCGATTCCCGCTCCGGTGTGTCGGCCAGGTTCGCGATCGCCGCGGCCGAGTCGGCCGCGGCTTCGGCGGTGCGCCGGGCGGCGCTGACCGGTGACGAGCAGGCAGTGGCCCGGATCTGCGACCTGCCCGCAACGGTGAGCACGCTGCGCGGCAAGGTCGAGTTCGAGGTCAGCGAGGAAGGCAGGGAGCATGAGGTGCTTGAGCACCTGCTGCGCCGGGCCACCGCCGACACGTTCCGTGCGCATCTGGGCAGCGCGGACCTGACCGGCCTGCTCGCCACCTTCGAGGGTGGCGCCAGCGTCGAGTCCGGCGACCTGGTGCCCGCCACCGACCTGCTGGCGCGGATCGGTGAGGTGCCGGGACTGGCCAAGATCATGGAGCGGCTCGGCATGGACGGCAGCGAGTCGCCCGGGCACGCGGCGGCGGCGCTGGAGTTCGCACTGGAAGGCCTGTACCTCATGCGCCGCCTGTCGAAGGACGTCATCGACGGCGGAGCCGTCTACCGCACGTAAACGGTCTCCCGGCGGCACCGGCCGACGGGAGGTCCAAGGGTCAGAGGGGAGAGGCGGACGTGACGGGTTACCGGTACGGCCAGTACCGCGACGGGCCCGACCCGCTCGCGCCGCCCTACGACGCCAGGCTGGCGCTGGACGAAATGGGCGACGCAGTGCTCGGCGGGGCCGACCCTGCCGCCGCCCTGCGTGACCTTCTCCGCCGCGGTCTGCAGGGTCGGCGCGGCCTCGATGACGTGCTGCGCCGGGTGCGGGAGCGGCAGCAGGAGGTGCGCCGCCGCGGGCGCCTCGACGGAATCCTGGAGCAGGCCCGGGCCCTGCTCGACACGGCCATCGGGCTGGAGCGGGCGGAGCTGTTCCCCGACCCCAGCGACGAGGCACGGATGCGCGAGGCGGAACTCGATGCGCCTCCGTCCGGCACCGCACAGGCGGTCCGGCGGCTGGCTGACTACTCCTGGCGCTCCGAACCGGCGCGGGAGGCCTTCGACAAGCTCAAGGACCTACTCCGGCAGGAGGTGCTCGACAGCCAGTTCCGTGGCATGAAGGACGTGCTGGAGAGCCCTGACCCGCAGGCGATGCAGCGGGTCAAGGACATGATGGCGGAACTGAACCAGATGCTGGAGTCCGACGCCAGGGGCGAGCACACGCAGGAGGAGTTCGACGCGTTCATGGCCCGCTACGGGGACTTCTTCCCTGACCAGCCGGCCAACCTGGAGGAACTGGTCGACGCCCTGGTCCGCCGGGCGATGGCCGCCCAGCGGCTGATGGGTTCGCTGAGCCCGGACCAGCGGGACGAACTGGCCGGGCTGATGCAGCAGACGCTCGCCGACGCCGGGCTGGCGGCGGAGATGGCCCGTCTCGCCGACGCGCTGCGGGCACGGCGGCCAGAACTGGATATGGCGGCGTGGCAGCAGGAGACGATGACCGGCGATAACCCGCTCGGCCTGGGGG
>OFHG01001044.1_pt1 | contig 10195 bp, 8 predicted proteins | sample 1521931 | NCBI WGS metagenome assembly OFHG01 (sample SAMEA2468438, study PRJEB22500) | soil metagenome | biome: Glassland; feature: Farmland; material: Clay | place: Australia | collected 2013-01-31 | depth 0.55 m | reverse complement strand
ACCGCTGCGGGCCGGGATGAGAACAGCGCACGCGAGAGCAATACCCCACAGCATGGCCCGCCAGCAGAGGCCCCGGCCGCGTGGCGTCGAATTGGGAATCTCCCTCATGGCTTCATTTTCATTTTGTGCGAGGCAGGCCGTTCCGCGAGGCGGGCGGGCTTGTCAAAGGGCTTGCTTTCCACCAATCCCTGCCCTTCCTTCACCGTCAGAATGTGGTCAACGGGCGGGCCGGAGATCACGTCGGTCTTGCCGCTCGGCCAATGGACTTCCACCCGCTCGATCCGCGTCGCACTCCCCAACCCGAAATGCAATCGCAGGTCGCTCGAGGAAAGGTAGCTTCCGCCGCTCCTGACCTCGTCCCACTGGGTTATCCCGCCCGCCACAACTTCCACTTCCGCGCCGATCCCGTCGCGGTTGCTCTCGACTCCAATAGTCTTTAAGAGAATCGAGTGGTTAGGGTCCTTACGCGCGTGGCGGATCAGGTCGGGAGAATCGTTCATGTTCGAGACCATCATCTCCAGGTCGCCGTCGTTGTCGTAATCGGCGGTGGCCAGGCCGCGGCTCACCTTTCGGATGGCCAGCGCCGGTCCCGAGCGCAGGCCGACCTCCTCGAATTTCCCGTTGCGGAGATTGTGAAAGAGCAGGTTGCGCTCGGCGTAGGTAATGCCGGTGCGATAGCGGTCAATCTGGGGAAACACCATGCCGGTGACGGCGAAAATATCCTTCCAGCCGTCGTTGTCATAGTCCAGGAACTTGGCGCCAAAGGTGGTGAAGAGCCACGACGTGCTCGCAAATCCGGCGGGATAAGCGACGTCGGTGAACGTTCCGTCGTGGTTGTTGTGGTAGAGGTTGTTGTAGTCGTCCGAGAAATTTCCCTTGATGAGGTCTGGCCAGCCGTCGTTGTCGTAGTCGCCGACGTCCGTACCCATGCCCGCCTGCTCCTGGCCTTCGGCGCTGTAAGCCACGCCGGCCTGGGGCGCAATATCCGTAAACGTCCCGTCGCCGTTGTTGTGATAGAGCGAGCTGGGCGTGGAATCGTTGGCGACGTAGATGTCGAGTTTGCCGTCACGGTCAAAATCCCCCATCACCACGCCCAGACCCGAATATCGGTTGGGATCGATTCCGGCCTTTTCCGTCACATCGGTAAATGTGCCGTCGCCGTTGTTGTGAAACAGGATGTCGCGCCCGCCCGGCAGTCCGCGGGGGCCGCAGAACGTGGCGAAGCCGCGATAGGTGCAATTGGACGCGCTGCCGGGCTGCCCTAAGTGGTTAATATCCACATCAACGTAATTCACGACGTAAAGATCTAGCTTGCCGTCGTTGTCCAGATCGCCGAAGGCGCAGCCCATCCCCCAGCCGTGCCCGCGCACCCCGGCTCTCTCCGAGACGTCGGTGAAGGTTCCATCGCCGTTGTTGCGGTAGAGGACGTTCCCACCGTAGTAGGTGACGTAGAGATCGTCCCGGCCGTCGTTATCGTAGTCCCCCACGCACGCGCCCATGCCCCAGCCGGTGTGGTCGAGACCGGAGCCGGCGGAGACGTCGGTGAACGTTCCGTCTCGATTGTTGCGATAAAGACGAGAGCGTGGGCTCGAGCCGCGCCGCCAGTCCTCCAGCGTCGAGCCATTCACAAGAAAAAGGTCCGGATATCCGTCGTTGTTGTAATCAATCCAGGCGATTCCGCCGCCGCCCTTGGCCTCAATGATGTAGGTCTTGTCCGGACCGCCGCTGGTAAGCTTGAAATTGATCCCGGAGGGCTTTGCGACTTCGATGAACTGGTCGAGCGCACCCGATCCTTCGTCTCTGCCGCGGGTCTGAGCGCGTGACAGTTGAAACGCCGCTGCGAGCACCACGACCCAAACGGCGATGCCAAGTCCCGCTCGAAACCAGATTTTGCTGCGCGCCTGGTTCATGATTCTGTTGAGCCTTGCCAATTCTAGTGCTGCTGCCCGGCGATGCCGGGGCCGGAGCTTCGCTGGCGGGCGTGCAGGTCCGCCACGATTTTGAATTCGCGTGCCGCGTCGTCTTTCTTGCCCCGTGCCGCGTACGTGCGCGCCAAAGCGTAGTGCGCCTCGATATTGTTCGGCTGGATAGCGACCGCCTTCTGGAGATCGGCCTCGGCTTCAGCCCACTTCTTCTGCGCCATCAGCACGCGCGCCAAGCCGTAGTGTGCTTCGAACCCGCCCGAGCGCAAGGCCAGCGCGCGGCGAAAGAGTTCCGCCGCCCCGTCGAGATCTCCCTCGTCGAGTTCGATATCACCCGCCAGCCAGTAGGAATCATAGAAGGTCGGCGTAATCTCGATTTCCTTCTTGAACTCTTCCAGGGCCGCCTTCAAATCTCCCTGGCTCTGGCAAGCGAAGCCCAGATGGTAATGCGCCAGCGGGAGATCGGGCGCAAGTTCAAGCGCCTTCTTGAATTGCGCGATGGCGGGAATCGTTTCATTCAGGTTGTGCTCCGCACGGCCCAGCAGCAGGTGCGCCTGGGCGTTGTCCGGGCGCAGGGTGAGGTATTTTTCAAGCAGCGGAGCGGCGTCTCTCAGGCGGTTGTCGCTCAGTTCCAGCAGCGCCAGATCGTAGTAGTTGTCGGGAATTTTCGGGTCGAGCTCGATGGCGCGGCGGAAGGCGACTCGCGCTTCGTCCTTCTGGCCGTTCTTGAAGAGCCCCGCGCCCAGCATCTGCTGGATCGCCGAGGAGCGCGGGTACTGGGCCGCTGCGCGTCGTGCGTCGGCGATGGCATCTTGCAGCCGGCCGCTGGAAAGCTCGGCGGCAATCCGATCCTCGAACTCGGCCTCGGATATTTGGGCGCAAAGCAACGTCCGAACCGCTGGCAGGAACGCCAGGCTCAATGCCAAAATCGCCCCTGAAATTTTCGCCACATGGCGATGGTACTCGCCGCCAAAGGAGCAAGTCAAATTTGCAGCAGTTGCGTGAGCCTGGAATCCTGTGGGGTCGCAGTGTTCGGAGAACCAGCGGCTCCGGCTTGACATGCCCGGATGCGAACGGATAATCTGCTTCGCTCTCATGCGCAATCAAAGAGCGGGCGGACAATGGTGCCGGACGGGCCCCGCAATCTGAAGTGCTGGCGCCGGATCGCTTGGGCGCCTATTAATCCGCGATGATATACCAGGCAACTCAATCTCTCCGCCATCCAGCCGCTCGATAAGTCTATGTCCCCTCCTCTCTTCACCAAACTCGGAGGCCGCTTTCCCATCGCCCGTCACGAGCACGTCGCGGTGCTCTATCGCGCGAACCCCTTCCGGTTTGCCTCCTTCCTGGCGGAAGGATTGGCCAAAAACGACCTGTGCTTTTACGTCGCGCCGGAGAGCTTGCATCGCGGAATCCTGAGCGCGATACGCGCCCTCGACCTCAACCCCGCTTCCTTTGTGGCATCGCGTCAATTATGCCTGGAGGCGGGAAGCTCCGATTGGGCGGCGCTCCAGAAGATGCTGCCGCGGGCCCTTGCCCGTGCCGAGCGACTGGGCGCGCCGGCGCTCCGCTGGCTGGAAGAAGGAGGCTGGGCGACGCCGGCAGGACTTCCGATGTCGCGATATTTCGAGTTCCACGCCCTGATCAATTATCAGGTGAAGCATTACCCCGGCGCGGCGGTGTGCCAGTACAATCTCGACTCGCTTGACCCGTCCCAACTCCCGGCCGTGCTGGCGGTGCACCGCCACCTGATCGTCGAAAACACGTTCGTGCGCGACAATCCGTTCTACATCGCGCCCGAAAGGTATCTGCCGCAAAGCGCGGAAGAGCGCGAGCGCCATGTGGCCGGCCTTTTCCGCGAGGTAGGATTCAATGTTGAAAAGCTCCTGGAAAATCTTGCCGGCTACGGGAGCCTGTGAGTCAACGGCGCAAAACGCGCGGGCGCTTTTGGTTCGGCCGGCGCCGCATCAGGAATTTTTATGACGACGATAAACCTCAGCGCGGCCGGGTGGCACAATTCCCATCCGGCGGGCCGGTCAATCTGTTAGAATAGCCGGTTTAGACAGGCACGGAATAATGGACTACGACCAACTGGCGAGTTTTCTGGAAGTTGCGAAGCTACAGAGTTTTTCGCGGGCGGCGGAGAAAATCTACCGCACGCAGCCGGCGATCAGCGCGCAGGTGCGCCTGCTGGAACAGGAGTGCGGCGAAAAGCTATTTGATCGCAGCGGCAAGAAAGTGATGCTCACGCCCGCGGGCGAGATCCTCCGACGCTACGCGGAGAAAATCCTGGGCCTGCAGAAAGAAGCCTTGCAGGCTATCGCCGAGCTCAACCAGACGCCGCGCGGCAAGCTCTACATCGGCGCCAACGAGGCCACTTGCCTCTACGTCCTGCCCAAGACCTTCGCGCATTTCAAGCAGCTCTATCCACTGGTGCAGATTTCGATCTACCGGAACTTCAGCCACAAGATCGTGCAGAAGGTGCAGGAAGGCGCCGTGGACCTGGGCATCGTGACCCTGCCGCAGACCGCCCCCAACATGGAAGTGATTTCGGTGTTCAAAGATGAAGTGCAGGCGGTGGTGCCCAAGAATCACCCGCTGGCCAAGAACCGCACCGTGACCATCGAAGAGCTGGCGAATTTCCCGATGATTTTGCCCAAGACCGGCCACACGCGGGTGGTGATGGACCGCCTGCTGCGCGATCAGCGCCACAAGCTGCAAATCTCGATGGAACTGGCCAGCGTCGAGACGCAGAAGAAATTCGTGGGCGCCGGCCTGGGCGTCTCGCTCATCAGCCGGTCGTACGTGAAGGATGAAGTGGCGGCGGGCGTGCTGCGGCTCATTCCGCTCGCCGGCCAGAAGCTCTACCGCGAGCTGGGCTTGATTTACCGCCGCGACCGCTACCTCTCGCTTCCGGCCAAGGTCTTCATTGATGTCGTTCGCGAATCCACCCAGGCATCCAACTCCGATGCTGCGACGAAAACGACGGCTCGCTGAAGCGCCGAAGGGAGAGACTTTCCACCTTCGGCGGCTTAAGCAGACGGCGTCCGCCCTGCCGAAGGCAAACCAGAAAGGAAAACGAAATTGACCTCAGGCAAAAAGAAGAAACCGCTTTGGGTAATGAAATTCGGCGGGACTTCGGTAGGCAGCACCGAGCGCATGCAGGCGGTGGCGGAAATCGTCTCGAGCCACACCGCGCAGGCCACCATCGTGGTGGTCGTCTCAGCCATGGGCGGCGTGACGGACATGCTGATCCGCGCCGCCAACGAAGCCAGCCACGGCGACCGCGACCACTGGAAAGGCGTGCGCCAGGCGCTGGCGCAACGCCACCGCGAAGTGGCCGACCAGGCTCTTTCGGCGGGCGAGCAGGCCGCCGTCCTTCCCCGACTCGCCGAGCAGGTAACTCATTTTGAAAACCTCTGCTCGGGATTTTCTCTGGTGCGCGAAGTCACGCCGCGCGCCATGGATACGCTCTCGAGCCTTGGCGAAGTGATGTCCGCCGCGCTGGTGGCGGCGATCCTTCGCTCGCGCGGCTTTGCCGCCGAAGCGGTTGACGCCACCGAACTGATTGTGACCGACGGCGAATTCGGCAACGCCACGCCGCTGATGGAGGAGACGCGCGCCCGCACCCAGCCGCGCCTCAATGCGCTCATGGAAACGGGGACCATCCCGGTGGTGACGGGATTTCGCGGCGCAACGGCCGAAGGATTGTGCACCACCCTCGGCCGCGGCGGGTCCGATTACAGCGGCACGATTATCGGCGCGGCGCTCGACGCCGACGAGGTCTGGATCTGGACCGACGTGGACGGCGTCATGACCGCCGACCCGCGCCTGGTCCCGAGCGCCCACATCATTCCCGAAATTTCGTACCGCGAATCCATCGAGCTCTCCTTCTTCGGCGCCAAGGTCCTGCACCCGAAAACCATCCAGCCGGTAATGAAGAACAAAATTCCGGTGTGGATCAAGAACTCCTTCAACCCGTCCTGCCCCGGCACCAAGATTGGGGCGTCCGTGACCAACGGGAAAGCAGGCGTCAAGGCTATCACGTCGGTTTCCGACGCCGACCTGGTCACGATCAGCGGGCGGGAATCGCTCAGCTTCCCGAGGCTCGCCACGCGCGTTTTCAACGGGCTGCACTTGGAAGACGTCGCCACCCTGATGGTGACCCAATCCTCCGCTGACAACGTGCTCTGCTTCGCCATCAAGCATGCGGACTGGGGAAAGGTGAAAGGACGGCTGAGCAAGACTTTCGAGCTCGAGCTGCTGCACGAATATGTGGGGCCGCTGGAATGTATGTCGAAAATCGCCATCGTCGTCGCGGTGGGAGAGAAGATGAAAGGCACGCCGGGACTCGCCGGCCGCGCCTTTGGTGCGCTGGGCAAGCGCGGCATCAACATCATCGCCATTGCCCAAGGCTCCTCTGAATTGAGCATTTCATTTGCAGTTAAAGCCTCAGATGTCAAGGAGGCGGTCCGGGCCATACACGAGGAGTTTCAACTTTAGGACGTCCGTTGTCCGTAGTCCGTTGTGGCCGAGCGGCACTCAGGCAGCCGGCCGACTGCCGAGGCAGATCTGATCTCCCACGGACCACGGACGACGGACTACAGGCAACAGAGCATGCCCTCCGCTTACTTACAGTGCATTGAAGAATCCTGCGGCCAGGTGCAGGACCCGAAGAAAGAGAGCCACTCGTGCGCGGCGTGCGGCGGCCTGCTCGAAGTGAAATATGAATTCCAGGCGTTTGAGCCCGACTCGATGCGGCGCGCCTGGCACGAGCGCCGTCTCTCCGGCGAGCCCATTGACCGCAGCGGCGTGTGGAGATTCCGCGAGCTGATCCCCTTTATTGATTCGAATGACCGCATCATTTCCCTTTCCGAAGGTTCAACGCCGCTGGTCGGAGCGCGGCGCGCCGGCTGGTGGGCGGGACCGATTCACCTGACCGTCAAACATCAGGGGTCGAACCCCACCGGTTCCTTCAAAGACCTGGGCATGACCGCGTGCATCACGCGCGCGGCGGCGCGCGGCATCCAGATGGTGGCCTGTGCCTCCACCGGCAACACTTCGTCTTCGATGGCTGCCTACGCCGCGCGCGCCGGGATAAAAGCGCTTCTTTTTGTTCCCTATCGCCAGATTTCCGCCGCCAAGCTCGCCCAGGCTCTCGATTTCGGCGCGCTGGTGGTGGAGGTGGGCGACACCTTTGACCAGGCGTTCGGCCTGTTGCGCGAGATCGCGCCGGAACTGGGGCTGTATCTGGTGAACTCCATCAATCCCTTCCGGATCGAAGGCCAGAAAACCATCGTGGCGGAGATGATGGAGCAGCGCGCGTGGCGCCCGCCCGACTACATCGTGGTGCCGGGCGGAAATCTGGGTAACGCTTCCGCCATCGGCAAGGGCCTGCGCGAGCTGAAGGAAATGAATTTCATTGAAAAGGTACCGCACGTGGTGGTGATTCAGGCGGCGGGCGCCAATCCCTTTTACCGCACTCTCAGCGCGAACTCGCCCGACCTGATTCCCGTCGCCGATCCTTCCACCGAGGCGACCGCTATCCGCATCGGAAGGCCCGCCAACTGGAAGAAGGCGCGGCGCGTGCTCGAATGGTCAGGCGGCTTCTGCGAATCGGTCACCGATGAGGAAATCTTCGAGGCCAAGGGCGTGCTGGCCGAAGACGGTGTGGGCTGCGAGCCCGCTTCCGCCTCGACCGTTGCGGGCGTCAGGAAGCTCGTCCGCGCGGGAAAGATCGAGCGCCACGCCGATGTGGTCGTGGTGCTGACCGGTAACCAGTTGAAGGATACCGAATACGTGATGCGTCACCGTGCGGAAACGGAAGACTCGCGCCAGCGGTTGCGGGTTGAGCCCTCGCTCGACGCCCTGCGCGCGGCGCTTGGGCGAGTTCTCAGTGTCCCGGCCGCGACGTAACACTCCCGGCGCGGGAGGCTTACCTTCCTCACCCACGCCCCGCTTGCGCAGGAAAGCCTTGCCATGGATGAAATTCTGCGCCGCGAAGTCCGATTGCTCACCACGCGCCTGGGCTCGATTGCCCGCGAGCTCGCCGGCGAGGAGACCTTCCGCGCCATCGAAAACCTGCGCGGCTTTTCCAAGCAGCTCCGGCAAAATCCCAGCCCCGAGCTGCTGAGTTCGAACCAACAGGAGGTGCAGCGGCTCAGCCTCCGGCGCGCGACGGAGGTGGCGCACGCGTTCAGCCTTTTTTTTCACCTCGTCAACTTGTGCGAGGAACGACAGCGCGTGCGGCGCCTGCGCGCCTATGAAGACCATGAAAAGGGCGCGCCCATGTCGCTGCGGCATACGTTCAGCGAGTTCTCACGCCACAAGGTGGCGGCGCGCGAAATCCTCAATCTCCTGCGCACCATGCACGTCGAGCCGGTGCTGACGGCGCATCCCACCGAGGCCAAACGCCGCAGCGTCTTCAACCACGTGCTGCGCATCGGCCGCTCGCTTGAAGCCCTGGGCGGGTCGGCCGAGCACTCGGTTGAAAAATCCGTGGACCCGTGGGTTGAGGCCCTGTGGCTGACGGAAGAAACCCGCGAGCGCCCCATGACGCCGGAGCTGGAAGTCGAAAACTCGCTGGTGTTTCTTGAGCGGACGATTTATGACCTGGCCGGGATCTCCTGGGAGCGTTTTGTGCAGGAGATGAGCCGGTACGCGCCGCGCCTCGCGGGCGAGCGGCGGCAGCGACGTCCGCGCGACGAAGACGTCGGCCGCGGCCGGGAGCCCCCGCACCGCCAGCAGGGGGATGACCGGCGCCGTGACCGACGCGGACGGCGCCGCGACGATACCGATCCACGGCACGGCCCAGCCCGCCCAGCCGCCCGCAGGCGCGATCGGCCTCTCGATCCGGGCCCGCAAGCCGGGCGACGACGTGCTGACCGGCGTGACCGCCGAGCGCCAGCCCGACGAGGACGCAGCAGGCCCCGGTGACCAGCCCGACGGCGAACGACAGCCCCGACGAGCGGGTCACCGCCGCCCGCCAGGCCGAGCGCCGCACCCCGCTGTACCGGACCGCGAGCGGGTCGGTTGCAAGGCCGCGGGAGATGTTCAGGCAGACCCCGTAGGTGACCCAGGCCAGGCTGAACGCGCCGAACTCGAGCGCGCCGTCGGTGCCCTGTTGCCGGCCGCCTCCGGAGACAGCCATGAAAAGTCCTGCGGCGACAGCGCCCGCCTTCGGGGGCGCGGTATGCGGTGCGATCCTTCTTGCGATCGTCGGCTTCAAGTGGGGTGGATGGGTGACGGCCAGCACGGCCAAGCAGATGGCCTCGACGCAATCGCAACACGCCGTGGTGCGCGCGCTCGTTCCCTACTGCGTCGCCAGCTTCGAGCACATGCCCGATGCCGCCGCGCAATGGACCAAGCTCAAGAAGACCGACGACTACGACCAGGGCAGCGTCCTCGAGAAGGCGGGCGTGGTGGCCCCGCCGGGAAGCAAGCTCGGCGGCGATGCGACCGACGCAGTGGCGAGCGCATGCGCGACCAGGCTCGTTGCGATGAAGCAGCTCGCGAACGCCGAGGTCGGCCTGAGCAAATAGGCGGTCGGTCGCCGGGTCTTCCAGGCGCCCCGCCCGGAACGCGTCGGTGAGCTATTCGAAGCGGACATGCTGGGTGGACGGTCGGGAAGCGGGGGTTTTGCGCGGCCGGGCGTTCGTCTTAGACTCGGCCGCTTGGGCCTCACATGCTAGATTGCCGTTTCCTTCGTTCAAGGCGCGCCCGGATTGGACCGCAATAGCCCGCATTTCCCCACGCCGGCCCGCGTGCCCGGCGAGCGTTTTCTTCACTCGCCCGGCCCGACGCACATTCCCGCCGAGGTGCTGAATGCCATGCACCGCCAGCCGATGGACCACGGCCACCCGCGGCTGGACGAAATCATCGCGCTATGCGAAGCCGGCTTGCGGCGGCTGCTGGGGACCGGGAAGGCGGCCGTTTACATGTACGCGGCGAACGGCCACGGCGCCTGGGAGGCGACCACGCAAAACCTGCTCGCGCCCGGCGAGGCCTTTCTGATACCGGGGACCGGTCACTTTTCCGAGCAATGGGCGCTGCAGGCCGAAGCGCTCGGCCGGCGCGCGATTCGCACACCGTACCGCGAAGGCTATCCGATCGACCCGAATGAGGTCGAGCAGAGGCTGCGCGCCGATCGAAAGCGCGAGATCGCGGCGGTGTTCGTCGTGCTCGGTCTCGACAGAAAGCCCGGCGGTGCGGCACGGGCGGGCGGGGAAATCACCGGGGGGCCAAAAGCGGGTCCGTTTCTCCAGGCTTTCATA
>OFHG01001043.1_pt1 | contig 10204 bp, 6 predicted proteins | sample 1521931 | NCBI WGS metagenome assembly OFHG01 (sample SAMEA2468438, study PRJEB22500) | soil metagenome | biome: Glassland; feature: Farmland; material: Clay | place: Australia | collected 2013-01-31 | depth 0.55 m | reverse complement strand
CTGCCGCCCCGGACTTCCGCTCTGCGCGCCGCAGCGCCAGCTGCGGACGCGCGCGGCTCGCGGGGCCCGCCGGCAGGGACGAGGCGGCGAGCGCCACAAGGGCAAGCACCGCCGCGACGCCGGCGAAGGTGAGCGGATCGCCGGAGCCGACGCCGTAGAGCAGGCTCGAAAGCGAGCGAGTGAGCGCGAACGCTCCGGCGACGCCGAGAGCGAGACCGATCACCACCAGCCGCAAACCCTCGCTCAGAATCAGCTTCATCACCGCGCCGGGCGACGCGCCGATCGCCATGCGCACGCCGATTTCGTGCGCGCGCTGGCTCACCCCGTAAGACATCACGCCGTAAATGCCTACTGCCGCCAGCACCAGTGCCAGCACCGCGAACACAGCGAGCAGCGCGGTCTGATAGGTGGTTCCGGCCATGGATTCGGCGATCGTTTCGTCCATCGTACGCGGGCGGAAGACAGCCAGGCTCGGATCGATCCCGCCGAGAGCGTCGCGCATCGCCGTGCGGGCCGCGGCCTCGCCGGTGGTGGTTTTCACTGAAACCGCCAGCGGAAAGGCGCCTTCGCCAAGGACGAAGGGAAACGGAAGGTAGGCTTGCGGTATCACCGGCTCACGTATCCCCCATTCCCTCACATCGCCGACCACGCCGATAACCCTCACGGGAAAGCCGTCCATGTTGAAGATCTTGTCGAGCGCGTCCTTGCCCGGCCAGAAGGTTCGCGCCATGGTCTGGTTGATCACGGCGACGGCGTGCAGGTCAGAGTTCGGTGGCATACGGGTGGCGCCGGATTTCTGGATGGCGTCCATCTTCCGCACCGTCTCGGCCGTATCCTGCAAATCCTGGGCGGTGAAATTGCGGCCCCGGAAGAAGGGAATCTCGTAGGTGCGGAAATAGCCGGGCGTGATGAAATTCCATTCCACCAGGATGTGGGCGAAGGCGGGATTGTCCTCGCCGGGAATCGTGGTGTAGCCGTTCGATCCGCCCGTGAGTGGAATCTCGCTGGAGACGGCGGCCGAACGGATGCCGGGGGAGTTTTCGATGCGCGTCAGCAGTTGCCGGTAGAAGGCCTGCCTCTGTTCCATCGTGCCGTACTTGGCTTCGGGCGGCTTGACGCGGGCGGTGACCAGGTTTTGCGGCTGGAAGCCGAGGTTCATGTCGCGCAGATTGGCGAAGCTGCGCAGCAGGAGTCCGGCGCCGACGAGCAGCGCGAGCGAAATGGCGATTTCGGCCACGACCAGCGCGTCTCGCAGCAGGCGCCGGTGGCCGGTGGCACTGACGACGGCCTGCGCGCTCGCTTTCAGTTCCTCGCTCAGATGCAATTGTGACGTCTCGAGCGCCGGCGCCAGGCCGAAGAGCAGCCCCACGAGCACGGCGATGCCGACGGTGAAGAGAAGCACCGTGCCGTCGACGGTGATGGGATTCGGCCGCGGCAGCGGAAGCGTGGCGGCGGTGGCGAAATATTTCACTGCGATCCATGCCAGTCCGCCGCCCAGAGCCGCGCCGACCAGCGCCAGCAGCACGCTTTCGGTCAGTAATTGCCGAATCAGGCGGCCGCGGCTGGCGCCCAGCGCCCCGCGCAGCGCGATCTCCCTGTGGCGTCCGGTGGCGCGCACCAGCAGCAGGTTCGCCACGTTCGCGCAGGCGATCAGCAGCACCAGGGCCACCGCGCCGAGCAGCACCAGAATCTGGGTGCGCGATTTGCCGACCAGCTGCTCCTTCAGCGAGACGACCGTGGCGCCGATGTCCTTGTTCGAATCCGGATACTGCTTTTCGAGGCGCGCGGCGATGGTCGAGAGTTCCGCCTGCGCCTGCTGAATCGTCACTCCCGGCTTCAGCCGTCCGATGGCGGGAAAGGAATGGTTGCCGCGCTGGCCGAGCGCTTTGCGGCTCATGTCCATCGGCGTCCAGAGATCGGCAACGGCGGAGAAACGGAACCAGTCCGGCATCACGCCGATCACGGTGTACGTCTGGCCGTCGAGTTCGAGGCTTTGACCCACGACGCCGCGACTGCCTCCCAATTGCCGCTGCCAGAAGCCGTAGCTGAGCACGGCGACATGATTGTGGCCTGCGGCGTCTTCGCCCTTGGCGAACGTGCGGCCCAGAAGTGGCTGGACGCCGAGCAGCGAGAAGAAATTTGCCTCCGTCTGGACCACCGAAGCCTGCTGGGGCTGGCCCGCGCCGCTGATGCTGACACTCGTCCCCCACGTGTAGAGGCTCGTCCCCTCGAGCGTGTGGCTCTGGGCCTGCCAGTCGAGATAATCGGGGCCGGCGAAGGGATAGTGGCCCGGGGCGGGCTCGGTCTCCCAGAGCTGAACCAGGCGGCCGGGATTGTGGTAGGGGAGGGGCTGGAGCAGCACGGCGTTGACGATGCTGAAGATCGCGGTATTGGCGCCGATGCCGAGCGCGAGAGTGAGCACGGCCAGGGCCGTGAAGGCCGGCGCCTTCGCGAGCATGCGCAACCCGTAGCGGATATCCTGCCAGAGCGCTTCCATCGCCCCCTCCTTAACTCTGCCATTGCTCCCGGCCGCAGTCCGGTGCTGCAGGGAAGTACGCGGGAGAAACGGCAATTGTTCCTTGATCCTTCGGGAAATCCAGTCCCGTGAGATAGACTAGCGCTACAGTCCCATCGGCGGAAAAAAGTCAGAATCCCCGCCTTTAAAACCGAAGAACGGGGCACGCGGAATTCGCCGGAGCGTTCGCTCCGAGATGTTCGGCGCGGGAAAAACCAGGAGGTCACATGCCCGAGAAGAAGATCATCGCAATCGTGGGAGCGACCGGGGCGCAGGGCGGAGGACTGGCCAGAGCCATTCTGAACGATCCGAACGGCGGCTTCGCCGCGCGCGCGTTGACCAGGGACGTTCATTCGGAGAAGGCCCAGGCGCTGGCGAAGGCGGGCGCTGAAGTTGTCGCCGCCGACGTGGATGATCCCGCGAGCCTCCGCCGCGCCTTTGAAGGCGCGCACGGAACGGTCTGCGTCACCTTCTTCTGGTCGCATTTATCCCCCGAGAAGGAAATCGCCGAGGCGAAGGCGATGGCCGAAGCGGCGAAGCAGACGGGCGTGAGCCACGTCATCTGGTCGACGCTTGAAGACACGCGCAAGTGGGTGCCGCTCGACGACAATCGCATGCCCACGCTCGCGGGAAAATACAAAGTCCCGCACTTCGACGGCAAGGGCGAAGCCAACCAGCATTTCATTGCGGCGGGCGTGCCCACCACTCTGCTTTTGACCTCTTTCTATTGGGACAATTTCATCTATTTCGGCATGGCCCCGAAAAAAGGTCCCGATGGCCGGCTCGCCATCACCTTGCCCATGGGTGACAAGAAATTGCCGGGGATGGCGGCGGAGGACATCGGCAAGTGCGCGCTCGGCATCTTCCGCAAGGACGGGGAATTCATCGGGAAAACCGTGGGCGTCGCCGGCGAGCATCTGACCGGCGAGCAGATGGCCGCCGCGTTCAGCCGCGCGCTGGGACAGGAAGTGCGCTACAACTCCGTCACCCCCGAGGTTTATCGCTCGTTCGGATTCCCCGGCGCCGACGACCTCGGGAACATGTTCCAGTTCAAGCGGGATTTCAACGAGTATTATTGCGGGGCGCGCAATCTGGAATTCTCCCGCAGCCTGAATCCCGAGTTGCAGACGTTCGACCAGTGGCTCGAGCGGAACAAGAGCCGCATCCCGCTCGAATAGACGGCGGCGCTCCAATCGTTTGCCAGGGCCGGCGCCAAATTTCGGTGGGGGTCGCAAGCGATGAAACAACTGCGCGCAAGACTCGTGGGTGTGGAACTCTACTTCCGCAACCTCACGCGGGCCCGGTCGTTCTACGGGGAAGTTCTCGGGCTATAGCTCCGCGAAGAGCATCTGGGCCACCATTCGCAGTTCGATACCGGCGCGAGTTTCCTCTGTCTGGAGAGAAAAGCCGTCGAGCCTTATCCCTCCCGCGACAAGGCGGTGGTCTTCCTCGAAGTGGATGATCTCTCGTCCGCACTGAAAAAGATCGGCCGCGAGCGGTTTGTGCACATTGAAGCGCCCGGCGGGCGTGGCCGGCCCGCCTGGGCCGTCCTGCATGATCCCGAAGGGCACAACGTTCTCTTCCTCGAATCGCGGAGGCTGAAAAGACGCCGCCTCGCCGGGCTCGCGGCCCATTAGTCGGGATTTCTCGATCGAGGGCCGCTACACGGCATCTTCGTGGCTCATGCCGCCTCAGCGTGTTCGGGGTCCTTCCCGACACACTGCGTCGGGACTGCGTTCGTCGCAAAGGGCTTTCGCTCTGGATGACAGGATTTGGCTGGAGCTGGCGCCGCGGGAGTCCTTGCGGCGCGGTGCGCCGGTGGCGGCGGGCGATCAGGAGTCGGAGTGCTCGTAGTGGCGCAGTAGATCGGCCATGCGAGACAGGTGCTGGTCAGCGAGGCCGTAGACGGTGTCGGCGGGGAAGTGGCCGGAGGCGTCCGGCTCGCCGGTGGCCACGCCGGTGAGGATGGAGATGCCCTGCTCGACCGTCGCCACCGGATAGATGTGGAATTTCCCTTGGCGGACGGCGTCGATCACGTCTTCGCGCAGCATCAGGTCCTCGACGTTCTCGCGGGGGATGACGACGCCCTGCGTCCCGGTCAGTTCGCCCTTGGCGCGGCAGACGTCGAAGAATCCCTCGATCTTTTCGTTCACGCCGCCAATCGGCTGAATATCGCCCTGCTGGCTCACAGAGCCGGTGACGGCGATGTCCTGGCGGATGGGAAGGCGGGAAACGGCCGAGAGAAGGGCGTAGATTTCGGTGGAGCTGGCGCTATCGCCGTCGACGGCGCCGTAGGACTGTTCGAAGCAGACGCTGGCGGAGAGCGAGAGCGGCTTGTCTTGCGCGAAGATGCGGCGCAGGTAGCCGGCGATGATCTGCACTCCTTTGTCGTGCAGGTGGCCGCTGAGGTTCGCTTCGCGCTCGATGTTGATCAGGCCGGTCTTCCCGAGCGCGACCGAAGCGGTGACGCGCACCGGCTTGCCAAAGGCGTAGCCGCCGACTTCGAGAACGCTCAAGCCGTTCACTTGGCCGGCGCGGCTGCCGCTGGTATCGATGAGCAGGAGCCGCTGCTCGATCATTTCGCGGATCTTGGTTTCGGTGAGGTTGTGGCGTTCGATTTTCGCCTGGAGCGCCTGCCGGACATGGGCGGAGCTGACCAGGGTTTCGCCGCGCTGGCGGGCGAGATAGGAGGCTTCGCGGGCGACGTCGGCCAGCTCGTTGAAGCGGGCGGTGATCTTGCCGCGGCGGCCGGCGCGGCGGACGCCGTGTTCGAGGACGGCGGCGACGGCGGAGCGGTCGAGCGGGAGCAGGTCTTCCTCCTCGGCGAGCTTGCGGACCATGCCGCCGTAGTGCAGTACGAGTTCCCGGCTCCATTCGACCACTTCGTCGAATTCCACGCGCACCTTGAAGATTTTCCGGAAATCGTCTTCCATCTCGTAGAAGAGTTCGTAGAGCCGCTGATCGCCCACCAGTACCACTTTCACGTCGACGTCGATGGGCTCGGGCTTGAGCGCCGGAGGCGAGGCGAAGGGGAAGAAGGCGTCGATCGGCTGAATCTCCAGCCGCCGGTGATTCAGCGTCCGCTTGAGCGCCTGCCACACGCCGCGCTCGGTGAGCAGGTCGAGGGCGTAGAGGATCAGGAAGCCGCCGTCGGCCTGCAGCAACGCGCCGCCGCGCAGGTCCATGAAATCGGAACGCCAGCCGCCCATCGTCTCGAAGCTGCGCTGGATCGAGCCGAAGAGGTTGGCGTAGGTGGGCACGGTTTCGAAGATGACCGGGCAGCCGGGGCCGTTCTCGTGCGAGAGGATGACGTTGACGCCGTAGACGCGGAAAGGATCCTGCTCGGAATGGAGCGGGCGGTCGAGCAGGACGTCCTCGGGCCGTTCCTGGCCGGTATCGGTCTGCTTGAACGGCTCGAGATTGTTGAGGATGTGGAGGCGGACCTCCTCGAGGTATTCGGCGATCTCGTTCTGCGGGTAGTGATCGCGGAGTTCCTGGAGGACGCCGTCGACGAGCGTGGAGGAGGCCTCCTGCTCGAGGAAATTGAGTTCGCCGGAGAGTTCGCGCGAGAGCGCCAGGGTTTTGCGGTAGACGCTGGTGAATTCCTGGCGGAAATCCTCGTAGTGTTTTCGCAGTTCCTCGGCGGCGGCCTGCGTCAGCTTGCCTTCCTGCACCAGCCGCGGCAGCTCTTCCATCGGCACCGGCTGGTTTTCGATCAGCGGCACGATTTCCGGAAGCGCGGCCGGACCAACCGCGACCCGCACCAGTGCGAATTGTTGCTGGCCAATGCGGCGGGTGAACTCGTCCATCAACTCCTTTTCGCGCTGGCCGTACCGCTCGACAATGCGGTTCTTGCGCCGCTCGAAGGATTCGCTTTCGAAGAGCTGGGGAATGCGCCGGCGGAAGAAATCGATGGCCGCCGACATTTCGCGCTTCAGTACGTTGGCGCTGCCGCGCGGCAGGGTGAGCAGAAGGGGACGGTCGGGATTCTTGAAATTGTTGACGAAGCAGCGGTCGGAGGAGGGGCGGGCGCAGGGATTCATCTGGCGGAGCAGATTGGCGATGGCGTCGCCGCGGCTGTTGCCGGTGAGTCCGCAGACGAACATGTTGTAGCCGGGCGCGTTCAGCTCGACGCCGGTGCGCATCGCGCGCAGGGCGCGCTCCTGGGCCGATTCACCCTCCACCGGCTCGGCTTCGGAGGTGGTGGCGAAGGGAATCGCCGTCGGATCGCACCGCCAGCGGAGCTGTTCGGGAAGAAGTTCAACGGGCGCAGTAGCGACTTTCATATCTCTTCTTTGAAATTTTCACTCTAGCACAGCGGAATGAGAGCTATCGGCAGGCGCCGGCGGAGGCAGCGGCCGCGTGTAGGCTTGCAGAAGCCCGGCGGCGATCGCGATCACCACCGGCCCCAGCACCACGCCGATCATTCCGAAGACGGTGATCCCGCCCAGCACGCCGACCAGCACCAGCAGCCCGTTCAGCTCGGCGCGCCCGCTGATCATCATCGGCCGCATCACGTTGTCGATCACCATGACGGCAACTCCGCAGATCAACAGGAGAGCGATGGCCCGGCCCCATTGTCCCTGTGCCACCAGCCATCCCGCCGCCGGAATCCACACCATCCACGCGCCCAGCACCGGAAGCAGGGCGAAAAAGGCCATCACCACGCCCCAAAACACCACCGAATGCAGTCCCACCGCCCAAAACGCCAGCGCGCCCACGAGGCCCGTGACGCCGGCCGCGGCCAGCGTCGAGGCCACCGTGACGAAAACCAGATCGTGTGCCTGGGCGATCATCAACTCGCGCTGTTCTTCGCCCAGGGGAAGCGAGCGCCGCACCCAGCGCATGATGGAGTCGGCATCGCGGAAGAAATAGAACATCGCGATGACCGTGATCACCACGTCGAACAGGAAAATGACGATGTGCCGCAGCACCCCGCCGAGCTCCCCTGCCAGCAGAGTGGTGAGGCGCCGCAGTCCCTCGCGCACGAGTTCCGGCAGGTCCGCCGCGGTCTGGCCGGGCAGGTGCGCCGCCAGCCATCCCCAGGCGCGATTGAGCCAGGCGACCTGGTTCAGGAATGTGCCCAATTGGATGGCGCTCAGGGCCGCGATCGCCTGCTGCAGGAACGCGACCACCACCAGCAGCGTCGGCACCACGAGGATCGCCGTTGCCACGACGGTGCTCACGCTGGCCGCGGCCGGCTTGCCCATCCGGCGCTCGAGCCGGTGATGCCAGGGAAGCAGCAGGATCACCACCACCGCCGCCCAGATGAGCGGTGTCAGGAACGGTTCGAACACCGAGAAGGTCAGCCAAGCGAGCAGCGCCAGGAACCCATAGAACAGGGCTACGGTCACCCGTTGAGTTGGGGTCGGTTCCGGCATCGTGTCCTATCGCCTTATCCGCTGGCCACCCGGGGTTTGTCAACTCCAACCGGCGCGGGCCGCCTCTTCGGAACCACCCGGGTGCCGGTCGCTACGCGGAAAGCGAGGCTGCGGCGGAGTATACTGGCCACAGAGCCTCCCATGGAAGAGCGTACACCCTGTCCGCACCGGCGCACGAGGCTGATCGCTCGCGACCAGCACGGAGAGTACCGCGAGTGCCTCGATTGCGGCGAAATTCTGGAGAAGGAGACGCCGGCCGAGCCGGCGCCCTTCGACGAATCGCTTTCCGACGCCTGAGGCAATGAACTGCGGCCGGAAGGGCGGGTTTCAAACCCGCCCTACACGACCGCTCGCATGCATGCTTTGCTCTAGCGGGCCGCTGATGCTGCCGGAGCCTTCGCGGCGTTTGCTCGAATGCGCGATACGGGCATCGCCAGACCCCAGCCGTAGATGTTGCTTACGTACAAAGTTCCACCGACGATCACAGGTGATGAGGGGCCAAATGCGCCCCCGATGTGCTTATTGGCCAGCAGGGTTCCGTCCGCGGCACGGATCGAGGCAATGTCGCCGGATTTGTAGGGGACGTAGAGGACACCGTCGGCGAGGGCGGCTCCTGCACGGATTTGCGCTCCCAGGTGAACGGTCCAGAGTTGGCGGCCGGTCCGCAGATCCACCGCATAGTAGTCGCCCGTGACGGGGCTTCCCTCGAAGACCTTGCCGCCCGAGATCATCGGCGTCGCGGTCTTCATCGCCGGCGGCACCGCGCCGCTGGCAAACCTTTTTTGCCAGACGATCTTGCCGGTGTCCGCATCGAGACCGAGGAGCACGTTGGCAACCGGGGCTTGCGGATCGCCCGTATCGACGGTGGCTTCCTGAACCACGATGCCCCCGGAGTAGGCGGGCGTACAGTCGCCCATGCCGGTTGCGACCAGTTTCGGGATCGTCATTTTCCAGGCGATCTGGCCGGTTTTCTTGTCGAGAGCGTAGAAGAAGTTCGGATTCGTGCCGCCGAGGAACAGATACTTCCGGTTGAGCACCGCGGACGACATGCTGACGAAGGAAACGATGTCCGACACCCAGGCCGGCTTGCCGGTTGCGGCGTTCAATTTGTACACGTGGCCGTCGCCGGTGCCGATATAGAGGAAACCATCCTCGTAGGCGGCCGAGGGCATGGCCTCACCAGGAAAATGATAGACCCAGACCTGCCTGCCGGTTCTGGCGTCGAGGGCGTACATGGAATTGAGCCCCGGACCGCGTGTTGGCCGCTTCCCGCGCATGTAGAGCATCGTGTTGGCGTAGTTGAAATACGCGCTGCCGGTCGAAACGTAAACCTTGCCATCGACGACCAGTGGATTGCTCATCGTCATGTTCCAGCCGTAATGCGCCCAGATCAGCTTGCCGGTGACGGCGTTGATCGCGTAGGTGTAACCGTTGTCGCTGCCCACGTACGCGATGCCTTCGACTACCGACACGCCGACCGGCATGCCCACACTGTAGGCCGTCGTCAGCACGTTGTGATCGAGGGGAGGGCCATCGAGGGGAAGCGCTCCCGCGCCGGCGAATCTCCAGTTCACTCCGCTTCGCAAGAGCGCCGGGGCGTCTTTCGGTAGCGCGAACACGGCGTTGCGTCCTGGATTCGAGGCGTAGGTGGTCCAGGCGCCGGGGAAATGAGCGGCGAGATCGGCGCTGGGCAGATTTTCCGGAAAATACTGGCCGGGAAATTCCGCGGTAACGGACTTTGTGGATGGGTCTTCCTGATGCGCAAAAATCGAACGAGGCAGGGCCAGCCAGGCACAGGCGGCCAGAATCATGACTGCATAGAAAGCCCTGCGATACTGCTTGCTGCCAACTGCTGTGTACTGCCCGACAGAATTCTTCCTGAGCATGAAAGTCTCCGATAATGGCGATAGGAATTTCTCGTTCACTCCACGCGCAACGCGCCGCCTTGGGCTCAAGTGACAGGCTGAGCCGGGACACACGTCGCGCCATCGATCGAGTCGATTGAGATGGGAATGGAGCGCGCGTCTAGATGCGCAATACGGAAGGAGCTTGGAAGAGCGGTATGGAGGGGGACGGATCGCCCGGAATTGGCACGGTGCTCGTGGGCGGCGCCGCGAGATGGCGAACCGGAGTACCGGCCGGAATGAGCGTGCCGCGGTGAATCTGGAGCGGAGACTCTGAAACGCTCGCGATCAGATTGCGAGCATCCGGGAAACAGGAGGGAACCTGCGCCGGGCCTGGCGCGTGGCCGGAATCCCGAGCCGCCAGAACCCGCCGCGAAGTCGAGTGGCCGGCGCTGAATACGGAG
>OFHG01001042.1_pt1 | contig 10206 bp, 6 predicted proteins | sample 1521931 | NCBI WGS metagenome assembly OFHG01 (sample SAMEA2468438, study PRJEB22500) | soil metagenome | biome: Glassland; feature: Farmland; material: Clay | place: Australia | collected 2013-01-31 | depth 0.55 m | reverse complement strand
GATGTCGCCAACCTGGTTGCCGATCGGCGTCTCCGCCAGGTAGGGGATGCCGGGGTTGGTCCATTGCCTTTGGCCGTTGATCGGCGTGCTGGCGGCGCCGGCCAGTCGTACGGCATTCGTGCCGTTGCCGCTGGCGCTCAACCCGCTCATGGTTAAGTCGATCTTTGGCTGGTTAAGCTGGATGGCGTTCTGGCTGTTGCCAACCAAACTCGTATCGTGAACTTCGAAATGAGTGTTCTGGGTAGTGTACAGGCCGTTGCCGGCGCCGTTTTCGATCAGGCTGTGGTTGATCGTCACGTTGGCATGGTCGGCATACACCCCGGCTCCATACGAGCCGCTGATGCCGCCATAATCGAGCGTTACGTAGTTTAGGGTGACCTGGGCGGGTGTGATCAGCGTGCCGTCGGCCGAGATCCCGGCCCAGGATCCCTTGCTGGTATTGACCCCTGTAAACGTGACCGTTTGCGTAGGGCTGCCGCTGGCAATCAGAGAACCCCCCACGTACAATTTATTGCCGGGGGTATTGCTTGGCCCGGCTTCGAACTGCACGCTTGTGCCCGGCTGGATGGTCAGGGTTACCCCTGGCATAACCGTGACGCCCGTAGAGGCGCATACGTTGTACGGGCTACCGGCTGCCGTCCAGGTGACGTCACTGGTGATCTGGCCGCACACGGTTGTGGCCGCAGCCGCGCTTTGGATGGAGAGGCCACGCCCGGCGAGCCATAAACCGGTAAGGGCCAGCAGCACAACGCTAAAGAGCAACGGGACACGTTTCATCGTTTTTCCCTCTCTGACATGCGGCGAAATCGATCGCCATAAAAGATTGAAATCGGGTTCCGGAGTGGCTTGTCCTCCCCACCGGTTTAAGCCAATAGTGCATCCATTATCGCGCTAATTTGAGTTTTTTTGTCAACCTTTTTTGGAAAAGAAGCAGAAAGTTTGAACGAACGATGGGATAGCAAGATCAATTTCCGTACTTTTCTCTCATCGCGCCTCCGGTGAATCTATGTTAAACTAAGGACACCCGATCCAGGGTTCCCAATTGCTTCTACTAAAAGGATTTCCTATGTCTACTTCCAGTTCGTACGTAATTGAGACGCGCGGCTTGAGTAAGACCTATCAAGCCATCCAGGCGCTCAAGACCTTGGATTTAAAAGTGCAGCATAACTCGATCTTTGGCTTCCTGGGGCCTAACGGCGCCGGTAAAACCACGACCATCAAACTGCTGCTCGGGCTGATCCGTCCCAGCGCCGGCGGCGCCCAGGTGTTTGGCATGGACAGCGTGCGCGATAGCGTCGATATCCGCGCCCATATTGGCTACCTGCCGCAGGAGCCGCACTTTTACGAATATATGACCGCCCGCCAGACCCTGCGCTTCACCGCCCGCTTCTTCTTCAAAGGGCCTCAAAATGCCATCGAGGAGCGGGTTGAGGAAATGCTGCACCTGGTCGACCTGGCGGAAAAAGCCGACCGCCCGCTGAAGAGCTTCTCGGGCGGCGAGCGCCAGCGGCTGGGGATCGCCCAGGCCCAAGTGAACTACCCCGACCTGTTGATCCTGGACGAGCCGGCCGCCTCGCTGGACCCCCTTGGGCGACGGGACGTTCTGGAAGTGATGTCCAAGCTGCGCAAGTACACCACCGTGTTCTATTCCACCCACATCCTGGATGACGTGCAGCGCGTCAGCGATACAGTGGTCATCCTGAATAAGGGCGAGCTGGTCGCTGAAGGCCCCATTGAAGAGCTGTTGGCAGGCAGCGAGGGGGTGGTCTATATCATCCATCTGAAGGGCGATACACAGGCCGCTTACGACCAGGTGAAGGCTTTAGATTGGGTCGGCGCCATCAACGTTGCACAGCGCAACGGCGAAACCACCTGGCAGGTCAGCGTGAGCGACCCCCAGGCCGCCGAGGCGCAACTGCTCAAGCTGCTGGTCAACGGTCCGGCGCTGGTCACCGAATTCCGCCGTAAGCAGTACGAACTGGAAGACGTCTTCTTGCAGGTCGTGGAAGGAGGTCAACATGGCGGGAAATAGCGCCTTTGAACTTGTCACCGAGCGTGGCTGGCGGCGTGGGCTGAATAATTTGCTCGGCAACGAGCTGGCTCACTGGTGGATGACCCGCCAGTGGTGGACCCAATGCCTGATCTGGGTGGGCGTGGTTGGATTTATGCTGGCGGCGGTGATCTTCAGTGGTCCTAGTTTCCAATTCACGGATGGCGTGATGCTCTACAGCATTTTCGCCAGCTTATTCCCGGCTGTTGGAGTGATCATCCTCATGCAGGGGGCTCTGGTCGGCGAGAAGCAGGATGGCACCGCAGCCTGGGTGCTTTCCAAGCCGGCCTCGCGAACCGCGTTCATCCTCTCCAAGCTGGCGGCCAACAGCCTGGGTGTGCTGGTGACCATGGTACTGGTTCCGGGATTTGTGGCTTATATCTTGCTATCCTATTCGCAAAAAGCCGCGTTGGATCCATTGCCATTCCTGGCGGCCTGGGCCATCATCTTCCTCAACCATTTTTTCTACCTGACCCTGACCCTCATGTTGGGGGCGTTATTTTCCAGCCGCGGTCCGGTCATTGGCATTGCCCTGGCATTCCTCTTCCTGCAGCAGTACCTGATCGGGTTGTTGCCGCTGTTGCGCTACCTGCTGCCCTGGACCTTGGCCGTCCCGTTGAACGACCAGGCGCAGGCCGTCGTACCAGCCTTGCTGCAAGGACAGCCGGTTTATTCCTGGATCCCGGTGGTGGCCGTGCTGTTGGAGAGCATCCTGTTCGTGCTGGTGGCCATGCGCCGCTTCGAACAGGAGGAGTTTTAAGCTATCAGCCTCAGACCAATCTGTACCTCAAATTCAGGCCGGATTGGTTCGTCAGGCAGTCAAGGTTGATGCTGGAAACCTCTCGACCCCTTGTCGCCTGGCGTATGAGGCTGAATGGTATCCAAGACTCGCTTTTCTTCTTTTTAGAAGTATCCTCGTTTAGTGATAATCGACGATCCCCACCTGATCCGGCCCGTTATCCGTCCAATGAAAACAGATCCGATATTGATCATTGACCCGGATACTGAGTTGACTGGTTCGATCGCCTGACAAGGCTTCCAATTGATTCCCCGGTGGGATACGCAATTCAGCCAATGTGTTGACCGAATCGAGTTGATCCTATTTCCTTCCTGCGATTTTCCACAATGTTTTCGGGCAGATCCTTCTGGCTTCTTTCGAGTTTACGCCGTTTAGCCATTCATTGTGCCAGAATCTGGGTGGATTATCAATGTAAGTCTCGATTTCGAGGCCTCGTTTCACTGAAAGCGATCGTTAGGCGGACACTTTTCGCGTTTTCGCGTTGTTTCGTGCCGTTTTCGCGCTCCCGGCACCTCTCGTATAAATCATCGCCTCTTTAAAAAGAGCTGGGGCTGTCCGCAAGCAGTTCGGACAGCCCCATGTGTTCAACTAATCCCCCATTTTTCAACCACCCGGGGTCTTTTGGGAGCCCGGACCCTTTGGTGTGCTTTGCTGTTGGCTTTGAGTTGGGTTGGGTTGCGTATCTTGTGTCTTACCGCCATCATTTCTGCTGCCCTGTGTGGGATTCGGGCCTGGGCCATAGCTGCTGCCTGGGGTAGGCACACTCGTGGTCCATGGATTGCTTTCTCCGGCGTTCGGGGTGCAGGCATCACAGGTTCCATCGCCAGCGCCCGGGCCATAACCGCTGCCGGGTGACGGGGCAATCGGCGTCTCAACGGTTGCCGTAGGTTGGCTGGTGGCGGTGGGTGACTCATCCGCCGCCGGTTGGGCCGGGCTGCCCTGGCGCTGCTGCCGGCGCTGGATGTCGCCATCCACCCAGTTCAGGCGCTCTTGCAACATCAGTCGCATGCGCTCCTGGATGGCCTGGGCCTGGGGATCATTTTGTAGTTGAAGCTGGTTGAGTGCGCGCTCCTGCAGGCGCAGGCGCTCCTGGGTCTGTTCGAGGGCGTTCAAAGCCTGATCATCCGGCAGGCCGTTAGCCAGGCGGATGGCCTGCTCGACCTGGCTGCGGTAGCGCTCTTGTACGGTTTGCGGCAGCGGTTGGCTGGCGCCGAACATCGCCTGAACCTCGGCCGCACGCCGGTCGGCGAAGGCTAGAGACAACTGCCAGGCGGCTTGCGGTTCGGAAACCAGGCTGAAGCGCAATTCTTCAGTCCACAGCTTGAGGTTGTAAAGTGGCTGGTCGGGTAAGCTGTTTTGAGCCGAAGCCAGGGTGATTCCGCCCCCACCAAAGACAAGCGTGAGGGCGACCAGGATTGTGGCCAATGTGGTAAACATGGGGGAATGCTCCTTTCGAATGGAAAACAGGTTGGTTAGTTTTTGCTTCCATCCTATAGGACGCATTTCCGTAGGAACAGATACGCCCTGGGCCAATTCACGCGCTTCTTGCAAGAAAGCGGCCCGGCCAGCCAGTACGTTTTGTGAATTACGACGCGGCACAGCTTTGAGCTTTTCCAATTGCTGCACTACTTCTAAATCGTAGGAATCAATCGGGTTCATAAGCTTGCTCTTTCTCTTCCGATAGCAGCAGCCGGCGCAAGCTGGACAGGGCGCGATGCTGTAAGGCTTTCACCGCACCGACCGGTTTTTGCACCGCGGCGGCGATTTCATGATTTTCCCAGCCTTCCAGGAATTTGAGAGTGATTACCTGGCGCTGCTCGGCGGTCAGCAGGTGCAGGGCACGCCGCACGGTTTCGCGCTCCAGGTTGGCCTCCGCCTGCATTTCCGGTTTGTGGTGATCGCCACTGGCCAGTTCCTCGTCCAGCTCCAGCATCGGCGGCGGGCTGCGTCGGTAACAATCGCTGATCCAGTTGTGTGCAATGCGGTACAGGTAGGCCTGCAGGTGATCCTCAGGGCCCTTGCCAACGCGGATTGCTTTCAGGAAGCGCGAAAAAGTCTCCGCCACGCAATCCTCTGCCAGGGGCTCATCGCCCAACTGGCGCAGAGCGTAGACAAACAAACCTGGGCTGTAGCGATCGTAAATTTCAGCCAGGCAGTCGAGATCGAAGGCCTGGGCGGCTTTTAGTAATCGGTCTTCGTCACTCATCGATGGCCAATCGCAATCCGGTCTCAATAGGCGAGGATCTTTGCGCATCCTCCCGCATAAGTCAAGATGCTTTATCTATTATTTAAGACGCACAAAAGCTGTTTTAGTTACGGCCGCTCGGGTAGATCCTTATCCCCACCTTCACATCCTCAGGCCCTTCGTCAAAAACATTGCCAGCAAGTCCATTACCACGCACAACATGACAATCATCAATACCGGTAGCCAATACTGGCCCAGCGACCGGGCACTCAGAATCACCACCATCCCCAGTAGCAGGATGCACGCCATCAGGTACCATTGGATGCGTTTGGAGGCGGTGCGCCGACTGGGGAGGGCTGCGCGCTGCGCGGATTGGGACGCCTCGCTTTCGGTTCGATCCGGGGGTGAGTCGTTCAGGCGTTCCAGGTCGTATATGGCCCGCCGGTAGGGATTGCCTAATATGGTGTAGGCGTCGCTAACTTGCTGGATTGGCACCGCGGTTTCGATATCCTTGCCGCGCTGGTCGTAGCGTTTTTGGGCCAGGCGATAATACGCCTCGCGAATATCACCTGACGTAGCGTTTGGTTCCACCTGTAAAACCTGGTAATAATCCAAATTCGACATGATCATCTTTCCCTGTACTTCGTCCGGTTATACCCCTTCAAAACCGTCACCCTTAATAACGAATAATTTTCAGCTACAAAACTCGCTCACTCTCAGCCAAATTCGTCAAAATTTGGCTGCGGTCGTATGCATCTATTATGACAATGGTTGCGGCGAAAGGGAATAGACAGTTGTACTGTTTTTGGGCGGAATCAACGACACTTTTGTCAGGTATTGTGGCTGCTCGCTCGCAGCAGTTGAAAAAATAGATCTGCTAACCACCACAATCGTAGAGCGTAATTTGCAGGCCGCGCCCGAAGCCATTCTGGGCGAGGCTGCCGCCGGTAGTACCCCCGGGGGCGCCGGCGTTCACCGTGGTCGTGTCGAAGCCGGGTACTGCATGGCATTGGTTCGCCACCCAATGGTCGACGTCGCTCATATTAACTGACTCGCTGCCGCGCGTGTCCCAATAGATGTAACGCAGGCGGCCGGCGGCTACCATTTGTGCGAGGGCTTGGCTGGTCAGGATGCGGTCGTTGCCGTCGAAGCCCCCCATGTAAAGCACCGGCCGGCCGGTAGCCAACACGTAATCGCTGCCCTGCATCGAGCTGGGCACCGCCAGCAGGTATTCAACCCCTTGAGTGTTGGCCTGCAGGGTTTCGATCAAATCCTGGTTCACCTGTAGCCCGCCGTTGTTGGCAGGGCCTTTGAAATAGCCATCGTATGCCGCCGGCAAGGATTGGTTGTCGCTGGGGTAACGGGCAGTCAACCCTGACCAGACGGTTGAGGCAACCAGCAAGGCGGCCATCACCAGGGCGTAACCGGCACGCCTTCCAGAACTGTTGGGGAGGTTGCCTGTGCTGACCAGGAGGGCGGCCCCCAGGGTGAACAAGGCCAGCGACACCAGCAGCCAGTTCGCCTGCCGCACGAAGGACAGGGCGGTGTAGGCCTGGAAGAGCAGGGTCAGCGCCGCGGCAAATACGAGCAAGATGATGGCCGGCCAGGGGTAACGTTTACCCAGGCGCCACAGGCTGATCGCTCCAATTCCCACCAGGGCAGCCAGGGGTGCACCCAGGATCGATAGATAGTATGGGTGGTAAAAGCTGGCCACGTTAAAGAAGGTTATGCCGGTCAGCAGCCAGCCACCCCATAGCACCAATGCCTGGTGTGGTAGCGAAAGAGGCCAGGTGACGCGTGTTGAGAAGGCCACCAGCAGCACGCTGATCAGCCCAAATGGGAGCAGCCAGCCCACTTCCTTGCTCAACGGCGCCTGCAGCAGGCGTAACAACCCGGCGCGACCGGTGTTCAAGGCGCTCAACATGCCACCCCGGCCAAAACCTCCGCCGAAGCCGCCTGTGAAACCGCCCGCGAAGCCGCCTCCAAAATTGCGCGGGCTGCCTGAAAATCCCCGGCCGGGATTGGCCGGAAAACCGGGCCTGGCTGGCTTGCCGGTCTGATTTCCGGGCAACAAAGTCTGTACGAAGCGCGCCAGGTTGGCGCGCATGCCCAACAGGCGATTCAAGCCATTATAGCCAACGATCAGCGAGTATTCGGAGTTGTCGCCGCTGCTGCCCACATAGGGACGCTGGCTGGCAGGGGTTAGCTGCACCACGGTCACCCAGGAAAGCGATACGACCAATAGCACCAGGCTGGCGAGGGCCAGCCTGGCCAGCTTGGTCCAGATGCCGGCCTTTGCCCCGAGCAAGTACAGGGCGTAAAAGGCCGGTAGTGGTAGGAAGGCTGCCAGCATTTTGATATTGAAGGCCAGGCCCGCCAAAACCGCTCCAAGCAACAGGTGCCGTAAACTCCCGCTTTCGCTGGTCGACTGATCTGTAGTCGCCGACTGATCTGTAGTCGCCTTGATAAACGCCCAGGCAGATAGTAATAACACCAGGAACATGGGGCTGTCGATGGTGTTATTGCGGTCGACCGCCACCACCACCGGTGTCACCGCCAGGGCCAGGGCGGCGAGTAACCCGGCTGGCGTTCCAAACCAGCGTCGCACCAGGTGAAATATGAATGCTACAGACAGCAGTCCGGAAAGGATCTCTGGGAGCAGCAGGCCGAAGCCATTGACCCCGAAGATGAAAGCCGAAAGCGCTTGCAGCCATAGGCCGAGCGGGGGCTTGTCCACGCTGACCATGCCGCCCGGTTCGGCGGCTACGAAGAAGAAATTATGCCACGACTGTAGCATGCTCTTAACTGCCGCCGCGTAATAATGGTTGGCGTAACCCAGTTCCCCCAGGAATGCGAAGCGCAGGCCGGCTGCTAATGCCAGGATCAATCCCAGGCCAACCCAGGTCAGCAGGCGCTCGTTTGGCAAGTGTAATACTTTAGCTTGTGTGGTTTTGGGGATATTGGTTTCCGAGATTGTGGTGCGCATATACTCGCTCAACTGCCAGCAGCCCTTACAGGACGCCGCTTGGGTTTGGGGAGTGGATAACCATCGCCTTAGCAACGCCTGCCAGTATAGCGCGCGGATATTCACAATTGTATTAGAAATTGTTTAGATCCTATTTTGATCTGTCATCAATGCCAGTCACGCTCCAGTCACGGTGCCATATTATAATTAGACAATAATGACCTGTAAGGAGATGATTTGCCCCCACATGGAGACGATTATCACGCTTTTTTACTGCGCCTACGTCGCTGCGCGAACGGCGACCAGCCAGTTTGGCGTTTTTCCCTTGAGAAGCCGGGTCAAGGAGGGCAACTGGTATTTTCCACCGCGGAAGAGCTTCTGCGATTTCTCCTGGATTTGATGGACGACCACGGCGCCGGGCAATCGCATAACCAGGCGAGTACGCATCAGGATTAAGGATATTTGGGAGGCGATCGTTCAATGAAAAACTTTTTCCATTTCTTTATACTTTTAAGCATTCTGGTTCCCATGCTCAATCCAACTCCCGGCATTGCCGCCGGTAATCAGCCCATCTCGGCTGCTGCTCTACAGGCTCAAGCCGCTGGCCAGAAACCCCTGCTTCCCCCCGGTTTTGTGGCCCCCACCTCCATCCAGTCGCCTGCCTGGACCGACCAGGCGCTGCGCAACCCCACCTGGCAGGCCGCCTCGGACGCCCTGTACACCCTTCAAACTGCCTCAACGGAAAATGCCGCTCCGTTGACAGCTACAGTTCCCCAAGTGCCCCAGGATCTCGGCGACTGGAACAACGCCGAAGCTTCTGCCTGCATTTTTTCGCTCGGCCCGGTGCTCAACTTCAACTTCACCCTGTCCCTGTTGCTCAAGCCTCCTCCCCTGGATTTTCCCCCTTCTCTGGCGGCTTTTCTGGCCGACCTGGGCTTGAAATTCTGCGCCCCGATCGTTTTTGCACCCCAGGATATCATCGTCCAGAACCCGCCCACCTGTAAAGTCACCTTCGACCAGCGCAAGATGGAAGGCAAATACGCCAATCTCTACGGTTTTCCCAGCCCGTTCAGCGAACTGCAGCCGTGGAGCAATTGGGGCGACCTGGGCACGCCCGTGGTGCAGCACTGGAACACCCAGGTGGCGGTCTCTTCGCAAACCGATGGCATCCGCAGCGGCGGGCTGGTCACTTTCCCCACTGGAGTCCACCTGATCGCCTGGCGCGGCGATACCCTCATCCATCCCCTGGATCTCGTCTTCATCTACATCCCTGGCCTCGGGGAGGGCAGGGAAGTTTTGGAGAAGAGCCTCAAGGCCGCCAAATTCGTCGGCAACCTGGTCCTGCGCCAGCTGATCGACGCCCAGCCCAACCCGGTAGGGATTTACAACGAGCAACCCCAATACGTCACTGTCACCGATACCGTGCCGCCCCAGATGAGCCTGACCGCCAACAACGTGCAGGTGGAAGCCATCGAGCCAGGTGGCGTCAGTCGGGATACATACCTTCATGCTCTGAAACCTACCGTCAGGCTCAGCGACAATTGTGACCCTTCCCCCACCCTCACCGCCCTTAACCCGCCGGCTTTTGCCGTCACCGGCCAGACCTATACCATCACCTGGCAGGGCAGCGATCGCGGCCCGCTCAGCCCCTCCGGCGGGGTCAATACGGTGACCCGCCAGCAGACCTTTACCGTGGTGGACACCCTGCCGCCCATCATCCAGGCTCCCCCTGACGTGGTCACCGAGAGCGTCAGCCTGCCCGCCGCCGTTTCCATCGGCGCCCCCGCCACCTTCGACCTGGCCGACCTGAATCCTATCGTGACCAACAACGCCTGCGCCCAGCCCGGCGTGGATTGCAGCGGCGCGCTGCCCAAATTCCCCGCCGGCAAGACCTACGTCACCTGGACCGCCACCGACCATTCCGGCAATGCCTCCCAGGCCACCCAGCTGGTCAACGTCAAGGCTATCGGCAGCAATCACGCCCCTACCGCCCTCGGCCTGGCTGGCGGGGATCCTTCCGCCATATCCTATGAGCCCATCACCCTCACCCCCACCGCCAAGGACCCCGACCGCTACGCGGCCGAGCCCTACGTCTTGCCCGGCAACGTGGACGGCCCCGCCTCGCCCCACCACGGTCGCTCCGGCTGGACCTGGTACACCGGCTCGGCGGCCTGGCTGCACCGGGTCGTGTGCGAGTGGGTGCTCGG
>OFHG01001041.1_pt1 | contig 10211 bp, 10 predicted proteins | sample 1521931 | NCBI WGS metagenome assembly OFHG01 (sample SAMEA2468438, study PRJEB22500) | soil metagenome | biome: Glassland; feature: Farmland; material: Clay | place: Australia | collected 2013-01-31 | depth 0.55 m | reverse complement strand
CCCGCGTCTGCTACTGGGCCCAGGCCTCCGGCTGCTCCATGTGCGGCTACGTGAACGACGTCGCCCGCGAGGGCTCCCCCGCGGACCTGACGCACCAGCTCGACGCGGTCCTGAAGCGGCACACGGGCCAGCCCATGGTCAAGGTCTACACGTCGGGGAACTTCTTCGACGACCACGAGGTCGTCCCGGAGATGCGGGAGACGATCCTGCAGGAGCTCGGGGACCGCTGCGACAAGGTCATCGTCGAGACGCTGTCCCACCTCCTGCGGCGGGAGCAGCTCGATGCGGCGACCAAGCACGTGGACGAGCTCGAGGTGGCCTTCGGCCTCGAGTCGACGGACCCCAAGGTCCTGCGGCACAGCGTGAACAAGGTGTGGGGGCTCGAGGAGCACGCGAGGGCCGCCGCCCTCTGCCACGACGCCGGGGCGAGCGTGAAGACGTACCTCCTGGTCAAGCCGCCCTTCCTCACGGAGCGCGAGGCCATCGAGGACGCGGTCCGCTCGGGCCACGAGGCCGACCCGCACAGCGACACGATCTCCTTCAACCCCGTGAACGTGCAGAGCCGCACCCTCGTCGAGCGGCTCTTCCGCCGCGGCGAGTACCGGCCGCCGTGGCTCTGGTCCGTCGTGGAGGTCCTCGAGCGCACGCGGGACCTCAAGGCGAACGTGAAGTCGCACCCCACCGCGGGCGGCATGGTCCGCGGCGCGCACAACTGCGGGGCGTGCGACCGCAAGGTCGTCGACGCAATCGAGGAGTTCTCCCTCGGCCTGCGCACAGACTTCTCCGACCTCTCGTGCGAGTGCAAGTCCCTGTGGCGGGAGTACCAGGACCTCCAGGAGTTCATGCTGACGCCGGCGGACCCGCTGTTCGTCCTCGAAACCTAGAATCTCCCGGCAGGTTGATGCCGCGATCCATCCGTTTCGCCGTGTCGCCCCATGCGAGACTACTACGGGAACCTGCTTGCCGGAGAGAGACTCCTCCGCTGCTACGAGCTAGCGCCCCCTCGGATCCGTCGGTATCTGGATGCCGAGCTGCGGTTCGTCGTCGACCGGGTCCGCGGCTCGCGCCGTGTGCTCGAACTCGGTTGCGGCTATGGCCGCGTGATGAAGCGGCTCTCCCGCATCGCCGACACGGTCGTGGGCTGCGACACCTCTCAGGAGAGCCTCCTCTACGCGAAGTCCTTCCTCGCGCCGCGCCGGAACTGCGTCCTCATCCGCGCGAACGCGGCGCAGACAGCGTTCCGGCCGGGAAGCTTCGATGCGACCCTCTGCGTCCAGAACGGCATCTCCGCGTTTGCGGTCGACCGCCCTCAGCTGGTGACGGAAGCCGCACGCATCACGAAGGATGGTGGACAGATTCTGTTCTCCAGCTACTCCCCCCGCATCTGGAAAGAGCGGCTGCTGTGGTTCCGCGAACAGGCCCGCGAGGGGCTCGTCGGCCCCATTGATGAATCTCGGACGGGGGACGGGACGATCGTCTGCACGGACGGGTTCCGGGCCACGACGGTGGACGGGGCCGAGTTCGTGCGGCTCTTCGAGGGGATCGGGCTGCGAGCGACCCTCCGCGAGGTGGACGGCTCCAGCCTCTTCTGCTTCGCGGTGAAGGGAGCAGGGCAGCTGGCCGGCACCGCGGGCGGGGGTTCGATTCGGCCCGCCCTCCCACACCTTTAGAAAGCGAACGGGAATCGGGGGCGGGGAGTGGCGCATGCCCAGGCCATCGGGGAAGGACAGGCAGGTGCTGGACTGGCTCCTGCAGAAGGACCAGCCCTCCGTCCGCTATCTCGCGTTGACGCAGTTGCTCGGCGAGCCAGAAGAGAATCCGGACGTCAAGGACGCAAAGGCCGATCTCGTGAGGAGAGGCTGGGCCGCAGACCTGCTCACGAAACAGGACCCGGCCGGGTGGTGGGTCAACGGCGAGCGGCTGTACCTTCCGAAGTACCATTCCACCAACTGGATGCTCCTCGTCCTCGCAGACCTGGCCCTGACGAGGGAGGACCCGCGGATCCGCAAGGCCGCCGACCTCTGGATCAAGCGCTTCGCCAAAGCGGACGGTGGCTTTGGCATGGACGGATCGAAGTCGAGCCACCTCTGCGTCGTCGGCAACACGGCCCGGGCCCTCGTCCAGTTCGGCTACGCCGACCACCCGAAGGTCCGCAGCGCGTTCGAGTGGATGGTCGCGAACGCGAACCACCTGGGGGGATGGAGCTGCTTCATGGGCGGGCGGAACCTCGACTCGTGGGAGCCGCTCAGCGCCTTTGCCGTATATCCGAGGACGAAATGGACGGAGGGGATGAAGCACGTCGTCGAGCAGGGGGCCGAGTTCTTCCTGCAGCGCGAGCTGCACAAGCAGGGCGACCGCTACGGTCCCTGGTACCGCACGCACTACCCGGTGCACTACTACTATGACCTCCTGATGGGCCTGGACTTCCTCACGGCCCTCGGCTACACGGACGACCCGCGGCTCGCATACGCGGTCTCGTGGCTCCAGAAGCGACGCCGCGCGGACGGCCGCTGGAACCTGGATGCGGTCCATCCGGACCTGGAGGGGACGATGCTCGAGTGGTACCGCAAGCATCCGAAGCACCTCACGCCCTTCGGGCTCGAGAAGGTCGGGGAACCGAGCAAGATGATCACGCTGCGCGCGATGCGCGTGCTGCGACGGATCGAGGACGCACGCTGACGCAGGGGGCCGAAGAGGTCACGCGGGCTTCCGGCCGGAGGTGGGGCTCGCGACGAGGAGCGCCGCGGGATCCAGGCCGACGACCGGTGCCGCCGTCGTGGATGCGGTCACGGTCACGCCCTTGGGATAGGCCACGTAGATGTCCGCCTCGATCATCGTCCCGGTCGCGGCGAAGTAGTGGTGGACGAAGTACAGGTTGCCCTGCGCGTCCAGGGTGGGCTCCGCGGCGAACTGCGACACGATCTCCACGGGCGTGCCCCAGCCGTCGCCCTGCTTCATCGAGCGGTAGATCGCCGGACCGGTGTACCCGAGGCTGCTGTTCGCCGTGAACCAGAGCTCGTTCCCGTCCGGCGTGATGAACGGAAGGAATGCGTTGGAGCCGTTGTCCACTTTCGCAGTGCGAAACGGCGTGTCCCCTCCCTTCAGCGTATGGTTGGACTCGTAGAGAACGTTCGTACCCGAGGTGAAGTCGCCGCTCCCCCAGACCATCGTCCGGCCATCGGGGGAGAGCGCAATCTCTCCGGCCTTGTAATCTTGGTTCAGCGTCGCGCCCGCGTTCTGGACGTCCGTCCACGCGCCGTCCACAAGCTGGGCCGTGTACAGGTCGACGCTGCGGTAGTTGCCGGCGCGGGCCGAGCAGAACCACATCGTGGTCCCCTGGACGAAGGGGCATCCGTCGAGGGCGACGTCCTGGTTGAGCAGGATCCTCTCGGGCTCCGTCCACGTACCGTTCACGCGGTGCGTCCACCAGATCCCGGTGACGTGGTCGAGCAGCTGCTTCTCCGCGGGCACGCGGACGTCCGGGGTGAAGAAGAAGGTGAACGTGCCGCCGTCCGGTGCGATGAAGGGCGAGTCCTCGGCGCCCGCGGTGTTCACCGGGCCGGGCATCGGGACCGGGGCCGCGAACTCGTCCGAATCGAGCACGGGCGGGAGCAGGTCCGTCTCCGGCGTCACCTTCACCGCGTCCGCGGGGATCGCGTCCGACCGCGTGTACGTCGGCGCGGGCGGCGGAGGCGCCGCCGGCTGGATCAGGGCGCTGAGGGCCACGAGGCCGAGGAAGGCCGCGACGATCACCACGCCGACGACAAGCACCAGACGCTTCTTCGTGGGCATCCTGTCCCAACCGGGGAGGGCGGTTCCCCCTCCACACGATAACCCTTGCGACCCGGTTTTCTCCCGGCGGAACGAGGCGGGCGGCCAAGGGCGATGCTCGGCCAGTCCCCTCCGGCCGAACGACTCGCGGCACAAACGGCCTTAAGCCGCCCGCGGCTTCCCCCCGGCCGTGCCCTCCGCCATCACCGCGCGCGAGCTCACGAAGGAGTACAAGGGCAGCCACGGCAAGCGCGCGCTCGACCGCGTCACCCTCGACATCCCGAAGGGGGAGATCTTCGGCCTCATCGGCCGCAACGGCGCAGGCAAGACGACGTTCCTCCGGATCGCGGGGACGCAGCTGTGGCCCACCTCGGGCCACATCGAGGTCCTCGGGTACGACGCGCTGACGCAGGCGAACGAGGTCCGGGACCGCGTCGCGGTGATCCCGCAGGAGTCGCGGCCGTTCTACTACGCGACCCCCTACGAGCACGTGTACTACTACCTCATGCTGCGCGGCTTCCCGGCTGCGGAGGCGAGGCGGCGGGCGCTCGACACCCTCGAGCGCCTCGGCCTCTCGAAAGGGAAGGACACGGTCCTCTGGAAGCAGTCCGGCGGCTTGCGACGGCGCGTGCTCGTGGCCATGGCCCTCGCCTCGAACGCGGAGCTGCTGTTCCTGGACGAGCCCACGACCGGGCTCGACGCCCTCGCCCGCCGCGACGTGTGGACCGCGGTCGAGGAGGCGGCGAACGAGGGACGCACGATCCTCCTGACGACGCACTACCTCGAGGAGGCGGAGCTGCTCAGCAAGCACCTCGCGATCCTGAACGAGGGAAAGGTCCTCGCGGTCGGGACGCTGGACGAACTGGTCGCGAAGGTGCAGTGGCCCTTCCGGGTCGCGGTGACGGGGCGCGGCGTCGCGACGGGGGAACTCGCGTCGTTCGGCCCGTCGGCTGCCATCGGGGACTCGAGCATCGTCTTCACGACGCAGGGCGGCGCGGAGGAACTGACCCGGCTCGCCCTGTCCCGCGGCGTCCGCGCGGTGGCCGGGCCCGTCACCCTCGAGGATCTCTTCGTGCAGCTCGTCGGCGGCACCGTGGACGAGGAGACCGCCGAGGAAGAGGAGGCGGAGACATGAGCCTGCGGACCCAGCTGCGCTCCTCGTGGGGGCTGATCGCGCTGAACGGGATCATCCCCGTCAAGCGCATGCCCCTCTTCCTGGTCAACACCCTCGCGGCGCCCTTCTCCTTCCTGTTCTTCATCTACATCCTGACCCACGGCGCGGGGGAGGCGATCGGCTTCGGCGTCGCGGGCGGCCTCGTCCTCACGACGTTCTCCATCGGCACGAGCCTCCAGGCGGACATGACCCACTTCCGCGTGGACCTGAAGCTCCAGGACATGGTGGTCGCGTCCCCCCTGCGCGCCTCCACGTACGTGCTCGGCATGGCCCTCTCCGAGCTCGCCTTCGCGATGCCGGGCATCGTGGTGTTCATCCTCGTGGGCTTCACGACCCTCACCCCCGACCTCCTCGCCCTGCCCATCATCGTCGGCACGCTCCTGCTCATCTGGGCCCTGGGCTCCTCCCTCGGGTTCTTCCTCGCGACCTACCTCCGCGACATCCGGGAGACGTTCGCCATCGCGCCGCTCCTCTCCCTCGTCCTCTCCGTCCTCCCGCCGGTCTACTATCCGGTCACGTCGATCGCGCCGCAGTACCAGTGGCTCGGGTACCTCGCGCCCACCACGGACGCCTCCCAGCTGATCCAGGGCGCCCTCGGTATCACGGGCCTCTCGGCGCTCGACTGGCTCCGCGCCGCCGGCATCCTCATCGCCTTCACGGCCGCCTTCATGCTGCTTGCGATGTTCAAGGCGCAGTGGCGCGAGAGGTGACCCCGGCCTCGGGGAACCGGCACGCAAGCTTCATAGTCGGTTCGACCTTCCCCGCGGCCCGATGCGGTCCTACGAGTTGCGCCGGGGCCATGCGAAGAACCTCGAGGGCGACCAGCTCCGCGCGATCACGGCCGACGCGTTCGGGGCGGCGACCGTCGAGGGCGGCAAGGTCACCGCCACCTTCGGGGCGATCGACAAGCTGACCGCGTGGACGGACGGCAAGATGCTGTTCGTGGACATGGCCATGAAGCCCGGCGTGCCGGACGACGTGGCGACGGACACCATCGCGCGGAACAACCGCTTCCTCGAGGCGGCGACCGGCTACTCGGCGAAGGAGCGCTCCAAGCGCGCGCAGAAGGCGGCCAAGGAAGGCAGGCCCTAGTCCGCCCGGCCGCGTCACGCAAAAGGAGATGTGCCTCGCCCGCGGTGGGGCCGGCGCATGCATCTCGAAGGCAGCTTCGCCGCCAGGAGCCCGCAGGACCGCGTCTACGCCTTCCTCCTCTCCCCGGACGACCTGTCCACGTGCATCGACGACCCGCACACGCTCCAGGTCCAGGACGAGGACCGCTTCAAGGGGACCATCAAGACGGGCGTGGGGTTCATCAAGGGGGCGTTCAACCTGACGGCCCGCATCGCGGAGCGCTCGCCGCCGCGGCGCGCCCGGTTGAAGGTGCAGGGGTCCGGGATGGGGAGCGGCTTCGACATCGACGCGACGATCGACCTGTCCGAGGCCGACGGCGTGACGACGGTCCGCTGGGCCGCGGACGTCCTGATGAGCGGGCCGATCGCGAGCATGGGAGCCCGCCTGATGCAGGGCACGATCGACAAGAAATCGGCCGCCTTCTTCGAGAACGCGCGCAAGAGGCTCGAAGGACCGTGAGGCCCCTCGCTCCCCGTGCGTTCAGCGGCCGCCCTACCGCGGCGCGCCTCGTCGCCGGTCCTCGGCCAGACGCGAGAAGGGCGTCCCCTCCCGGAGCGCGGCTTCGACGCGGCGGAGATCGTCCGCGGTGTCCACGTCGATGAGGATGCCCGGATCGTCGACGGGGACCTCCACCACCTCCGCGGCATGGGCCGCGACGAGGCCGCGGCAGCCCACGTCGCCGCGCAGGGACTCCATCTGCGCGGACAGGGAGCGGTCCAGGAGGACCGGGTTCCCGCGCACGCCCTCGTAGGTCGGCACGGCGATCCGCGACCCGGTCTCCTCCCACCGCGCGACGATCGCGCGGATGGTCGCGGGCGTGACGAGCGGCTGGTCCCCGAGGACGATGAGATACGCCCCCGCGTCCGGAGACGCGGCCCGGAGGCCGGCTCGGATCGAGGAGCTCATGCCCTCCTCGTACTCCGGGTTCACGACCCCCTTCGTCCCGGCCAGGGAGACGCCGCGGCGGATGCGGTCCGCCCCGGCCCCGAGGACCACGACGATCTCGCGGAGGCCACCCCCGCGGAGCGCATCGAGGCCATGGGCGAGGAGCGGTTTCCCGCGGAGCGGGAGGAGCGGCTTGGGCGTCCCCATCCGGGAGGAGAGGCCCGCCGCGAGGACGATCGCGCTCACCCCGCCTCGCGACCGCGCAGGTGGAGCGTCCTTCGGTCCGACGCCCGTTCCCGTCGACACGATCTCGTCTCCCGCGACACGGATGCCCTCCGCACCGTGTATAGGTTTGTCGGCCCGCCGGGGGTTCAGGGACCGAGGGTCTCCTCATGCGGCTCGACGCCCTTCTCCCGGAGGCGGTGCAGGTAGCTCGCGGGATCCAGGCGCTCCGGGATGACGAGGCCCGTGTCCTTCACGTCGCCGTCGAGCAGCATCTCCGTCGCCACGGCCCCTCCCGTGCCGACCAAGTACGCGGTCGCGTTCGTGCCGTGCCGGCGGTACGCGTCCGCGTAGGACATCGACGTCCACACGCGCCGGCGCGCGGGCCGGCCGTCCGCCTGACCGGCGACCTCGACGGCGAAACAGGCGACGCCGCGGATCCGGTCCGCGAGGTTCGCGGGGGCCGGGAGCGCCGCCGCGATCACGTCCAGGGGCCGGACGGGCGTGCCGCGGACGTCCAGCGGCTCCTTCCGAAGCAGCCCGAGCCTCCGCAGCGTGGCCGCCGCCTCGACCCACGCGGGATCGATGAAGATGTTGAACGACGCATGCCGCAGCGCGGGCAGGGCCATGGGCAGGAAGTACGTCTCGTCGTGGTTCGTCCGGTAGACCGTGAGAGGTCCGACCGGCTCCGGAAAGGCGTACGTGCGGTGGGCGCTCATGGGCGGGAGGAAACGGATCGCCCCGTCCTCGAACACGGCCGCGGGCACGCTCATCTCGTCGAGCAGGTCCACCGGGGACCACGTGGAGAAGAGCTCCACACCCTGGACGCTCGCCGTGTCGCCGTCGTACACGTGGACCTCGTCGACCCGGTCGAAGGAGGCGGCCGCGTGCATCGCGAAGACGTCGGAGATGCCGGGCTCCATGCCCATGCCGACCAAGGCCGACACACCGGCGTCGCGGCAGAGCCGGTCCGCCGCGTCGAACTCCGGGCCCGTGCCATCGAAGGGCATCCCGAAGTCCACGTAGCCGACCCCGAGTCGCGGCGCGGTCTCGAGGACGACCCGGTTCAGGCGCCAGGGCATCGCGGCGACGACGACGTCGGCGCCGCGGAGGAGGGACGCCAGCACGGCCGGGTCGGTCCCGTTCGCCTCCTGGACGCTCACGCGGTCCGGAGGGAACCGCGAGGCGAGAGCCCGCGCCCCGTCCGTCTGGCGGTCGGCGAGGGTCAGGTGGGCCGCTGTCGGATGCACCGCGAGGTGGGGGGCGAACACGAGGCCGCAGACGCCGCAGCCCAGGTGGACGATCTCCATGGGATCGCCGAATCCTCCCGCCGCGAGAACCGGAAAAACCACTTAAGCGTTGCAGCGGGCCCCGACGCGAAGCCTTATGGGGACCACGCCGTACACCACCGGATGCCCGAATCGACCGCCTTCGACCATCTCGGCCTCGAGCCCGTCCTCCTCAAGGCCGTGTACGCCATGGGCTACGAGGCCCCGACGCCGATCCAGCGGGAGGCCATCCCGCCCATCCTCAAGGGACGGGACGTGATCGGCACCGCCCAGACCGGCTCCGGCAAGACCGCGGCGTTCGTCCTCCCGATCCTCCAGCGCCTCATGAAGCAGCCCGCGGGCCGCACCCGGGCGCTCATCCTCTCCCCGACCCGCGAGCTCGCGGCGCAGACGGAGGCCGCGTTCCGCTCGCTCGGGAAGGGGACGCGGATCCGCGGCCAGTCCGTGTACGGCGGCGTGGGCATGGGACCGCAGGAGCACGCCCTCCGGAGCGGCGTCGACGTCGTCATCGCGACGCCCGGACGCCTGCTAGACCACATGGGCCGCCGCAACGTCGACTTCCACGGCCTCCAGGTCCTCGTCCTCGACGAGGCGGACCGGATGCTCGACATGGGCTTCCTCCCGGACGTGCGCCGCATCATCGGCGCCCTGCCGCGGGAGCGGCAGACCCTCCTCTTCTCCGCGACGATGGAGCCGGAGATCGACGGCCTCTCCCGGAGCATCATGAAAGACCCCATCCGGATCTCCGTGTCGCCGCCTCACCGGCCGCCCGCCAAGATCCGCCACGAGGTCTATCCGGTGCCCCAGCACCTGAAGACGGCCCTGCTGGAGGAACTCCTGGGCCGCGAGGACATGATGTCGGTGCTCGTGTTCGTGCGCACGAAACGGCGGGCGGACCGCGTCGCCCGGCAGCTGAACCAGGCGGGGTTCGAGGTCGCCCGGATCCACGGGGACCGGAGCCAGAGCCAGCGGGACTCGGCCCTGGCGGGTTTCCGCAGCGGGAGGCACCAGGTCCTCGTGGCCACGGACGTCGCCGCGCGCGGGCTCGATGTGGAGGGGATCACCCACGTCATCAACTACGACGTGCCTCCTGTGCCCACGGACTACATCCACCGCGTGGGCCGCACGGCGCGCGCCGAGGCGGAGGGCGAGGCCATTACGTTCGTCACCCAGGAGGACGAGGGGGACCTCCGCGGCATCGAGAAGGCGCTGGGCCGGACGATCCCGCGCGTCACGCTCCCTGATTTCAACTACAACGCCCCGCCGCCCCCGAAGGTCCACGGTCCCCCGGGCGGACGCCGTCCGCCGCAGCGACGGAGGCACGACGAGCGGGGCCGCCGCCGATTCCGCTGAGAGACCGGAAGGGGAAAGGCCGCGGGCTCAAGCGGCCGGACCGGCCAGCCGCTCGCACGCCGACCAGAGGCGCTGCGCGAGTTCGGCGTCGAGCAGAGCGACCTGGTCGTCATCGGCATCCGCCGCCACCTCGAGATGAGCATCCTCATCATCCTGGCGCTGCAGGACCTGGACGTGAAGCAGATCATCGCCCTGGCCACGGGCGCCGACGAGGTGCGCGCCATGCGCCGCATGGGCGTCAACCGCGCGTCCTTCGGTATCCAGGATTTCGATCCACGGGTGCAGGAGGCCGTCAACCGGATAAAGCCCTTCGAGATGGCCGAGCAGGTCATCCGCTGGGTGCGCGGCGAGGGTTTCTCATCCGTCAATATCGACCTCATCTACGG
>OFHG01001040.1_pt1 | contig 10221 bp, 6 predicted proteins | sample 1521931 | NCBI WGS metagenome assembly OFHG01 (sample SAMEA2468438, study PRJEB22500) | soil metagenome | biome: Glassland; feature: Farmland; material: Clay | place: Australia | collected 2013-01-31 | depth 0.55 m | reverse complement strand
CGCGGCTGCGAACTCCACGTGCACATGCTCGGCCGTACAGGGCCGCTGGTGCACACGATCGAAAAAATGCCCGATATGCTGGAGCGGGCTTTCGATCGCTGGCAGGCGCGCAAGGACAAGGAAAAAGAAGCCGAAGAAAAATAGCCCCCAGCTCTGGCAGCGTCGATCCAGCTCCCTGTCGCGCGGGCACCCATGCCCGCGCGCTTGTCGTAAGCCTCTGATTCCCATCAGCCAGAATCATAGCTCAGCACACTTGGTGGCTCCTGGCTAACTGGGTGCTGGGGCTTTGGGACAAGCGCGCGGGCAGGAGTGCCCGCCCCACCTCTTTTCTTTCACCAGTTCTGCGCGGGAGTTCCCACACAGGTGTCCGCTTCTTGCGTTATTTGCCCCAATTCCGGGCGAAGAAACCCGTCGCCTAACCCTATGCGGCACAGGCGTTTCACTTAGGTGTGCGCTCGTTTTTTTTGGCCACGGATGTGCATTGCGATGGTAAAGCTCCTGGGGGATCGGACATGGGACAGACGATGGGGGAAAGAAAACTCTACGAAAATTAGGGTGAAAAGCACTTCACCCAAAGTTGAGTGGCACGACAGGCTCAGATCTCTTTCCACTCCATCGGCTGAAATTCCAAAAAGGGGGTTCACCGGACGGATGCTTGCCGGGAGAGGCCCGGGACGAAGGGAAAGTGTGATGGCTACGATTCCGAAGTTTCGAATTGATGTAGACGCTCACGAATTGCTGATGAACGCTGGGGCCGAGGGGCCGGCTCCGCCCGTCGCAAAGGGCCTCACGCTACCCGAACCTCCCTTCCCCCGGTTTCCTCAACTGCTGAATGATCCCGGGCCCGAAGTATTCCCCGAGAAGCGCCACTGGAGCGCCGCATCCATCTACGGCAAGATGCGGGGCTGGCTGTTCCCCTACATCCGCTCGCGCGTTCTGCCCGGCGAGTTCCATCCGATCACCGCGTATCTTTTCACCGAGTACAAGTGCAACCTCGACTGCTGGTATTGCTGGGCCTACAACAACAAAGTGAAGGGGATGAGCGAGGACATCGCGCGCCGGTCGATCGACTGGCTGCACGATAACGGCTGCCGCGCGCTGGCGCTCATGGGCGGCGAGCCGCTGCTGCGGCCGCAGTTCATCCACAAGGTCGTGTACTACGCCGCGAAAAAGGGATTCTGGGTCTACATCGCGACCAATGGCCGCCTGCTGCGGCCGGACGTCGCCGACCGGCTGGGCGACGCGGGCGTCGCCATATTCAACTTTGCCGTCGACGCCTGGGACCTCAAGCCGGGCCTGCCGAAGGCGCTCGTTCCGGCGCAGAGGAATCTGGAGCACATCCTGCGCAAGCAATACGTCTACGACTACATGGTGTTCTTCAACATGAACATCTGCCGCAACAACACCGAGGACATCCGTCAGCTCACCGAGTACGCGCGCGATCATCGCATCGCCACCGACTATCACATCAACGAGACGCCGATGCTCGAGCAGGACGAGCACTTCAAGCATTTCGACAACAATCCCACCTATATCCGCCCCGAGGACTGGCGCAAGATCGACGAGCTGGTCGACTGGATCATCGAGAAAAACATCTCCGGCTACCAGATGGTGAACTCGCCGCAGCGTCTTCGCGAGATGAAGGCTTTCATGCGGATGTCGTCCGGGCTGGATTTGCGCGAATACGGCTGGTACGGAGACGGCGCGGAAAGCAACGGCGAGCAGGCCCGCGTGCTGGCCTCGATGCCCGGAATCGTCGAGGGCTCGGGCGGCTCATTGCACTTCAGCCCATGGAACTGCCGCGCGGGGCAGAACAACGTGATCATTCGCACCGATGGCACCGTGGGGCCATGCTTCCCGATGTACGGTTCCACGTTCGACTGGGGCAATATCGACGAACCCAAGTTCGATCCGAAACAATTGGCGTGCTTGAAGGATACGTGCCAGGAGCACTGCTTCTCCACGCTCAACCACAACCTGGCGTATTGCTACAACGACGCTCGCGTCATCAAGTGGCTGTGGTCGCAAGTCATCAAGAAAAGGTTTCGGGGCGGAGGCCGCAGCTTCGACGAGTGATGGGAAGCGGACGTGCCTGTCCGCGCAACCAGGCGTGTAGCGGCTTCGATTTTCCCGGTAGGGGCGACCCGGTGGGTCGCCCCTTACGGGCAGGTCGCGAAGATTGGACGCCGTCCTCGGGGGAAGGCATGGATAAGGAACAACCCTACGGCATCGACCAGGACCGCGAGATCGGCGAGCGCATGGCCGCCGAACGCTCCCGCTTGCGCGCGCTAGCCGGCATCGAAGCGCCAACGCATTTCCGCAGGCCCGCCGAGCGGCCGTTCACCGCGGAAGAGCGCAGCCGCGTCACGATTCTCTTCGGCGGGCTCACCTGGAAGCACGAGGAGCTGATTCGGGCCGTGTTTCTCGGTACCGGCTACCGCTGCGAACGGCTGCCGGTGCCCGACGTCACCGGCTTCCAGCTCGGCAAGGAATACGGGAACAACGGCCAGTGCAGCCCCACCTATTTCACCGTTGGCAATCTGGTGAAATACCTGCAATCCCTCGAAGCATCGGGAATGCCAAGGCAGCAGATTCTCGACAACCACGTTTTCTTCACCGCCGGTTCCTGCGGGCCGTGCCGGTTCGGCATGTACGAGTCCGAATACCGGTTCGCTCTCCAGAACGCGGGCTTCGGCGGCTTCCGCGTGCTGCTGTTCAAGGACAGCGACGGGCTGAAGGCGGCTTCGGGCGAACCGGGACTCAAGTTCAGCGTCGATTTCGGCATGGGCATGCTGAACGCGTTGCACCTGGGCGACGTGATGAACGACCTGATCTATCAGATCCGGCCATTCGAGGTGGAAGCGGGCGAGGCGGACCGCATGTTCGCGGCCGCGATGGACAAACTGGCAACCACGCTGCGCGACCGGCCGCCATTCGAAATCATGCAGCGCGCTCCGCGCTGGGCAACGGGATACCTGGCAAAGAAAACGAAGCTGCGGAACACGCTGAATACGCTCGGCAAGATTCGCGAGCATCTCTATGGCGACATCTACCTGGACGCGCTGCGCGAGTGCGCCGAGACGCTGAACTCGGTGGAGGTGGACCGCACGCGAGTGAAGCCGGTGGTGAAAATCACCGGTGAATTCTGGGCGCAAACTACCGAAGGCGACGGCAATTTCCAGATGTTCGACTTCCTCGAGCGCGAGGGCGCGCAGGTGCTGATGGAGCCTATCGCCACGTGGGTGGATTACCTGATGTATCAGGCCAAGGCGAACGCCAAGGCCAAATGGCCGGTCACCCGGCCGCACCGCGACCCGTGGTGGTGGGAACTGAAGAAGCACCTCCAGAATCAAAAGGCCCTGCGCAAGAAGCTCGCCCTGATCGGCCTCGGCGACACGCTGTGGCGCCACTTCTACCATCGGGTGATCGAGCATTTGGGCGGGATCACGCATCACCTGGTGCCTCAGCCGGAACTGGCCGCGCTCGCACATCCTTTCTATAACCAGTTCACGCGCGGCGGCGAGGGACATCTCGAGGTCGGCAAGAACGTCTATTTCACCGTGAATCATCTTTGCCACATGGTGCTCTCCTTGAAACCGTTTGGCTGCATGCCCTCTTCGCAATCCGACGGCGTGCAATCGGCGGTAATCAACAAGTTCAAGGACATGATTTTCCTGCCCATCGAAACCTCCGGCGAGGGCGAAGTGAACGCCCACAGCCGCGTGCAGATGGCGCTGGGCGAGGCGAAGGTGAAAGCGAAATTGGAGTTCGAAGAGGCCCTGCGCTCCACCGGCAAGAGTCTCGACGAGATCAAGGCCTACGTTGCCGAACATCCCGAATTGCGCCGTCCGTTCTATCCCGTGCCGCACCGGCAGGGCATCGCCGGAACGGCCGCGCAGTTCGTGCTCCACGTGAGCGACCGCATGGACGCCGGCAACCGGCTCTGGCGGCGCTCGCACGCCGGCGGAATCGCGGCGCCGAATGCCGCATAACGGAACGAACGACATGCACGATCGTGAAACACGCTTCCTGGTTGGGTTCGACGTGGGATCGGCCACCGTCAAGGCGGTGGTGCTGAACGCGGCCACGGACGAGATTGTGTGGCGCGATTATCAGCGCCACGCCACACGGCAGGCCGAAAAAACACTCGAATTCCTCCGCCGAATCGAGAAGGAAACCGGAGTGAACGAGCACAACACGCGCATGTTCATGACCGGCTCGGGGGGAGGCCCGCTGGCCGAACTCGTCGCCGCGAAATTCGTGCAGGAAGTGACGGCCGTGGCGCTGGCCGTGGAGAAGCAGCATCCCGAGGTCTATTCCGTCATCGAGCTGGGCGGGCAGGACGCCAAGATCATCGTCTTCAAGGACGCCGACGAAAGCGGCCGCAGAATGAAGATTCCCTCGATGAACGACAAATGCGCCGGAGGCACCGGCGCGGTGATCGACAAGATCAGCGCGAAACTGAAAATCCCCATCGAACAACTGGGCGAGCAGCGATACAACGGCATCAAGCTGCACAAAGTGGCGGGAAAGTGCGGCGTCTTCGCCGAAACGGATATCAATAGCCTGCAAAAAATGGGCACGCCGCCCGACGAGTTGATGGCGTCATTGTTCGACGCTATCGTCCTGCAGAACCTGAGCGTGCTGACGCGCGGCCACACGCTGCGCCCCCACGTGCTGCTGCTCGGCGGCCCGAACACCTTCATCCTCGGCATGCGCGAGGCGTGGCAGGCGAACATCCCGCTGATGTGGAACGAGCGCAAGGTCGAAATCCCGGACGGTGCGAAACCGGAAGACCTGATCACAGTGCCGGAACATGCGCAGTATTTCGCGGCACTCGGCGCGATCGAATTCGGCAAGGGAGAGGACGACTGCATCGGCTGCTACCGCGGCACGCGCAAGCTGGTGGATTACATCGAATTCGGGCGCCAGGAAGAAAAGGCCAAGGCTGGCAGCTCGGGCCTGGTGAAAAGCGACGCGGAAGCCGAGGCATTCCGCGAGAAATACCGGCGCAAGGTTTTCGTTCCGGCGACCTTCGAGCCCGGGCGGACCGTGGGAGCGTTCATCGGGCTCGATGCGGGATCGACTTCCACCAAGGCGGTGCTGCTCGACGAGAACGGCTCGATTCTCTCGAAGACGTATCAGCTCTCGGGAGGCAACCCGATCCAGGACACCATCGAGTTGTTCGAGAATCTTCGCGGGCAGGTGGAAGGGCAGGGCGCGCGCCTCGAAGTTCTCGGCGTCGCCACCACCGGCTATGCGAAGGACATTCTGAAGGACGTACTGAAGGCCGATGTGGGGCTGGTGGAAACGGTCGCCCACGCCGAGTCGGCGCTCAAGTTCTACGACGACCCGCACGTGGTGGTCGACGTCGGCGGGCAGGACATCAAGCTCATCGTGCTCAAGGAAGGCCGCGTGAAGGATTTCAAGCTGAACACGCAATGTTCGGCGGGCAACGGCTACTTCCTGCAATCGACCGCCGAGGGATTCGGGCTCGACGTCGCCCAATATGCAGACATGGCTTTCGCTGCGCGGGCCATGCCCGTCTTCGGTTTCGGCTGCGCGGTTTTCCTGCAATCCGACATTGTGAATTTCCAGCGCCAGGGATGGCAGGCGCAGGAAATTCTGGCGGGCCTCGCGGCGGTGCTGCCGAAAAACGTGTTCCTCTACGTGGCCTGCATCCCGAATCTCGCCGCGCTCGGTTCCCGGTTCATCCTGCAGGGCGGCACGCAGAACAATCTGGCCGTAGTGAAGGCCGAGGTGGATTTCATCCGCAACAGTTTCCGCGCCGCGGGCAAGGAGCCGGAAATCATCGTTCACGAGCACTGCGGCGAGGCGGGCGCGATCGGCGCCGCCGAAGAGGCGCTGCGGCTGTGGCGAGACGGCAGGCGGACGACGTTTATCGGGCTCGATGCCGTGCGCGAGATCGAATACCGCACCACGCGCAACGAAGATACGCGCTGCAATTTCTGCAAGAACACCTGCCTGCGCACCTTCATCGACTTCAAGATGCACGAGCCGCTTCCCTTGCCCGCCGCGCCGTCCGCCGCCGCGAAACACACGAAGGTGCCGCTCGAACCGAACGAGCGGCGGCTGATCATCGCCACCTGCGAGAAGGGCGCGGCCGAAGACCTGGACGACATGAAGGAGATCAAGGCCGGGATCGATCAGATCAAGGAAGCGAATCCGAACTTCGTGGACATCGCGTCGCGGGAGGTCTTCCGGCCGCGCAACACTCCGCTCGTCGCCGATCCCGTCCCGTCACGCACGTGGTCCAGGGCGGCGAAGCGGCGTGCGGAACTCATCGAGCGTCGCAAGCAGCTGCGCATCGGCCTGCCGCGCGTGCTGAACGCCTACGTCTACGCGCCGCTCTTCAACGCGTATCTGGAAAGCCTCGGCGTTCAGCCGGAACACATCATTTATTCCGACTACACGAGCCCCGAGCTGTATCGCGCGGGAGCGAGCCGCGGCGCGATCGATCCGTGCTTCCCGGCCAAGGTCGCCATTTCGCACGTCTACAACCTGATTCAGGTGAAGCACCGCAAGAAGCCGCTCGACGTGATCTTCTTCCCCATGGTGGACGTGCTGCATACACCGCTCGTAAGAGTCACGGCCAGCAACGCGTGCCCGACGGTAACGGCGACGCCGGAAACGGTGAAGGCCGCGTTCACGAAAGAGAACAACGTGTTCGCTGAAATCAACGTTGCCTACCTCGATCCGATCCTGAATTTCGCCGACCGGAGACTTTTCGCGTTTCAGATGTATCAGGCTTGGGAGCCGGTGCTGGGTTTGTCGGAAGCGGAAAACGATCGCGCCATCGAAGCCGGTTACCGCGCGCTCGAGGAGTATGAATCCGGCATCCGCCGGCGCGCGCGCGAGGTGCTCGACCATCTCGAACGCGAGGATCGCATCGGCATCGTCATGCTCGGCCGGCCGTACCATCACGATCCCGGCCTCAACCACGGCATCATGGAAGAATTCCAGAAACGCGGCTATCCCATCTTTTCGCAAAACACGCTGCCGATGGACGAGGACCTGCTGGAAAGGATGTTTGGCGAGGAAGTCCGGACCGGTGTGATCGGCCATCCTCTTGAAATCCGCGACGTGTGGAAGAACTCGTATTCCTGCGGCACGAACCAGGAGCTTTGGGCGGCGAAGTTCACCGCGCGTCATCCGAACCTGGTGGCCCTGCAGGTTTCGAGCTTCAAATGCGGCCACGACGCGCCCATCTACGGCGCCGTCGAGGGCATCATCGAGCAATCGGGCACGCCGTTTTTCTGTTTCAAGGATCTCGACGAGAACAAGCCCGCCGGATCCATCAAGATTCGCATCGAGACCATCGATTACTTCCTGCGTCGGTATCGCGCCCAGATGATCGAGCGCTGGAAAGCGGAACGGGAAATCGAAGCGGAACTGTCGCGATACCACCAGCGCCTGCGCCTGGGGATCTCCCCGGAAGCCGAGGGAGTATCGGCGGACTAGAAGCTCTCCAGCAGGCGCGCTGTATTCACATCAAGGCTTGCGACTGATGCACAAAATGGCAAGTCGAAGGCAGGTGTCCGTTCGAGGCGCGGGCCTCTTGCCGTTTCTGGCGCTGGTTCTGCTCGCATTGCTGCCGGTCGCGATTCACTCGGCGAGGACCGGGAGATCCCCCACCGACACGGCTTCCGTCACCATCCTCGTGTACCACCGATTCGGACCCGCGGCCACGAACGAGATGACGGTCCGGAATTCGGTCTTCGCGAGCCAGCTGAAATTTCTCCATGACAACGGTTATACGGTCGTGCGCCTGCGCGACGCCGTGAATTTCATGAAGGGGCGCGGCGAGCTGCCGCCTCGCGTGGTCGCGATTACGGCCGACGACGGCCATCGCACCGTCTTCACCGAAATGCGGCCACTGGTGGAACGGTACAGGATTCCCGTAACGCTGTTCATCTATCCCTCGGCGATATCGAATGCTTCCTACGCGCTGACGTGGGGGCAGTTGAAAGAACTCCAAGCCACGGGCTTGTTTGACATTGAATCCCAAACCTATTGGCACCCGAATTTCCGCGTGGAGAAGAGACGCCTTCCCGCCGGCGACTACCAGCAGCTGGTCGAATCGCAGCTCTCCAAATCACGAGAGGTGCTGGAGCGCCGGCTGGGCTCGCATGTCGATTTGCTCTCGTGGCCATTTGGGATTTACGACGACCAACTGATTGCGGCGGCTCGCCAGGCCGGGTACGTCGCCGCTTTCACAATTGAAAGGCGCCAACTCTCGCCGCGGGACAACATCATGGCCATTCCGCGGTTCATCGTGACTGACCGCGACGTGGGCAAGGCCTTTGAGGCGCTGCTGACACGGCCATCCGCAGCAAAGGGCACGGCACGACATAGGTTGCGCAACTGATTCCAGAATCCCCGGAGATTCGTGAACAAACATGCGCGACTTTTCTTCCCGGAATCACCCGGCACATTCGCTCGCGGCAGGGATCTCCCGGCGCTTCCCTCGCGCAGCTTGGCTGCTACTGTGCGTGGTGATCCTCGCCTCCCGTCCTGCCGCGGCATGCATGGGACGCGTTTTGGACGCGGCCAGCTCGCAGCCGATTGCAGATGCCATCGTAACGCTGGGCGACCGTGTGGTTCGGACGGACGGCAAAGGCCAATTCGACATCAGCGGCCCGGGCGACACGATCGGCTTCAGGGCCTATGGGTATCTGAGAGAGTCGGTGGCGACTGCCGGCTTCGAGGCCGGCCCGCACGATGTGAAACTGCAGCCGTTCCGGCCAAAGGCGCTCTACCTTTCCTTCTACGGCGTCGGCAGCCGCACGCTGCGGGAAGCCGCGCTCGCCCAGATCGGGAAACGTGGAATGAACGCTGTGGTGATCGACGTGAAAGGCGATCGAGGATTGGTTTCCTACAAATCCTCCGTCGCGCTCGCGCAGCAGGTCCGCTTCCAGGGACTGCCGGGCGGACTTGCCCGGGGCCGCTCGCTGCTTCCGATCCATGGCCATAGCTTCTCATGAGATATTACTCTGGCCCCGCGCGGAGACGGAGCCGCGGGGCCAGGAGGCCGGATGGAGCGCTATATCTGCGTGCACGCTCATTTCTACCAGCCACCCCGGGAGAACGCCTGGCTGGAAGGGATCGAGATGCAGGACTCCGCCTATCCCTATCACGACTGGAACGAGCGCGTCACCGCGGAGTGCTATGCCCCCAACGCCGCCTCCCGCATCCTGGACGGAGAGGAGCACATCCTTCGCATCGTCAACAACTACTCCCAGATCAGCTTCAACGTGGGACCGACCCTGCTGGCCTGGCTGGAGCAGAAGAGCCCCAAGGTTTACCAGGCCATCCTGGCCGCCGACCGGGAAAGCCGCCAGCGGTTCTCCGGACACGGCTCGGCGCTGGCCCAGGCCTACAACCACATGATCCTGCCGCTGGCCAGCCGGCAGGATAAGTACACGCAGGTGCGCTGGGGGATCCAGGACTTCGAAACGCGGTTCGGCCGCAGTCCCGAGGGAATGTGGTTGCCGGAAACCGCCGTGGACCTGGAAACGCTGGATATCCTGGCGGAGCTGGGCCTGCAGTTCACCATCCTGGCGCCGCATCAGGCGGCGCGGGTGCGCGCGCTCGAGGGGCTCGGGCTCGTCTGGTGGGGCGTGGGTCGGGTGCCGGGCGTCAGCCGGGACCTCGGGGAGGGGCGCGGGCGGCGGCTGGCCGGCGGGCGCCCGAACGGTCGGCGCGAGGACGGGCTCCTCCCCCCCCACGAGATCGGACAGACGAGGCGCGACGCGGGCACCTGCGGGCTCGGTCAGACGGCCTCCGGCGCGGTCGAGTCGGCGATCCGCCAGCCCGGGTGGGTGGCGCTGTGACCGCCGAGCCCCGCGGCGACCGCCCCAGCGTGCCCAGCGCGCCCGGCGTGCCCGGCATCCCCGATCGGACGCTGCCGCCGGCCCCCGCCCCGGGGGCCTGGGAGCGACCACCCGAGGGTGGCTGGACCGAGCCGCCCGTGTGGTTCCAGCCGCCGCCGCGCACACCGGAACCACCGGCCGCGCCAGCGCCGGCCGCAAGGCCGTGCTGGTCGACAAGGAAGGCCGCCTCGGCGGCGCGACCATCCTTTCGGGCTATGCCAAACTGGTGCCAAGCCACGAATGGGCCAAGGATGCGATCGGCGGCATGGTGGACCGGGTCGTGCAGAACCCCTCGGTGGAGGTGCATCTGTCAAGCACTGTGCAGAGC
>OFHG01001039.1_pt1 | contig 10221 bp, 9 predicted proteins | sample 1521931 | NCBI WGS metagenome assembly OFHG01 (sample SAMEA2468438, study PRJEB22500) | soil metagenome | biome: Glassland; feature: Farmland; material: Clay | place: Australia | collected 2013-01-31 | depth 0.55 m | reverse complement strand
AGCGGATACGGCAACGCCTGGGCATCGAGCGCTGGGTGCTGTTCGGGGGCTCGTGGGGGTCGACGCTTAGCCTGGTCTACGCCCAGACCCACCCGGAACGAGTGCTGGGGTTGATCCTGCGGGGTATTTTTTTGTGCCGCCCGCAAGATATCCACTGGTTCTACCAAAGCGGCGCGAGCCGCCTGTTCCCCGATCTGTGGGAGGCCTTCCTGGCCCCAATCCCCGAGGAGGAGCGCGGCGACCTGCTCGCGGCGTATTATCGACGCCTGACTGGCGACAATGAGGTGGAGCGGATGGCAGCGGCGAAGGCTTGGTCGCTGTGGGAGGGGCGTACCGCTACCCTGCGCCTGAATCATGCGGTGGTCGATCATTTCGGCAACCCGTTCACCGCCTTGAGTCTGGCGCGTATCGAGGCGCATTATTTCAAGCACGATACCTTTCTGCGTCCTAACCAGATCCTGGCGGACGCCGGGAGATTGAAGGGGATACCCGGTGTCATCGTGCATGGACGTTACGATGTGGTCTGCCCTCTCGATAATGCCTGGGCGCTGCACACGGCATGGCCGGAGGCGGAGCTGCGCATCATCCCGGATGCAGGGCATTCGGCCAGCGAGCGGGGCACGGTGGATGCGCTGGTGCAGGCCACTATCGACATGGCGGAACGCTATCGATGATCGGCCTGCTACAGCGGGTAAGCTCCGCGCGCGTGGAGGTGGCAGGAGAGGAAATGGGCGCCATCGGCCGTGGGTTGTTGGTGCTGGTGGGCGTGGAACGGGGCGACACCGAGGAGCAGGCGGCGAGGCTGCTTGAGCGGCTGCTGACCTACCGGGTGTTTCCCGACGCCGGGGGCAAGATGAATCTGAGTTTGCATGACATCGACGGCGGCCTGCTGCTGGTGCCGCAATTTACGCTCGCGGCGAATACGCAAAAAGGGACGCGCGCCAGCTTTACCGCCGCGGCCGACCCGCAACAGGGTCTGCATCTGTTCGATCACCTCCTGCAGCTGGCGTGGGAACGGCACGGGGATGTGCAGAGCGGACGTTTCGGCGCCGATATGCAGGTCGCATTGGTCAACGATGGGCCGGTCACATTTTGGCTGCGTGCAGCGCCGCCGGTATTGGATAGAACGTCGTATTCGGCAATGTAGCGTGATAATTTCTTGCCGTCGTAGTTAGCGGCGTGGGATGAGGCGTTACCCTATTGCAACCGAAGATGTGAATGCCGCCAAATGGTCGCGCAGAGGCAGAGATTCTGCTCATCAACCGGATTCTCAATTATATTTTGCTTTTAGTTGCGTTCATGAGCGCCAGTTCCTTACCATGGCGCGGCGGTGGCTGTTACGGTACGGTTGTGCTCATAAGCGTGTGGTGGGCGAAAAAATCGCGTAAGGTAGCCTCTCGGCCTGGCAAATGTCATTGGCAATTGGCGCACAAACGCAGCACTATGCTCATTTTCATGCTGACGCTGATGGACATCTTTATTGTCGTTCGCGGGTCGCCTGGAAGCAGCACGAAGCCTGCGGCGGTTTCGTGGCGCGGCTCACGCTATTAGAGCTGATCATTGCGGCGTCCGCTGCTTTGCACTTGGCGAAGATCGTACATGCCCGAATGGATGGCCAAGCGCTTTCCTGATGGGAACGCGGTAGCCGGTGGTCGACTAGAGTGGGGCGAGATGCCGCGAGCACGGCCAGCGCTGCTGGCTGCTTCATTTAGAGGGGACAGATGGAACGGAATACTTTTTTAGGCGTACTGCTGGTTACGCTACTCGCGCTCGGTATCGGGCTACTGATTCCGATGAAGCAGGACGACAATCACCCGGCGATGCTGCCGTGGGTAATCAAGGTCAATAGCGATGGCAGCAGTACCGTCTTCGGCCTGACGCTGGGACGGAGCACGCTGGGCGATGCGGAACGGCAGTTCCAGGAAGAGGCGGAACTGACTATGTTTCGCTCGGCGCGCGGACGCTTATCGGTGGAGGGGTACTTTGACGATGTTATTTTGAGCGGGTTCGCCGCCCGATTTGTACTGGAGGCGCGCCTGAGCGACGCCGAGTTGCAGGCTATCTACAATCGCGGATTGCGCATCGCCACAATGGGGGACGGACAGCACAAAATCACCATGCAGCCGGACGATATCGCGAAAGTTCGCGCGACTCCCATTGCCAGCATTACCTACCTTCCGAAAACGAGTATCGGCTGGACGACGGTTGCCAAACGGTTTGGCAAGCCGTCGCTCAAGGTTACCGAACCGGGCGGAACGACGAAGCATTGGCTGTACCCGGCCGAGGGATTGGATATTGCTATCGATACGAGCGGAAAGGTGGTGATGCAGTATGTGGCGCCACGCGATTTTGGCAGAGTGATGGCCCCTTTGCTGAAGAAGGCGACTGCGCAAACGGCAGCCAAGCGCTAGAGGCGCTAGTCGTCATCGTCAGGCATGCGTTGGTCTTTTCTCCTCTTCGCATTGACCTGCGGTAGATTGGGATCGTCATCGTCGTGCAGGATACGATTGCCGTCGCCTTCCAGATCTTCGTACTGCCCCTTTTTTACCGCCCAGACCAGCACTACCACCATCGCCAATCCGATAAAGATCATGCCGGGGATGAGGCTGTAAATGACGTCCATCGTTGTGTCCTTTTGGTAACTCGCGGCTATCTTTCATAAGATATCGCCAACGGTCGGAAAGTTCCGTAGTTGCTTAAATTCCGTGTGGTTTTTTGAATAAGGTGCGAATACGGGCAGCGTTGCCGATGACCAGCAATGAGCTGATCGGCATGGAAATGGCGGCGACCAGCGGGGTAATAAAGGCAGCCATCGCCAACGGTACCATAATCAAGTTGTAAGCCAATGAAATACCCAGGTTTTGCCGTATAGTGCGCAGACTGCGGCGGGACAATAGGGTTGCCAATCGGATTTTATCCAACTCGCTGCTGATCAGAACGATATCGGCGCTTTCGACCGAGACATCGGTACCGGAGCCCACGGCTATACCAACGTTGGCACGAATCAATGCCGGCGCATCGTTTACCCCGTCGCCGATCATGGCGACCCGTTCGCCTCGGTGTTGCAGTTCTGCGATTACGCGGTCCTTGTCCTCGGGCAGTACCTCGGCAATAACGTCCATGCCGCCCAATTGCTCGGCTATGGACTCGGCCACCCGTCGCCGGTCGCCGGACAGTAATGTCATGCGAATCCCCTCGGCGCGAAGCGCATCGACGAGGCGTCTGGCTTCCGGGCGAAGGCGGTCGGCAACGGTGAGGATGCCGACGTGTCGCCCGCCGAACGCTACATAGACACAGCTTATGCCTTGGTCCTCGAAGGCTTGCGTCTGTGGCGTCAGCGCGCTGTTAAGGGCAATGTGGCGCTGTGCCAGCCATGCCTCAGTACCGAGTACTATTTCGACTCCGTCCACCTGTGCGGTAACCCCATAGCCGGGAACACTTTGGAATCCCTCCAACCGCGGAGCGGAAATTCCGAGTTCCCGCTCGCGGGCGCTTTCGACAATCGCCTTGGCGACGTTGTGCTCGGAAAAACGCTCGACGGCGGCAGCCTTCAGCAACAGATCATCGGTATCGATATCCCCATCCGTAATGATATTGGTAACCGCCATCCGCCCCTCTGTCAGGGTTCCTGTCTTGTCGAACACGAAGTGCGTGATGGCGGACATCGTCTCAAGGACGGCACCGTTCTTGACAAGAATCCCATGTCGGGCACCGAGACCGGAAGCGACGGCGATTGCCATGGGCGTGGCAAGGCCAAATGCGCAGGGACAGGTGATGATCAGCACTGAAGTGGCGGAAAGCAGTGCGACCTGGAAGTCGACATGCAGCCACCAGAGGAAGGTAATGGTGGCCAAAACGAGGGTAATGGCGACAAACCACGGAACGATCTTGTCCGCAGTGCACTGAATGGGCGCTTTCGAGGCTTGTGCGTCTTCCACCAGACGGATAATACGGCCGAGTGCGGTGTCACGAAGTGTGCCCGTTACCTCGGCGGTCAAAGCGCTGCGCGTGTTGATGGTGCCGGCGGAAATAGTATCTCCCGGTCCCTTGTCGACGGGGCGCGACTCGCCGCTCAGCATCGATTCATCGATGGCGCTGCGCCCTTCCAGCACGATGCCGTCTACCGGTACCTTATCTCCGGCCCGTACCAAAACGGTATCGCCAACGTTGACGGCTCGTATCGGCAGCAACTGTTCCGCGCCGTTGCGAAGTACGGTGGCGCCCCGCGGCTGCAGGTCAATAAGTCGCTGAGTAGCAGCGACTGCCCGCCGCTTCGACATGGATTCGAGCTGACGTCCAATTAGAATGACAAAGAGGAAGTTGACAACGGTATCGTAATAGACACCGCTGGCATTCGGATAAAATACGGTGATATAGACAGAATAGAAATACGTTATGCTCGCGCCCAAGGCTATGGGGAGGTCCATCGTCAGGTGCAGGCGCCGCAAGCCTGTCCAAGCGCCACGCAAAAAGGGCCAGCCCGAATAAAACAAGGTCGGGGTGGCCAGCGCGAATCCGATCCAGTAGAACATGATGCGGAACTCGCCTTTGCTGGCACCGGTATATAGGGCAATCGATATCCACAACAGGTTCATCATCGCGAATCCAGCGAACGCGATGCGGAAAATGAAGGCGCGATTTTGTCTCTTTAGCGACCCCTCAGCGACTTCTGGGTCAAATGGTACGGCGGAATATCCGATGTCGGCCAAGCGCCCAATAACGTCTGAGAGCTTGACTCGGTTATTGTTCCAGCGAACCAGCAACCGGCGTCCCGCAAGATTGACGTTGGCGCTCACTATTCCGGGCAACTTTCCTAGCGTCCGCTCGATCAACCAGACGCAGGCCGCGCAGTGTATGCCCTCGACCAAGAGATTGATTTCCCGTTCCTCGCCGAGTTGGGAAATGAACTCCTCCTGGACCTCATCAATGTCGTAAAGTGCTGCGTCTTTGGGAGGTGGCGGAGGGGGGGCGAGTAGCTGCCCTTCAGGCGTGCGCTGGTAGAAACCTTCAAGCCCCGCATCGTAGATGGCCTTGCATACAGCGCGACAGCCGATGCAGCAGAAGCGGCGGCTGGAGCCAGCGAGTTGTTCCGCAAATACCTCGTCCTTAGGTAGCGGCAGGCCGCAGTGGAAACAAGACGTATTATCGTGCGAGGCGCTTTCTACCATGAGTCCGTTTATTGCGTGGAGTCTACGTGCATAGCGAAGACCCTGCCGTCCACGCAATGGCGTGGACGGCAGGCGGAAACGGCCTTAAGACTATATTTTCATAACGAAAACATGACGGGTCGTGTCAAAATTGTATCCTTTGCGTGCATTTTTGACGGAAAAGATTAAGTCCCAGTGCCCTTTTAGCTTAAACACGACCGGCGCTTCATAATGGCCCGGCGCGACTTCGGTCATGGGCATACTGAAATCCGCATCTGCATTCGCCGAACGGTAGGCGTAAAGCATTACTTTAGCGCCATGCACCGGTTTACCTGCCTTATCGCGGACGACGTAACGATATGTTTGCGTCGCGTTAAGCACGATGGTGTCCGGAACTTCAACAGACGCCGTCCATCCCAAGGCGGCGCGGTTGGCCCTTCGGTCAAGGATATGATGCGCATAATCCTCGCCATTGTCGTAGTAGTTTTTGTTTACGAGACCCGGGAACGTTTTGATCGCCGTGATAATGAACGCAGTATCCACGCTGACCACGACAGCAAGAAGCCCTATCAAGCCAAGCAGCCAAGGATTGCGTAGCCCCCGCTTGTTCGACTGGGATATCTTGTTGTCATCGGTGATATCGGCTGTAGTCATGGTTAAAGTACCTGTTGGTGTTGCTCAATCGTCTTCCGGTCCGCGAAAGAAACTCTCGCGAGAGGAGGTCAATTTCGGATTTTCATCCGCCTGGATATGAAACTCAATGTTTTGTTGCTCTTCATGCCCCAAGTCATCGGCAGGCACCCTCACATACACCGTATAACTCGTGATGCCACTGGCATTGGCGAGCAGGTGTGCTCCATTGGTCGCATCACCGTGAACTTTCAATCCCTTTGGACCTTTGACAGACAACTTCACATGAAGTTCTTTCGATGTCTTGTTTAATATCTTCAAATAATATTTATTTTGGATGGCGCCATCACCTTCCAGCACAAAGAGGGGTTGGCGTTCATGCACCACCTTAATCTGAATACCAGAAAGGTGGGTCAGGCCAAACAGGATGCCGGAAAGTGCAACTAACAGGATGGTGGCATAGATCAAGACACGCGGGCGTTGGTAAAGCTTGAGCGCCGGTTTGCCTTCAAGTTCATCCATTGATGCATAACGGATCAGGCCGTGGGGCCGCCCGATTTTCTCCATTACGGAATCGCATGCATCGAGACACAGAGCACAGGTGATACATCCTTCCTGTTGGCCATGGCGAATATCGATACCCGTTGGACAGACGGCTACACATTGACCGCAGTCGATGCAGTCACCCTTGCCTTCTTCGATTTGCCCCTTTTTGAGTTTTCCGCGCGGCTCGCCCCGATTAAGATCATAGGTGGGCAGGATTGTTTCACGGTCATACATGACACTCTGGATGCGGGCATAGGGGCATAGCCAGAAGCAGACCTGCTCACGCATGTGGCCGGCGAACAGATAGGTGAAGAATGTGAATACGGCGACCACGCCATAGGGGACAGGAGAGGCGCTGAGAGTCAAGAACGCCTTCCACATATCGAATGCGCCGCCAAACCACAGAGTGAAGCTGATGCCCGTGAGTGCGCCGATCAGTATCCAGAGAACGTGCTTGGTCAGCTTAATGCGGATCTTGGTGAAATTCCACGGCGCCTCGTCCAACTTACGACGCTTCTGGGGCGGCCCCTCCAACTTCTCCTCAATCCACGTAAAGATGTCGGTCCAGACCGTCTGGAAGCAGAAATAGCCACAGAACACCCGTCCCGCAATCGAGGTAACCACCGCTAGCAGGATGGCAAAAAACAGCAACACAAGCGAAAGCATCCAGACATCTTGCGGCAGTATGGTGATACTGAGGATATGGAATTGTCTGTGTGGGATATCAAATAGGATGGCCTGACGACCATCCCAGCGAAGGTAAGGGCCTAGAAAGAAAGCAAGCCAGACACTCGCAGCAAGCCATTTGATGGTACGGAAACGGCCGTGCATGCGTTTAGCGTGGATTGTTTCCGCACCGGTGTTGACATGCCAATAGTGGGATTCGGCGTATAGCTCATCGGCGTGCGCCTGATTTTTTTCTTGCTCACTCACTTCAATACCTCCTAGCCGGTTGCCGCAGCACGCAGGTGCGGTCGTACCGTTGGTTTGATCACAATACGTTGTTGAAAAGAGGTATCTCCTTTCAGCAACTAACTAATTACATCCCGTCCTGGAGGTGCGACAAGCGATTAGAGAATATTAGCATAGTCTTATAAAGAAGAGGGGGACCCTGTCAGTCCCCCTCTCGCGCTACGTTATCGCTATTATTTTTTGTTGATCAGTCTGCCGACTTTAACGATAAGAAAAACCAATACAATTACCGAAAAGCCAACAGATACCAACGAACCAACTACAACACTATCCATACCCATTGTAACGTCCCCCTTGGATAGGGCGCCGCGCGTCTAAATGGTGTCACGCGGCGCCGTTTTACCTAAGTAACGTACTCACCAGCGGACTAATGGCTGAACTTGTACACGTACACCGCCAACTTGGTGATCTCTTCCTTGCTTAGCTTCTTACCGCCACCGAAGGTAGGCATCTGAGCGTGACGTGTACCCGCATCGGATGGGTCATTCACACCGTGCGTGATGGTGTACTTGACGCTAGCCAGTTGATCCTTCGACCGGAAACGCCAGATGCTGTCGGTGAGGTTGGCGGAACCAATCGCTTGGTTGCCTTTGCCGTCCGCGCCATGGCAAGCAAAGCAGCCCTTGGCAGTGAACAACGGTGACGAAGTGGGCTCGTGCTTGATGATCGCATTGGCCAGTTCGTCGATCTCAGCCGTGGTCATCGTCGGGTTGCCGCCCTTGGCCGGCATCATACCCATGTGACCGTTGGTGATGGTGTTCTGGATGGCATCGACGCTACCACCCAACAGCCAATCATCATCAGTCAGGTTCGGGAAGCCTGGACCGTTATCGGCCGACGTTCCCTGACCGCTGGCACCGTGGCATGCCGCGCAGTTGTCACCGAACAGCACCCTAGCGGAGCGAACCACGTAGTTTGTCAGTTCCGGCTTAGCCAATATCTGGTCTGCGGTCAAGCCCTTGAGCTGATTCTCGTATTTCGCGCGTACGGTATTCAGTTCCGCGAGGCTCGCCTTGAATTCCTTGATCTGTGTCCAGTGAAGAATGCCAGGGGTGGCGCCCCCGAACCATGGCCACATCGGATACAACAGGCCATAGATCACCACCAGGATCCAGCTCGCGTGCAGACCGATCATCCACCACTTCGGTGGCGGATTGGTCAACTCGGCCAAGGTTTCATCCCACACGTGCCCGGTTGTCGGGACGCCGTACGGATTATCGTGTTCGCTCATTTTTTATCCTCCGTATCGAAACGGTCGTCATCGTCAAGAATGTGACGTTGCGATTCCAGTCTGTCTTTGTTCTTCGGATGGAGCACATACACATACAGAACAATCATCAGCAAAAAAACCGTGACGGTTGTGATTACCCCCACCCAGTCACTGGGCGTCATTGCCGCCCAGTCTGTATGGAAATGCTCCTTGAGACTACTCACGGTATTCGACACCTGGTTCGAACTTAACTTCGGTACCAAGAACCTGCAGGTATGCGACTACTGCCTGCAGTTCCGTCTTGCCGGCCACATCAGCCGCAGAAGCGATATCGTCTTGGGTGTACGGCACGCCGACCGCCCTCATCCCACGCATGTCTGCAGCGACATGTGCCGGATCAAGTTTGTTTTTCGCGAGCCACGGGAAGTTGGGCATTACCGATTCCGGTACCACTGAACGCGGTGCCAGGAGGTGTTGATAGTGCCACTCGTTCGAGTACTTGCCACCGACGCGGGCGAGGTCCGGACCAGTACGCTTGGAACCCCACTGGAAGGGGTGGTCGTACATGGATTCGGCAGCCAGCGAGTAGTGGCCATAACGTTCCATCTCGTTACGGAACGGGCGAATCATCTGCGAATGACACAAGTAACAGCCTTCGCGAATGTAGATTTCGCGGCCGGCCAGTTCCAGCGGGGTGTATGGGCGGATACCGTCGCCGGCCTTCCAATCCGTCAGTTTCTCGTTGGGTTGACGTTGCCAGAGAATTTCCGGGTGCTTGTTGTACTCTTCCACGTTCTTGAGGAAGAACAGAGGAACGATTTCCACCAAGCCGCCGATGGACAACAGGACAGCGAGCATAATGAACATTAGAAAGACATTACGTTCGATCTTGTCTTGCAACTTTGTCGAATGGATTTGTTCAGCCATTTTCGTTGTACTCCTTATTCTGGCGTCTTCACGCGGTGGCGCCGGCAGCGGCGGTGCGGCGCTGGCCAACGGTCACGGTCATCAGTACGTTGTACAACATGACCGCGCCGCCACACCAATAAATCATGCCGCCGATCATACGCATCACGTAGTACGGATGCATCGCTGCGACAGATTCGGCGAAGGTGTAGGTCAAGGCGCCGTACTGGTCATAGTCACGCCACATCAGGCCTTGCATGATGCCGGATACCCACATGGCGGTGATGTAAACGACGGTACCGATAGTGGCTGTCCAGAAATGCAGGTTCACTAGCTTGGTGGAGTACATGCGGGTGTTCCACAGCTTCTCGATCATGTGATAGAGCGCACCACAACCCACCATTGCAACCCAACCCAGAGCACCGGAGTGCACGTGGCCGATGGTCCAGTCGGTGTAGTGGGAGAGGGCGTTAACGGTCTTGGACGACATGACCGGACCCTCGAAGGTGGACATGGCGTAGAAGGCCAGGGACATGATCAGGAAGCGCAGGATGTAGTCGGTACGCAGCTTATCCCAGGCACCGGACAGGGTCATCATACCGTTCACCGCGCCACCCCAGGACGGGATGATCATTGCCAGGGAAACGGCGGCACCCAGCGAGCCGGTCCAGTCCGGCAGAGCGGTGTACTGCAGATGGTGAGCACCCAGCCATACGTAGCCGAACATCAGCGCCCAGAAGTGCAGCACGGACAAACGGTAGGAATAAACCGGACGTCCTGCCTGTTTCGGCACGCAGTAATACATGCTCA
>OFHG01001038.1_pt1 | contig 10228 bp, 10 predicted proteins | sample 1521931 | NCBI WGS metagenome assembly OFHG01 (sample SAMEA2468438, study PRJEB22500) | soil metagenome | biome: Glassland; feature: Farmland; material: Clay | place: Australia | collected 2013-01-31 | depth 0.55 m | reverse complement strand
ACCAGGGGATGCGCTTCTACCTGAGCCTGTGCGACGGCCCGGACCCCCTGCTCGAGCTCTCGGGTGGTGAGTGGAAGGCGCCTCACTCCTTCGACTGGAGCACGTTCGTGGACCCCGGGTGGGACGAGTCGTTCAACGTGTCCGTCTACACACCGTCACGCTGGCGCAAGGTGAGACCGCGGCTGCTCGGGTACTGCGCCCAGCGCAACGATCCCGACGTCCTCCGACGGCTGAGGCGCTACCGGCTCGCCTCCCGACCGTCCCTCACGGATGTGGTGATCGACGAGCTGGTCCGCGGGGGCAGGCCCGCCGACCCGGGCCGGGAAACCTTGGACGCAATCCCCTCCCCCCCCGCCAGCATTTTCTCGCGCGGAATGCACTGGCCGTCGGGATAGCCGAGCGAATTCGCCACCGCGGCGCTCGAAGTGGCGACGGCGGGAAATCCCGCCCGCTCCACCATCCGCGCGCTCACTACGTCCCAGACGTTGGCAAGCACCAGCATCCGCGGGCCGTGGTGAAGCTTCAGAAGCGTCTGTGCTTTGTCAGCGAGCGTTGCAGTGCTCATAAAGAGTGTATCGCGACGCTCGAGGCGCCGCGTTTCCCTCCTCGACTCTCCGAGGTCAAATCGCTTGTGGGCGCCACAGTAATAGGCGCCGTCCCCCTAAACTATTATAAAATACCAGCGAGGCAGCAAGCGCATGGTCTACCAAGATCGCATCGAAATCGATCCCGCCATTTGCAGCGGCAAGCCGGTGATTCGCGGCACGCGTATCCTGGTGACGTCGGTCCTCAGTCAATTGGCCGCTGGAGAATCCTTTGCCGATGTCCGGAAAGGCTTTCCGGGGCTTTCCGACGAGGACATTCGAGCCGCCATCGAATTCGCCCGGGAGTCCGTGGATTCGACCGAGCTCACGTCATTGCGCGACTGATGCACCGGTTATTTCTCGACCAGAACGTCCGCATTGAAGTTGCAGATTCTCTTCGCCACGACGGGCATGAAGCGGTCCACGCGTCCGAGGTCAGGCTTGCGCGCCGTTCAGACGAGGTGCTTTTCCGTTGGGCCGTCCAGCATCGAATGACCATCGTCACATTCGACGTAGACTTTGCTGAAAGGGCCATCTGGCAGCGGGAACCTCACGCCGGAATCATTCGCTTGAGATTGGAACCGCAAACGCCAGCCTACGTTTTCCCCATCCTCCGTAGCTTTCTGGCGGCGTGGCCCTCCGAGAAGCTGCAAAATGCTCTGGTTGTTCTGACGGAAAACAAAACCCGTGTTCGCCGTTTCAAATCCTGACGTTGAAGGAGATCAGACCTTCTGTGCCTGCAGCAATCCCTGCTCAGTGAGAACCTTTTCCAGCTTGGCGCGGTTCTCCGGCTTCATCGGAACCATAGGCAGCCGGTAAATCTCCTCGATCATGCCCATCATGGCCAGCGCGGCCTTGACGGGAATGGGATTGGTCTCGATGAAGTTCACCTGCATGAGCGGCAACAACTGGAAGTGCAGCTTGCGCGCTGCCTCGAATTTTCCTTCCAGGCACAGGTGCGCGAGCTTCGCCATCTGCCGCGGAATTTCGTTCGAGATCACCGAAATAATTCCCACGCCGCCCAGCGCCATCAGAGGAAAAGTGAATGAGTCGTCTCCCGAAAGCACGCGGAAATTCGACGGTACGCGGCTCAAGACTTCCATCTGCTGCGTGATGCTGCCGGAGGCTTCCTTGACGCCGATGATGTTGGAAATTTCCGCCAGGCGCGCGACCGTCGCGGGCTCGATGTTGGAAGAGGTGCGCCCCGGAACGTTGTAGAGAATCACCGGCAGCTTGGTGGACTCGGCGACGGCGGCGAAGTGCTGGTACAAGCCTTCTTGCGTGGGCTTGTTATAATACGGCGCCACGGAGAGGATTCCGTCCACGCCCAGGGTTTCGACTTCCGCAGCGAGCGCGCAGATCTTCTTGGTGCTGTTTCCGCCTACCCCGGCAATCACCGGCACTTTGTGTTTGACCTCCTGCACCACCAGCCGCAGGATACCCAGATATTCTTCGTGCTCGAGCGTGGGCGTTTCGCCCGTCGTCCCGCAAGGCACCAGAAAATCAATACCCTCGCGCAACTGGAATTCCACCAGCCGGCGCAGAGCATCCACGTCCACCGTGCCGTTCTTGGCGAAAGGCGTCACCAGGGCCGTGCCGCAACCGCGAATGTCGAGCGCCATCGGAGCCTCCTTGTTTCGCAGCTTGACCTCCGGGGATCACTGGTAGGGGCGATTCATAAATCGCCCTTACGTCATTTCGAGCACTTCCGCAAAGCTGAACAAACCCTTCTTGCCCGCCACCCAGCGCGCGGCGAAGAGCGCGCCCTCGGCAAGGCCCTGGCGGCTGCGCGCGGTGTGGCGAAGGATGACGGTATCCGCTTCGGAATCAAAACCCAGCTCGTGCGTCCCGGGGATGAATCCGGCGCGCACGCTCGCGACGGGGATGTCGCGCTCCGCGAGATACGGCTGGATTTGCCGCTTCAGCTCGAGCGCGGTTCCCGACGGCGCGTCCTTCTTCTGCTGGTGGTGCGCTTCGGTGATGTAGGGCGCATACATGGGAAAGCGCGCCATGGTTTCCGCCGCCACGCGCGCGAAGCGGTAGAAGAGGTTCACGCCAATGGAAAAGTTGGGAGCGTAGACCATGCCGATGCCGCTTGCCTCGACGATCTTGCGGATCTCGTCCAGGTGCTGGTGCCAGCCGGTGGTGCCCACCACCAGGTTGCAGCCGACCTCCGCCACCCGCCGGATGTTCCCGAGCGCGGCCTCGGGCGCGGTGAAATCCAGGCAGACGTCGATGGCGGCAAATTTCTCACGCGTGATGCCCGTCCCGCCGGTATTGGCGTCAATATCCATCACCAGACGCACCTCGAATCCCCGCTGCGGGGCAAGCTGCGCCAGGACCTTGCCCATCTTGCCGTAGCCGAGCAGCGCCAACCCTAATTTCCGATCGTTGGAAGATGCAGAGGTCAACGGTTACCGCCAAGACACCAAGCCACAAAGCTGCCGAGAGGTCAGATTCCCGGCTCTTGGTGTCTTTGTGCCTTGGTGGTTCATGAGATCAGTCGAGATAGCCTTCGGATTTCATCAGCTCCGCGTTGAGCAGCGCCGCGCCCGCCGCGCCGCGAATGGTGTTGTGGCTGAGCGCGGTGTACTTGAACTCGAGCACGGGGCACGGCCGCGCGCGCCCGATGACTGTCGCCATGCCGTGCTCGACGTTGAGATCGAGTTTGGGCTGCGGGCGGTCGCGCTCCTCGCGCACCACGATGGGGTGCTTGGGCGCGAAAGGCAGCTCGCGCTCCTGCGGCACGGAGCGGAACTTCCGCCAGGCTTCGATCAGGTCTTCCAGCTTGGCCTTGGTGCGCAGGGAAACGGAGATGGATTCCGTGTGCCCGTCCTCGACCGGCACGCGATTGCAGTGGGCGCTGACGATAAAGTCTCCCGGCGTCACGCGCCCGCCGGCGAATTTTCCCAGCAGCTTCTGCGTTTCGCGCTCGACTTTTTCTTCTTCGCCACCAATGTATGGGATGACGTTGCCGAGAATATCGAGCGTGGGCACGCCCGGGTAGCCCGCGCCCGAGACGGCCTGCATCGAGGTCATCAGCACCTTTTCGAGGCCGAACGCCTTCTCCAGCGGCGCCAGCGACATCACCAGTCCCACCGTCGTGCAGTTGGGGTTGGTGACGATCATGCCCTTCCAGCCGCGCTCCTTGCGCTGGCCGCGCACCAGCGCCAGGTGGTCCGGATTCACCTCCGGAATCAGCAACGGCACGTCCGCGTCCATGCGATGGTTGGAGGAATTGGAAACCACCACGTGCCCGGCGTGCGCGAATTCCTTTTCCACCTCGCCCGCCACTTTGGAATCGAGCGAAGAAAAGACCAGTTGCGGGATCTTCCCCGCGTGGTCGCCGGCTTTGCACTCGTGCACTTGCAGCCCGCGCGCCGCTTTCGGCATGGGATCGCGCAGGCGCCAGTTGCACGCCTCCGCGTAGGTTTTCCCCGCCGACTTTTCCGAGGCCGCGAGCCACGCCACTTCAAACCACGGATGGTGTTCGAGCAGGCTGATGAACCGCTGCCCCACCATTCCTGTGGCGCCCAGAATTCCTACTTCGAGTTTCTTCATGTTCCTCGACTTACCCTTTCTGCCCCCTTGGCCCGGTCCTTCAGATCATGGACCAGTTTACAATAGAGTTCGACCGCGCGCTCAAGCTCTGCCTTGGCCACTCGCTCGTGGTCGGTGTGCGCGACGCGGATAGACCCCGGCCCGAGCAGCAGCGGCCGCCCCCACCGCGTAAGATGCGGCAGGTCGGTGGTGAAGGCCACGATATCCGTCTCAAACCCATCCAGCTTCTCCATGAGGAGGGCCGGCGTTTCGCGCACAATTTCGTACTCGCACCGGCCGCGCAAAACGTTTTCCACCTGCGCGCGCAGGCCGCCGGAATTGTCCACCGTGCGGTACATGAGCTGCGCCGTGGCCTCTTCCGGAATCACGTTGGCGGCGCACCCGCCCGCAATCACGCCAATGTTACCCGTGGCCGCGCCGAGCACCGGATCGGCGGGCATCGGCATCTGGCGCAGGTCGGCCAGCACGTCCAGCAACTTCTCGACGGCCGATTCTCCCAATTGCGGGTACGCCGAGTGCGCCGCCCGGCCGCGCGCCCGCAGGTTCACCCGCAGGATGCCTTTCGATCCCACTGCCAACTTGTTTTCGGTCGGCTCGCCGTTGATGATGAACTTGGACCCGCGCGGAGACCGATTGGCGGCGCGCGCGCCCTCGCTCATCGTTTCCTCGCCCACCAGAAAGAGCAGCGCGAAATTGCGAACGCCCTCGGCCATCAACCGCTCCGCCGCGGCGATTTGCGCCGCCACGATCCCCTTGGCGTCGCACGAGCCGCGCCCGTAAACGTATTCCGCATCTTCGCTCGCTGGGAAAAACGGCGGCACCGTATCCACGTGCGTGCTGAGCACGACTTCCGGGTTGCCGCGCTGGGCAAAGACGTTGGCGCGATGGCCCTCGACCGGCTGAAGCTCGACCTCGAAGCCGCGGTCGGCAAGGTAGTCGCGCAGGAACTCCGTGCAGGCGGCCTCGTTGCCGGAAACGGATTCGATATTCACCAGCGTGCGGACGAGTTCGAAAAGGTGCATTCGAACCTTTCGCTCAGGCCGGAGCGCGGACCGGCGGGTGTGCCGGCGTGGCTTGCCATGCGCCGAGCAAGCGGAAGGCTTTAGCTTACCAAAGAAAGCAGCGTCCTGCGCACTTCGGCGCCTCGCAAAGTGGAAATCGGCCCATGAAAGTGCTATCGTAATGGCATTGGCAGGAAAGTCGCGTAGGGAGAACAGCCCATGCGGCGCGGGACTTCATTTTTGACGGGAGCAGCGATTGCCGCCGCCGTTTGCGCCTTCGGCTTGAGCCCGGCGCGCGCGGCCGACCGCCGCCATTTCGCCACCGCATCGAACAGCTCAGGGATGCGGGTCAGCTGGCGGGCACTGGGGCAATCGTATTATTACCCGCCGATGGGATATGGCTACTATTCGCCACAGGTCTATATGCCCTCGTTTTCCGTGCCTTATCCTTATGCGCCCAAATATTGGTGGACGGGATATTATCCGACCGAAGATCCTCGCCAGGCGGGCTACAACCCGTCCGCCGGATACGACTGGCAGGAAGTGACCGCGCTGATCCTCTCCACAAGCCCCGCCAAGGCTGAAGTGATACTCGATGGAAGTCCGATCGGAAGCGCCGACAGCCTGGGCCCGATCCAACTGCCCATCGGCAAGCACACGCTGAAGGTGGAAGCGCCGGGATACGAACCCTCTAAAACGGTGATTCAGGTCGAGAAGCCCTCCGTCCAACACCTGCAGATCAATCTGAAATCAATCTCATCGGGAGCGGCAGCGAACCAACCCCGCTAGAATCATTTTTCCTGAATACTGACCTTCGATATCCCGAGGAACCGAGATTCGACATGGCGCTTTTTCGTAGTGATTCGCTGCGCCGTTGAGAAGCTCGTCCAGACTGGCGCCGAGCTGCACCCAGCCCGCGAATGGAACGGCAGGGTAAGGAGATGAAGCCAGCCGCACCATGAAAAAAGAAAAGGCGGCGGCCGAAGCCGCCGCCTCCGAGTGAGGGGCGAGACGAGCTCAGAAGTGCAGGCGCACTCCAAACTGGATCTGCCGGGGAGTGTAAATGAAGTTGCTGTTGGAGTTGGTCAGGCGGCCGAACGACGACTGATAGGTGAGCGTGCTGTCGCTGCCAATATAGTAGCCGTACGAGCTGACACCGGTGTAGTTCTGGTGGTTGAAGACGTTAAAGCCTTCCGCCAGGAACTCCAGCCGGTACCTCTCCCGGATGGGGAAGGTCTTGGCCAGGCTCAGGTCGAAGATGGCGGTGCTGGGCATCCGGTAGGTGTTGCGCCCAACCCACGGGAGCCGGTAATCGCCGCCCGAACCGTTGATGCTGCTCGACAGTCCTCCCGGCGCGTAGCCGCTGGTGGTGACGGAATACGGCAAGCCGTTCTGGATCTGCAGGATAGGAGAAAGCTGCCAGTCGTTGGCCAGCCACTTCTGCCAACCCTCCACCCTCCAGGGCGACTGGAACACGCCGTTGAAGGTGAAGCGATTGGGAACGTTGAAATTGGAGTTGCCGTAATCCAGCTTGCTGTTGTAGGGATCCAGCCCCGACGGGTAGAGGGTGCTGGTGTACTGGTTCTGATTGAAGTCCAGGGCGTGCGACCAGGTGTAGGCGAAGTGGAACTGCACGTGGCGGCTGAAGCGGTGGTTGAGCTGGACGGCGAGGGCGTTGTAGCTGGAGTTGACTGTGCTCTGGACCTCGAGCATGGTGCCGAAGGACGGATTGGGCCGCGGCCCGGTGTAAAGGTTGGTGGTGTACGTGGAGCCCGCCTTGAGCGGTCCCTGCCCGGTGGGATCTACCACCGAGTAGGTGACGGAGCTGGTGGAGGGGGCGATATTGATGTCCGTCCAGTTAGGCAAGTGGCGTCCCAGGCTGCCCAGATAGCTGACCTGAAGCACTGTGTTCCAGCCCAGTTCGCGCTCCAGCGAGAGGTTGAACTCGTGAATCTGCGGCAGCTTGAAGTTGGGATCGAAGAAATAGACGGTGGCGGTGCCTGCGCTGACGCTGGTGGGCGCGGCATCAAGGATCTGGGGGAAGACCGGCCCGTCGGGCAGGGTCGAGCCGGAGAAGCGGTAGCTGGTCTGGCCGTTGGGCGAGCCGGTATTGAACAGCGCCTGATAGATGGTGGCGTTGATGATGCGGCCGTAGAACAGGCCGTAACCGCCACGCAGTGAGGTCTTGCCGTTGCCGAAGATGTCCCACGCGAAGCCCACCCGCGGGCCAAACGCCGTATTGTAGCTCGGGAACGACTGGGTTTGCGGAAGGGCGGAATTGGCCAGGTTACTGAACGGCGTGGGCAGAACTTCCTTATCCCAGCGCAGCCCGAGCTGGAAGGTCAGCCGTGGGGTGAACCTCCAATCGTCCTGGGCGAAGATCCCAACGTCGTTGGTGGTGAAAGTCAGGCCCAGCGGGCCGAAGGCTTGCGTATAGCTCGAATAGCAAGGTTGTGCGGTTCCATGGTAGCTGCACGCGTAGCCGGAGCTGTAAAAGTCGGAGAAGAAGTTGACCAGGCTGCTATACGAGTAAGCGCCGTACTGTTGGTAGAGGTTGGCGGTGTAATCCGTGACGTGCGTGAAGTCGCCGCCGAACTTGAGGGTGTGGTTGCCGCGCACCCAACTGACCGTATCGGCGAACTGCGTGCGGTGTTCGTCGGGATAGGCCGGGCGGGTGAGGAAAGCCGGCACCCCCATGTTGAAGCCGTTGGTGATGTATACGTTGGGGGGCAAACCGAGCGGATTTGTATAGCCCGGGAATTTGGAAGAGGTCACAAAGTTATTCTGCTCGTAAGGCGTGGGTTTTTGGGGATTTTCCCACTCGAAGTCGCGGCCGTACTGGAAACGGAGTTCGTTCACCGTGGTGGGGCCAAAGGTGGTGGTGAGCCGGCCCACGCCCCAGGTGTCGGCCACGTAGTCGTTGCCGAAACTGGCGATGGCGTAAGTCACCGGGGTCTGGGTCTGGATGCCTGCCGGCGACCACCAGCGCATGCGATTCAACTCCACTGAGACGTGGTTCTTTTCATTGATGGCCCAGTCAAGCTTGGGGAAGAGAATGTCCTGGTCGCCGGTGCGGGGGACCGTGCCCAGGTCGGAGATCAACCCGCTCATGCCTTGGTTATAGAGCGTCTGGGCTTCTGTGGTGGTGACTCCGAGGCGGGAAGCCAGGGTGCTGATATCGGAGGTGCTGGGCGTCTTAAAGAAGGCGCTGGGGTTGCTGGCCACGGCGGTGCCGGGGTAGTCGAGGTGGTAACGGTCAAAGGCGACGTAGTAGAAGAGCTTGTCCCTGATGATCGAACCGCCCACGCCGAAGCCGCCCATCAGCCGAATGTTCTTGGGCTTGATGAAGGTGCTGGTGTAAACGCCCGGGGAGGTCTGCTGAGTGATGGTGGCGAAGGGAGCGCGGGCACCCCAGCCGTTGCTGCGCTCGTAGAAGTAAGAGTCAAGATGCACGCTGTTGGTGCCGCTCTTGGTAACGGTGTTGATGACCGCCCCGGCGGCCCGGCCGTACTCGGCCGAGTAGTTGGAGGTGTTGACCTGGAATTCCTGGACGGCCACCTTAGGCGTCGAGTAGCCGATGCGCGTGCGGCCGCGCTCTTCGGAGAAGAAGGCTTGGTTGTTGTCGGCGCCGTCCACGGTGTTGTTGTTGAGCAGGGGGCTGATGCCGCGGAAGCTGATGAGGCCGAACCCGTTTGAGTCGCTCACGGCGCTCGGCGTGAGCAGGGTGAACTCGGACCAGCGTCCGCCGTTGATGGGCAGGTTCTGAATGGCCATGTTATTGAGGGCCGGGGCAAATTCCGGTGTCGAAGAGTTGAGCGGCGCCGCTTGACCGGATACTTCCACTGTGGTCGCCACGCTGCCGACGAGCAGATGCGGAGAAACCTGGGTGAGCGCGCCCACACTGACTACCACTCCCGTGTCTTTGTAAGTCTGGAAGCCGGTGACGGTGACGGTGATGGTGTAAGTGTCAGGTTGCAGGTTGGTCACACGAAAATTGCCCGAAGCGTCGCTCTTCGCGGTTCTCTCGGCGTTGGTGCCGTTGTTGACCACAGAGACGGTCGCACCGGGCACGACAGCGCCTGTAGGATCGTAGACAGTTCCCGTGATGCCTCCCTGAGTCGTGGATTGAGCGATTGCGACGCGGGAAAATGCCACGCTGAGCAGCAAAACCGCGCCCAGACTCAGCAGGTATCCGAAGCTCAAAGGCGACCGGCTCCGGCGTCTCTGCGCTCCAATCCGGCTGTAACCAGAAAGTGTCTCTCCCGGGCGGAAATATTCCCCCGGCGACCTATGCAAATGGACTTTGGCTCGCGACTTCATTTCACACCCCTCCCTATCACTCAGCCTGCGAACGATTTGACGACTGACCAGCTCTAAATCAAAATCTCAACACCTTTGACGCCTATGGGACTTGCCAGGTCCCCACGATATTCCCTCGCTCCAAGGTCCGACCCGGGTGGGCGCACCTTCGGCTCGGGCTTGAAGTCCGATTTGTCCTCGGGCAACGTGACCACCCGGAGGCTCCTTTCGCGGGAAGAATCGAGCGCGAAAATAAACCACATTTGACTCCTCAAATGCAACAGGGAATTTACATTCATATAAACTTTTTATGAAGTGTTCGGGCAGCGCAGGACACGAGTCGCCAGAACGTTGCGGACGAACGACGGCTAACGCATTGCACCATCGAATGTTGCGATTTGGTAACGTCCCCTGGCACGTTCGCCATACTTTTTTTCATCGGGCCTCAACACGAAAGACAGAGCTGCGCCACTTCGCGCATCTTTCGTGGCAGAACCAGCTAAGCCCGCGGGAATTAGCGACTCGAAGGGCATATCTGACCGCCCTTTGGAGCAGAAACGTGAGGATTGACCGGCAGTCTCAAGCTGTGGCGCTGAGCTGAGAACCCGCAAGTCTTGTAGTTGCAGCGGAAGGGGAGCAGGCCGCCACTGGGAAGCGCGGTCCCGGCCTCGTAAGAGGTCAAGCTGAAGTGGCAAGGTCGAAGGGCTGCGAGGCGACGGCGAAAGCGCCGGGGACTCAGATTCCGAACGCTGTTAACAAACTGAAACTGAGTCACTTACGTGT
>OFHG01001037.1_pt1 | contig 10231 bp, 13 predicted proteins | sample 1521931 | NCBI WGS metagenome assembly OFHG01 (sample SAMEA2468438, study PRJEB22500) | soil metagenome | biome: Glassland; feature: Farmland; material: Clay | place: Australia | collected 2013-01-31 | depth 0.55 m | reverse complement strand
GCCATGGGCAAGGCCGGTCACCGCGTCGTGAAGTTGCCGATCCGCGCCGTCGCTCAATCGTCCCTTCCTAACAGGGAATACGCTATTTACCCCGAAACGGGTGCAAAAAGAAATGGCTTGCCTTCGGCTATTGCGATTCAGGCGCTGATGAAGCCACTAGCCGTCTTCAACAGGAAAACCGTACAGATCACTGCAGGGGGCGTTCGAGAAGGGCGATCAAGGCCTGGGATTGGCGGGATGGAGGCAGTTTTCGATGGCAGCGAACAACTCTTCTGATCGGACGGGCTTATTCAGATATTCGGTGGCGCCGGCATTCATGGCCACCATGTAGTTGCTCACTTCGCCGTACCCTGTCAGCATGATGAAAGGCACGGGATTGCCTTCGGCGCGAAGCTGTTCGAGGAGGGAAAGCCCGTCATCGCCGTCGGGCATGCGCAGGTCGCTGATGATGACGTCAAAGCACGTCTGGCGGAGCAGGGCGCGTGCCTCCGCCAGGCTTACGGCGCAACTCACCTGGAAGTTTTCGCCGGTGAGGATGATGCGCAGGACTTTGGTGAAGAAGCGGTCGTCATCCACAATCAGGATGCGGCCTTTTCCTGCGGAAAAGCTCTCGTCCTTGGCTGCTTGGTCGGGCATCGTCGCTGAATTCACTGGTAGAATAATCCCTCTGGTTACGTCATATCACCTGGCCCGCCGCCGGCCTCATGGCGGCTGGTGCGCCAGAACCCTTAACTCCGATCCGGCTTCGCGGCTGCCGCCGCGGCTTGTGGTGTTTCCGGCGGACGGATCTCATTGGGAGGAAGCTTCGCCGTCAGCGTCTTGAGCCAGGAAACGATTGCCTGCACTTCCTCGCCCTTCAGATTCCTGCCCAATTGATATTCCGCCATCTTGCGAACGGCGTCATCCAGCTTCTCGACCGACCCGTCATGCAAGTAGGGGGCCGTCTTTTCGATGTTGCGCAGGGACGGCACCTTGAACACCATCCGGTCGGCGTCCTTCTTGGTGACATCGAAGCGGCCCTGATCGGTGGTAGAGGGCCACGGCTTCGCGATGCCGAGCTTCTGGTACATCCCACCGCCCACATACGTGCCGTTATGGCAGGCCAGGCAGCCGGCCGCAGCGAATTCATTGAACCCGGCCTTCTCCTCGTCAGTAAGCGCCGCGGTATCCCCCTTCAGGAACTTGTCCCAGGGCGACGGCGTGGTGAGCGTGCGTTCGAAAGCCCCGATGGCTTTGGCCGCGTTGTCGAGCGTGATGGGGTCTTTTTCGCCGGGGAAGGCCTTGGCAAAATCCTCGCGATATTCCGGCGCCGACTTCAGCGTGGCGACCACAATCTGGGCGGAGGGCATCGCCATTTCCACCGGGTTCATCATCGGACCTTTCGCCTGCTCTTCAACGCTCGGGGCCCGCCCGTCCCAGAACTGCGCAATATGGCCTGCGGCGTTGAAAACCGTGGGGGCGTTGCGCGTGCCCTTCTGGCCTTTGAAGCCCGTCGAAACTGCGGTGTCCTCCGCGCCATAAGCGTTCAGAGGATGGCACGTGTTGCAGGAAATATCCTGGCTTTTCGAAAGACGCTTTTCGAAATAGAGCCTTCGGCCCAACGCCACTTTTTCCGGAGTCACCGGATTATCGGGTGACTGCATCACCGCCGGCAAGGGGCTGAACGCCTGAAGAGCCGCGGGGTCAGCTTCGACTCGCTGGACACCTTGCTGTTTCGCGCAAGCGAATGAAAACAGGATGAGCCAGGGTAGAGAGACCCACGCCGCGCGTCTGCTTTTAAGCATCGCGTAATCCCTCCCACACACATCCGAACTGAAGCCTTGCTGTTTCGCCTTAGCCAGCCATGGCCGTCGCGTGGGGCCCTTCTTTACGTCCCAGGTGCCGGCGGATGGTCCGCGGATTGATCTGGAGCAATTCGGCCGCCCGCGAGCGGTTTCCGTGCGTGTATCGCAGAACCGTCTGGATCACCGCATCGTGGATCTCCCGCATCGGTGTACTGGGCGAGAACGCTACCGAAAAGGCGGGTTGATCTTGCGCTTCGGGCCGGGTGACTGTGGGGAAGGCAGGGATATTCCGCACTGATTTGGAATCTGCCTCGGCTAAAACTTTCATAGCTCCTCCTGGAGGTCTTCCTTCGGGACACGAGTCTTGCCATTACAGTGCATTTTGGGTGCCGACTTTCCGTCCGCTAAGTTCTTGAAAACCCAAGGCTGCGAATTTGCTGATTAAAGCCTCAACACCAATAAAATGAGTCGCTTCGCACAAACCCATGCGCCATTTACCGCATTTGGCCTCAACATATGCCATGCGGAAGGACCCGAGGCTACACGGTATTGTCTGGGCGTTAGCTGGGCCAGCACACAAGGACATAATGTCCAGTTGAAGGTTGCAATGAGGTCAGATCGGCCGCACCTCCGGTTGCATTTCGCGAGCCTAAGAAACCGATGAAGCAACTCCGCATCAAACCTAGCGGAGCCGGGTTCAGGTGCTACCGGCTATAATGGTTGCAGGACGCCAAGAATTCCGCGCCTACGCCGCCAATCCAAATCTTAGGAGAACTCATGGGACTTATTCGGGACGAGGACGTCGTTGAAATCCGCAAGCGCTTGGAAGCAATGGTCAGTCCGGTTAAGCTCATCCACTTCACGCAGGAGCTGAACCTGGAGTACGGGCTAGAGGCCAAGCAACTGGTTGGGGAGGTGGCGGCGCTCTCGGATAAGCTCTCCGCCGAAATTTACAATTTCCAGCTGGATAAGGAGAAAGTGGCTGAGTACGGCATTGACAAGGTTCCGGCCACGGTGGTGCGGAACGGCAAGGACTACGGCATACGGTTCTACGGCATTCCAGCGGGGTACGAGTTTGCAACCCTGCTCGACGCCATCATCGACGTCTCGCGAGGCGAATCCAGCTTGGCGGAGAAGAGCAAGGAAAAGCTGGCCAAAGTCACACAGCCACTGCACCTGGAAGTCTTCGTCACTCCCACCTGACCGCACTGCCCTCAGGCCGTGCGCCTGGCCCACCGCTTCGCGCTGGAGAATGAGAACATCCGTGCCGATTGCATCGAGTCCACGGAATTCCCCGACCTTGCCGCCAAGTATCGCGTCTACGCGGTGCCGCGCACGGTCATCAATGAATCCGCAGCGGTCGAAGGCGCCGTGCCGGAGAACTTCCTGCTCGACGCCATTTTGAAAGCATTGCCTCCGGCGCCTCCCGCGCCCGAGGCCGGCGCCTAATACTTCAGCACGGAGTGGATCTGGTATTCGCCAAGCTTCTCGCGTCCCTTCAGGAATTCCAGCTCGATCAGGAACCCGAGGCCCGCCACGCGTCCGCCCAGCGACTTCACCAGCTTCGCCACAGCTGCGGCGGTCCCGCCGGTGGCCAGCAGGTCGTCAATGATCAGCACTTCCTGCCCCGTGCTGATGGCGTCCTGATGGATTTCGAGTGCGTCCTTACCGTATTCCAGATCGTAGCTGGCACTGGCGGTTTTGGCCGGGAGCTTGTCGGGCTTGCGCACCGGCACAAAGCCTGCGTTCAGCCGATAAGCAACCATGGGCGCGAAAATAAACCCACGTGCCTCGATCCCCACCACCCGGTCAATCTTCCGGCCCACGTAATGGTTCGCCAGCCCGTCCACGGCGCGATGCAGCCCGATGGGATCCTTCAGTAGCGTGGTGATGTCGTAAAACAGAATTCCCGGCTTGGGGAAATCGGGCACTTCACGAATCAACTTTTTCAGGTCTTCCAAGCGTCCTCCGTGTCATGGGGTCAATGAGGAAATCACAAAATCGCCAAATCAAAAAATCACCCAATGACTACCATCCGCCTTCAATGAAGAAATCCGTGTATTCCTTCCGCACCGGTTCCTCGCTTTCTTCGATATTGCTGACGCGGGCGCTGCGCGGGCCTTCGGCCAGATGCCGCTTGAACTCTTCCAGCGAATTCTGATCACCGACGGCGTAAACCTCGACCGAACCGTCCCACAGATTTCTGACGTAGCCGCGGATGCCGAGCTCGTTCGCTACGCGCTCGGCGAAGAAGCGAAACCCGACGCCCTGCACTCTGCCGGAAATCGCGTATTTACGCGCCAGTCTCATTTTGCTTGAGTTCAGACGCTCCCGCTGGCCAGGACTTTGGCGAGAAGGTGCCGGTGGCACTGCTTCTGATTCTCATCGCAGTGGCAGAGGAGCGTGACCGTTCCCTCCCGGGCCAGCTTCTTGATCAGCCGCAAAGTGAACTTCTGCCCGTGGTTCTTGATGGTTTTGCAGCGAGCGTCGATCGGGCCGTCTTGGAAAAGTTCGGCGCGATACGCGCGCGCGAAAGCCAGCCACGAAATCTTTCCCGCCAGGAACTTTCTCAGGAGCTCTTCGCTGGGGCCGAGCGATGGCATCCAGACGTCGTAGCGGTCCGTGGGCAGACCGCGCCCGCGAAATCGCGTGGCAAGAATTCGCAATCCGTCGGACTGCCGATCCATGGGACTCGAGACGCTTTTGGTCTTGATCATCGCCTGATCCTCCTTGGATGATAACCAATGTCGAGACCTCGCGACAAGGGTGGACCGGGTCACTGCTCCCGGTCGCAAATACTGCGCAGCAAAGCAGGGTAGCTGGTGACGATCCCGTCCACGCCGCTGGCGATGGCCCGGCGCATCGAAGCCGCGTCGTCCAGTCCCCAGACGGCCACGCGCAGCCCCACGCGGTGCGCGCGGGCGATCCAGCGCCGCTTGGCGAACCGCCCGTGCGGCAGCAGCGTGCCGGCACGGACTCTCTTTGCGCGCGCCACGGCCAGAAGCGGCCGTGTGAAATCAATTCCCAGCGAAATGGACGAATCGAGCCGTCGAATCCTGCGCAGCGTGGGCAGGTGGAACGAGATGACGGTGGTGAAGCGTTCCGCCCCCGCCGCGTAAATCTGCTCCAGGATTTTTTCCTCGATTCCGCGATAGGGAAGGCGCGGCTGCTTGATTTCAAGCCACGCTTGGCAGCGCCGCGCCCGCACCCAGTGAAGGACTTCCTCCAGGCGCGGAATTCGGCACGCCGAGTATCGCGCCCGAGCGCGGGCAGGGAATCGGCGGTTGAACCACGAGCCCGCATCGAGTCGCGCGAGTGCGGCCGCCGGGTACTGCCTGACCCGCCCGCGTCCTGAGGTCGTCCGGTTGAGCCGCGCGTCGTGAATCACCACCGGCACGCCGTCGCGCAAGAGGTGAACATCGAATTCGATTCCGTCCGCGCCCTGCGCCAGCGCCAGCTCGAACGCCGCCATGGTGTTTTCCGGCGCGTCGCCCGAAGCGCCGCGATGACCGATAACAACGATTGCTCGATTATCCGTATTCGTGATCGCGTGAAGGGCAGGGCAGGCCATCAGCGCCAATAGAATGGTGAATGGTGAATAGTGAACGGTGAATCGTGAAGCAGCCGGCGTGAGGATGCATTCGACGTCTGTATTTCACGACTCACTATTCACCATTTTCGAAGGAAGTGCCTTGGTAGCTTCCTCCTGAAAGGCTTGGATTTCCGCGGAACGCTGCGCGTCGTTCCATCCCAAGCGCGCAGCGAAGATCTTGGCTACGGCGGGCGCGGCCTCGCGCAGTGCACTGGCCGCGTACCAGTTGAGCCCCGAGCGCCGCAGAATGAAGTCCTCCACGCGCACGGCCATCTCCTCGCGCAGGGCGAAGTCCACCTCTGCTGCCAGCAGGTCGTTCGAGCCGGGAACGACGCCGGCCAGCGACTTGTTTTCACGAACCGGGTCAAGCACCGCGCGCCAGCGGCTACCGTAGGTTTTAACGATGCGCTCGGCGATGGGATAGGGCACGCCAAACATGCGCACCGCTTCCTCCGCCGTGTAGTTCACATAGACTTCAAAGGGTCCCGTTTGCCCACCTGGCAGGGGCTCGGTGCGAGTGGGATAAGTGTTCGAGCCGGGCGGCGCGTCGCCCAGGCGCGCGAGCACGTGGTCAGTCACTTTTTCGCCGAGCGCCCGAGCCGTCGTGAGCTTGCCGCCGCAAATGGAAACAAAGTTCGAGGCCCAGGGGTCCTCGTGCAGGCGATATTCGCGCGTGTTTTCAGAAGGGCTGCGGCCGGGCTGCACGGCTAGCGCGCGCAGACCGGCAAAGGCGCCCACCACATCACTCAATCCCAGCGGCCGCGCCAGCACGCGGTTGAGCGCCGCCAGCAGATACTCCGTGTCGGCAAGATCGGGGCGGATTCGGGCGGGGTCGCCGTCGTAGTCGGTGTCAGTGGTGCCGAGCAGGGCGTGGCCGTGCCACGGCGGCATCACGAAAATCCTTTTGCCCGGCAGGATGGCCGCAAAGAGCGCAAACGACCCCGCCACCGGCGGCAGCAGGATGTGCGTTCCCTTGGTCAGGCGCACGGTCCGCGAGCCATCGTATCCCGCCAGCAGCGCGCGTACCTGGTCCACCCACGGCCCCGCCGCGTTCACCCAATAGCGCGCTGAGATTTCGTAACGGCGCCCGGAGAGTTGGTCCTCGGCTTCCGCGTTCGCCACTCGTGGTCCGCCGTCGCGCGCCGAAATCGCCAACTCGCGTATCTGCGTGTAATTCGCAATCACCGCTCCGTGGTCCGCGGCGTCCAGGATGTTTTCCAGCGTCAGGCGCGCGTCGTCGGTTTCCGAGTCGAAATAGACCGCGCCTTTTCGCAAACCTCCCGGCTTGAGCGACGGTACGCGCCGCAAGGTTTCGGCCGGTGAAAGCATCTTGTGCAGGTCTTTGCGGCCGAGATTCCCCATCAAGTCATAAACTGTCAGCCCCAACCGGATCTTGAACGGCGAATACGGATCGCCTTCGTAAATGGGCAAAAGGAAAGGTACGGGCTGGGCGAGGTGCGGCGCCAGTTTCAGCAGCAACCGGCGCTCGCGGCGCGCTTCGTGCACCAAGCGGAAGTCGTATTGCTCCAGGTAGCGCAGCCCGCCGTGAATCATTTTCGATGAGCGGCTGGATGTGGCGCCCGCGAAATCGCGCGCCTCAACCAGTGCCACCTTCAGGCCGCGCCGCGCCGCGTCGCGCGCCGTGGCCGCCCCCTGAATTCCCCCGCCGATGATGGCGAGATCAAACTTCTGCCTGGAAAGCTCCTCAAGATTGCGTTGCATATCAAAGCGACCCTGATGCTCGAAAGATTACCACAGAACCCAAGTTCTGCGGACCTCCGTGAGGGGCGGCGCGCGTTGCCGAAAGCCGTTCTCGGCTTATTGAACGTCGGTCAGTTTGAAGACGAAAGCATAAGGCGCAGGAAACTCGCCCGGGCCGGCTGCCGGTGTTTCCACGACTAGCTTGCCATCTTTTGCATGCCAGCGCAGCGGTTGGCCGTCGCCCAGCAGCGTCACAATGGTTTCTTTGCCCGGTTGAGGAGTTTCAAGCTCCAATTCTCGCCCCGGCCACTTGAGCGCGATGGCATAGACCACACCGTTCTTCGTGGTATAGCGAATCGAATCGCCTTCCCTGGTCTTGCGCCAGAGGCGCGTGCCGAAGATGGCTTCGCCGTTCACCTTGAGCCACGCGCCCATCTGCAAGAGCCTTTCCTGCATGATGACGGGGATGCGGCCATCGGCGGTGGGGCCGATGTCAAGCAGGAGGTTTCCGCCCTCACTCACCGTATTGACGAGCAGCGCGACCAGTTGCTCGGGGGTTTTGTAGTCGTCCGCGTCCTCGTTCCGGTTGTACCCGAACGACGAACCGATGCCTTGGTCCTCCTCCCATTTGTGGACGAGCTCTTTTTGGGCAAATCCCTCGCCACGAAATTTGCCGTACTCGCTGGTGTAGAAGCCCCCGTCAACGCCGCGCGTTTCCTTGCCCCAGCGGTCATTGACAACGACTTCGTCGCGCACCGGCGACTGATTGAAAAGCCAGGCCAGAAACTGCGTGCTCTTCCAGACGCTCGAAGGATGTTCCCACTCGCCGTCGGTCCACAAAATCGAAGGGTGATAGCGCTCGACCAGGTTTTTCATCTGCGGGAGCATGTGCTCATCCACGTAGCGGTTGACATCGGAGTGGTAGAGCGGGTTGTACCATTCATAGAGCGAATAATAGAACCCCATCTTCAAGCCGTGCGCGCGCACTGCTTGGGTCAGATCGCCCGCCAGGTCGCGGTGCGGCCCGATGTCCACGGCATTCCAGTTCCAGCTTTCCGGGCACGGCCACAGGCAAAAACCTTCGTGGTGCTTGGACGTCAGGACCACGTATTTGGCGCCGGAGCGCTCGAAAACGTCGGCCCAGTGGTCGGGGTCGAACAGCCTGGCTTTGAAATGCGGGGCGAAATCCTGGTACATGAATTTCTCGCCGCAGGTCGCCACGTGAAACTTCCAGGTGGGGCCGTTGTGGTCCTGCATGTCGTGCCAATACCACTCGGCGTATTTGCCCGTAGGCCCCCAGGCGGAAACCGAATAAACGCCCCAGTGAATGAAGATGCCGAACTTGGCCTGGTCATACCAACCCGGCACGGGCCGCGTGTTGAGCGATTCCCAGGTGGGCTGGTAGGTTTTCTGCTGGGCCTGCACCGCTGAAAAGGAAAAGAGAATCATCAGAAGAGCAATGGATGACCGACGCACTCTCCACCTCGCTGAACCGGAATCGTTGACATCCAGAAATGCACCGCTCAAGAAGTTGCGACGATGAGCGCTACGACATCGGCGCGGATGGCCTCACCTCGCCCCACCGCGTCCAGTCCCTCGCCGGTCTTGGCTTTGACGCTGACCTGTGCCGTCTTGATGCCCAAGGCTGCCGCGACCTTCTTTCTCATCCTTGGAATGTGCGGCGCAAGCTTGGGGTGCTCCAGGGATATCGTAGCGTCCACATTCACGATGGTGAAGCCGGACTTCTGGAGGAGTTGTCGCGCGTGGCGAAGGAACAGCAGGCTTGAAGCGTTACGCCACCGGGGAGAGCTGTCGGGGAAGTGGGCGCCGATATCGCCGAGGGCCGCGGCACCGAGCAGCGCATCGGTAAGCGCGTGGGCCAGCGCATCGCCGTCCGAGTGTCCCTGCGGACCTTTATCGAAAGGTATCCGCACCCCGCCCAGGATCAGCTTGCGGCCGGCAACCAGGCGATGAACGTCGTTGCCGAAGCCGACGCGGAAAGGCAGGCGTGAGTCGTGAGTTATGAGTCTAGGGTTTGGGAATTGTAGGTTCGCCCGCGCTGTAGATCGGCGGTTCTTCATCCGCTCTGAACCTTTGACGCTCAACTCTGAATCCTGAATCCTTTGATCCTCAGTCCTCGGTCTTCCGTTTTTCCCGTTCCTGCGCGATGTACAGCCGGGCGAGCGGCAGATCGGAGGGCTTGGTAATTTTGATGTTGCGGTCGGAGCCCATCAGCACGACCACGGTTTGCCCCATTCGCTCGACCAGGCTGGATTCGTCGGTGCCGTAAAAGCCGTCGGCCTCGGCGCGGGCGTACGCTTCTTTGAGGATCGAGCAACGAAAGGCTTGGGGCGTCTGCGCCAGCACGATGCGCTCACGCGGGATGGTGCCCAGAATGGTCTGGCGTTCGACCTGTTTGATGGTGTCCACGCTGGGGATGCCGAGGATGGCGGCACCCTCCTTGCGTGCCGCTTCCGTGACGCGCCGGATCATTTCGAGCTCAATGAAGGGCCGCACCGCATCGTGAACGACGACAACTTCCGTCTCTGGCGGTAGCTCCGCCAGCGCGCGCGCCACGGTTTCCTGCCGGCTGGCGCCGCCCAAAACAAGACGCACCGGCTTCAGGAAATGTTCGCGGTCAATGTCGCGCGCGGCGCGCTCCATATCCTCTTCGCGGAGCGCCAGGTAAATCTCGTCAACCACATCGCAGGTGGTGAATTTCCTCAAGGTGTGAATGACGATCGGCACACCTTCCAGGGAAAGAAACTGCTTGGGAGTTTCCCCTCCCATGCGAATCCCCGTACCCGCGGCCGGAATGATGGCGACAACGCTCATATTCCAAATCCGATGTCCAATGTCTTCAACCGGTTATATGAGGAAGATAGACGGAGGCCCTCCGCTTGTCAACAGGCGGTTGGCCTCCGGGGATGAGCCTGGGTTCTACTGGTGGATGGGCTCGGCGGCGCGGCGCTAGTCGTATTTGCCGAAAATCATCTTGCCGGCGGGGGGGCGCAGGGCGCGGGTGGCCGGTTTGACCGAGTAGCCAACCCCGCCGTGGTCCCGCGCCGCCTCCAGGTTCACTGCCGAGGCGGGCAGGATCGCCACCGCCGCGTACCGGCCGTCTCCCGACACGCACTGATAGCCGGTCCAGGAC
>OFHG01001036.1_pt1 | contig 10234 bp, 7 predicted proteins | sample 1521931 | NCBI WGS metagenome assembly OFHG01 (sample SAMEA2468438, study PRJEB22500) | soil metagenome | biome: Glassland; feature: Farmland; material: Clay | place: Australia | collected 2013-01-31 | depth 0.55 m | reverse complement strand
CCAATAATGAGCCGGCGCGATAATGATTGCTCCTTATGGGTTCAGGAACTGGCTGAGCCGCTCGTAAAGAATATTGGAGAATTTTTCGGCAAAATAAGCATCCACCTGGCCGCGACCGGGCCCCCAAATAAAATTCCGATTGAGGTCCACGTTCAGAGCATTTACCCGCCGTAAATTTTTCATCCCCCACGGGTTGATACAATGAACCAACACCAGGCCAGTACGTTTTGGGCTCAAGTGCGGTAAATAGTTATCAACCAACAGTTGGAATATTCCAGAGCCAATGTACCCTTCGATACCATGCTGTCCATTCGTAAAAATCAGAATTTTTTCCCTGCGCTCAAGCGCGTCGGCCACCACCCAATCAATGGTCAAATCTTCTTCGCCGGGAAGCATACGCGATTCGAGGCGAGCGCCAGGCCACCTTTCCTGGATGAGCGCAAAATTCTTTCGGAATCGTTCGCGCGATATTTCATAACTCTCTGGAAAAAGTTGGTCAAGATCTGACATAACCGTCTCCCGGAACCGACCGAACCCGGTAGCTACGCATTTGCCCTCGTGTAAACGTGCGTAAAGAGTCTTTTATAACTACATTAATTGCCCGGTGACATTAGTCTTCCCAATACCCCGGTTACTTTAACATTATAATCAATGACGCTCATTCCAATGGCAATTTAACAAAAGAATTCGATTAAAAAGATTCTAATTCAGTCGAATTAACGGGAGCCAGATATGCCGACCCCAACAAGAAGATCAATCACAGCAGAGGATTTATATAAATTTGGGCTGATTTCCGAAGTTCGGATTTCCCCGGATGGCAAAAACATAGTTTATTCTACTCAGCGCGTAGACCGGGAATCCGAAAAGAAATTCGCCAATCTCTGGATGGTAGACACATATGTTTCAAAATCGGAACCGCGCCAGTTCACCGTTGGCAACCAAAATGATACCCAACCGCGCTGGTCACCAGTTGGCGATCAAATCGCCTTTTTATCGAACCGCTCCGATCTTGATAAGCCACCTGCTCTTTTCATAATCCCGGCTCAAGGCGGTGAAGCTCGCCAGCTCACGGATTTAGAAGGGGAGATCAACTCCTTTGGTTGGTCCCCCGATGGAAACAGCCTGATATGTTGTATTCGAAAAACAGATCTCGACGAGCTGGAACGCCAGAAGGATGAACGCAAAAAGAAACTGGGGGTTGTAGCGCGGCATTATGATCGCGTTTTTTATAAGCTGGATGATTACGGCTTTTTACCAAAAGAGCGTTGGCACCTTTGGCGCGTCAGCGTAGCGACTGGCGAGGCCACCCAATTGACCGACCATCCTGTTTTCGATGAGCTTGCTCCTGCCTGGTCCCCGGATGGACGCTGGATTGCATTCCTTTCCAACCGGACCCCTGAACCTGATTTTCACTTTTTACAAATCGACCTGTTTCTGATGCCAGCCGAAGGGGGTGAATTGCGTAAAATCGAAACACCGCCGGGGGAGAAAACCCTGTTGAGTTTTTCACCAGACGGTCAATGGATCGCCTATTACGGAGTCGAGGGTGAAGATGCTCCATATAAGAACCTGGGTCTGTGGGTAGTTCGTGCGGATGGCAGCCAGCCCCCACGAAACCTCACTGGCCCTTATGATTTGCACGTCTCCGCCTGGACGATCAACGATATGGGTAAGCCAGAAGATATGCCACCCACCTGGAGCCGGGATAGGACGCGCATCTACTTCCCCGTGCTCTATCATGGCAGCACCTTACTTCAGTCGATTGGGACGGATGGATCTGATCTACAAACTGAAATTGGTGAAGGCGGTGTAGTTGGAAGCTTTTCCTTTGATGAAAGCCAACGCTACCTGGCCTATTTCTATGGCCAAATGGCGGATCCTGGTCAAGTGTTTCTTTTAGACACTCAATCCGGAGAAACCCGGCAAAGGACTCACCTTAACCAACCGCTGTTAGACGAAGTGGATCTGGGTGAAATGGAAACCGTCTGGTTTCGAGGACCGGCAGGCGATCAATTACAGGGATGGATCCTGAAGCCGCCAGGGTTCGATCCGGATAGAAAATATCCATCGATCCTGGAAATCCACGGTGGGCCGCTCACCCAATACGGTTATTTCTTCATGCACGAATTTTATTACCTGGCTGCCCAGGGTTATGTAGTGTATTTTTCCAATCCACGCGGGGGACGTGGCTATGGGGAAGCTCATGCCAAAGCCATTCACCAGAAGTGGGGTAATGCAGATTATGCCGACCTCATGGCATGGGCCGATTACATCGAAGCATTACCTTATATCGATCCGCAACGCATGGGAGTCACCGGCGGCTCGTATGGTGGCTATATGACCGTGTGGATCATCGGCCACACCCAGCGCTTTAAAGCTGCGGTAGCTCAGCGCTGCGTTAGCAATTTAACCAGCATGTGGGGATCCAGCGATTACAATTGGACTTTTGAGCTGGACCTGATGAAAAAACCGCCTTTCGAAGATCTGCAACAGGCGTGGGACCTTTCTCCAATTAAATACATCGGGAACGCGAAAACCCCGACCCTGGTGATCCATAGTGAATGGGACCATCGCTGCCCGATCGAACAAGGTGAGCAAGTATTCGTCGCATTACGCCGGCTGTGTGTGGATTCCGAAATGGTGCGCTTCCCAGAGGAATTCCACGGATTATCGCGAACCGGGCGCACCGATCGCCGCATTGTCCGGCTGAAACACATTCAAAGATGGTTCGACCGCTATTTAAAATCCTGAGAATTAGATCAGGGCTTCACCAGGAGATGTTTCCCCCGTAATCTCCAGGTAACGTTTCTCCATTTCGACGACCAGTTTGGGAATCTCGCGATAGGAAAGTTTTATCTGCCCGCCAGCCATTGTGCCATGGCCGCCGGCTTTTCCCAGACCAAGCACAAGCCGCTGCGCGTAGATGCCCGCATCTTGTTCGCTGAGTGATTCTGTTCGTAACGATAAATACATGGTTTCGCCGTGGTAACCCATGCACATCGCGACCCTTGCACTCTCCAGACGAATGAGTATATCTGCCATTTCCGCTGGAAAATCTGGGCGATGCATCTCGCCCAAATAAGCATACACAGCCTTCCCATAAACCCGTGTGGCCTGCAACCCTTTGTCAAATGTACGAAAATATTCGCGTGACAAACCGGCCTGCTCAACCTGAATTAACTTTTTTCGATCAAGCAAGCGCAACAAGCGCATATATACCTGCTCGTCCACGGGAGAGGCTCCACGCGCCAGGCCACGCGTATCCGTTTGTAACCCATAGAACATTGCCGTGGCAAGCGCCGGGTCCGGTTCGATTTGGGCTGCAGCCAGATATTGGTATACCATGCTGGTCGTTGCCCCAATCTCGGGCCGGACATCGACGTAGCTCACCTGCTCTAACCCATCTCGTATTGGCCGGTGATGGTCGATGACAATTTGCGGGTGATAATTTACCGGTAAACTATTATTTCCCGCAGCAGGTTGTGTATCTACCAGCACAACCGCCGAATATGATTTCAAATCAAGCGAGCCGTTGATTTGCTCCCATTCCGGAGTTAATAAATTTAACATCGCCCGGTTTTCTGCTCTAGCGACCAACCCACTATACATCAGCCGGCTCTCAATATTCCAGGTGTACTTCAGCAAGAAAGCCAGGGCCTTTCCGGATGCTAATGCATCCGGATCCGGACTGTCATGAGTCAATATCAATACCGGTCCCTGGCCTGCCAATTTTCGAATTATTTCGAGTCTCTTTGCCCTGATAAAGTTCCCACGCATAATTCTTTACCCGAATTCGTTCTGCTTGCTATATCAACCTATTATATACTTAATCCTCTCTTAATGACTCAGATGAAAGGTTCTTCAGGATCTGCCGTGATGGAATGCCGGATATAGGGGTGTGAGCGTGCGTACTGCACGCTCACACCCCTATATCCGGGACCTTCTCCGGGGATTCCCAAAGAACCAGATGAAATAAGGGCACTTTAGGAAGGACAGTGGTGAAACCCCGGATTTAAGCCTCACCAAGAAAAATCCTAAAGAACCTGGAAAAATAAACCCTGCCTGCTAAGAACTAAAGTAAACTGCCAGCTACGATAAGCTGGCAGTCGAAATCCTATTCAGTTTTCGTCCCCCTTGCACACACCTGGGAGAACAAAGGTTATTTGCTGGCAATATAACCGGTCTTGCAGGCGATCGCGTCCGTGTAAATATTTTTCAGGCAGACGGTCAATTGTGCCGCTTTGCGCAAATCTTTCGGCAGGCTATAAGTCGCGTGGATCGAACCGTCCTTCTTGATCCGCAAGACACCCAGCTTATACCATAGGATGCCCGCCTGGGTAAAATCATCGGCTTTGACGAAGAAGGAATTGTTTTTAGGAAAGCTACCGGTAGTTACAGTCAATTCGCTGCCGGTACGGGTCCAGTAGAAAGAGATTGGCTTGGCGGTCCCGGCTTTGTATTTATTATTTTTCACCTGGTTGCTCTTGTCTGCTTTGGGAATGCACAACCGCTGGCCAATTAAGAGGTTATAAGGCTCGCTCAAATTATTGGCATCGATGATGGCTTGCCAATCAAGACCATATAAGTTGGCGATCTTGTTCAGAGTATCGCCAGCGACGACGTAATACTTGTCGGCGCATTTCACCGGCGGAGCCGCCTGTGCAGGAGCAGGAAATGCGCTGCAAAGCAGTGCCAGGACAACGAAGGCAATGATCACCTTCGCCGACCAGGCTCTTTTTTGGCTTGAAGTCAATTCAGTAGCCATGATTTGATCTCCTTTTCGATTGTTGGAATTCCAAATTTACTGAAGTTTTCTAATAGTTTCATTCATAAACATTTCGGCACGCGCAGTATAGAACGATTTCTGCATTCTCGCTATAGGCCAAATGACCAGTTTTTTCGTCGTAACCACGGATGAAACTTTACTCAAATTACCCTAATACCGGCGAGAAAGGAACGGTGAGTCTCCTTCAAACCAGCTGCTGTTTTCCCTCGGGGCCGGATCTTTCCAGGAGGCACCATCCCACATGGCGATTAATTGGATGGGTACACCTCCCGCAGACTCAAACTGCCCGGTTACGAAGAGATTACCGCGTTTATCCGCTTCCATATCGGCAATGATAGGGGCCTCCCCTCCCAAACCACTGCCCAACGCACTCCAGGATACGCCATCCCATTTTGCAATCCGGTTGGCAGGGACACCTCCGGCCGACGTGAATTCGCCGCCAGCGTAAATATTGTCCTGGCCATCTACAGCCAGATCATACACCGTATGGTTCATACCACTGCCCAACAGGGTCCAGTTGGATCCATTCCAGCGAGCGACATAACCAACGTATCGATCTGATTGTATGAGATAGAAATAACCACCGGCGTAGAGCTGGTCCTGGCCATCCACCACCAGATCGTTGATGAGGATATTGCTGTCGCGGCCTTTCGCCAGGGTATCTACGAGGCTGCTTAAATCTCCCTCGAGGGCAGACCACGAGGAGCCATCCCAACACATGACCACCGTCTCGGGAAGGCCGCTGTCCGGGGTAACCAGGACATCCGTATAAAGGTTGCCTCGGCTTGTGAAATCACCGCCAGCATAGATGTTTCCGTGCATGTCTTTGACCAAGGTTGATACTCGGCCGTCAAAACCAGAGACAGTCAAATCGCCAGCCCATTGTTCGTCGCCGGGTTCTTGATCCTTGGCATACGCCTGCAAGATAATCGTATGGACGGACAACAGTAGGACAGCCACCAATGAAAGGAGGCACAAGCATTTACGAATCATGATGTGTCACATTGATATGGAGCATATATTAATTTTATTGTTTTGCTAATACAAACTTGAGACATAAGTTGCACAAATGTAGACGTTTTTCAGCCTGAAAAAGTTCCTATCATGCGACCCGAAAAAACTGGGTTAGAATTCAAATCAATGTAGTAAACTCGTAGCTTGAGAGGTTGGTGACCATGGCAGATGTTGTCGAGCAAAGGAACGTGAAAACAGGCATACGAAGCCTCCCCCGCAATGTTTGGGCAGTTAGCTTTACCAGCTTCTTTATGGACATTTCCTCGGAAATGGTCATTAACATCTTGCCTCTCTTCCTCGCCAATGTATTAGGAGTTAAAACCAATATCATCGGTATCATCGAGGGCGTCGCTGAGGCAACCGCCAGCTTGCTGAAACTTTTTTCCGGCTGGCTATCGGATCAATTGAAGGCGCGCAAATGGTTAGCAGTCAGCGGTTACGCCATCTCGGCTTTATCGAAGCCGTTTTTTTACTTTGCCAACTCGTGGATGGCGGTCGCTGCAGTTCGCTGGGCGGACCGTGTTGGCAAAGGCGTGCGTACCTCCCCGCGCGATGCCTTGGTCGCCGACTCTGTCAGCGAGGAAACACGTGGCCTGGCCTTTGGTTTTCACCGGGCGGCGGACACGGCTGGCGCAGTGATCGGTTTGGCCATCGCCCTGGTAGCGGTTTGGTTGGCGCAATCAAACAATCTCGACTTGACCGCCCACACTTTCCGCACCCTGGTACTGATCAGCCTGGTTCCCGCTTTATTGGCAGTTTTGTCACTGGCACTCGGTTCACAGGACGTACCAGTAAAAAGCGCACGCAAGCTCCCCCGCTTTGCTTTCCGCTCTTTGGGAAAACCCTTTGTGACCTTCATGATTATCGTGAGCATCTTCGATCTGGGCAATTCTTCCGATGCCTTCCTGGTTCTACGCGCCCAGGAGCGCGGACTTTCCGTGGTTGGTGTTTTGGGGATGCTGGTGACCTTCAACCTGGTTTACACCCTGGTTTCCACACCTGCCGGATCGCTTTCGGACCGGATCGGTCGCCGGAAACTGATTGTCGGGGGCTGGCTTGTTTACTCTGCCATTTATTATGGCTTTGCCCTGGCCCAAACCGGCTTGCAGGTATGGGTGCTTTACACAATATACGGTATCTATTATGGAATGGCCTTTGGAACCGCTAATGCCATGATCGCCGATCTGGTTCCCGATGTATTGCGCGGCACTGCATATGGAACCTATAATGCTGTTTTGGGCATTCTCGATTTTCCTGCATCGGTAATTGCCGGAATCCTCTGGCAGGGCGCCCTTTCCTGGCCCGGCTTTGGACCATCTGCCCCCTTCCTCTTCGGCGCTACCCTGGCATTGTTGGCCTCCATCCTGATGTTTTTCTGGATGCCAACTCTAAAATCACCCTCAGCTTCAATTTCGGCATAAGTCTCATGCCATTAAATGACCTCCTGCAAAATACACTGGTCGTGTATAAGAAACGGCCAGGACGGATCGTCACCCTCGGCGACAAAGTCGAAGTGGAATTGCCGGACGGTACTCGTCTCAAGGTTCGCCCCAAGGATGTCATCCCCTTGCACCCGGGTCCACTGGAAAGCCTGGATGGTCTGAGTGGCGTCACTGGAGACGTACAAACCGCTTGGGAGCTGCTTTCTGGGGACCAGACCAATCTCCAGGAGCTGGCCGAGCTGGCATTCGGAGACTACACACCTGCCTCTGCCTGGGCAGTCTGGGAACTGCTGGAAGATGGCTTGTATTTCCAGGGGAGCCCGGACCTAATCACGCCCGTCTCTCGCATGGATGTCGAGCGCCAAATTGCCACCCGGCAGGCTAAGGCCCAGGAATTAGCCGTTTGGAACAATTTACTCGAGCGTATTCGCAGTGGATCTTTTGATGCCGCTGCTGTCAGCATTCAGGATCGCCAATTTTTATCGGAGGTAGAGGATCTCGCCCGGGATAAACGCCCTAACTCCCGCTTGCTGCAAGGATTGGATCGTGCCGAGAGTCCTGAAAATGCACATTCTCTGCTGCTGGAATTGGGCATCTGGGATGAGTATGTGGATCCATATCCGGCCCGCATGGGTGTGCCAATGGAATCACCATACTTAGGACTTCCCGAACTGCCCGAGGAAGCTCGCCTCGATTTAACCCGATTGGCTGCATTTGCCATTGATGATGAGGAAAACCAGGATCCGGACGACGCAATTAGCCTGGATGGAGAAGAAATCTGGGTACACGTTGCGGATGTCGCGGCTCTTATTCCACCTGGTAGCCCTGCAGACCTGGAAGCCCTCACCCGCGGCGCCAATTTGTATCTACCACAAGGAACGATCGCCATGCTACCTCAACAAGCAGTTTCTGCGTTGGGGTTAGGCCTTTTGGAGGTATCCCCAGCACTTTCTTTTCACATCACGCTTTCCACGGATGGGAGCGTTCAGGGAGTAGAGGTTCAGCCCACCTGGGTTCGTGTGCAACGGCTCAGCTATCAGCAGGCCCAGGTACGCCTACAAGGCGGAGATGCCCAACTCAATCGTCTTTTGGACCAATTGCAGACGTTCTATTCACGCCGGCATCGCGAAGGGGCCCTCACAATGGACCTGCCCGAGGTGATCATTAGATTAAAAGGAAAAGAAGTGCTAATCCGCCCCGTCCACCCTTTAATGAGCCGGGTTTTGGTGCGCGAAGCCATGCTCGCGGCAGGTGAGGCGGCCGCGCGGTACGCCCGGCAACATCAAGTACCCATCCCCTACACGATCCAGGAGAGCACCCCCGGTCTGGAACCGGCGGAGGACATGGCTGGCCGATTTGCGCTGCGCAAAAAAATGAAGCGCAGTCAGATTTCTCTCCTGCCAGGGCCACATGCTGGATTGGGGCTCCCCCTGTACACGCGCGCTACCAGCCCGCTGCGCCGCTACCAGGATCTGCTGGTACACCAACAATTACGCGCCCACCTAGCCGGTCAACCTGTGCGCGGTGAGCAAGAAGTGCTAAGTACAGCTGCAATGGCTGAAGCCAGCACCTCTTTGGCCAATCATGCCGAGTTCCTGTCGCGTCAACATTGGACCCTGGTCTATCTCCTCCAAAATCCAGGATGGATTGGCGAAGCGGTCCTGGTAGAAAAATCCGGGATGGCTGGAAAATTTTTAATTCCTGCATTAGCCTGGGAAACAACCATTCACATGGCAAATGAACTGCCTCTGAATACTTCAGTGCTCCTTGAGGTGGTCTCGGTGGACTTACCAAAACTGGACGCATTCTTCCACATTCACTCTGTAAATTCCTGATCTAGGATTCCTTTTACAAATTTCAAAATTTCAACTTAACAATTACAAAAAGCTATTGACAACTTAAACGATTTCGTTTATTCTTAAATTAACTTAAACGTTTAAGTAGCCCTTAGCCGATCCTAGCTTCCTAAATAATATTCACACGATGCCGATAACCATTAAAGACATCGCACGGCGCGTGGGGAAATCAACAACAACGGTTTCACGAGCGCTTAATGACTATAACGATATCAGCCCTGAAACAAAGGCGATGATTCGCCAGGTCGCCAATGAAATGGGGTATAGCCCAAACGCGTTAGCCCAACGCCTGCAAAAACAGCGAACCGACACGCTTGCCTTTATTTTGCCAACCTTCGGTCCGCGCTTTTCGGACCCGTTTTTTAGCGAATTCTTAGCTGGAATCGGCAATAAGGCGGCCCAATACGGTTTTGACCTTTTGGTGGCTACTCGCCCGCCAGGCGAGGCGGAAATGGAGGCCTACCAATTTAATATCCAGGGTCATCGCACAGACGGCTTTATCATCGTTCGTACTCGCCGTAGCGACCCGCGCATTGACTTTCTAAGGCAAATCCATTTTCCCTTTGTCGCTTTCGGGCGTACGTTAGGACTCAACGATTTTTCTTACGTCGATGAGGATAGTGAATACGGCATGGCCCTGGTCATCGAATATCTTTACCAATTGGGTCATCGTCGTATTGCATGCCTCCTGCCCCCTGATGATCTTACCTTCGCTTATTACCGTCGCAGGGGAATCGAGCGCGAATCTCAGGGATTAGGATTATCACCTGACAAAATCACGATGGAGGTCTCCGATTTAACCCAAAGAGGTGGCTATCAAGTCACGCAAACCTTGCTGAGTTTAGATCAACCACCTACAGCCGTCCTGGCGTGTAATGACCTGATGGCTCTGGGTGCCATGAGCGCCGCGCAAGATCGTGGTTTGAATGTTGGTACGGATATTTCAATTACCGGATTTGATGATATCCCCTTGGCAGAACATTCACACCCACCTTTGACCACCATTCACCAACCGGTTTATCAAATCGGCGGCATGCTGACGGAAATGTTGATCAAGAAAATCCGAGTCCAGGCTTTGGAAAACGAGCACGTGTTATTGCAACCTTCCCTGAGTGTGCGGTCTTCCTGTGGACAGC
>OFHG01001035.1_pt1 | contig 10236 bp, 10 predicted proteins | sample 1521931 | NCBI WGS metagenome assembly OFHG01 (sample SAMEA2468438, study PRJEB22500) | soil metagenome | biome: Glassland; feature: Farmland; material: Clay | place: Australia | collected 2013-01-31 | depth 0.55 m | reverse complement strand
GCCGCCTTGGCCTGGGTGGGGCGGGTGACGATCAGGTTGGTGCCGGACTTGATAACGCGGGCGCCGATCGCCGCGATCTGGGCGACGGTCTTGCCTTCGCCGAACACCACCTCGGGCACCCCGCGCCGCATCGAGCGATGGCCGTCGATTTTGGCGAAGCCGAGATCCTCGAAGGGCAGATGCTTGAGGCGGGCGAATGCGGCTTGGGGGCTGGGGCGGCCCGGCGGGTCGGCCACCGGGCCGCCGCCCGCCGGGCCCGCTGACACGCCCGGACGGATGCTCATCCCCTTCGGCGGGGGCATCGACTCGATCGTCACCGTGGAAATGATGCGCCCGCGGGCTGACGCCGCGCTGTTTGTGATGAGCCGGCCGGGCGACCGTTTTGCCGCGATCGAGCGCCCGGCCGCGGTCACCGGCCTGCCGATCGTCCGGGCCGGCCGCGAGATCGACCCGCAGTTGCTGCGGTCGGCCGAACTCGGCTTCCTGAACGGGCACGTGCCGGTCACCGGGATCCTGTCCGCGATCGCGGTGCTGGCGGCCCTGCTGGACGGCAGGGACACGGTGGTGATGTCCAACGAATGGTCGGCGTCCATCGCCACGCTGGAGGCGGGGGGCCACGCCATCAACCACCAGTACTCCAAGAGCGCGGATTTCGAAGCGGGCTTCCGGCAGGTGCTGGCCGCCGCACTGGGCGGCCGGGTCACCTATTTCTCCGCGCTGCGGCCGTTCACCGAACTGTGGGTGGCGCAGAAGTTCGCCGCGCTGACGGCCTACCACGCCACCTTCCGGAGCTGTAACCGGGCCTTCCACATCGACCCGCAGCGGCGCCTGGACTACTGGTGCGGCCAGTGCGACAAGTGCTGCTTCATCGACCTGATCCTGGCCCCGTTCCTGCCCGCCGCCGACCTGCGGCAGATCTTCGCCGGTGCGGAGCCGCTGGCAGACCCCTCCCTGGCCGACCGGTTCCGGGCCCTGCTCGGCACCTTGCCCGACGCCAAGCCGTTCGAATGCGTGGGCGAAGTGGGTGAGTGCCGGGCCGCGGCGCTGCTGGCGGCGGCGCGGCCGGATCGCGCGGACACGCCCCTGCTGCACCTGCTGACCGCGCAACTGCCCGCCGGGCCCCCACCCGTTGACGTCGCCGGGCTGCTCCGCCCGGTCGGCGAGCACTGGATCCCTGATGCGTATGCGGCCGACGATCTCCTGGTCTGACCTGCGCGGGGTGCGCACCGGCGTCTGGGGCCTCGGCGTCGAGGGCGGCGCCAACCTGCGCAAGCTCATCGCGCTCGGCGCCGACCCGGTGCTGGTGGACGACCATCCCCCGGCTGAAGGGGCAGGCGGCCGGCCAGTCCTGGCGACCGGCGCGGGGGGCCTGGCCGCGCTGGCGGGCTGCGAGGTCGTGGTCAAGTCGCCCGGTATCAGCCGCTACCGCCCCGAGGTCGCCGACCTGGCCAGACGCAGCATCCCGGTGACCGGCGGGCTGGGATTGTGGCTGGCCGAGGCGGACCGCGAGCGGGTCGTCTGCATTACCGGGACAAAAGGCAAGAGCAGCACAACGGCAGTCATGGGGCACCTGCTGAACCGGCTCGGCCACCGCACCATGGTGGGCGGGAACATCGGCCAGCCGCCCTGGGACCCCGCCGCCGACGGCGCAAGCTACGAGTACTGGGTGATCGAGACATCCAGCTACCAGGCCACCGACCTGCCGTACTCGCCGCCGGTCGTGGCGGTGACCTCACTGCACCCCGACCACCTGGACTGGCACGGCGACGTGGAGACCTACTACCGGGACAAGCTGTCGGCGTGCTCCCAGACGGGCGCGAACCTGACGGTCGCCAACGGGGACAGCGACCTGCTCCGGGAGCGAACTGGCCTGCTCGGGCCGCACGTGGAGTGGGTGCGGGCTGATGACGACCCCGGTGCCGGCTGGATGGCGCCGCTGCACCTGCTCGGCACGCACAACCGGCGCAACGCCCTGATCGCCCGTGCCTGCCTGCGGGCGCTGGGGATCCCCGGGGCAGCCGACGATGCGGCGCTGGCGCAGGCCGCGGTGGGTTTCGTCCCGCTCACGAGCCGGCTGCAGGTCATCGGCGAGGTGGCGGGGGTCACGTTCGTGGACGACAGCCTGTCCACGAACGTGCTGCCAACGCTGGCCGCCATGGACGCCTTCCCCGGCCGCCGCGTCGCTCTCATCGCCGGCGGCCACGACCGGGGCATCGACTACCAGCCACTGGCCCGGGGGCTGGTGGACCGGGAGGCGCCGACGCTGGTGCTGGCCGTGCCCGACAGCGGGCCCCGGATCCAGGCGGCGATCGAGTCGGACAACCCCGGCAAGGTGGAGGTGACGGCCTGCCCCGACCTGGCAGCGGCGGTCGAGCGCGGATTCCGCTGGGCAGTGCCTGACGGCGTGGTCCTGCTCTCGCCGGCGGCGCCCAGCTTCGGCCGCTTCCGCGACTACCGGGACCGGGGCGAGGCCTTCGCCCGCGCCATGCACGCCTGCCAGCCCGGCTGACCGGCCGGCCCGCAGGCCAGGCAAGCGTGCGTCTCCACAGATGAACCCGGTCCATGATTGGCTCTCGGCGACAATGGATTGCCGGAGTTTGCGCCAACCACCACGGACGATAGGTGATGCCATGCCCGCTGACCTGCCGGCGGCGCTGATGCGGGAGTTCGCTTCCGTGGTAGGCGGGGCCCATGTGCTGACCGGGGACGCGGCGGCCGGGCACACGGTGGACTGGACCCGGGGGTTCGCCGGCCACACCCCGGCTGTGCTGCGCCCGCGCGACACCACCGAAGTTGCCGCGCTGCTCAGGTTGTGCGTCAGCGCCGGAGTGGCGGTGGTCCCGCAGGGCGGGAACACGGGCCTGGTCGGTGGCGGGGTCCCACTGCACGGCGAGGTGGTGCTCAGCCTGGCCAGGCTGGATCGTCTCGGGCCGGCCGACCCTGATGCCGGGCAGGTGACCGCCGGGGCGGGGGTGACGCTGGAGCGCGCCGGGGACGCCAGCCCCGGGCTGGATCTGGGGGTCTTCATCGCCAGCCGGCACAGCGCCACCGTCGGCGGCGCGATCGCCACCAATGCGGGGGGGCTGCGGGTGCTGCGGCACGGGCCGATGCGGGCACAGGTACGCGGCATCGAAGCGGTCCTCGCCGACGGGACGGTCGTGTCACACCTTTCCGGGCTGGTCAAGGACAACACCGGGTACGACTACCCGTCCCTGCTGGCCGGTTCCGAAGGCACCCTCGCGGTCATCACAGCGGCCCGGCTCCAGCTTGTTCCCCGGGCGGTGGACCCGGTGACGGCGATCATCGGCCTGGAGAGTCTTGACCAGGTGCATGCCATGGCGCAGCGGGCGGTCCGGGAGGCCGGTGGGCTGCTTTCGGCGGAATTCTTCACTCAGGCCGGGCTGGACCTGCTGATCGAGCACGCGGGTGTGACCTTGCCGCTGCGCCAGCCGGCACCTGCCTACCTGCTACTGGAGGCGTCCGGCCCAGGGGCCGCCGATGACCTGGCGGCGCTGGCCGGGGACCTGCCGGTGGCGGTGGGCACCACTGCGGCTGCGCGCGCCCGGCTGTGGGCCTGCCGGGAGCGCCACCCGGACGCGGCCGGGTTCCTGGGCGTGCCCCTGAAGCTGGACGTGTCGGTGCCCGCCGGGCAGTGGGTGCGGCTGGCATCGGAGGTGACCGGGGTCGTGACGGAGGCCGACCCAGGCGCCCGGGTGATCATCTACGGGCACGTCGCGGACGGCAACGTGCACGTGAACGTGGTGCCCGCGGCGGACGCGGACGGCCGCCACCAGGACGCCGTCTTCTCGTTCGTGGCCTCCCTCGGCGGCTCGATCTCCGCCGAACACGGCATCGGGGCACTCAAGGCCCGCTGGCTCCCGCTGGTGCGTTCGGATGCCGAACGGGCTCTCTTCGCGCGGATCCGGTCCGCGTTCGACCCGGCAGGCATCCTGAACCCCCACGTCCTGCCCCACCGATGACCGCACCGGCCGTCTGGGCAGGCATGGCCTCTCCCCAGCGGGCGCTATAGTTCACTGTTCAACCACATCCAGAGCCGGGAGGGGATGGCGCGGTGGCCGACTACGGACGCGACCTGCCGCGCGATCAGCTCGGCCTGACCCCGACGCCGGACACCGGCGAACGGCTGAGCACGGCGCGGCTGTGGGACGAAGCCGACCGCCCCACCCATCCCGGCCCGCCGCCTGATGCCATGTACACGCCTCGCGGGCGTGCCATCGGCGGTCACCTCATTGAGGTTCACGACCATTTGCGGTCCGAACTCGCCCGCGTCCGTGATCTCGTCAGCCAGGTCCGCGAGGGTGCGATCGACGCCGCGGGCGCGCGGTCGGCGATCAACGAACTGACGATGCGGCAGAACGACTGGACCCTGGGCGCTTACTGCGCCTCCTACTGCCGGTTCGTGACCGGGCACCACACCTTGGAGGATGAGGCGGTCTTCCCGCATCTTCGCTCACGCGAGCCAGACCTCGAGCCCGTGATCGACCGGCTGACCGATGAGCACAAGATCATCCATCAGGTGCTGAACGACCTCGACCGCGCCCTCGTCGGTCATCTCCTCGACCCCGCTGACTTCTCCGGGGTCCAGGAGGCAGTGGACATCCTGACCGACACGCTGCTGTCCCACCTCGCGTACGAGGAAGCCCAGCTGGTCGAGCCGCTCGCCCGGCACGGCTTCCACACCGGCCAGCTCTGACGGGAGCCGGGAACGTTCCTCCTGACGAACGGGAATGGATAGGGATAGGGTGCTTTGCCACTATCCGCTGCACTCCGGAGGCCGCTGGTGGGTGACCGGGCTGTCAGTTCACTCGCGATCTGGATTCTGGCGATTGCCCTGGCCGGATGCACGGCCACCACGCACTCGGGCCAGGGGCAAGCGTCCGCGCCGGTAGCGTCCAGTTCGCCCGCATCGACCGCGCCGCTGGCGGCACCCGCCACGGTCGACGACACCGGTCAGCCGGTTTCACCGGTGGTGCTGCGGCTGGTGAGGCAGATCTACCTCGCCGCAGCCCAGTCGGACTACACCGGGCTGAAGCAACTGCTGACCCGGGCCTGCTTCCACAGCAACGCCGACTACCAGGCGCAGATCCAGCTCTGGCACCGGCCCGGCACGCTCAGCGACATAGCCACCGTGCTGCTGACGCATGGCGCTGCGACCGATGGCTACACCTACCCCGGGTTCGCCCTCTCCGGCTGGCACACCCATTTCGACTACGAGGACTCGGCCGCGCTGCATGTGCTGGCCCCCCCGAGCCCGACCTCAGACGCTTCCTCCTACACGGGCCCGCGGATCGTCATCAGCTTCGCGCCAGCGACCGGGAGCAAGCCCAACTGGTGTGGTATCTCCCCCGGCGGATGAGCGCCCCAGCGGCCGCTCATCATGGCTGGTCATCATGGCTGGTCATGGAAACCGTGCTTGCCGTGCAGCGGGACGAAGCTGGCCAGGGTGAGCGGCCTGCCTCTGCCCAGCCCCGCTTCCTCCCGCTCGAATAGCATGACCCTTTCCCAGCCGCCCGGTCCGATGGGCTGGACGAGCCGGCCGCCCTGCCGGAGCTGGCTGACCAGCGGGGGTGGCACCACCGGGAACGCGGCGGAGACGAGGACTGCGTCATAGGGTGCACCGTCCGGATATCCCTGCGTCCCGTCCCCGGCTACCACCAGCACGTTTGCAATGCCGCGAGCCGCGAGGTTGCGCCGCGCCCGGTCAGCCAGGTCGGGCCAGATCTCGACACTGACAACATGGGCCGCGAGCCGGGCCAGCAGCGCGGTCTGGTACCCGTAGCCGCTGCCGATCTCCAGCACCTGTTCGTCACCACCCAGGCGGAGCGCCGCGATCATGATCGCTGAGAGCGACGGCTGGGTGGTGACCTGGCCATGCGGAATGGGCAGCGGCCGGTTCTCATCCGCCGCCGCCACGTAGGTGTCCGGGACGAAAGCCGCCCGGGGGACGGCCGCGATCGCGTCCAGCACCCGGGCATCGCGGACACCCGCCGCCCGCGCAGCCAGGACCAGATCCTGGGCATTGCCCTCACCGTGGCGACCGGCCATACGACCAGCATCCCCCGCCCGGCACCGTCCCCTCACGGCGGGACCGCCACCTTTCACGGCAGGACCGGCGCCTCACTCACCCGAGCAGAGGCCCCGGTGTTTCCAGGCGGCACAGTTCATGGCGGTGCTTGCTGAGAACGCCGCGCACCTTGCGCCAGCGCTCCGGGGAGCCCGGCTGGCTGCAGACGTCAGGCACGGCCGGAGTACCTCCCCTGATCGGCCGGCTAGGGACCCGCCACTGTAACCGAACCGCCAGGCTGGTGATCCCGGCGCGGCCGGCGGCCTCGGCCGTCATCGCCGGGGCGGTGCCCGGTAGCGTGCCTGCTATGGACCTTGGCTTGCGCGGCGCCCGCGCGCTGATCACGGGCGGCAGCCGGGGCATCGGGTTCGCCGTGGCCGGCGCACTCGCTGCCGAGGGGGCGGCGGTCGGTCTTGTCGCCAGGAACGCCGGCGGCCTCGCTGACGCCGCCGGCCGGCTGGCCCCGCACGGGGTACCCATCGCCACCGCCGTTGCCGATGTCACCGACACCGCCGCGCTGAACGGCGCCGTCGATGACATCGCCGAAGCCCTCGGCGGGCTGGACCACCTGGTCGCGAACGCTGGCGGCACCGTCGGCGGCAACCTGGCCACCTCCGGTCCCGGCGATTTCACGGCCACGTTCGCGCTCAACGCGGGGCACGCGGCAGAACTGATCAGGGCAGGCCTGCCACACCTGCGCACCGCGGGTGGCGGCTCGGTGGTGATCATCTCCTCCATCACGGGCATGCGCCCCGCCCCGCGGACCACCTACGCCGTTGCCAAGGCAGCCGAAATCCACCTCGCCGCAACCGCCGCAGCCGAGCTTGCGCCGGCCAGCATCCGGGTAAACGCCGTGAGCCCGGGCTCCATCATGTTCCCTGGCGGCTCGTGGGAACGGTTCCAGCGCGACAACCCGGCTGACTTCGCGGCCTTCCACGACACCCAGTTCCCGTTCGGCCGCCTCGGGCGCCCGGAGGAGGTCGCCGACGTCGTCGCGTTCCTGCTGTCAGGGCGGGCTTCGTGGATCACCGGTGCCAACATCGTGGTGGACGGCGGCCAGCGCTTCCCGAGCGCCCGGCGCTTCGACCAGTCGTGAGCCGGGTCCGGCCTGGCAGCCCGGCCGCGGCCGCCACGGTGGACCGGGTCAGGGCGGCGGTGCACGCGGTCCCCGGCGCGAACGCCAGGGTAGCAGCCGGCCGTTCCCCGTAGGATCTGGCCACGGTGCCCGTTGGAAAGGACACGTCCGTGCCCACATCTCCCATCGAAGCGATGCTAGCCCGGGTGAGGCAGATTGACGGTTTCGTGCTGGCGTGCCTCATCGACGCCGTAACTGGCATGGTCGTGGGTTCCGTTCAAGAACAGGACGGCATCAACCTCCTGGTGGCAGCGGCAGGTGCGGCCGACATCGCCAACGTGCTGTCACTCATGACCGGGGAACTGCCAGCGAGCGGAGACTTTGAGGACGTGATCGTGACCTTGAGCAACCACTATCATCTGATCCGGCTGCTCCAGACAGAGCAGGGACGGCAGCTTCTCCTGCTACTCACCCTGGATCGTCCCCGGGCGAACCTGGCGATGGCACGGCGTGAGATTCGTGACGTCAACATCGGCCCTGTCCGCTGACCCGGGACGTGGCGGGCGTGCCGTACCCGGGGTGACGATCCGCCAAGTCCGGACAGGAACGCCGTGAGTGCCCGCAGAGATCCGGTCGTGGCCCGGCTGGGCAAGCTTGCCGACTCGGGCGGAACCGGCGTGCTGCGGGTGGCGGGTGACCTTGGCGGGGCCATCTACCTGAACCAGGGCGATGTCGTCTTTGCGGAGTCACAGGGCACTCCCGGTCTGGCGCGGAGGTTTCCGGCGGTCGATGCCAGCCAGGCCACGACGTTCTCCTCGTTCGAGCGGACCCTGGCCGTCAGAGAAGCCATCATCGACGCCGCCCTGGAGCTGCTGCCGGGCAGGCCGCGCTATTCACGGTTCCGGGCAACCGGCCCTCCTGGTGCCGGTGATCGCGATGGCATGACCGTTGCGGCGCTGCTCGCCGAAGTGACCCGGAGGCAGGCGATCGTGGAGCAGCTTTCCACGCTGCTCACAGCTGACACGGCCATCGTGCGGAACCCGCACATCAGCACTCGCGCGGTCCACGTGTCCGCTCCGCAATGGGCTTTGCTTATCCGCGTGGGCGACCAGTCCACCCCGCGCACCCTCGCCTTTGATCTGGGTCGCAGTGTCTTCAGCACGACCATTGAGGTGTTCCGGCTGCTCGTCCTGCGGCTTCTGTCGGTCAGCGATGCGCCAGTTCAGCCAGCGAGCCAGGTGGCGGACGGGGCGCCTGACCGCATGCGGCTTGCCGTATCCTTCATCCGGGCGGTAACCGGATGAAGGATACGATGAACGCGCAGTTTCTGAATGCCGGCCCAAATACACGAATGGGAGTGACCGATGGAAAGGCTGCCTGCGGATAGTCTATCTATCGAAGACCGGGTCCGCACGGAACTTCGCTTGCTGAGAAAGCAGGTGAGCGGGGTCCAGGGCAGCATCGTTGCCACAAGTGACGGGCTTCTGGTCGCAGATGATATCCCTGCGCTGGAACCGACCAAAATCGCTGCCCTCGTGGCGACGACTCTCGGGCTGGCCCGTCAGACCACACAGGCGACAGGACGCGGAGAATTCCGTGAGGCAGTAGCCCGTGGCAGCAGTGGCTACCTGGCCGTGTACGCGGCGGGCAGCAGCGCCGTCGTCGCGGTCATTGGAACCAATGAATTGAATATCGGCATGCTGCACTATCAGGCCCGCGACGTGATAAAGCGCCTGGCGGCGTACTCATCAGAGTTCGAGCAGTTCCAATCCGGCCGCCGTACTTCGTTACCCAGGAGCGTCCCAGCGAGGCGCTCAGACAGCCACGCACCCAGCGGCCACGGCCATAGCAAGGCCACAGTCCGGCCAGGCACCGGGCGATCACCCCGTCAGCCGGTACTAGCCGCGGCCATGGAAGCGCACACTGATGCCAATGGTCTCGGCTTCGATGACGGCTGGGGTGACGTCGCTTCGCAGTACCCCACTGACGAGGACCCGGTCGCCACGCCCAAGGGACGCGGCCACCTCCAGCCCGTCTTTGTCCGCGACCACGACCTCGTAGACCACAGGCGGATCATCGATCCACTCATCTCCCTCGCGGTGCTTGGTTGTCACCGAGATGCCGAACCGGGCGGTCTTCCCGGTCTCCGCTTCCTGATACTCAGGCAGGCCGATGAGCTCACCGGCAGTAGTGATTACCCTTGTCATCGATTCCTCGGCTTCTGCATAGTAAACTCATCCGCTTGAGTCCCCGCAGGACCCACTGCAGCAAGTCCGCACTCACAGGTGTGAGCGGTGTTTCACTGATCTCCTTCAATTCCTGAGGGAGGCTGAACGATCTGGCGCCAGTCCCCGGTCCGATCCCCGCCCTTGTCACTGGCCTGCGGCGGGGCAGCGGCAATGGCGGGCCTGGCCCGGATTCGGGCCCTGCCACCACTGCCTCTGGCGAGGAGGCTGATGCCGGATTGCCGCCAGGAGGCGGGCCCACCATCATCTGCGCGCCGTGAGCCGCCCTCCGGGGCGCGCCTGCCGCACGTCCAGCCCGGGGGGCAGACGCCAATTCAGCGACGCCCCGATCCGTCATAGTACTGGCTTCAGAAGTGAGCAGAGTGCACAAACCAGCTTCCACGAGTTCGCCGACCCACTCGATCGTGTCATGGAGCGCAAAGCCGTTCCGCCAGGCCAGCTCCCGGACCGTCGCGACGCCATTGATCTTGCAGGCGACCGCCCATTGTTCGCGTTTCACGATCGTCCCGTGGTGGCGCAGGTCGGACAACTGCGGGCGAGCCTCAAGAGGAATGTCATGACGAGCGAGCTGCCTGGCCCTCCGCGCTACTTCCGCCCACACAGACTCGATGCTGAGACGGAGCATCGATCCCGCTGGATGCGATTCCCGGGGTGCGAACCGGGTAGTGGCAACGAACCGCCCGGCGGTCATCGGGGCCGTCAGCGCGATCACCGCATCGAGGACGGCCGACCGCAGCACCGCCCGCCGGCCGCCCTGCGCCCGCGCACGCCACTGCGGCCAGCACCTTCCCGACCGATCTCGCCAGTGCTTTCGCGTACCAGTTCGGGCA
>OFHG01001034.1_pt1 | contig 10239 bp, 13 predicted proteins | sample 1521931 | NCBI WGS metagenome assembly OFHG01 (sample SAMEA2468438, study PRJEB22500) | soil metagenome | biome: Glassland; feature: Farmland; material: Clay | place: Australia | collected 2013-01-31 | depth 0.55 m | reverse complement strand
GACCACAGCCACCACGCGTCACAAATGAGGCTCCTGCCTGCGGTTTCGCCAGGCAACTGGCACATTTGGGGTCCTGCCGCGCAACGTGGATCACGGATGGCTCCCTGCGCACGGCACCTATCTCCCGTGCGGTAAATGCGTGACCGGGCAGGGCGAACGAGCCAAACCGCTTGACGTGTGCCCATCTGGTTACGCATGGTCAATCAACCGAGCGTCTAGGCAGGGGAGGCCAGATGCTGGACCAGGGCGGTCCACTCACGTGCTGCGTCCGCTGCGCCGGGGCCGGGGCCGCCGACCAGATCGCACGCCGGCGGCAGTTCCGGTCGGCGGTGTTCGGATCACCGGGGACTCCCGCACGCACCGCCGGCCCCGCGGCCATGGCCGGCAGTGCTTACACCGGCGCGGGCACCGGTATCGGCGGGGACACCAACATCAGCGAGGGCCCCGGGGGCAGTCTCCCCGGTGTGGCCACCGGCACGGCCCTCGACGTCAGTCCCCACGTCCTGGTCATCGCCGACGCCGATGGCGAGCGGCGGTTCAGCCTCCGCACGGACACGGTTGCGTGGCGTGGCAGGCTGGTCCAGCCGACCGCTGTCCAGGCCGGGGACCAGGTGGTGGTGCGGACCCCGCCCGGCCGCCGGGACGTGGCGGACAAGATGTGGGCGGCTACCGGCCGGGTCACCGGCACGATCGTGGAATGTCACGACGACAGCCTGCTGGTGAACGAGGGAGTGACGAAACGCCCGCAGGTGGTGCTCATCTCCGCCAGCGCGTTCCCCCAGATCCTGGTCCGGTTCCCACGGCTAGAGCCGGGGCACCTGGTCGATGTCATCGGGCTTCGCCGGGGCGCGGTGCTCGACGCGGTGCTGCCGGCCACCTCCCAGCCCACCTACCGCGCCGACCGGGTGGCGCGTCTGCCGCCCCTGACCGGCCTGACGGAGGGCACCATCAGCGGCTCGGCCACCTGGCACGAGCCGCAGGGACCGGCCGCCACTGAGGGAGTCGCCTACCCGGCGATCGATCCCGCCTCTGGCTGCGTGGAGGCCGCGGCCGGGCCTGGCTGCGTCAGCATGCCCTACCTCGCTGTCGGCAGCATGCTGAAGGTGCGCAACGAGTGCACCGGCCACTCCCGCTTGCTGCCCGTCACCGGATGCGGGGCGGTGGCGCGCCTCTTCGGCGACAGGTGCCTGACCTGCGGCACTTCGCCACGCAGCCGGATCGCTGATCTGACCATGGCCAGCTTCGTGGGCCTGGGCGGGGATCTGGAAAAGGGCTGTTTCAACGCGACGATTGCGATCGGGTGGTGACGGTGATCGCTACTATCCGGGAGATCCAGGCACCTGTGCTCGCGCTCGTCCTGCTGGGCGCGTGCTCGGCCAAGCTGATCCGGGTGCTGCGGTCCGGCTCGGTGCGCGCCGGCCTGGGCCCGACAGAACTTTTTCCCCGTCCGCTCAGGCGCCCGGTGGCGGTCATCCTGTGCTGCTCAGAACTCGGTCTCGGGGTGGCGCTCGTCGTCACCGCCGGCCGGTTCGGCGCTGGCAGCCAGGCGGACGCGGTCAGGCTCGCCACCGCCCTGCTATTCGCAGTGGCGCTGTGCGGGCTGGTGGAGTTGCGGGAGCATCGGCCCGACCTGGGATGCGGTTGCTTCGGCGACCTGAGTGTCCGGCCCGTGGGCATCCGGACCATCGCCCGGGCCGGCCTGCTCGCGGCTGCTGCCCTGGTCAGCGTAGGCAGCCCGCCGCTGCGGCTGCCACCCCCCGGGCCCCGGGCCATAGCCGATCTGGGCATCCTGGTGGCGGAATTGCTGCTGGTGGCGCTGTTGTCGCCGGAGGTAGGGGAAGCCCTGATGCGGCTGGGCTACAGCGAGCCGTGTGAGGTGCGCGAGGTTCCTGCCAAGCGCGCGCTGGCCGCGCTGCACCGCAGCCGCCTCTGGCGCCAGCAGTCCCACGTGATCAGCAGCGATGTCCCGGCGGACATGTGGCGGGAACTGTGCTGGTGGTACGTGGTCTACCCGGCGCGCGGTGCTGAGCAGCACGGGCGCGGCCAGCGCAGCTTGGTGTTCGCCGTGCAGGTGAAACCGCACCGTCCGGCTATCCGGTCAGCGATGGCCAGGCCGGAGCTGGATGGCCGCCCGCAACAGCCGGGCGGCGTGGCGGAAGAGCTCGCACCGGCGATCCGTTCTGCGGCTTTCTAGAACTCTCTAGCACCAGCCATAGAAAGCGCCATAATCCGCCAGACGGGCGTGCCCGGCGGCCTGCCTGCACCGCTAGGCCGGCTGGGCCCGCAGGAATCGCCCGAAATGCGGGACGGTGAATGCGATCAGGCCCCGCTCAGAGCTGTAGATGAGCCCTTTCTTGATCAGCCCGTCCCGCGCCGGGGACACGCTTGAGGGCTTTCTGCCCAGCTCGTCGGCGACCGAGGCCGTCTGCACCGGCTCGTCACCGAGCTTCGCCATCGCCCGCATGTACTCGCGCTCGGTGGGGGTGGCCCGCTCGTACCTGCTGCCGAAGAAGCCGACCGCCAGTTCGCCTTCGGCCTGCGGGCTCGCCACCTTCACGTCCCCGGCCGTCACCGGGCTGGCCGCCGCCACGTCCCAGGTCACCTTGCCGTACGCCTGCACGAAATAGGGGTAACCGTCGGCCGCCTCGAACAGCGCGTCCAGCGCCTCCTGCTCGAAGTCAGCCCCCTCCCGCCGGGCCGGTGCCAGCAGCGCCAGGTCGGCGGCGGCGCGGTCCAGCCGGTCGATCGGCACGTACCGGAACAGCCGTTCCGAGTAGCTCTTGCTCGCCGACAGCACCGACGGCAGATGCGGCAGCCCGGCGCCCACGACGATCAGCGGGCCGCCGGTCTGCGACAGCTCATGGGTGGCGGCGCACAGCGCGGACACGTCGGCGGGCGGGATGTCCTGCATCTCGTCCACGAACAGGGCGATGCCGACCCCGAGATCGGTGGCGACGGACGCGGCGTCGGCCAGCAGTTCGGTCAGGTCGATCTCCAGGTCCCCGGAATCGGCCCGGCCGCGGGCGGCTGGCACGTCGATGCCGAGGTGCGCGGTGAACGTGCCTTTGGGCGCCTTCGGGTCGCGGGCGGCGAAGGCCTTCAGCACGCCGAGGAACTGCTCGATCCGGTCCGGGCCCCGGTGGCGCGGCGCCAGTTCCCTGACCGCCATGTGCAGCGCGCCCGCGATCGGCCGGCGGATCGACTGGTCGGGTCTGGCCTCGATCTTCCCGGTGCCCCACAGCCGCTGGAGTGCCATCGACCGGAACGAATTGAGCAGAACGGTCTTGCCCACCCCGCGCAGGCCGGTCAGCACCATGCTGCGTTCGGGGCGGCCCCGGGCGATGCGTTCCAGCACCACCGCGAACTGGCCGAGTTCGCGGTCGCGCCCGGCCAGCTCGGGCGGCCGCTGTCCCGCACCTGGCGCGTAGGGATTCCTCACCGGGTCCACAGCATCGGACTCTATGACCCGATCTACAGCGATCCGTAGATTCAGGTAGAAAGCTCGGCCGGCGTGTCGCCCCGCACTACGGCACACCACCCGTTACGAGCGGCCGGACGCGCGGTTCAAACCCGGGGGCCAGATACGTTAAGTACTTTTTCAGATACTTAACGAATCCACCGGCCGCAGCCCGGCCACCACGGCCGGCGATCAGCCAGGCGGGTCAGGCGCCCGTGCCGGGGCCGGGCCCCGCGCGCCCGGCGCCGTGCAGTCGCGCCAGATACGCGTTATAGGCGGCCAGGTGCTCGTCGTCGTCGATACCGCCCCGACCACGCTCGGTAGCCGCCGGGCTGCCTGCCGCTACCAGGTCGTCGAACCGGGATCTGCGCACCGCCTCCAGCCAGCCCGAGGTGGCCGAGGCCGTCCGGTCGTCGCGGCTCCACATCAGCACGACCAGCATGATGAAGGCGAGCATGATCGCATCGCCGGCGATCCACATGGCCGCCCCGGCCCAGTGCACATCCTCCACCGGCCCGGGGGAGCCGGGCGGCCGCGGGCCGGCGTCGCCGGTGGCGAACCAGGTGCCCGCGTAGCCGAGCACCAGCCCGGTGAAGGTGTCCACCGGCATGGCCAGCACGAGCACGAGGATCCGGATTGGATACGAGAGCCGCCAGCGGATCGGCTCCCGGCCAAGCACCGGGAGGAAGAACAGGTACCCGACGGCGATATACAGCACGTGCTCGGCGTTGTGCAGCGCCGGGTTGGTCTGGATCAGGCTGGTCAGGCCCGTCAGGTGCGTTCCCGCGACAGTCGCGGCATAGGCGGCGAGCCCGAACGGCGGCCAGGTGAGGAAACCGGCCACGCGGGATCGCATCACCCGCTTGGCCCAGGTATGCAGCGGGTTCCTGCTCGCGTGCAGCAGCAGGGTGAAGGGCTGCCCCGCCACCAGCAGCGGCGGCGCCACCATGATCAGCATCAGGTGCTGGATCATGTGATCCCAGAACAGCGCCTCGTCGTAGGCCCCGATGCCGCTTTGCGTGGCGAGTACCACCACCGCCAGCCCAGCCAGGAACAGGCAGGTCCGCGACCAGGGCCAGGGACGCGCCGAATGACGGCGGGCGACCCGCCGGGCGCCCCACAGGTAGAGCGCGCCCGCCGCGATGACGGCGGCCGTAACAGCAGGCGCGAACTCCCAGCGGGTAAGCACTGCCTGCCAGCCGAACGCGGGCAGCATGTGGACCTCCTCCGCCGTGAGCCTACCTACCCGCGCGCATGCGGTGTCCGGCTGCCTGCCCGCGCCGCTATCGTTGGCGGCTGGGGGGTTCGGCTAGAGGCAGCACGGCCCGGCGGCGCTCGTGCCAAGCGATGCCCACGACTGGCTGTATATCCTTGCCGCAGAGGGTTCCGAATACCTGATGAAAGAGTGCTTGCTCGGACGCCGGCCGGTCACACCGAATCCGGCGCACCGGCTGGGAGCGGTGGCAGAGTCCGGTTGATTGCAGCTGCCTTGAAAGCAGCCGGTCACGCAAGTGACCCGGGGGTTCGAATCCCTCCCGCTCCGCACATGAATCGCTCGTCCAGAAGACCAGCGGTCCTGCCCCGGGAACCTCCTCCGCGGGTCAGGAAGACTGCGCCCGGGGTCATCCGGTCTGTGGCCGAGCCTCCGGCCAGAAGCGTCAGCCCGCCATCTTCGCCGGCCCGCCGGTCGCCTCCATGAACTTCTTCAGCCTCCCCAGGACCCGCTCGTTCTCCCGTCCTTCGAAGCGATCCACCAGCTTGTCCAGTAGCCACAGCCGCCAGAACGACCGTGGGTGGGTCTGTATCGTCAGCCGCGTCCCGGAGCCCTCGGCGTCGAAGGTGTACGTTTCGCTTCCCTCGAGGGCCAGGGACCACTTGTCGACGATGCGCTTGTTCGGGACGAACTCAGTGAACACTCCGAAGCACTCGAACCGGACGCGGGGCAGCGGCTTGATGACCCGACGTGGAACGTGCCCAGACCCTCCGGGGTCACGTGCAGGTCGGCCAGCTCTTCCCGGCGCGCCGCGTCGGGGTTCAGCGTCGTCCAGTTCCGGGGGTTCTTGAACCAGTCGAAGACCTTCTCCACGGGGGCTTCGATGTAAATGCTTTGCGTGGTGGACATGGTGCCCCTCCGTTCGATCACAGGGGCAGCCGACGACCGCGCACCGGTGGACGCCCTCGTTTCTCTTCTAGAATCCTGCGCCGTCCCGGCGGCTGGGCAGTGGCGCAGGTACCGAAGACCGCGGGCCAAGGTCCCGGCGGTGCCGACCGCAGACCACCGCCTCTGCAAGGTCCCGGCCAGGCCTTAGCGGTGCGGCAACTGCTGCAGCAGGCGGTCAGTACCGCGCTGCCCGTGGTCACCTTTGTCCGCAAGGACGTCACCGCCGAGCAACTCGAAGAGATCTACGCCCGGATCTGGACGCTCATCCGGGAGGCTGGGCTCCAGGCAACGTAGTGCCGTCCGCGGGCCGGCCACGGCCAGGCCAGCCTTCTGCCACTGGAGCGGCCAGGCCAGCCTCCCGCGGCCCGGGTCAGGTCTCTGCACCCCCCGGCCGGCGCGGCCAGCTGAACCCGTCCCCCACTTCCGCCGCGAGACAGAGATAGGCGTCGGCAGTTGCCCGGCTCAGCTGGGTCAGTCAACCTCGGCACCCTCCTCCAGATGAGGGTCGTAGGGAATCCGGACCACCGCCCGGCACCGGGTCGCGAAGTGCTGCTCCAGCCTGCCGAGGTCCACCGTGCTCTTGCTCCGCGGGCGGACCACGGACAGCACCACGACCGCATCCCGCACCAGGTTGCCGTAGCTGTGCGCCTGGAGCCAGTCCAAGGTGGCGCTCGCACTGCGCGCGCCGTCCACCGACGGGGAACTGACGAGGATGATCTGATCGGCCAGGCGCAGCACCCCGGCCATCGCCGAATGCAGCAGGCCGGTACCGCAGTCTGTGATGCAGACGGAGTAGTAGTGCTAGCAAACCGCGTTTTACCTGCATAACCGGTCATTGAGCACCGCCTTGGGCCGTGGCGGGGACGTGATCTTGGCCACGGGCCGCGTCGATCGCCTGCCGCATCCGGTCATGGGCGGACGGCATCAGGTGTAGGCCCGCAGCGTGAACCCGGGATCGGAGTGACCGGGGTACTCCGCCAGCGCCCGGACATCGACCCCGCCATGAAGCAGGACGCTGGCGAAGTGGTGGCGCAGGGCGTGGGTGCCGTTATCCCGGCTGGCAGGGGTGCCCGCCTTCCCCAGGGCCGGCTTCCACTGGAACGTGTTGAAGCTGTTCCTGTTGACTGCCTTGCCGATGGCAGAGGTGAGGACCAGCGCCACGGTGACCGGCTGGCCGCCTGGCTCCAGCCAGGGCAGGGTGACCGGCCGGGCCGGGTACTCCTCCAGGTGCGCAGCGAGTGCCAGGGCCACAGACTCAGGCAGCGAGATATCCCGTTCCTTGCCGCCTTTCGGCGGGGCGAACACCATCCTGCGGCCGACGATGCGGACCTGGCGGCGGATGTGCACCACCGCGCCGCCCTTGCGCAGCCACTCGACGTCGGTGGTGGCCAGCCCGAGAATCTCACCCTGGCGCATACCGAGCCCGCTGCCGAGGTCGCACACGATCTGGAACCGGCCAGGCAGGGCCGCACGCCCGGCGGCCACCTGCTCAGCAGGCCAGGGCTCGATCTTGCGCTTCCCGGGCTCGGGTGCCTTCACCGACTTGGCATGGGTCTGGTTCCTGGCAACCAGGCCGTCATCGACGGCCGCGCCCAGGATCGGGCTGAGCAGGGTGAGCATGATCTTCTTGGACGATGCCGAGCCCTTCAGCCCGCGTACCCAGCTCTGGATCACCGAGGGCGTGACCTGGGACAGCAGCTTGCCCCCGAGCACCGGCCAGATGTGCAGCCGCAGCCGCAGCCGCAGCTCGGTGGCTTCGGCGGTGGTCGGGCCGAATGTCCGGCTGGCCAGCCAGCTCTCCGAGAAGGCGCGCAGCGTGATCTTCCCGGCAACCGGGCTGATGTAGGTGCCACGGCGCACGAGCTCGGCGTGTCGGCCCGGATCGTCGAGGAGTACGAGCGATCTGACGGGCAGTTCTTCCCCGCCGCTCTCCAGCACGTTCTCGCCACCCTCGACCCGCGCATCCCGCAGCTCGGGCCCTGGCAGTCGATCGAGGCCAGCGCCGCCTATGACGGTGATCTGGTGATCGACTTGTCCGGGTCCACGTTCGAGGGGAGTGGCCAGCGCCTGACCGCCGCCGCCCTGGGTCTGCCCGCCGACACGACCAGCGCCGAGATTGATGCGCTCCTGGATGCCCTCGAAGAGACCGCAGCCGAGGATGACCTGCTGGCCGAGTGGGGCAAGGACCTCAGGCAGCCCCAGTGCGGGGCCGGGGAAGGCAATGCCGAGCTGTCGCAACTCGCGGGCATCCGGCAGGCGGTCGAGCTGGCCAACGTCACCGATGAAATCCGCATCCTCGAAGACGCCCAGGACACCCCACGCCTGTCAGAGGACCGCCTGGCCAGGGCAATCGGCCGCATTGGCCGCGGGACCTAGGTGCCTGTCTCGCCGATGCACCCGTCGCACCGCGGCCACCCCGGCCCGGTCACGGCGCAGCCCAACTGCGGCCCGAGCGACAGCGAGTATGGCTACTGCTTGTCCAGGTATCACACCATGGGTTGCGGCAGCCTGGCTACCGCCGAGATGGCGGGGGCGGTAAAAGAGCCTCTTCAGGCAAGCGGGTACAAGCCGCTGGTGGACGAGCGGGGCGAGCCCTGGGTTGACCAGCACGGCGAACCGGTCACCATCCTGGGTGCGGTCGAGGCCAGCGGATGACCAGGGAGAGCCCGTTCGAGCGCGGCCCCCGCAGGGAGCTGATCAGCCCCCAGGCCCACGTCGTCATCGGCGACCCGGACGACCCCGACGACCCTGGCGTGCCTGCCCCCGATGCGCTCCGGCGCACCACGACCGCCCTGGCCAGCCATCTTGGCATTGCGGGGGGCACAGACGCAGCCCGGGAGCGGGAGCGTGCCAGGGAGCGCAGGGACGCTTACCTGGCCCGGCTGCCGCTGCGCCCTGGCCACCCGGGCTTCCGCCAGGAGACGATGGCCGAGAGGGCAGCCCGCAAGCGCTCGGAGAACCCGCGGCAGCCCTTCGTGACCGGCGGGGACCTGGGCACGGTTCCGGGGCTGACCCGTGGCTATCTGGCCTGACCAGGGCGGCCTGGACGCCGCTGACGAGGCCAGCCTGCCGCCGATCGAGGCGCTCACGATCGAGCCCGGCCGTGGCCCGGCTGACGTCCGCGACGAGGTGAACCACATGCTCGGGATCGGCACACGCAGGGTCCGCTACGGCCAGGACGGGCCGGACGTGACCGGCCTGCGAGAAGAGCTGGGCATCTAAGGAGGCCCCCATGTCGGCCAAAGACGATGAGATCGCCCGGCTGAAGGAAGAACTGGCCCGGGTGCAGGCGCAGCCCGACCAGGAGCCAGAGGCCACCCAGGGCCAGGGCCAGGAACCCGCCCAGGAGACCCGCCCGGCAGGGCAGCACGCCTACCGCACCGACCCGGGCGGCGAGCCCGTGCCCGCTGGCCAGGCTGGCATGCCGGTCAAGGCTGCCGTGCCGGTGCTGCCGAAGACCGTGACCAACGCCTGAGGAGGCTGCCGTGGCCCTGAGCAAGGGAGAGGTAATCTACGCGGACAGCCCGGCTGACGCATTGGCTACGCGATGCACTCCAGATCGAGTCGGCGATCTGGTGCAAGGTAGCCGTCTGTTGCCGGTGGAAGGCTTGGCAGGCTCGATGCTTCGAATCGTGCCGGCTGACTGGGCATGGTCACCGCGGCAGGCTGCCGCCGCATCACTTCCCGGATAACCAGCCTGCGAATCCACGAGCTGACCGTCACGCCATCCCGGTCAGCGAGCCGCTTGACCGAATCGATCACTGCCTGCGGGAACCTCACGGGCACGGTGGCACTCAAGCGCCGACCAGTTCGCCGGTATGCCTGACCTGCGGAAACCTGGTTCGCCGGATCTGCGTAAAACTCCTGTGCCTGCCTGTCGTCCATGCCGTCACCCTGAGTCTTCTCGGTACTGTCTGTCAAGGCTCCCCCTTACCTGATAGACGCCGACGGGCCTCGCTTTATTCGCACGTGACCCCGGCATCAAGGGGACCAGCAGGATATCCCCCGGAACTTGGCCGACCATCAGCCAGTCCGCTGGTCCCTCTTCCCTGCCTGGGTAGAACAGCGGGTTATCCATCCAGACCTCGTAGACGTCGCAGAGGTCCATGCCCTCGTGCTTGTGGAGGTGAATGAACTGGTCATCGATCTCGAACGGGTCAACCTCATCGAGGGCTTCGATGTTGAACCGGCTGCGCGTCACACGCCCATGGTACCAGCCTGTGTGTTACATTGTGATACATGGAACTGACTACGGCGATGCTCGCGGATGCGGCCCAACAGGTGCCTGGCGGTAAGCTCTATATCCTGGGCGGCCAGTGGGACCGGCTGACCGTGCCTAACTTCCCGGCGCAGCACCCGACCATGGCCATCGTGCTAGTCCTGCGGGTCGAGTACAGCGAAGCGCTCGACCGCCACCGACTCGAAGTCGAACTGACGCTAGATGGTGAGCCCAAGGACTCCAAGGCGACAGGCGGGTTCATCACGGGACACGCACCAGGCCAGGTTCGTGGAACACCGTCCTTCGTACCGATCACACTTACCTTCAACAATCTGGTCTTCGACGGCCCTGGCCGCTACGAGTGGGTCATCCGGGTCGATGGGGAGGAACGCGGGCGAGTAC
>OFHG01001033.1_pt1 | contig 10240 bp, 11 predicted proteins | sample 1521931 | NCBI WGS metagenome assembly OFHG01 (sample SAMEA2468438, study PRJEB22500) | soil metagenome | biome: Glassland; feature: Farmland; material: Clay | place: Australia | collected 2013-01-31 | depth 0.55 m | reverse complement strand
TGGACTACGAATCTCGGATCTGGCGTGTCAACGTTCAAAACCGAACTTTGAAACAGGAGCCGGTTCCCGCATCCTGGCAGCGCCTGGGTGGGCGTGGCCTGTTGGCCCGCATTTTGTTGGACGAAGTAGATCCCCTGTGCGATCCGCTGGGAGCCAAGAATAAGCTCATCTTTGCCCCCGGCCTGCTGGTCGGGCACATGCTTTCATCTACCGACCGCATCTCGATCGGTGGAAAATCGCCCTTGACGGGGGGGATTAAAGAGTCCAATGCAGGCGGTCGCACCGGCCTCAGCATGGCTCGCATGGGCATCCGGGCCCTGATCCTGGAAGATCAGCCGTCTGAACCGGGTTATTGGGTTTTGCACCTCTCCCTCCATGGCGCAAGGTGGGACAAAGCAGACGACCTGGCCGGTCTCGGTGTCTACCAGACCGCATCAGTGCTCATAGACCAATATGGTGGGAAGCTCGCCATGGCACTGGTCGGCCCCGCTGGCGAGATGAAGATGAAGGCGGCCGGCATCCAGAACCTGGACAAGGATCGCGTCCCCTCTCGGATCGCCGCCCGCGGCGGACTCGGAGCCGTTATGGCTTCCAAGGGGCTGAAGGCAATTGTGTTTGACCATTCCGGCGGCCAGCAACCACCCATCGCCCACCCTGAATTGTTCCGCATAGCCCAGAAGGATTACACCCGCTCGGTGATGGAACACCCGCAATCCATTACCTATCGGGATTACGGCACGGCGGCCATGGTGCACATGTGCGACAGCTTGGGTGGCTTGCCGACCCGCAATTTCTCGTCCGGGCATTTCGAGCAGGCGGAGGACGTCAGCGGCGAAAAGATGCGGGACTTCCTCCTGGCGCGCGGCAAGCCCTCTGACCCGTCGCATGCCTGCATGGCCGGCTGCACCATCAAGTGTTCCAACATCTTCGGCGGCGAAGATGGCAAAATGATCGTCTCTCCCCTGGAGTATGAGACGATCGGCCTGATGGGTTCGAACCTGGGCATCGCTTCCCTCGAGACGATCGCCCGCCTGAATTGGGAAGTCAATGACCTCGGCCTGGACTCGATTGAGATCGGCGCTGCCCTGGGCGTCGCCGCCGAAGCCAAATTGATGGAATGGGGTGATGGACGGGCAGCCATGCGCTTGCTGATGGAAATCCGCAAGGGCAGCGACATCGGACGGGCGCTGGGCGATGGCGCAGCCGCCACCGGCAGGAAATACGGGATCGAGCGGGTGCCGGTGGTTAAAGGCCAGGCAATGTCGGCTTATGAGCCGCGTGCCATCAAGGGCACCGGCGTTACCTATGCCACCTCCCCGCAGGGCGCAGATCATACGGCAGGTCTGACCATCCGGGCCAAGATCGATCATCTGGACCCGAACGTCCAGAAAGATGCGTCGCTTAGCGCACAATTGAACATGGCCGGCTATGACACGCTCGGCGCCTGTGTCTTTGCAGGCTTTGGTTACGCCGCCACCCCGGAGGCTGTGGTAAAGCGTCTGCTCGAAGCGCGCTATGGCTGGAGCGATGTGCCGGATCATATCTTGCAGGAATTGGGCAAAGAAACCATCAAGATGGAACGCGAATTCAATCGCCGGGCGGGTTTCACTACGAAAGATGATCGTCTGCCTGAATGGATGACCAAAGAGCCGCTTTCACCCCACAATTCGGTGTTTGATGTAAGCGAAGAAATACTGGATCACATTTTTGATGAGTTAGCATAGAAAGAGTTGGCTTTAATTATTCTCCTCAATTGGAACAAGGTTTTATCTGCGCTTGCCTTTCTCAGATGTTCGCCGAGGCCGGCTGGACTCCCCGCTTTGCTTTGGCCTGGTTCTGGCCTTTTTCGGCATGGCGCTCGTCTTTCCCGGCTGCCCTTTCAAGGCTGCCACCTCATGCTCGCTGAGATAGCGCCATTCACGCGGCTTGAGGCCGCCCAGGTGCAGCGTGCCAATTCGCACTCGAACGATCTTGACCACCGGTAGGCCGATGGTTTTCCCTACTTCCCGAATCTGGCGTTTGCGTCCCTCCTTCAGAATTACCCGCAGCCAGATGCCCTTGCCCGCCGGGGCATCGATCCTGACATCAGCCGGCGCGGTGCGGTAGCCATCCTCCAGCACGACGCCGCGCTGCCAGGTGGTCAGTTGCTCTTCATCCGGACGGCGGGCTACCAGGACGCGATACTCCTTCTCATGCCCGTAGCGCGGGTGGGTCAGGCGGTTCGCCAGGTCGCCGTCGTTGGTGAGCAGAATCAGCCCTTCACTGTCCACATCCAGGCGTCCAACCGGATAAACTCGCTGCGGTACGTCAACCAGATTCAGGACGGTGGGCCTTGGATCAGGAGCCGTGACCGCCGTAAGAACGCCGCGCGGCTTATTTAAGGCGATATAAACCAGGGACTCGGCCGCCTGCACCGGTTTGCCATCCACCAGGATCTTGTCCCGTTGTGCGTCGGCCTTATCGCCGAGAGTCGCCGGCTGACCGTTGACACGCACCCTTCCGGCGGCGATCAATTCTTCACAAGCACGGCGCGAGCCGAAACCGGCGCGCGCCAGGATCTTCTGGATTCTCTCTTCCATCGTGGGCTATTATAAACGGTTTCACGAAGCTGCTTAACTGGTAGAATCACATTCCTAGTAGCTGCTAAATGCCAACAGGTTGCCTGTTCGGGAGAAACTATTGCATGCTAAACCACTGAAGATCTCCAAAGCTACGGCTCGACGTTTTGTGCTTGGGCGCCAGGGACTCTGGCCTGGCCGGCGTTGGGCCGGCCTGGAGGGAACAATTAAGGCCCTGCGTGCTGCCGAAGCCGTTCAAATGGATCCATTGAACGTGGTCGCCCGCAGCCACGACATCGTGCTTTGGTCGCGTGTGGCCGAATATCGTCCCGAATTCTTAGACAGGCTGTTGTATCAGGAACGCCTCTTCTTCGACTACGGGGGCGGCTTGCACATTTATCCAATAGAAGAACTGCCTTATTGGCGCATTCATATGAACCTGCGGGCTGCGAATGGGCGTTGGGAGACCTTTGCAGAGGAAAACGCCACTCTCCTGGATGAAGTCCGCGCCGATCTGCGCCAGCGCGGGCCGTTGGGCAATCGCGATTTCAATGGGCGTGGCCCGGTGAATGACTACCGCGGACGCAAAGATTCGGCGTTGGCTTTGTTTTACCTGTGGCTCACCGGTGAATTGATGATTCACCACCGCATTGGTTTCGAACGCGTGTATGATTTTCTCGAAAATATTGCTCCGGCCGAATTAAATTTCACTGCCAGCCTGCAACAAGCCGAAAAATACTATGCCCACAAGGTTATAGCCTTATACGGTATGATCCAACTGCGCCCCTGGAAGAACTATTTCTCCGCTTTCTTCCAGAGCAAAATGAGCCTCGAAGAAGCCCGCCATCGGCTGGATGCTCTCGTGAATGCCGGTGACCTGTCGCTCATCGAGATCGAAGGTTCCAAGGAGCAATGGTACGTGCGGGCCGAGGATCAGCCCCGTCTGGAGATCCTGACAGCCGGCGGGATCCCACCCGAATGGCAGCCGGTCGGTACTACCACCCAAAAAGAAGTTATTTTTCTGGCCCCCTTGGACATTGTTTCTGCGCGCGGGCGGTCAAAATGGTTGTTTGACTTCGAATACCTGTGGGAGGTCTACAAGCCGGCGGACAAGCGGCGCTGGGGATACTACACCTTGCCAGTGCTGTACGGCGACCGCCTGGTGGCGCGCCTGGATCCAAAGCTGGAACGCTCAAGTAGCACCTTGCTTATCAACGGTTTCTGGTTGGAAGATGCGGCGTTGGGCAAAGATCCTGATTTCGCCGGGGCATTCGTCTGCGGATTGGAAAGTTTTTGCCAATTTCTACAGGCTCACCGCATCGATATCACTGCGATCAACCCGTTATATTTTCGGATCAGGCTCGACTCTGCTCTGAAAAGCCAAATGGAAGTGGTTAGTGGCTTGACCCAGCATTGATCCGTCTTTGCTAACATGAATAGATCAATAAGAGATCCCAATTGCGATAAACTGAAATTCATAAAAGGAATAATTTATTTTTCAGTACTTCAGAACCATTATCCTGGTTTTCAGGTTGGTCGCCTTCCGGTTGAAGCGGCGGCAATTCGTCTAAAGCGTTCAAGCCGAAATATTGTAAGAATTCCGGCGTGGTCTCATATAAAATTGGACGCCCGGGGGCCTCAGCCCGGCCCATTTCCTGCACCAACCCTTTACTGAGCAGGTTCTTCAACACACCATCACTGTTAACCCCACGAATGGCATCCACCTGAGGGCGGGTGGCAGGTTGCTGGTAGGCGATGATGGCCAGAGCCTCCAGGGCAGCCCGCGTCAGGCGACTGGCACTTTCCAGGCCAAGGAAGCGCTCGATGACCATGGCAGCCTGAGGCGCAGAAGTGAGCTGAACACGTCCGTGGTGGCGCTGTAAACGCAATCCAAACTCAGCCGGCCGGGTTTCGTAACGAGCTTGCAAGATCGCCAGGCCTTGCTCCACATCAGAAAGCGGTACTTCCAGAGCCGCCGCCAGTTGAGCCGGCGTCACCGCTCCAGGAGCGACAAATAGCAAGGCTTCAATGCGAGCCTCCAGGCTAAGGGCCAACAACTCCGTTGGGTGCGCATCACTCATGCTATGATAAAATTCTCCCGTTCTGGCAACGTAGATTGGGACGGGGGGCTAAAGATCCACTTTTGGAGTTCTTCGCCTGCCCATCCGGTTGACAGCCGCCATAAATATAAGGAAAGAGTATTTCCTCAACGGCTGGATTTTAGAGGACTTCATGTCAAAAGGTCAAGGCATCGGTTACGCAATTTTAATGCTCGCTGCGTTAGGACTGGCCAGCCTGGCCTGCCGCCTGGGGGCAGGACCAACCACCAGTACTCCCACGGTTGAGAGTGTAGCTCCGGCTCATCCCACGCAAACCCAGGTGCCGGAAACGCCGTCGCCTACCCAAACGACTGCACCGGAACAAACCGCCACGGCGCTGGCGACAAATCCGGGTAAAATTTCGATCACCATCGACGAAGCGCAGCTAAACTCGATGGTCACCAACGCACTCAACAAACAAAGTGTTCAGCAGTTGGCCAACCCCACGATACATTTGCAAAACGGCCAGATCCTGGTCAACGGTGAAGTCAATCAAAGCGGCTTGAAAGCCAGCTTTTCCGGAACGCTGACGGTGGACGTTGCCCCTGATGGCCGACTGCATTACAATATCATTTCAGCCAGTTTGGGTCCGCTGCCTTTACCGCAGGCAATGCGTGACCAGATAGAAACCCAACTCAATGATTCTCTGGAGACCCCACAAACCACCAATGGACAGCAGATCTTCGTCGAAGATGTGAATATTGGCAATGGCGTGATGACGATTACTGGTCACATCCGTTGAATTTCAGGAATAAAGTGGTTCTTCGCCGGGCCGGAAAACCGAGATGAGATTATACCACGCACGAAAATCGCAGGTTTATTTTCCGCAGCTACGCTGGTGGTTCACATGGCTGTTGCTGGCAGCCAGCCTGCTACAAGCTTGCAGCGCAACCCCCGCTACCCCGCAGGACATCACTGTTCACATAACCGCCGATGGCAAGCAGATGTCAGTCCGCCTGCCACCTGCAAGCACCGTCCAACAGGCATTGGATGCCGCTAATTTGAAGCTGGGAACGCTGGACCGTACCGATCCAGCGCTTTACACGGTTCTGACGGATGGAGCCGGAGTGCAGCTTGTGCGGGTGACCGAATCTTTCGAAGTTAAACAAGAGGTCATCCCATTTGAACGGCAGACCTTGCGCAACGAATCCCTACCCAAAGACCAGGAAATTTACCTGCAAAAAGGTCAGAATGGGCTACAGGAAATTACCTACCGCCACGTTTACGAAGACGGCGTAGAAACTTCTACTGCCACCATCGTAAAGCGCGTGACCTTACAACAGCCCGTGCCCGAAATCGTGATGGTCGGCATTCAGACGCCTTTCGTGCCCATCTCGCTTCCCGGAAAGCTGGTCTACCTGCGAGACGGCAACGCCTGGTCGATCTAGGAATCGACCGCCAACCGCCGCGCGGTCGTCACCACCGGGGATCTAGATGGGCGTATACTTTCGTTATCTGATGACGGCACCTGGCTGCTTTTCACTCGCAAGGCTCAAGATGAAAGCCAGATCAACGAGTTGTGGGCCATCGACGTGAGCGTTCAAGACAGCAAACCAATTGACCTGGGCGTTCGCAACGTGGTGAATTTCGCTGATTGGGTGCCTGGATCGCATGAAAAAGTCGTATTTTCTACCGTCGAAGCGCGCACCCAGGCTCCTGGCTGGCAAGCCAACAATGACCTGTACGCACTTAGTTTCAGCGCAAGTGGGTGGGTTTCAAAATGGAAGGATAAGCCGGTACTGGAGGCCAATTCCGGCGGGGTGTATGGCTGGTGGGGCACCAATTTTGCCTGGGCCCCGAATGGGTCTGAGCTGGCCTTTTCCCGGCCGGATGGCATTGGCTTGCTGAACTTCGATACCGGCGAGCTAAATAAACTCTGGGACGTGGTTCCACTGCAAACCCGCGGCGATTGGGCCTGGGTACCGGGAATCAGTTGGGGAGCGGATGGAAACACCCTTTACACCGTCGATCACGTCCCGCCGCCCGGCTCCAGTGCTCCGGAAGTATCACCGGACTTCGACCTGAGCGCCTTTTTGCTCTCCGAGCAGCGACCCCTGGACCTGGTATCGCAATCAGGGATGTTTGCCTACCCATTGGTCTCTCCGCAACAGGACCTGCCTTCTGGAGAAAAAGCCTACCAGGTGGCCTATTTGCAAGCCATCTTTCCCACTCAAAGCGATTCGAGTCGCTACCGCCTGATGGTGATGGATCGCGATGGATCAAATCAGCGCGAGTTATTCCCCGGTCAAGAACGGTCCGGCGGTCTGGAACCCCAGATTTTCTGGGGAGCCTGGTCGCCGGCTGCAATGCCAGATAGTGGAAATCTTGCGATAGCATTCATTTACCAGGGTAATCTTTGGGTCGTTGATTCCATAACGGGTCAGGCCCAACAAATCACTGGCGACGGGCTCACCAGCCGCGTCGTCTGGAAATGAGGTCAATTTTCTATGCGCATCCTTATCACTGGCGCTGCCGGCTTCCTGGGCTCTCATCTTTGTGACCGATTGTTAACCGAAGGTCATTCTGTGGTGGGCATGGACAATTTCATCACCGGCAATCCCAACAACCTGGCCCATCTCTCTGGGCATCCAAAATTCTCCTTCATTCGCCACGACGTTTCCAACTTTATCTTCGTCCCGGGCAAGATTGACGCAGTGATGCACTTTGCCTCGCCAGCCAGCCCGAATCCACACTCCCCTTACGGGTACGTTAACCTGCCGATTCAAACCATGAAAGCTGGCGCGTTGGGTACCCACAACACGCTGGGCGTGGCACGCGCCCACCAAGCGCGCTTCTTGCTGGCCTCAACCAGTGAAATTTACGGCGACCCGCTGGAACATCCGCAGCGCGAGAGTTATTGGGGACATGTGGACCCGATCGGAGTGCGCTCGGTTTACGACGAGGCCAAGCGCTTTGCCGAAGCGCTTACCATGGCCTATCATCGCTTCCATGGCATCGATACGCGTATTGTGCGCATTTTCAATACCTATGGGCCGCGCATGCGCCTGGACGACGGGCGCGTAGTGCCTAATTTCTTAAAACAAGCCCTGTGCAAGGAACCGCTCACTGTATATGGGGATGGCTCGCAAACGCGCAGTTTTTGTTACGTGGATGATTTGGAGAACGGAATCTACCAATTACTGCTCTCTGATGAGGCCGACCCGGTAAACATCGGCAACCCGGTGGAGACCAGCATCCTGGAGTTCGCTCAAAAAATTAACCAGCTCACCGGAAATCCGGCCGGGATCGTCTACAAAGAAAAGGATCGCGGAGAAGGCGATCCGCAAAGGCGTCAGCCCGATATATCACGTGCTCGCGCAATCTTGAAATGGCAGCCCGCCATCGACCTGGAGCAGGGCCTGTTGCGCACCATACCTTATTTCAAGGAGAAACTCGCAACCGCATGACGATGATTTTAACCAACCCACGCGAGCGATCTCGCTTTATGCGCTTTGCTTTGGTAGGGGTAGTCGGAGCAATTGTGGATTTTGGGACCTTCAACCTGGTGACGAATTTGACTCCCATTCCGGCGGTTCTGGCGCAGGTGATATCCTTTATTGCCGCAATTGTCAGCAATTTCCTGTGGAATCGCTACTGGACCTATCCGGACTCACGCTCCAAAACAGTCTCCCAACAAGTCGTTCAATTTGCAATGGTTAGTATCATCGGTCTGGCGATCCGCACGCCGTTATTTGCGGTTCTGGAAGGCCCACTACGCCAGTTTTTTCGGGGCCTGAATATGCCTCAAAGCGGCTTTGTAGGCCCAAATTTCCTGGGGCATAACCTGGCTTTGGCCATCGCAGTGATCGTGGTAATGTTCTGGAATTTCTTCATCAACCGCTTTTGGACCTACAACGATGTAGATTGAAATATTGTAGGGTTGCAAAAAGATAAGTTTGCGGTTCACTGCCACGAAATACGTCGCGAACTCGTATTCGCCTTCCAGGTATTACAATGATACGAAATACTTGAAACAGGTATAATTTAATCGATGTTATCAAAGCTCCGCATCATCCCAATCTACACCACACGTGGCGAGGTGGGCGCCTTGTTGCGCTATCCTTATATTTTTAATCGCCAAGGAGAATGGATCGGTTGGGTAACGCCTGACCGGCAGGTTTATTCGGTCCATGGTCATTATGTTGGATTCATAACCAACGACCCGCGCATCTTGCGCAAAGAGTCATCCGGTTTTTTACGGCCACACCTCAACCCGCCAGAACGTCCCGAAAAAGTTCGCCCGCCAGCCAACTTCCCATTAGCGCCGATGATGTCCGAATTAACCATCGGCACCTACGACGTACTGGAAGACGCGCCGAATTTGCTCCCGCCGGTTGACTTTGGCGATTTGCGCGAGGACCTGGACTGAAGATGGAGAGCCCAACCCCGGGAAAGCCGGTCAGCGCATCTCGCACCAGCCTGGCTCAACTCATGCAGCCCGAACACGCCAATAATTTGGGGCATGTACACGGTGGCTGGATAATGAAGCTGGTCGATGAAGCCGGCGCCCTGGCGTGCATGCGCCACGCCCAACAACGGGTCGTGACCGTGGCGGTGGACCGCATGACCTTCCGCCAACCCATTCGCATCACCGATCTGGTCACCCTGACAGCCGAAGTCAGCTACGTAGGCCGGACATCCCTGGAGGCTGAGGTTCACGTAGTGGCCGAGAACCCCATAACCGGTGAACGTACGCACACCAATACGGCCTACCTGGTATACGTAGCCCTGGATAGTACTGGCAAACCGGTCCCGGTCCCGCCGCTCATCCCGGAAACCGAAGAACAGTGCCGGCGCATGAAAGAAGGCCAGGCCCGCCAGGCCTACCGGCTCGCTCAACGTGAGCGACCCTTTGCCGGTGAAAAATTACCCTGATCTACCGGTCGGAGCTTAAGGCAACCAAAAAATTATTATCATGACCAATGAAATTCCCCTTCCGGAGGAAGATTACACTACCGCAGAAACCGGGGTCCCACCGGTAAATTCACTGCGTGAAGTGATCGACCGGGTTTCGGGACGGGGTTTTCATCCAGCCCAGGCAACCAGCGACTCGGGAGTCGCCGAAGTTTTGCCCTTTCCTTTTTTGGCCCTGGTTGGCCAGAGCGAGATGAAGTTAGCCTTGATCCTGACGCTGGTAAACCCCGCAGTTGGGGGTGTGTTGCTCATCGGCCCGCGCGGGACTGGCAAGACAACCGCGGTGCGCAGCCTGACCGACCTGCTTCCCGACGAGGCGCGCTCCGTCGCCATCCGCCCTCGTGTCCGGCGTGCCGCCCACTGCCGCGAGTGCGGGAAGCCGCTCTCGACCGCGGCCGAGAAGAAGCGCAGCCGGTGCCGCGACTGCCCCGCGTCGTACGACGAAGAGCTCTTCGAGCGACTGCGTATACGCCGTATAGCTTGTAAAATGTTTAAGATATGCCGTTTGCATCGCTGAGACGATATGCTCGGCGCGCAACAGCGACGGGCGCAGTGTCCCGACGGTGCGGTCTGCGCGTTTGTATTCTCCGAGAAGCTGCAAAAAACGCATCTTTTCTTTTGCCGCAAGGAAAGGTCTTTTTTCTCGAAGTTCGAGAGTTTTTAGTTTTG
>OFHG01001032.1_pt1 | contig 10251 bp, 16 predicted proteins | sample 1521931 | NCBI WGS metagenome assembly OFHG01 (sample SAMEA2468438, study PRJEB22500) | soil metagenome | biome: Glassland; feature: Farmland; material: Clay | place: Australia | collected 2013-01-31 | depth 0.55 m | reverse complement strand
TCAGTTATCAGTATTCCCCTAGCCTGCAGATCGGCGGCGAGATCTACCGCTCCGGCAAGCTGTTTCGCGGGACCGCCGCCGGCGTGGCCGTGGCTGACAATTATTCAGCGTCGGGCGTCGGCATCAACGCAGCATATCGCTGGTAAGTCCCTCAATCATCCATGCCCGCCTGTATCAGCAGGCGGGCACTAAGGAGAAGGAAAAATGAAGAAGAAGATTTTCGCAGTAACTGCTATCGCCCTCGCCATATCACTAAGCGGCTGCGCCGCTGGTGGTGGCTTCGCGAGCGACAGTTATCAGAGTTCGCAAGGCATGACGGCTTCAAGCGGCGTTGTCGGCCGCATCATCAATGTGCGGGACGTGCGCGGCAGCGGCAGCGGCCAGGTCGGCGGCTTTGTCGGAATGCTCGCCGGGGGAGCGCTGGGGTCGCGGCAGACAAACGGCGGCTCAGGCGGAACGGCGCTGGGCGCGCTGCTCGGCCATCTTGTCGGCCAGGCCGCGGGCGCAGCTGCGGGCGCTGAAACTGTACAGCAAATCAGCGTGCTCCTGCCGCCGTCGCCCGGCCACATTCTCGTCGTCGTCGAGTCAGCGAGCTGGGCAAAACCGGGTATGCAAGTTGAAGTGATTCAAGGGCAAAACTCGGTCCGCGTCGTGCCGATCAGTCTGCCGCAGGCGAAGGGGTGAGTCATGGCTACTAATAAATATCAAGACGATATGCCGCCTAAGCCGCCTGAGATTAAATGCGGGTGCCCAAAGTGCGGCGGGGACCTGCGAAAGATTTTCTCGAAGAAGCGCGACAAATATTATTGGATGTGCATGTCTGCGACTGAAAAATGCGGAGCGTTCTATACGTCAGATTCGCAGGGCAAGCCGATCTTGCATCACGTCGAGAAAGAGCCGGTTCCAGACGTTCTTTGTCCGCAATGCGGCTCGGTTATGGAGATGGTGACGGGCGGAAAGTTTGGCGCGTTTCTCAGTTGCTCGTCTGACACTTGCAAGATGACGATCGACCTGATCGACCAGTCTGCTAACCCGACGATCGACAACCTCGCCCCGATCTGTCCAACAGATCCGAACCATGGCCACATGAAGCGACGCGGCGGCAGAAACGGCCAGTTTTGGGGGTGCCGCGCATACCCAGGCTGCACCTCTACACGACAACTAAATGACGTCGGAAATGGTGAAGACGATGAGTAGTTCAACTCCACTAGAGCTTCGTGCGCGTATCACGCGGCAGTGGTTTTTGCTGGCGCTGTTGGCGTGGGTGGTGCTGTCGATTCTTGCCCTGATCGTCGAAGCAAAAGCAGATCCGGCGCAGGCGGTTATCGCTCATATACACATGGTTGAGCGTTTTCGTTGGTTATCGATAGAGCCGCTTTCTCTGCTGCCTTCTCTACTGCTCGGAAGCATCCCGCCGCTGCCTGCGCAGCTGTGGCAGCAGGCCGCAGCGACGCCGTTACCGCTGTGGTTTTTGTTGCTCCCTCCGGTCGCCGGGGCTGTACTTTTCGCCGGCGGCGCGGCCGCAACCCGGTCGATTCGTCGGCGGCGGCGGGCGGCTGCGGCGCGGGCTGATAGTGGTGAAAGTGTGCGGGGTAGTGGGCTTGGAAACGCTGAGGCACTAGCTAAAAAACTGAGGGAGATTGAGTGATGAAAAAAATACTGAGGCTGGTAGCACGGCAAGGGATGTACATATTCATTTTCTTTGGCGTCGGCGCGCTCATGCAGGTCCTTGGCGTGCCTGCGGGGGCAGCAACTCCGCTGATGTTTTTAGCAGCCATCTCTTATTTTTTGGGTCGCCACTGGCTGAGGCGGCGTGAAAAGCGGCAGCATGAAGACGGTGAAACGGTCCGCGGATCGGGGCTGGGTGATGCTGGAAAATTGGCGAAGCAATTACAGGAGATTGATTGAAATGAAAAGTGAAATGAAGAAGATGTTGGCTGGAATCTTTGTCTGCACGTTCCCCTTTTTAGCGGCTTTGTTGCTGCTCATTGCAGGAATGTATGTGGAGGTAATTATAGCAGGCGGTACGAGCCACACGGCTTACTTGGTGGCAGAAGCGTCGGCAGGAATCGCGTGGGCTGCGGTGCTGCTGTATATGTTCTTGAGCTATGACTTTGACGATAAAAAAGGCGGTGTGTGATGACTGAGAAAAGCGAGTTTCAACAAGCGATGGACGATATTGTTGCAGCAATTCGGAAAGGCGGCGATGCGCGGAATGCGGTACTCGCAGAGTCGTTGTTTGGCGCACTGGCTGGCGCGATTCTGTACATATTCTGCTACATCCTGGCGCAAGCTTTCTGGCCGCATCTGCCACTATGGATCGGGTCTGCGTTGGCGTGCTGGGGGTTCATTGTCGGCACGATTCTAGGCGCGGACCGCGCCGCTCAGGAAGTATTGAAGGAGAAAAAGTGATGGGATTCTTTTGCAGAAAGAAGTCGGATGTCGAGCGAATTTCGGTCGGTGGCGTACCGCTCCCGATAAGTTTTGAGGGCCGCCATCTTGCTATGTCGGGCGCAACGGGCAGCGGCAAAACGGTATCGATCCGCTCAATCGTTCGGACAATACGCCGGCGCGGCGACAGCGCTCTAATAATCGATGCTGGCGGCGAACTGATGTCTGAATTCTATAAGCATGGGGACGTCATCTTGTCGCCCTTAGATGCTCGTTCAATGCGCTGGGACGTCGTGGATGAGCTTGAGACGACGGCGGATTCTGCACGCCTTGCTGCCGCGCTCATACCTGCGGGGTCGGGGGGATCGGGCGGTGACGGCGACGAGTGGATCGGATATTCGCGGGCGTTGGTCGCCGGGGTTCTGCCGCTTGCAGCTGATATTCGCCAGCTTCATGACCTCTTAATTCTTGCTGACAGCTACCCTCCTCAGCCGGACAAAAACGGGACCGTTCCGCATCACACGCCATCGCTTTCTGAACTGCTTGCCGGTACACCGGCGGGGATGTTATTCGAAGCCGGGGCAAGCAGGATGCTGGCAAGTGTGCGTGGCTTGGTAGGCACAAAACTGGGGTGGTTGCCTCATGCTTCGGCCGTTGAAGGCGAGGGCTGGTCGGCCAGAGGCTGGGCGAAAAACATCGACAGCCGGCCGGCGGTCGTGTGGCTGCCGGTGCGTGCAGATCATCGTCACATGATGTCGCCGTTAGTGACAGCGATCGTCTCCCAAGCGATTACACAGATACTCAGTTTGTCCTCGTCGCCAACGCGTAGAGTTTGGTTGCTAATGGACGAATTAGGACGTTATCCAGCGATCTCTGATCTGCCTTCGGCGCTGACCGAAGGCCGTAAATTTGGGTTAAGAGTCATCGTCGGATATCAGAGTGTGAGTCAGCTAATCAATAGCTATGGTCATCACAAGTCAGTCGAGATTTTATCGTGCATCGGCACTCATTTGGTTCTGCGCAGCGCTGACCCCGACAGCTCAGAATGGGGTTCAAGGCTGCTTGGAAGCCGAGAAGTCATCAGGAAGACAAAATCGCGCGGCGATCACGGCACAACAAGCAATGAGCAAATAAGAGAGGAGCGACTTGTGCCGCCGAGTGAGCTGGCATCTTTGCCTGATCTTGCAGGATATATGCGCTCACCTGGTGATTATCAAATCGTGAAAGTGACTATCCCGCTGCCCGCGCGTAGCGAGAAAAAGACGGACGCTTATCAGGCTGCGCCGTGGGTTCAGATGATGCGACAGCCGGAGCAAATGCCGTCGCCGGCGGCCGTACGGGCTGCGCCTGCGGGGCCGCTGTTTGAGATCAATGAAGAGGAGTTGGGACGGTGATAAACAAGAAAGCATCGCGCGCGGCAATCAAGTCGCTGGCCTATCACTATTGGCCGGCGGCACCGAAGAATCAGGGAACGACTCACGCGGGGCGCGCGGCTCTGTACGGCTGCGTTTCGACGATCACGGACAAGGAAGTTCACTCTTTAGTCAAGAATGCGAAGCGCTGCTTTTGGTGTGATAAAGAGTTCAGCGGCACAGAAAAGCCGGTTGCTGATCACTTTATTCCTTTATCTCGCCGTGGCCCCAACATTCCTGAAAATGTTGTAGCGTCGTGCGCGAAGTGTAACAGCGTGCGGCATACAAATGATCCCGTTCGTTGGTCAAAGAAGATAGGTCGGACGGTCGATACTGAGAGGCTAGATTCTGTTCTGAAAGTTATGGGCATTGACGATGATCAATGGGACTGGCTGAACGAAAAAGAGAACCGGATTTTGCATCCTTGGATCATGCGTTTGGACTGCATCAGGTCGCATGGAATCGTGATAATCGGTTGGACCGGATTCTGTTTTTCAGCAAATCTCTGGGCGCGGCGTTTGCCGAAGAGTGACGCTGAATTTATTGTCTTGGGCGGCGATCAGTCGCGCCGCGTTGCTGCACTTTCTGTAGATGATAAAGAGTGGTTCGAGTACGAAGAGCGGTTGGGTCTGCGGCTACTGTGGAAGATGGGCGGCGTCATCATCGACGTCAAGGGCAAATGACAGAAGCAAAGCAAAAGCATAAGCAGAGTCAAAAACTTAAATGGACACACCCGACTCCCCGTTGGGGCCGCTCACTTCGTGGCGGGCGCGTGTGTTTCGTCAAGCATATCAACAACTTACGTTGCCAGACGCTTGCCAGACAATTTAAGAGCATATCAGGCTGCGACCCGCGCCGTTGCTCACTTCTTATGCCGGACACGGTTTTGGGCTGATTTCGTGCGAATGACGCTAAAAACGGGCGGCATCCGATCGACCTGCGGTGGTTGAGTTTCGAGATTATAAGGTCTTCTGAATTGATAAGTAGAAGGTGCGCGGTAATGAAAAAGGTAACTGTACGTCTGAGTGACGCGGAGCTTGAAGCGGCGGCACGTTTGCCCGGCGAAACTCTCAGCGATCAGATCCGTATGGCGCTCTTGCATCAAACCACGGCGGCGGCGATTGCGGTAAAAGTGGCGAGCGAGGTAGACAAAAAGCTGCTGCCGCTACTGACTCACTTCTCAGCGCTACAGCAGCAAGTCGAGCACCAACAACGGCAGATCGAACAGTACACTTCCGCGGCAAAAATGGCGGCTGGGTCGGCGGCAACTATCGCAGATCAGGTGAGTGCAGCGGTAACAATATCTGACAAAAAGAACGCAGAGCGGATACAAATTCTAGTCGAGAGTCTGAACAAAATCTTCGCGCAACAGCAGCAAAGGAGGTGACCTGGCTTGCATCATTTTAATTACGTGAGAGAGTGACTTTTACTACTAAATGAAGGAGAGCAACACCATGAAAACGGCAACAAGTATCAAAGAAGTCGAGGCTCAGATCGCTGAGCTGGTCGCAAAGAAGAAAGCGATAGCGAAGGCGGAAAAAGCCGCCGCCAAGTCTGCCGCTGCTGCGGCCCGCGAACGTCAACGAAATTCTGTGATCAAAATGGCGGAGGCCGCCGGGCTGTTCGACCTCACTTTGACAGAAGCAGAGTTTCTTTCCGCGTTCAAAGCGGCGGCCGAGCACGCACGACAAGCTGCGGCGGAGTCCGAAACTGCTGATGAACATGCCGACGATTCGCCGTTCGCATGACTCCACAACAACGGGGACCGGTGCCGGTCCCCGCATAGAATTTAGATAGAGAACTTAACACCATGCTTTCAATTTCAGCCCCACGCAGCGCGTCAGAAGCCGCCGATTACTATGCGCATCTGAACGACGATCCGGCGCGTCAGTCGGGCCGCGAAGACTACTATTCTGCGGACGCGGCGGGGCAGTGGATGGGCAGCGGTGCCGAGGCGATGGGGCTGAACGGCGATGTCGATCGGCAAGCGTTCCTTGACCTTGCGAAGGGCAATAATCCGGCGGGCGGTTCGGCGTTAACGCAGAAGCCTGGCGATCATCATCGTGCGGGCTGGGATCTAACTTTCAGCGCTGACAAGAGCGTAAGCAGTGTGTGGGCGCGGGCGTCAGAGCAGCAGCGACAAGCGATCGAAGCGGCGCATCAAAAGGCGGTAACAGAAGCGCTTAAATACATAGAAGATACCGCAGCTTTCAGCCGCCGCGGCTCTGGTGCAAGCGGTGCAAGCGACGAATCGCGGCGCGAAGAAGCGAAGCTTATCGTCGCGTCGTATCGGCACGGAACGAACCGAAATCAAGATCCGCAGCTGCATACCCACGCCTTTGTTTTCAATGTCACTATACGTCAAGACGGCAGTACCGGCGCGCTCGATCCGCGTTCAATCTATCAGCACAAGATGGCAGCCGGCGCAGCGTACCGCGCAGCGTTGGCGCATGAACTCGGGAGGCAAGGCTATGGAATCGAGGCCGGCGAAAAGGGCACATTCAAGCTGACCGGCGTACCTGAGAATCTGACGAAATTTGACAGCTCGCGACGTACAGAAATCGAGGCCAGACTAAAAGAGTTGGGTACTAGCGGAGCTACGGCGTCAGAGCGCGCAGCGCTGGCGACACGGCAAGCAAAAACGCACATCGACAGGGACGTTCTGCTTAGCCGCTGGGCGGCGACGGCCGAGGCGTTAGCACCGGGTTGGCGGGCTGAACAGTGTCTTGAACGACAGCATCAGCGCGAGCCAACGGCAATGCCCACAGCTCAGGAAATCGCGGCGAAACTGACTGAGCAGAGTTCAGTTTTCCGTCAACGCGACGTTGACCGTTTGACGTTCGAGGCGGCAGCAACAGCGGGGCTCTCTTTGTCTCAAGCGCGGGAGTATTCAAAGAACGTCATTAATCATCCGGACGTGATGAAACTGACCGGCCCCGGACGCGAAGGCGTCTACTCGACAAAAGAAATGGTGGCATTAGAAGCTGGCGTTGTAGCACGCGGTACGCGCATGTCTCATCAATACAATCATCAGGTTAGTGACCGCCAACTTGCGGCGGCTTTAGCGAAAAAGCCGACGCTGTCTGATGAGCAAAAAGCGATGGTCGAGCACATTACTAAAGGCGGCGACCTGAGTTTAGTTCAGGGCGATGCGGGCACAGGTAAGAGCTTCGCCCTGGGCGCGGCACGAGAAGCCTGGGAAGCGGCGGGGTATCGTACCCGCGGCACAGCTTTGAGCGGGAAAGCGGCTGAAGGATTACAAAGCGGCGCGGGGATCGAGTCGATAACGACGGCTCGATTGCTTATGGATGCCAGGCCTTGGACCGACGGCCGGGGCACCGAACACGCAGCGCGCGATCCGATCACGGCTAAAGACGTGATCGTGGTCGACGAAGCGGGAATGCTTGGCAGTCGGCAACTCGACGAGCTGACAAAACTTGCCGACGAAGCGAAGGCAAAAATCGTACTCGTTGGCGATACAAAACAGTTGCAAGCGATAGATGCTGGCGCACCCTTCAGAGACCTACAGGACCGCCTCGGCGCTGCAAAACTTCAAGAAGTCAGACGGCAAAAAGACGCGGAAGATAGAAGGGCGGTGAACGACCTCGGTTATCGGAACGCCGGGCCTGCACTCGAAAATCTTGAGAGTCGCGGTCGCGTTCATGTCACAAATACGGCGAGGGAAGCTCAGAAAGCGGCGGGTCAAGCTGTTGCTCAAGATACTATCTCCGGTCATCAGAGCTTAGCGATTACAGCGACGCGAAGAGACGCTGCGGAGGTCAACAGAGCTGCGCGGGAAGCGATGCGAGAAGCGGGAAAATTGGGTCAGGACGTCACGATCCAGACGACTGAGGGCGACAAGAATTTCGCCACAGGAGACCGGATCTTGTTGACTAAAAACGATCAAGGCTTAGACGTTAAAAACGGCGATCTCGGTACTGTCACTGATATCAACAAGACTCATATCACTGTGCAGCTTGATCGTGAAAAGTCGGTCATTATTGATACGGCGAAGTACGAATCTGTGCAACACGGTTATGCGATTACAGCACATAAAAGTCAGGGCGCGACCGTCGATCGCGCGCACGTCGTGGCTGGCGGTTCTGGTATGGAAGGCACGGAATGGGCGTATGTGTCTAACAGCAGGGCGCGCGACGAAACGCATGTGCATGTCGACGTAACGACGAAAGAAGAAATAGCGCAGACGTGGAACAAAAGTCATCAGTCTGAAAGCACCCAAGACTTTTTGCAGCAGCCAGATCAGCCGGAGCAGCAGCAACAGGTCGAGCAGGAACAGCAGAAAGAACAGTCGGACGTCGAGCAGCAGACTGCAGAACAGCAGCCGGAGCCGACGCCGGAGCAGCCGGAGCAGCCGGAGGCGTTGTCGCAGGCGCAGGAGCAACAGGGTATTGAGCAACAGGCGGAACAGGAACAGCGGCAAGCGCAGGACGTGGAACAGGAACGGGAGGTCGAGCAGCAGCAGGATATAGAACAGCCCGCCGTCGACGTTGAGCAGCAGCAGCCAGAGCAGCACGAACAGGATGTTGAGCAGTCGCATACCGAAGAACTAGCAGAAACGGCAACCCGGGCGATCGATGATCGTGCCGCAGAAGCCGCCGAGGTAGTGACAGGAAACAAGGAGCTTGAGAAAGAAAACAAGGAACTTGAGAAACAGGACCAGGCTATAGAGCAGCCGGGCGAACAGCCGGATCAGAGTGTCGAGCAGCAGCAGGACGTCGAACGGTCGGCGACAGAGCAGGAGCAACAACAGGCGCAGCCGGAGCAGGGACAAGATCAGAGTGCTGACGTTGAGCAAGCGGTAGAACAACAGCAAGATCAGGGTGCTGAACAAGACCAGGCTGCGCCGGGCGTCGAAGAGCAGCGACAGGAACTTGAGCAGCGACAGGACCAAGTGATCGAACAGCCGCCGGAGCAGCAATGGCTCGGACAAGCTGAGCCTGAGAAATGGATTCCTGATCCGGAACCGGCGTCGGCTGAGGCGGTTGAGCAGCAGCAAGAGCAAGAGCGCGAACAGCAACAAGAGCGCGAGCGGTTCGGCGAGATGGAAATGTGATCGTCGCTTGCGTCATCGTGACTTTGTGAGATAAGAGCCGCAGGAGGTAACAAAATGAACACAAAACGAAAATCAGTAGGTGTCGAGATATCGCAGTTGCAGAAGATGCCGACTGCTTCTGTCGTCGTTGAGGCGATCGTTTCGAGTCCGACGCGGATACGAATCGAGGCCGAAGGCCTGTGCGCGAACTGCCATGTATCAGACTGTCCGGGCGGGGCGGCTGGCTGGGCGAACTGCTGGCATCGAGCTGAGGCGGGTGGCGAGAAATGACATGGTTTGCATTTGGTCTGTTCGTTGGCGCAAACCTTGGCTTGCTAATTTTCTCTTTGCTAAAAGCGGGGGGTGTGATATGGGAGTAATCAGAGAAGTTGAAAGGGGGATCTTCGTCGGGTTCGGCTTCATGATCGCGCGGATATTGTTCTTGCCGCTGATACTGTTGCTGATTGTCGGTGCAGGCTGGGGCGAGGTCTGGGCGTTACTGCATCACAGCACTTTTGGCGTCGGATTACATCATGTTGGGGTCGTCACTTCGCCTTATTTTTCGGCGGCGGGCGCATGGATGGTCGCCACTATTCATACGGCAATTCGGGGGTGATTATGGCAAACCTGGAACTGAGTTTTACTGAATCTGAGCCGGTGCAGGCGGCGGCAGCGATACCGCCGGCGGTGGCCGGGCATTCGGCTCTAGCATCTCTCGTTGCCGCAGAACTCGCAAAACCGGCACCCAGGAGCGGCTATTTCCGGGGCCTGGCTGCGCTGGAACGTGATCCGATTATTCGCCGGGCTCTACTGGATATCGCTATCTCTACTTGAAATACTCCTTATCGTATTTCAGTTTCAGCGGTTCATCAGAGGGTAGTTTTAAAGCAGCAATGGCCGCTCTGAGCGATTCACCGCGCGGATGTTCGGAACCGTTAGCGAGGTCGTGTCGCCTCTGGGCGTTATACGCCATGCGCAATTCGTTCTGGTGCAGGCCATCCTTTTGAATGTGTTCCAGTTCGTCGGCTACGATGTCGTTCGTTTCTCCCTTTGTCATAGCTGCACCCTCCTTTGTCAACAAGATAAGCATAGCAGCTACCAGGGCTCCCGCTTCACAGCGGCCGGCTATGTCGTGAATCGAGCCCGCGGGTCTCGACCCTTCGGGCTTCCAGCGCCTCTCGCAACGTCAACTACCAAAGCATACATGTTGCAGCACCGTTATATAACGGTGCAATAACCGTTATCAGGTCGTCGTTCTCACTGCTGCGGTAACCCCGCTGTTCGCGCTCTCCTTGATTGATTGTCTGCTCAACGGGCCGCCTCTTTTGTCGTCGCATAGCTCACTCTCTCTATCGCGCAAGGCACGGCTGCGCCGCACTTCGTGTTCCCCTGCGA
>OFHG01001031.1_pt1 | contig 10262 bp, 9 predicted proteins | sample 1521931 | NCBI WGS metagenome assembly OFHG01 (sample SAMEA2468438, study PRJEB22500) | soil metagenome | biome: Glassland; feature: Farmland; material: Clay | place: Australia | collected 2013-01-31 | depth 0.55 m | reverse complement strand
CGCGGCGAGCGCGCTGCCGCCCTGCGGGGGGCCTACGGCATCAGCGTGGTCAGCGCCGCGGCGGCCGCCAAGACCGCTGACACGCTGGTCATCACCGTCAAACCGCAGGACATGACCGCCCTGCTCGACGAACTCGCCCCGCATCTGCCCGCTGACCGGCTGATCATCTCGGTGGCAGCGGGCATCACCACGTCGATGATCGAGCGCCGGCTGGGTGCCGAGGTGCCGGTGGTCCGGGTCATGTCCAATACCCCGGTCCTGGTCGATCAGGCGATGAGCGTCATCTCGGCCGGCCCGCATGCCGGCGAGGAGCATCTGCGCCGGGCGGAGGAACTGCTGCGGCCGGTCGGCAAGGTGCTGCGTATCCCCGAGTCACAGCAGGACGCGGCGACTGCCCTGTCGGGCAGCGGCCCCGCATACGTGTACTACCTGGTGGAAGCCATGGTGGACGCCGGGATCCTGCTCGGCATGCCGCGCGGGACCGCGCTGGAGATGGTCATCCAGACGGTTTATGGGGCGGCGACCATGCTGCGGGAGACCGGTGAGCATCCGGTGATCCTGCGCGAGGCGGTGACCTCCCCGGGCGGGACCACCATCTCGGCGATCCGCGAACTGGAAAAGCACGGTGTCCGTGCGGCCTTCCTGGCGGCGATTGAGGCGGCCAGGGACCGGGGCGCCGAACTCGGCAGCGGCTGAGCGCGGGCGCGATGGCCTGCACCCTGCATGTCGCCTGGGACGAGCGGCTGACCAGCTACGACTTCGGGCCTGGTCACCCGCTGGCGCCCGTCCGGGTCGAACTGACGGTCGCGCTGGCACAGGCGTTCGGGGTGCTGGCGGAACCGGGGGTATTCGTCAAGGCGCCGGCCGCTGCCAGCAATGCCCAGCTCGAGCTCATCCACGATCCGCACTACATCACGGCTGTCCGGACCGGTGCCGCCGACCTCGCCTACGGGCTCGGCACCCCAGACAATCCCGTGTTCAGCGGGATGCACGAGGCCTCGGCGCTGGTGGCGGGGGCGACCCTGGCCGCCGCGGAGGCGGTGTGGGAATCGCAGACCCAGCACGCGGTGAGCGTCGCCGGCGGCCTGCATCACGCGATGCGCGGGATGGCGAGCGGGTTCTGTGTGTACAACGATCCCGCGCTTGCCATCCGGTCGCTGCTGGAGCGGGGCGCGGAGAAGATCGCCTATGTCGATGTGGACGTCCATCATGGCGACGGGGTGCAGGTGGCCTTCTACGACGATCCGCGGGTGCTTACGATCAGCCTGCACGAGCATCCCATGACGCTTTTCCCCGGCACCGGCCTGCCCGTTGACAATGGCGGCCCGGGCGCGGAGGGAATGGCCGTCAACGTGGCGCTGCCCGCGGGAACCGGGGACGCCGGATGGCTGCGGGCATTCGACGCAGTGGTGCCGCCACTGCTGCGCGCGTTCCGCCCGCAGATCCTGGTGACCCAGCACGGCTGTGACAGCCACCGGCTTGATCCGCTCGCGCACCTGGAACTGAGCATCGACGCTCAGCGGACCGCGCAGGCGTGGCTGCATCACCTGGCGCATGAGACGGCCGGCGGGCGGTGGCTGCTCACCGGCGGCGGTGGCTACGAACTGGTGCAGGTAGTGCCGAGAACATGGACGCACCTGCTGGCGGAAGCGGCCGGACGGCCGCTGGACCCGGCGGCGGCGACGCCGGAGTCCTGGCGCGCGTTCGTGCGTGCGCGGACCGGCATGAGCGCGCCCGAGAGCATGACCGAGGGAGCCAGCGCCGCATACACGCCGTTCTCGTCCGGCTACGATCCGGGCGACCCGGTGGACCGGGCGATCATGGCAACACGGACCGCTGTCTTCCCTCATCACGGGCTGCTGCCCTCGCCCTGACAGCCGCCTGTCACTTATCGTGACGTCCCAGGTCAGGCCGCTGTGCGGTCATTGGAGCCTGCAAGACCCGTGCCGCGCGTGACGAAATGACACTCGATGGAGGGTTGCCCTTTTCCACACAAGACTTACGCTGGGGACGGAGGTGACTGATGCGCTGAATCCGGCCAGGCGTAAACAGCACCGCGCGGAAGAGGACATCTCATGGCTGCAACGGAAACAACTCCCCTAAGTGACGTCAGGTTCCTGACCGTGGCAGAAGTAGCCTCGATCATGCGTGTGTCCAAAATGACTGTGTACCGGCTCGTGCACTCCGGGGAACTGGAGGCCATCCGGGTAGGTCGCTCTTTCCGTGTCCCTGAACAGGCGGTCAACCAGTACCTGCGGGACTCGTTCGTCGCCGCGAGCTGAGCCCGGCGAGGGTGTAGTCCGCCCGGCGCCTCCGGGCGATTGGGGGCACCGGGGATGATCTACTGTGGTAGGAGCGGTAGCCTAGACCGTTGGCGTGTGCCCCGGCCGACCGGTTCCGGGCAGCGCAAGCATGCTCGGTCGGTCCAGAGCGTTGAGCGAGGGTGAGGTCGTGGGCTCCGTCATCAAGAAGCGCCGCAAGAGGATGGCCAAGAAGAAGCACCGCAAGCTGCTGCGGAAGACGCGCGTCCAGCGGCGGAACAAGAAGTAGCGCCGGTGCTGACGGCGGGCATGCGGCCCCGGCAGGGGTGAACGCCCGCCGGCACCAGTAGCGCGCCGGCCAGATCGCCGCACGGGGGTGCGCACGTAGCTGGCCCAGAGTGCCGTTCGGGAGGGGGGTAACCGTGACGAAGCCTCCAGCTGTGGCTGGCGGCATTCTTGGCGATGCTTCGGGGGGAGCGCGCAGCGACGTGCCGCTCAACGGGCACCCGGTGAGTGTGCTGGCCATGCCTGAGCTACGGGTGACGGTCGATGAGAATCATGCGACCCACTCCGATGATCAGGCTGGCAATGGGTTCGGCAGCGCCGACGGCGGGCACGACAGTGCAGGCGATGAGGATGACAAAGCCAGCAGTGGGGGCGGCCCCACGCCTGGGCCGGCCGGAGGGTGGAGCCGGATCGTGAGCGCCCTTCAGTTTGCCGTCCGCCAGTTCAACGGCGGGTCCGAGGTCGACCAGTTCGGCTTCGACCCCGAATTCAACTCCCGCGTGCTGATGCCGTTCGCCCGGCTGTTCTACCAGCACTGGTTCCGGGTGAAGATCCGGGGCCTGGAGCATGTGCCTGACACCGGCCCGGCCCTGGTCGTCGCCAACCACTCCGGCACGCTCCCGCTCGACGCGGTCATGCTGCAGACCGGTCTGCACGACGAGCACCCCGCCCACCGCAACCTGCGCCTGCTCGGCGCCGACCTCGTTTATGAGATCCCGGTGCTGGCATCTCTTGCCCGCAAAGGGGGTCACACCCGGGCCTGCCCCGCCGATGCCCATGTGCTGCTCCACTCGGGCGAAGTGGTCGGGGTCTTCCCGGAGGGGTTCAAGGGCATCGGCAAGCCCTTCGGCGACCGCTACCAGCTGCGGCGGTTCGGCCGCGGCGGGTTCGCGGTGACCGCGATCCGCGCCCAGGTCCCGATCGTCCCGTGCGCCATCGTCGGGGCGGAGGAGATCTATCCCATCATCGGGAACGCGAAGCCCGTGGCCCGGTTGCTAGGGCTGCCTTACTTCCCGCTCACGCCCCTGTTCCCCTGGCTGGGCCCGCTCGGGGCAGTGCCGCTGCCGTCGAAGTGGATCATCGAGTTCTGCCCGCCGGTGCCAACCGACTGCTACCACCCGGCCGACGTGAACGACCCGGCGGTGGTCGCGGACCTGAGCGGCCGGATCCGCGGCACCATCCAGCGCAAGCTGGACGACCTGCTCGCCGAGCGCGGCCCCGCCTTCGGCTGACCTGCCCGTGCTGTTAGTGGTGGACCGGCAGGTCGAACGGGCGCAGGTACTGGGTGGGCTGGAAGCGCAGGAACGCCGGTGGTGTCGGGTAGATGTTGCTGCCGATCGCGAAGATGTTGTACCCGGAGCCGAGCGCCGTGGCCTGGCTGTTCAGCGTGGCCGGGTCGAGCGGGCCCCAGCGGCCGGTGTTGAGGCGGTTCAGCAGGGTCTGCACGGCGGTGATGGTCTCCGCCGGGGTGAACGCGCAGTGCCCGGCCCGGTGAACGAAGATCTGCGCCAGCAGCCGCCCGTTGCCCGCCTTGTTGACGACGCTGCGGTAGGCCTGCTCGTTCTGCGAGACCACCAGGCCATCACCGGTGGTGTGCATCGTGAGCACCGGCATGGACAGCTTCCCGTTGAAGGCGATGTTGTCCGCCAGGTAGTTCACGGCTGATGGAACAGCGCTGACCCGCTTGGCGTGGTTGAGCGTCTGCAGGTCCGCGCTCAGGCTCAGTCCCGCCGCCTTGTACAGGGCCAGCACCTCGCGCAGGTCGGCCGAGTGCGCCAGGTCACTGACGTAGTTCACCCCGGTGTTCCAGGACGGGTTGCCGCCCGCCCGCAATTCGAGTTCGGCGCGGAACGCGAAGGTGAACGGGAAGTCCACCTGGGATTCCCACTGGTACTGGTTGGCTTCCTGACCGGCGAAGTCGTTGGGCGCGGGCTCGGGGGACAGCGGCGTGAACCAGCCCGGCGTGTCGCCGAGGGCCGCGGCGAGTGCCAGCCGGGCCCGCCCCTGGGGAGTCCCCTGCGCCACCGCGGCGGCGACCTCGGCACCGTTCAGATTCGCGGTCGGGTCGGTGATGTTGACGATCTGGACCGACGGGTCGATCAGCCGCTGGAAGGCGAACTCCGCGTCCAGTGCGGTATTCCAGGTGGCCACCCCGCCGGCGAGCACACCGCACATCGGCAGCGCGGCACTGAACAGCTTCGGGTACCGCTGGATCAGCCCGGCAGTGATGATCCCGCCGAGCGAGTGACCCCAGGCGATCGTCCGGGTGGGCGTCCCGTAGGTCTGGTCGAAGGCATCCAGCGTGGCGGGCTGGTCGACCAGTGCCTGCTGGATCGCCCAGCCGGTCGTGGCGTAGGACGAGCCCGCCAGCGCGAAGCCGTGACCGAGCAGCCAGGTACCCGTCACCGGATCACCCACATCATGTGCCGGGTTCGGGGAGCCGGGCACCACGTAGCCGTGGCTGTAGAGGAACAGCGTGCCGTTCCAGGGCCCGGCCGGGCATTCGATCTGGTAGGTCGCCTTGTCCGCCAACGTCCCGGTCAGCGACGTCACCGCACCGCTGTTACCGCAGGTCTGGGTGGAGGCAAGGGCCGGGACAGCCGGCGTCAGGGCCGCGATCAGCAAGGCGGCGGAGAAGGCGATTCCAGCCACTCTGTGTGTCCTGTTCACGATTACGCTCCATTGCGCCAGATCATCCCGGTAAGGACCACCGAGGAAGACTGTAACCGGGCCGGCATCGGCTGCAACAGTGGTACTGAAGAACCGGGGTGATTACCGCACCCGAAGGGAGTGCATCCGGTAACGCGCGCGGCGGGTCACTGGCGCACCATTCCGGCGATGTCCGCGAGCAGGCCGGGGGCGCGGATCTGGTTACATCGTCACCGGGTGTTAATGGCGGGCATGGGCATGACGGCGGCGCAGGGCGAGGCCGGCCACGATGCCGCCGGCGATGGCGCCCGCTCCGGCGGCGGTGGGCAGGGCGATCATGGTGGCCCTGCGGCCGGAGCGGAAGTCGTGCACGGGCCAGTCATTGGCCCGTGCTTCGGCCCGCAGGTCGGTGTCCGGGTTAACCGCGGCTGGATGCCCGACCAGGCGCAACATGGGCAGGTCGTTGGTCGAGTCGCTGTAGGCGGCGCACCGCGTCAGGTCCAGGCCCTCGCGTACCGCCAGTGCCTCGACCGCCGCTGCTTTCGCCTCGCCGTGCAGCAGGCCGCCGACCAGCCGTCCGGTGTAGACGCCGTCGACCGACTCGGCCACGGTGCCCAGTGCCCCGGTGAAGCCGAGCCGGCGCGCGATGATGCTGGCCAGCTCGACCGGGGTCGCGGTCACCAGCCAGACCCGCTGCCCGCTGTCCAGGTGCTGCTGGGCGAGCGAGCGGGTGCCTTCCCAGATCCGCGCGGCCATCGAGTCGTCGTAGATCTCCTCACACAGCCCGACGATGTCGGCCACCTGGTGACCCGCGACGAAGGCCAGGGCGAGTTCCCTGGCCGCGTCGATGTGGTCGCTGTTCTCCGCCCCCAGAACCCGGAAATACACCTGGCCCAAGGCCATCTTGGCGAGGTCCTTGGGGCCGAACATCTTGCGGGCAGCCAGGCCGCGCGCGAAGTAGTAGATGGAGGCGCCGCGCATGAGGGTGTTGTCCACGTCGAAGAACGCCGCCGCGGTGGGGTCGGGGGTGGGCGGTGGGTGCTCCACCTTCGCGGCAGCAGCGGACGCTTCACCAGCGACCGCAGCCCGGTCCCGGCGCAGCGGCCTGATCCGGATCCGTGGGCCCCGGCCAGCGGGCTGTGGGCCTGCGGCTTCCTGACCCAGGCCAGGTTCCATCCCGGCCGGGTCTGATGACAGAAGCCGTCCCCGCAGCAGCCTCATAGCGCAATCATGTTACCCGCGCAGCGGCCGGCGTACCCCACCTGGTCTTCCATCTGGGTACCACCACTGGCCTGCGTCAGGCACCATAGGCAGCAATGTCTCCTTCTTTCCTGGCAGCAGCCGTTAGCACCGTCGCCGCAGCCGCGTTTACCGGGATGCTGGTGCGGCGCTGCACGCGCGTGCCGCGGCTCGACCTGATCGCCTGGTCGGTCGCGGCGGCTGGGCTCGCGATCGCGCTGGCGGCGCAGGCGCTGGGCTACCACCAGGGCTTCGGCTCCACCACCTTCCGGGCCGTCCAGATCGGCGGGCGGCTGATCGCCCCGCTGGCGCTTTGCTGGGGCGTGGCCGAGGTGGTCGGCCGGACTTTCCTGGCCCGCTTCGGGTCCAGGCTCGCGCTGCTCGCGCTGTTCGTGATCGGGAGCGTGATCCTGGTCCTCGATCCGCTCGCCAGTGTGACCTTCAGCACAGCGTGGCCCGCCGCCGCCACCTATTACGAACCCATACCTAACGCGGTCCTCCTGCTGATCGCCGTCGCCACCGCCGGGTGGGCTGTGGTGGCACTGGCCGTGGCCGGGGTGCGCGCCCGTGGTGAGCCAGGCTGGCGGGACCTGTTCCCGGCCGTGGGCGTGGGTGCCATCGCCGTCCTGCTGCTCGAGGGGCTGCAGGTCAAGCTGCCGGTGGGCTCCGGCTACCCCGCGCTGTGCCTGGTCGCCGTGGTGCTCACCTGGTTCGCTGGCCGCGCGTCCAGTGGGGTGCGGCTGACGGCTCTGCACGATAGGGAGGAGTCCGGCGACACCGGCTGGAACGAGCGCTACTCCGACGACAGCAGCTACGGCCTGTACCGGGCCGATACCGGCGGCTACGGGCGGGTGGGCGGCGACACCGGCGGCTACGGGCGGGTGGGCAGCGACACCGATTTCGGTGGGCTGTACCGCCCGGGCACCGGCGGTTCCGGGCGGGCCGGCGGTAGCACCGGTTTCGGCGATCTGTACCGCCCGGACACGGACGGTTTCGGGCAGGTGGGCAGCGACACCGGCTACGGCTTCTACCGCACGGACACCGACTTCGGCCAGATGGGAAACCACAGCCAGGCCCCCGCCGGCGAGCCTCTGCCAGCCGTCGTGGAGACAGGTGACATGCTGCCGGTCAACTTCGACGTCTTCACACCCGCCGCCCCGGGCGGTGCGGCCGAGGAGCAGACAGCCCACCTGTACGGGCAGATCGCTATCTACACCCTGCTCGACGGCCAGGCGGACGAGTTCGACCGCCTCGCGCAGGCCGTGGTGGAGAAGGTGAAGGCGCTGGAGCCCGACACACTCGCCTACATCATCCACGGCGTGCCGTCCGCGCCGATGCAGCGGATCCTCTATGAGGTGTACCGGGACGAGGTGGCGTTCGGGCAGCACGGCCAGCAGGCCTACATCCGGGATTTCGAGAGGGACCGCAAACCGTACGTCCTCGCGACCAATGTGATCGAACTCGGTGTCCGCCAAGGCAAGCTCACGCCGCTGGACGGGCCGCCGGTCCCGCCGGTCCCACCGGGCCCGCCGGTCCCACCGGGCCCGCCACCCGGCCAGCACGCCAGGCGAAGGGAGAACGGCGCGCGGTGACCTCCGGCCCGCATGTCATCACCTTGCTTACCCGTCCGGGCTGTCACCTGTGTGACGAGGCCCGCGAGGTCATCATCCGCGTCGCGGACGACCTCGGGCTCCGCTGGGAGGAACGCGACATCACCAGTTCCGGCAGCGAGCTGCGCGAGTACTGGGACAAGATCCCGGTCACCCTCATCGACGGGATCCAGCATGACTTCTGGCACGTCAGCGAGGAGCGGCTGCGGGCAGCCCTGACCCGCTAGCGGGAGCGGCCGGTGTAACCGCCACTTTGTGCAAATGTTCACAAGGGCGTACCGTGAAGCGAGAGTTGCCCCGGCGGGTGCCTGGCTCGGCCGCGGTGCCCGCAGCGTCGATCCCTCAGGAGCACCGGCGAATGTCCCGCCGCCCAGTCGCAGGCCAAGGTAGTCAAGGCATCCCGGAGGCGACCATCGCCCGCCTGCCGGTGTACCTGCGCGTGCTGTATGCCTGTGCCGAGCAGGGCATAGCCACCGTCTCCAGCGAGGAACTCGCAGCGGCCGCCGGAGTCAATTCCGCCAAGCTGCGAAAGGACCTCTCCCACCTCGGCTCCTACGGCACGCGGGGGGTTGGGTATGACGTCGACTATCTCGTCTATCAGGTGTCCCGTGAGCTTGGGCTGACCCAGGACTGGCCGGTCGTCATCGTCGGGGCGGGGAACCTGGGCCGGGCACTTGCGAACTACGGCGGCTTCGCCAGCCGTGGCTTCCGGGTGGCGGCCGTTCTGGACGCGGATCCAGCCGTCATCGGGACCGAGATCGCCGGGGATGTGGTCGAGGGGGCCGACCAGATCGAAAAGGGGGTGGAACTGCAGAGGGTGTCGAGCGGGGGGATCGCCCCCCCCGCCGCTGCCGCTCAGGGGGTCTGTGACCGGCTTGTCGCCGCAGGGGTGACAAGCATCCTGAATTTCGCTCCTGTGGTGCTTAGCGTGCCAGTGGGCGTCGACGTGCGTAAGGTCGACCTGTCTATCGAGTTGCAGATACTCGCGTTCCACGCGCAGCGGAGGTCTGTCGTGCGCGTCGCCCAGGATGTGCCCCACCGCTACCAGGGTGCGGTCGTGAACAGCGCTGGCCAGGTGGCAGGCGGCGCGGCAGGCGTGGTCGACGGCTCAGCGGTGGCAGCGCCATGAGCGTGCTGATCGTCGGGCTGAGTCACCGCAGCGCGCCGGTGGCCACACTGGAGCAGGCAGCGGTGAGTGGTGACGCACTCGGCAAGCTGATGCGCGATGTCTTCGAAGCCGAGCCGGTCGCGGGCACCTTCGTCGTCTCCACCTGCAACCGGGTGGAGATCTACGCGGAGGTCGAGAAGTTCCACGCCGGCCTGTCCAGCGTCTCCGACCTCCTGGCGCGGCACTCCGGTATCCCGCTGGCCGAACTCACCAGGCATCTGTATGTGCACTACGAGGACCGGGCGGTGCAGCACCTGCTGGCCGTGGCCTGCGGCCTGGAGTCGATGGTCGTCGGCGAGAGCCAGATCCTCGGGCAGGTGCGTCAGGCACTCGCCCTGGCCAGGGAGCACGGCACTCTCGGGCGGGTCCTCGATGACCTCGGTGCGCTGGCCCTGCGCGCGGCCAAGCGGGCGCACGCGGAAACCGGGATCGACCGGGCAGGCGCGAATCTGGTGAGCGTGGGAGTGGGGCTTGCGGCGGCGCGGCTGCGGCCCGCCGCGGATGCCGCGGCGCCCAGGCCCTCCGTTGGCGCCTGGGCGCCAGACCCAGTCCACCCGCTCGCCGGGCTGAACGTGCTCGTGGTTGGCGCCGGCTCGATGAGGTCTCTCGCCGTCGCGACGGCCGCCCGCCTCGGCGCGGCCCGCATCGTGGTCGCCAACCGCACTCCCGGCCGGGCTGAGCGTCTGGCGGCGTCGGTGTCCGGGTCCACCGCGGACCTGCACGACCTGCCGGCCGCGCTGGCCGGCACCGACCTGGTGATCTCCTGCACGGGAGCAGCCAGCCTGGTGATCACAGCCGGCATGGTTTCCCGTGCGCTCGGGCTGCGGGCAGGCGGCGGCGCGGCGCACCCGCTGGTCCTGCTCGACCTCGCACTCCCGCATGACGTGGACCGCGACGCAGCCGGGCTGCCCGGGGTCACCGTGCTGGGCCTGGATTCACTGGAGGACGCGGGGCTGGCCGTCGCGGCCACACAGGCGGCGGAGGTGGCAGCGGTCCGGGCGATCGTCGCCGAGGAGTTCGCCGCGCGCGTCTCCGCTCAGCATGCTGCCC
>OFHG01001030.1_pt1 | contig 10273 bp, 9 predicted proteins | sample 1521931 | NCBI WGS metagenome assembly OFHG01 (sample SAMEA2468438, study PRJEB22500) | soil metagenome | biome: Glassland; feature: Farmland; material: Clay | place: Australia | collected 2013-01-31 | depth 0.55 m | reverse complement strand
CAGCTGGCCCAGGGCGGTGATCTGGTTCTTGGTGCCCATCAGGGTGCTATCGACGTTGCCATTGTTCAGGCCCAGGGACTGGGCGGTCATGCCGGTAACACCGAAGCCCCAGCCGTCGGCGGCGGTATCAGTATGCAGGTTCAAGATGGCCGCAGCACTAAACGCGCTCACGTCAGACTTGTTGCCAGCACCGCCGTTCGGGCTGAACTGACGGGTAAAACGGTAGGCACGGGCCTTGCCGTCGACCTGAACGCCGCTGAGAATATCATTCAGCGACGCGGCTTGGGCGATACCCGTGCAGGCACAGGCTAGGGCAATCGCCAAGGGGATGGCCTTCATATACTTTCGCATTATTTACGCTCCTCACAAGTGAATATGCCAAGGGAGAGTCCAGACACATCCGGTCGCCAGACCTTGGCCTAGCGGCGGGCGGAATTTTTCCCCCTCTTTGCAAGCCGTACTATTCGGGTGGTTTGTGACATGGTCGTGACAAGTTGCCACACCTGTCGCGGACTGACACAGCTGGTCAGAAGCTAATGCGAGAATACAGGCCGTAGATATTGTCCTGCTGGCCGACGTTGGCCGTCATGCCCAGATTGGCATAAGCCGTGTGATCCCAGGCCACAGCCAGGCTCAGGTGTCTGGACGCCCGGTAGTTGAGGGCCAGCACGGCGCGGCTCTTTCTTTCCTTGGCCGCCGAGACGGCCTCGTCCTGCTGCCTGAACTCGTATCGGCAGTAAGCGTCGATACGGTCGGTGAACCGATTCCAGGCCCAGGCATAATAGGCACGGGTGTTCAGGCCGTTGTTCGCCTGGTCGTTGTAATGGCTCTGATGCTGCACCACGTAGCCGGCCGCGATGCGGAAGGTGTCGTCATGGGTATAGGTGGTCATCGCCTGCACCAGCTGATGCCTGGAGGGATACGCGATGCTGGCCACGTTCTTGCCAAGAAAGCCGTTGCGGTATTGCACATCGAAGGTCCAACCGTTCGTCGGCGAGGCCCCGGAAGGGTAGAAGCCGATGCGGCCGTCGAAATCCACGCCGCGGGTACGCTTGAGGTCGGTATAGCCGCCGCCCATCGTTTCGGTCATCCAATAGCCGAGCCTGCCGTGCAGCATCTCTCCCTTGAGTCCGACGCCGGCATCCGAGGAATGATCCAGTTCGTTGCTGTTGATGAAGCACTTGGTGATGAACCGGTGCCGGTCGAGATTCTGCTCGTAGTGGATCCAGGGTGTGTGCATCAGGCCGCCCACCAGCTGTACGGCGGGGGATATCTTGCCGACCAGGAAGGCGTATTTCACCCAGGCATGGGTCTTTTGACCCGGTAGATTGGGGTCGGATTCGACATTGGTCGTCAGGCGCATCCGCAAGCGCGGGTTGAAGCGGTAGCGGGCGTTGATATAGCCGCGGCTCAGCACCGGCCCGGTCTGGTCGTGGGTCGGATGATTGCTCGCGATCTGCCGTTGCCGGCTCAGGCTCAGGAACATCAGCGAGCTGATATTGAGGCTGTCCGGGGGAGCGGGTTGCCTGTCCATGCCCGTGGCCTGGGCCCCGCAGGGGGCGCACAGCATGGCAAGCATGGGGATGCATATGAATCGAAGCTTCTTGATGACCGGCAGCCTTTGTCGTGCGATGGATATGATAAAGCCTATGAACCGCGTTTGACACCGACGTGACATCGCAGGGTCCGCCCGGGACGGGGCTAGTGCCCCGGCTGGGAGGGGCCCCGACGTGCTATTCGCAGCCCAATTCGCAGCATGATCACTTTCGTCAGTATTTCGCAAGGGGTGAATATAACGCCAATATCCGAGTGATGGCATCGGAATGTCATGGGCATGTCATCAGCCTGTCATGTTGGCTGCGCAATTTGTGTCCGCAGATTGGAGGTGGACATATGAATGCACTGAGTTTCGAGACCGGTTTCGAAGCGGCGGTCGCGGCCAACCCGTATTATATGCGTTTTCGCGCGCTACCGATGGGTCAGGAACTGGGTGGCCGTGAGGCGATGCTGTTGTTCTCCTGTTTCATCGAGCGCCACGTGCCGGCGGGAACGGAGATCTATCGCGCGGATACCGAGTCCGATAATACGATCCACATCATCCTCGATGGCACGGCCAGCGCGGCCGACCGCAACGGTCATATCTACGAACTGCTGAAGGCCGGCGATGTGTTCGGTCTGTTTTCGTTTCTGGACAGCGATCGCCTGCACTCGGCCACCATCACGGCGGTGCAGGATCTGACGCTGCTGACATTGGAGCGCTCCTATTTCGATGTCGTGATGCTGGAGGATCCGGCGCTCGGCTATCAGATGCTGCGCTTCATGTTCGTTCTTCTGTCCCGCAAGGCGCTCAGGCTGGAAACGGAGTACGCCGCCATGCATGGCTATGCCATGTCCAGGCGGGTGTAGCGATGGGTAAGCCTGATGTCGGAGCAGCCTTGTATTCACAAATCGGCGGGCGCACCATGCGACAGATGGATAGCGAGTTGGCGGACATCCTGATCGTCGAGGACGACGAGATGATCGCCCGCCTGATGCAGATGCATTTGCGGGCAGCTGGCTGGCGCACGCACCACGTCGACAACGGTAACGACGCCCTCGAGGTCCTGCAGCACGGCTCCTGGAAGCTGGTCGTGCTGGATCGCATGCTGCCTGGAAAAAGCGGCATGCAGGTTCTGCGCTGGATTCACCGCCCGGACCAGGAGGAGCACGTGCCGGTGCTGATTGTCACCGCGCTCGGCAGCACCTCCGACACGGTACAGGGGCTCAACGAGGGTGCCGACGATTACCTGGCCAAGCCGTTCGAGCCGGAGGAGCTGGTGGCCCGCGTCAACGCCCTGATGCGCCGCAGCGCCCAGGAAGCGACGAAGGTCATGCGCCTGGGTGATATCGAGGTGGATGCGGAGGCGGCGGAGGTGCGCATCGGCGGCAAGGTGGTGCCGTTGCGGCGTCTGGAGTTCCTGCTTCTGATGGAGCTGATGAAGAAGCCGGGCAAGGTCCGCTCCCGCGATTACCTGCTCGATAATGTCTGGGGCAGCGGTACCTATGTCGAGCCTCGCACGGTCGATGTGACCATCAAGCGCCTGCGCAAGGCCCTGGCAGACTTTGGCTGCGAGGATTATGTTGATACTGTTCGGGGCATGGGTTATCGCTTCGTGGCAAAGGACGCCTAGGGTTGATTGAGGCCTGGATACTATGGTTGGTGGGTATCGCGGCCGGGCTGGTGTGGTATGTCCATGCCGCTAGCCTGCGCCGGCACCTGCGCCAAGCCGAGCAGCAGTTGAAGGAGGCCGAGCAGGCCCGCGGTGAACTCGAGGAGCGGCTGACCCGGCGCATGCGTCGCCTGGACACCCTGCTTTCCACGATGAGCGAGGCGGTGATGCTGGTCGACCGGGACTGCCGGGTGGTGGTTGCCAACCCGGCGGCCATGGAGATGTTCGGCATGGCCGAGACGGAGGAAGGCCGGGCCAGGCCGATGGTCTGGTTCTACCGCGACCCGGACTGGAACCAGATACTGGGCAAGGCCATGGCCGGTGCCCTGAGGGCGCAGGATCTTCCGGACATGACCGTGGCCGACCATGTGTTGGCGCCGAGGCTGGCGCCGATCGGCCAGGACCAGGCGCTGCTGGTCTGCCTGGATGTGACCGAGCGTTCGAAACTGGCCAAGCAGCGCGATGAGTTCCTGGCCAACCTGATGCATGATCTGAAAACCCCGTTGACGTCGATGCTGGGCTATGCGCGCAGCCTCGCATCCTTCGGCGAGGATAAGGAATTCCGTCAGCTGGCCGGCGAGATCATCGCCACCGAGGCCAAGCGCGTTAATGAGTTGCTCGACGCCCTGCTGACGCTGGACCGCATCCGTTTCACCCCCTTCGACTCGGAAGCGCACTGCGAGCTGCCGCAGGTGCTGCAACGGGTACAGGGGAGCATCAACGGCGCGGCCGCGGACAAGAAACTGCGCTTCGCCCCGTATGTGCCGGAGGCAGGGCTGCCGCCGCTGGCCATCGCCGAGGATGAGCTGATGCGCGTGCTGATGAACGTGGTGGACAACGCCGCGCGCTTCAGTCCCGAGGCGGGAGAGATCGCGGTGGAGGTGTCCAGTCGCGGCCGGCATGCCCAGATCGTCGTCACCGACGAGGGGCCGGGCATCCCGGAGTCGGACCTGCCGCATGTCACCGAGCGTTTCTACCGCGTCGACCGGGCGCGCGGCCGCGGCGGCCATGGCCTGGGACTGTCCATCGTGCGGGAGCTGGTCGAGTTGCGCCACGGCACGCTGGATCTGGTCAATCGTTCGCCGCACGGCCTAAAGGTGACGATCCAGCTACCGGTATACCAGCAGGAGGAGGCCGCGGCGGCCTGAACTCAGGGGTGGATCAGCACGCGCTCCCCCTCGCGGCAATGCATGAACAGTTCGAGCATATCCCGGTTGCGCATGCGGATGCAGCCATGGGAGGCGGGGCTACCGATCCTGTCCTCCTCGTGGGTGCCATGGATGTAGATGTAGCGGGAGCGGGTATCCACCGGCCCGCGCCGGTTGCGCCCGGTGTCCATGCCATCCAGCCACAGGATGCGGGTGAGGATCCAGTCCCGGTATGCATCCTCTGCGCCGGGGATATAGATGCCGACCGGCCGGCGGGCGATGAAGGCGGTATAGATCGGTTGTCCTTCGCCGATCTTGCGCCCGATGCGATGCCTGCCAAGTGGGGTCTGGAAGCTGCCGCGCCGATTGCCGACGCCATTGGCGGCTGTTGATACCGGATAGGCATGCCAGACGCCGGTGGCGCGGCGGTGGCGCAGCATCTGATCGCTCACGGAAACGATGATCATCGGCGCATGCTAGCGCATTTCCACGGCTTGTGCCGATCGGGCTCATGCCTACAATGCGCGTCAAATCGGTGCACAGGAGGGGAGCATGGATATTAGCAAAATCTCGGTCGGCAAGAACCCGCCGGAGGATATCAACGTGGTGATCGAGGTGCCGCAGCATGCGGACCCGGTCAAATACGAGATGGACAAGGAATCCGGCGCCATCTTCGTCGACCGCTTCATACATACGGCGATGCATTATCCGTGCAACTACGGCTTCGTACCCAATACCCTGTCCGAGGATGGCGATCCGGTCGACGTGCTCGTGGTCTCCCCCTTCGCCCTCGTTCCGGGCTGCGTCGTGGCTTGCCGCCCGGTGGGGATGCTGAAGATGGAGGACGAGGCCGGCATGGATGCGAAGCTTCTGGCGGTGCCGGTGTCCAAGCTCAACCCGGGCTATGAGCATGTGCGGGAGCCGGAAGATATTTCCTCCTTCCTGCTGGACCAGATCAAGCACTTCTTCGAGCATTACAAGGATCTGGAGAAGGGGAAATGGGTCAAGGTGACCGGCTGGGCTGGTGCCGATGAAGCCAAGCGCGAGATCAAGGCCAGCATCGATCGTTTCGGCGAGGGGAAATAGCCAGACCCTAAAGTTCGATCCTCGCCCCGATCTCGATCGCCTTGTTACTCGGGATGTTGAAATACTCGGCGACACTGCTCATGTTCCTGGCCATAGCCACAAACATGCGTTCTCGCCAAATGGCCATGCCGTCGGGTTTCCCTGCCGTGGGTAACAGCGTCAATCGGCTCATAAAGAAGGACGTCTGGTCGATATCGAATGGCAGGCCGTACCGGATGTCTATCTCTTTCAGCGCCTCGATCACATCCGGTTCTTCCTTGAATCCGAACCACAGAGTCAGCTGCCAGAACTCCTGATCAAGTGGCTCCATCCGGATGCGTCTGGACTTATCCACCCATGGAACATCAAGGAATTCGACGGTCAGGATGATGTTGCGCTCATGCAATACCTTGTTGTGCTTCAGGTTGTGCAACAACGCGTCCGGGGTGCTCTCCGGGTAAGGGGTCAGAAACATGGCTGTCCCGGCTATGCGTGGCGGCGAATCGTTGGCCAATGTGGCGATGAAATCGACAAGCGGAATGCCGATCTTACGCAGGCGACACTTCAATATCTGCCGTCCGCGCCACCAGTTGTACATGATCGTGAACATCAATGCGCCGAGCAGCAGGGGGAACCAGGCGCCGTCGAGGATTTTCACCACGCTCGCTGAGAAGAACACGAAGTCGATACTGATGAAGAATGCTGTGGTGGCAAGGCTCAGCCAGAGCGGATAGTGCCAGCCATGGCGCAGCACGAAGAACGTCAGCAGCGAGGTCGTCAGCATCGTCGCCGTGACCGACAGGCCGTAGGCAGATGCCAGGCTGTCTGCCGATCCGAAGCCGACGACGGCGGCGATGACAAAAAACAACAGTATCCAATTGACCGCCGGCAGATAGATCTGCCCTTTCTCGCTCGCTGCAGTGTGAATGACGTGAAGCCTCGGCATCAGTTTAAGCTGGATAGCCTGCCTGGTCAGAGAGTAAGTGCCGGTGATGGTGGCCTGGGAGGCGATCACCGTGGCGGCTGTGGCCAAGGCAACCATGGGGTACAGCAGCCATGATGGAAAGCCAAGATAAAACGGGTTGCTGACAGCTTGGGGATGGTCGATCAACAACGCCCCCTGACCGAGGTAGTTGGCGAGCAGGGAGGGGAAGACGATGCAGAACCATGCCAGACGGATCGGGAACCTGCCGAAATGCCCCATGTCCGCATATAGCGCCTCGGTACCAGTAAATGCGAGCAGTACTGCCCCGAGTACGAAAAAGGACGCATGACCGTGATGGGTCAGGAAGATCAGCGCATGCAGCGGATTCAGTGCCTCCAGGATGTGCGGCTGGTGCACGATGCTGACAAGGCCGTTGGCGCCGATTGCCAGGAACCAGCATAAGACTACAGGCCCGAACAGCATGCCCACTACATGGGTGCCGTGGTGCTCCACGAAGAACAGGGCAAGCAGGATGCCGACAGCGATCGGTATGACATAGCGCTGGAGACTGGCATCACTAACGCTAAGCCCTTGCACGGCGGATAGCACCGAGATCGCGGGAGTCAGCACCGCATCACCGTAGAACATTGCCGTTCCCACCATGCCACAGAGCAAGGCTAACGTGTACAGCCGAGGTTTGTCTTTGACCGACGACAAGGCCAACGCCAGCAAGGCCATGATGCCGCCCTCGCCGTTGTTGTCTGCACGCAGGACCAGGATGACGTACTTGAAGCTGGCGATCAGCGTCAGGGCCCAGATGATGGCCGAGATGCCGCCGATGATGTTTTCAGGCAAAAGCGGGATGCCGTAGTGCGGGCTGAGCGTAGCCTGAACCGCATACAAAGGACTGGTGCCGATATCGCCAAAGACGACGCCAAGCGCCATCAGGCTCAGACCGATCGTCGATTGCCGTTTCAGTGCCTGCCCAGCCATGGAACTCCCGCCCTCGTTGTTACAGAAACTCGAACCGGGCGATGGCGCCATGTGCCGATATGCGCATGGACAACCTCCCTCTCCCCACGGCGCAGCATGGAATGGTTCCGGCGATTCGGCAAGCAGGATATGCTCGGGCAATCTGCTAACATAAGCCCGTAGGGGATGCATGCCGGTGTCGAGCTTCGACACGCATGGTCATCCGTCCCGCTGCTGCACTGATGGGAGGTGGATATGGATGATGGGCTGAAACAGCACGTGCAGGACAGCAGCGCCTGGATGCGCCTGTTGTTCATGCTGCTCTTCGCGGCGGTCTTCAGCGTGGCCGAGGCCGTGCTGACCGCGGTCGTCGCCTTCCAGTTCCTGTTCGTGCTGTTCACGGGCAGGAAGAACGGCAGGGTATTGTCGTTCGGGTCCAGCCTGGCCGCCTATGTCTATCAGGTCTTCAGCTATCTGACCTATAACAGCGAGGATCGACCGTTCCCGTTTGCGGACTGGCCGGGCGACAGTCCGCTGGTCGCCGGTCAGGCGCAGGCGCGCCCGGCCAGGAAGCGCCCGGTGCGCCGCCGTCCCGCGGCCAAGGCCCAACCCGAGGCAGTTGCTGGTGAGGCAGGGGAGGGCGGATTGGAGCGCTGAGCCGCTCAGTCCGTGGTGACAATCTGGTTCTTGCCGCCGTGCTTGGCCGCATACATCGCCTCATCAGCACGATGAACCATCGCCTCGAAGCCATCGCCCTCGCCTCGGAACGCGGCAATGCCGATGCTGGCCGTCACCGGTTGTCCCCCGAGCTCGGGAAGCCTGCTGCGCAGGCCGTGCAATTCGTTCTGGATGCGTTCGGCCATGTGCATGGCACCCGCCATATCGGTCTCGGGCAATAGCAGCAGGAATTCCTCGCCGCCCCAGCGGGCGATGATGTCCGATCGCCGGACCTGGCGCCGGCAGATCTTCGCCGCCTGGCGCAGTACCTGGTCGCCGGTCTGGTGTCCGTGCGTGTCATTGATGCGCTTGAAATCGTCCAGGTCGATCAGGATGGAGGTCGTGGGATGGGAAAAACGCTGGGCCCGGGCCAGCTCCTTTTCCGCTTCCTCCGTCATATGGCGGCGATTGTTCAGGCCGGTCAGCGGGTCCGTGGAGGCCCTGAGGTGGAGCTCGTCCAGCAGGCGCATATGCTCGGAGATGTCGCGGATGAAGGCGGTGAATTCGGTGCGCTTGCCGACGCTGATCTTGGCGAGGGTGATCTCTGCCATGAATTCCTTCCCATCCTTGCGGCGGCCGCTGATCTCGACACGGCTTTCCATCGGACGCGCGTTGTCGTCCGAGGCCTGGAACTGGCGCACATACGATGGGTGTTGGGGGCGGAAGCGCTCGGGGATCAGGATATCCAGCGGCTGGTCGACGAGTTCCTCCTCGCGGTAGCCGAAGATACGGCAGGCGGCCTGGTTGACGGTTCGGATCCGTTGGTCGGTATCGACGGTGATGATGCCCTCGTACGAGGAGTCGACGATGGCGCTCAGTCGGGCATGGGCCAGCTGCAGCGCCCGCTCCAGGCGACGCTTGGCGGTAATGTCCATGGCGGTAGCGAAGATGCGCACCGCCTCGCCGTCCTGTGCGGCGAATGCCGGGATCATGCGCACCCGCAGCCATTGCTCCCCGTTTCCGAGCGGGTGTTCGAAGTCGGTGGGCATCCGCTGTGCAGCGCATTGGCGGGCATGCTCGTCAAACATATCGTCCAAGGGCGATGGCAGCGACGAGGAGCCGTCCAGGCCATACATGCTGCGAAAGGCGCTGTTCGTGCACAGCAGCGCCACCTCGCGGGAGCCCCGGACATCGAACACGACGACGCCAGCGCCGACCACCTCGAAGAAGGCGGCCAGGGTTTGCGGATCGGCGGAATACAGGTTCATTTTCCACACTCCAGATGCCCGAGCATAGAAATCCGAGGCCATGATGCAAGCAGGCGCGATACCGTCCACGCTTGACGCCGGATGGCGTTGCATTTTCACTGGCGCCATGCATGCGGAATTTACCCTCGATGCGGGCATCCTCTACCTGAACCATGCCGCGGTGGCGCCATGGCCCCGGCGCACTGCCGAGGCCGTCATGGCCTTCGCCGAGCAGAACCGTGCCCGGGGGGCAGCGGCATATCCGGACTGGCTGAAAACCGAGCGCGCCCTGCGCGGCCGCCTCAGGCGGCTCGTCAACGCCGGCAGCGAGGACGACATCGCTCTGGTCAAGAACACCTCGGAGGGGCTGTCGCTGGTGGCCCACGGCCTGGACTGGCAGGCTGGGGACAACGTCGTGTCGACGGACCAGGAGTTCCCGTCCAACCGCATCGCCTGGCAATCGCTGGCCAGCCGCAGGGTGGAATGGCGAGGCGTCGATATCTCCGGCACGGACCCGGAGGGAGCGATGATCGACGCCATGGATGCGCATACGCGCCTGGTTTCGGTCTCCTCGGTGCAGTATGCCACGGGTCTGCGCATGGATCTGACGCGCCTGGGCGGGACATGCCGGACTCGCGGCGCATTGTTCTGCGTCGATGCCATCCAGTCGCTGGGGGCGCTCGCTTTCGACGCCCGGGCCTGCCATGCCGACTTCGTCGTCGCCGATGCGCATAAATGGATGCTGGGCCCGGAGGGTATCGCCCTGTTCTACAGCCGCCCGGAGGCGCGCGAGCAACTGAAACTCAGCCAGTACGGCTGGCATATGGTCGAGCATGCCGGTGATTTCGAGCGAGTAGACTGGCAACCGGCGGCCAGCGCCCGCCGCTTCGAGCCGGGCAGCCCGAACATGCTCGGCATCCATGCCATGGAGGCCAGCCTGTCGTTGCTCGAGGATGAGGGCATGGATCGCGTCGAGGCCCCGTTGCGGCACCGCACCTCGCAGCTCGCCTGGGCGATCGTGGCCGAGCCGTGGCTGGGCCTGCGCAGCCC
>OFHG01001029.1_pt1 | contig 10274 bp, 7 predicted proteins | sample 1521931 | NCBI WGS metagenome assembly OFHG01 (sample SAMEA2468438, study PRJEB22500) | soil metagenome | biome: Glassland; feature: Farmland; material: Clay | place: Australia | collected 2013-01-31 | depth 0.55 m | reverse complement strand
ACCTAAACCTGGAGCCCACGGATGTTCAAGAAAAATCCTCGCCACGTCCAACCTTACCTGATCAGCAACGTCAACGACTTGCCCGAAAAGCAACGCCTCCGGCTGGAAAAATCCTGGTCAGGCACATTCTTCCGAGAGTTCTACAGCCGAGTAGACGAACAGGCGTTTGCCGAGCTGTATGTTGATTTTCCGTCCCGGCCGAATGCCCCCATCAACGAACTGGTCAGTCTGGAATTTCTCAAAGATGGTAATGGTTGGACCGATGAAGAGATGTATGAGCACTATCTGTTCGATCTGCAGACCCGGCATGCGCTCGGACTGGACCAATTGGGAGAAGAGCACTTCGAGCTGCGCACGGTCAGCTTTGAGAACCTGGCGGCTGTTTCGGCCTGGGGGGCTTCCGAAGCGATTTTCGTACCCAGGAAGCTGCGCATTTCTTCCAGGAAGCGCGGCCAGGCGGGGTCATCTGCTAACAAGATGTGGTTATCCCCTTCTAGAGGTACGAAGCGAGCGTTGGGGATGAGGGCCGCAAGTCGCAATCCCGCTTCAAAGGGCACCATGGCGTCATTACGAACATGGAAGACCAGGGTAGGAGCCTTCACCTTGGGAGCCAGATCGCGTACGTCGAGCTCATGGAAAGCTCTCCACAGGCGAACGGCGCTTTGTGGGGAGACGGTGCGCCGTTCGAATTCGGCAAACCAGCGCTGCTGAGGTGTTGAGGCCCTGGGTATGAGCAGGTTGGAGAAAATTTGTCGGAAGGCCGCCGCATGCTGGCCCCATCCGACCTCGATCATCTCCGCTAACGCCGCGGCTTTACGCTTCATTTCGGGTGGCACCCCGGCGGTAAATGCGCCGAAAGCATAACTATCGTAGATGACGAGCCGGTTCACGCGTTCCGGGTGGCGCGCGGCGTAGGCAATGGCGATTGGTCCTCCCTGGCAAAACCCCAGCAGATGGTCCCTCGCTCAAAAGTAAGCAGATTATAAACCATCCACAAGGGGATTGCGCATAGGCAACCCCCCGGGGTATTTATGCGAGAAAGACGCCCGGCTATAAGCAAGGCCGCCCAATTGATGGAATATAATAGCGCAATGCAAGAACGTCATATCCCTGACCTTTTTCGTCAATTAAAGTCTCACTCCAACCTGATTGCAATCATTCTTATCCTTTTATTTTCACTGATCTATTTCCTCCCCTATTTACGCTTCGACAAAACGATGGTCCCTTATGACCTGATGTCCCATATTCAGCCCTGGGCAGCGCAAGGCGCCGTTAGCTATAAAAATGTCATGATGGGGGATGTAATTTTACAGTTTGCTCCCTGGCATGTGCTTTACCGAAACGCCTTACTTTCCGGGGAAATCCCGTTTTGGAATCCATACTCGGCCGGTGGAACCCCATTCCTGGCAAATCACATGAGCGGGGTTTTCTACCCGTTCAACTTGATCTTTTTGGTCCTGCCCCTCGATGCCGGCTTTACGGTCTTTGGCCTGCTGCATAAATTTATTACCGGCCTGGGCATGTTTTTCTTGATCCGGCGCCTGGGGTTTCATCCCTTTAGCGGGTTAATGGGCGCTTTGACCTGGATGTATTCGGGCTACCTGACCGTGTGGCTGCCCTGGCTGCCGATAACGGCTACCCTTACCTGGCTGCCATGGGCGATTTTGCTCGTGGAAGTGATTATAAGCGAGGGCAAATGGCGCCACGTTGGTTGGCTCGCTTTGCTGGTGGCGCTGATTTTCTTGGGCGGGCATATTCAGTTTATTTACTACAGCTACTTAACCATCGCCTTCTTTGCCGCCGGGCGTGCACTCACCGTCTCGCTCCCGCTAAAAGAACGGCTCTGGCGGTTGCTGAAAATCGGAATCGGGTCTGCCTTGGGGCTGGCTGTTGCAGCCATCCAACTTCTACCTACCCTGGAATTATCGGGCGCCATCACACGTGAATCCACACCCATACGATCATTAATGGCTATGGCCATACCGGAAAAGTATTTGCCCACTTTGCTTATCCCGGAATTATTAGGAGATGTAAACCACTACCGGGGTGTGGGAAATTTTGTCGAGTTTACCGGCTACGTTGGGCTATTTGGATTGGCGCTCATTGCCGCCGCCGTGTTATTTCCGCGCTGGAGAGAACGCAAGGACCTGTGGTTCTTCCCTTTGTTGGCACTTGCTTCCATAGATCTGGTGCACGGAGGCAGCTTAAACCTGCTCGTGCAATACGTGCCCGGTTATACACTCTTCCGAACAGTCGTGCGCCTTTACGCCGTTTGGACCTTCGCCGCCTCAGCAGTGGTCGCGATTGGGGTTGAGACAGTTTTCTTTTCTCAAGCGTGGAGGCGAAAGGTGCTGGTTTTTATGGGTTCTGGGTCGGTGTTAGCCGGGGCCTTTTTCTATTGGAGAACCCAACCTCTGTTGAAATTACTAGCAAGCTTTTTCAATGTTTCCTTTGTCCCCTTGCCCGGGCCGTTTCATTGGGCTTTTGCCCTCGCCATTGCGACTGGTATCTCTATTTTCTGCTTGCTGGTTGCCTCCCAAATAAGAGGCTGGCGAAGGGCCTTGCTGCTCGTTGTTCCGCTCCTGCTGGTTGCGGTGGATTTGCTCCATTTCAGCCGCGATTATCTACCGGTGGTGGACATCTCACAAGCCTTCCCATCCGCGCCCTCGATTGAGTTCCTCCAACAGCATCGCCAGGCGGGTCGCATTGCGCGCTTCAAGAGCGGTTTCCTGGGCTCGCCATTATCGCCCAATATCGGCATCGTGTATGGTTTAGAAGACATCGATGCGTACGATTCTTTTTCGGTCAGGCGCTACAGCCAGCTGGTCGGGGCAATAGAACCGGCCCGTTATGAAGATACCTTGCTTTACAACCAGATGTTCGGTTTCGAAAAACCCGAATCGCTCGGCTCGCCGGTCCTTCAAATCTTGAGGGTGGCCTACCTCCTGTCAGAAAAACCCATCCCCGAGTTGTCCACTGGCTCAAATACACCGCTATCACAAAACTGGACTCAGGCGTATTCCGGTCCAGATATGGTCATTTACCAGAGCCAACGCGCCTTGTCATTGGCCGGGGTTTACGGTAATTACCGGCTGGAAAGCGACGAAACCCGGCAAATAGAAATTCTATCGAAAGGGGGTTTCGATCCCTCGAGCGAAGTACTTTTAAGTGAGGCGCCTCCGGGCGAGATCGATCCAATGGCGACGGGTGTCGCAAAGGTACTGAAACGCACCTTCAATACCCTGGAAATCCGGGTAAACGTTTCTGCCCAGGCGGGCAAATCGGCCATTTTGCTGGTCGCACAGAACAATTACCCGGGCTGGCGGGCACAAATCGATGGGCATGCAACCGCGCTGACCCCAGCCGATGACACCCTGCAGGCATTGGTCATCCCAGCCGGCGAGCATACTGTGCGATTGTCTTTTCTACCCAGCCATTTTACAGCCAGCCTGCTCATAGCCCTGGCTGCATTGGTGGTAATTCTGTTTCTTATCATATTTCCACGGTTCAAATAGCACCGTTTGTAAAATCCCCGCTTGCTGCCAGGTGAAGCAGGCGGGGGTGAAGGTTTTTCATTAAATTACTCATTGACAGGCCGGGAAAGTGGGGTATATTTGCAATGAGAGCGCTCTCAGAAAGGATGAACCATGACTCTTACCCTTGAAGAGATTGCCAGGCTGGCCGGCGTATCGCGCGCCACGGTCTCGCGGGTGATCAATGCCGATCCGAACGTCAGCGATAAGACCCGTGAGCGCGTCACGAGCGTCATCCAGGAATTAAACTTCCAACCCAATCGGGCAGCGCGCAGCCTGGCAGGCGGGCGCGCCGGCGTGATCGGGCTGGTGATCCCGGTCGGGGTGGGGACGATCTTTGCCGAGCCGTTCTTTTCCTTGCTGATCCAGGGTGTTACTTCCCACAGCAACAGCCGGGATGTTAGCACCATGCTCTGGCTGGCAGAACCTGAATATGAACGTCGCATGATCACCAAGATCTTATACAACGGATTGGTGGATGGCCTGATTATCTCGTCAACTACCTCAGACGATCCGCTCATCGAGGCGATTTGCCGCAGCCATATGCCGTTCGTAGTCGTCGGTCGCTATCCTTGCCAGGATGAATCATCGTATGTCGATTCGGACAACTTGAATGGTGCGACCCAGGCCGTGCAGCACCTCCTGAGCCTCGGACGCCAACGGATCGCCACGATCACTGGGCCGCAGAACACCGCCGTGGGCCAGGACCGCTATCAGGGTTGCGTGCAGGCCCTTCACCAGCACGGGCTGTCTGTGTTGCCTGAATTGGTGGTTGAAAGCAACTTCACCGACCAGGGTGGGTATACCGCCATGCAACATCTGCTACCGCATCACCCCGATGCTGTCGTTGTAGCCAGCGATTGGATGGCGCTAGGCGCCATGCGGGCGCTGCGCCAGGTCGGCGCACGCGTACCGGAAGACATCGCCCTGGTCGGCTTCGACGATATCCCGCTTGCCAGCCAAACCATGCCGCCCCTGACAACCATCCGCCAGCAAATTCTGCAGATTGGTGTGTTGGCATCCCAGATGCTGCTGGACTTGCTCGATAACCCGGGCTCGCCGCCCGCTCAAAAAATCCTGCCGACCGAGCTGGTCATACGCGAGTCCAGCGGCGCTCATCTTGCTCGTGATGAGAATCCACGTACGTAGCGTCTTTGTAGTTCATTTAAGAATAGGAGAATGCGCGTGAACTATGGTTATTTCGACGACGCCCGGCGGGAATACGTAATCACCAATCCGAAACCCCCGGTCAAGTGGATCAATTACATCGGCACGCTGGCTTTCGGCGGTTTTGTGGATCACACCGGCGGCGCGTTGATTTGCAGCCAGGACCCGGCGCTGAACCGCATCACCCGCTACCTTCCCCAGCTGCCGGCGGGCGAGTTTAAAGGCGAGACCCTGTACGTGCGCCTGAAGTCGGGTGATAACTACCGGGTTTACACCCCGTTCTTCGTGCCCGGCCTACGACCCCTGGAGCGCTTTGAATGCCGGATCGGATTGGGCTATTCGCGCTTCATCGCCGAATTTGCCGGGCTGCGCACGGAGGTCACCGTGTTCGTGCCACGCGCGGCGGCTTGCGAGCTGCGCCTGATCACCCTCACCAACCTGGGTCCGGAACCGCGGGAGGTGGATTTGATCCCTCTGGTGGAATACACCCACCCGGACGCTCTCAAACAGCTCACCAACGCCGATTGGGTGCCCCAGACCATGCAGAGCGAGGCCGTCGATCAACCGGGGGGGCTGAAGATCCTGTTGCAGTATCCCTTCATGCTGCGCGACACGTGCATCAACTATTTCACCTCCAACCTGCCGGCCTCTTCGTACGAGACCGAGCGGGTCGCCTTCCTGGGCGATAATGAATATGCCGGCTGGGGAGCGCCGCTCGCTTTGCAAAACGAATGTCTGGGTGACAGCCAGGCGCGCCGTGGCGATAACATCGCTGCCTTGCTGCACCCGCTGGGCCGGCTTGAGCCGGGCGAAAGTCGCACTTTGATCACTCAGCTAGGACAGGCCCCCAGCCTGGAAGCCGCCCTGCCCGCCATAGAAGCCTACCGCGATCCGGCGCATGTCGAGCGGGTTTTGCGGGATTTGGCCGCCTTTTGGGACACCAGCCTGGCTGCCTTGCAGGTCGAGACTCCCGACCCGGCCATGAACAGCATGCTCAACGTGCATAACCCGCGGCAGTGCTACACCACCCTCAACTGGTCACGCTACCTGTCGCTCTACCAGCTGGGCTATGGGGCGCGCGGCATCGGCTTCCGTGATACGGCCCAGGATGTGATGGGGGCGCTGGCTTTGGCTCCCCGGGAGGCCGGCGACCGGCTGCGCCTGCTGCTCCAGATTCAGAAACGGGATGGCTCTGCCATGCACCAGGTGAACCCCTTGACAATGATCGCCAGCGAGGGCGACTCGCTCGAGGTCGAGGCAGGGCCGCATTATTATAGCGACGACCATTTGTGGATCGTCCTGGCGGTCTGCGCCTATTTAAAGGAAACCGGCGACCTGGCGTTTCTCTCCGAGGTGGTGCCCTATTACGATAAGGATGAGGCCGGGCGTCCGCTGGAAAGCGGGGTCGTGCTGGATCACCTGCGAGGAGCCCTGGCTTTCACCCGCGGCGACCTGGGCGCCCACCGGCTGCCGTTGCTCGGCTTCGCCGATTGGAACGATACCGTCAACCTGCGGCGTGGGGCCGAGTCGCTCTTCACCGCCAACCTGTACGGCAAGGCCCTGCTGGAAATGAGCGCCCTGCTCGATACCCTGGGCGGGGGCGTCGAGGCGCAAACCTACCGCTCCTGGTACGAGCAGATGCGCCGGCGAGTGAACGAGGTCGCCTGGGATGGCTCCTGGTATCTGCGCTATTTCGATGCAGACGGCGCGCCGTTGGGCTCGCAGCAAAATCGGCACGGGCAGATTTACGTGAACGCCCAATCCTGGCCGGTGATCTCGGGCTTTGCCCCCGCCGAGCGCGCCCGGCTGGCCCTCGAAGCGGTTTACCAACACTTGAACACTCGCTGCGGCATCAAGCTTAGTGCGCCGGGCTTCGACGGCTACGACCCCACCCGGGGCGGCGTCACCACTTACCCGCCGGGCGCCAAGGAGAACGGCGGCATCTTCCTGCACGCCAATCCCTGGGCGATCATTGCCGAAGCCCTGGTGGGGAACGGCGAACGCGCCTTTCAATACTACACCCAGATCAATCCGGCGGCGAAAAACGATCTTATTGAAGTTTACCAATGCGAACCGTACGTCTACGCCCAGAACATCCTGGGCGACGAGCACCCCCAGTTCGGAGTGGCGCGCAATTCCTGGCTGACCGGCACGGCTGCCTGGGCCTACCAGGCGGCTACCCAGTACATCCTGGGCATCCGCCCGGCGTACGACGGGCTGGTGATCGATCCCTGCCTGCCAACTGCCTGGGATGGCTTTCGGGCGCGGCGGCGCTTCCGAGGGGCTACCTACGCCATCCAGGTGCGCAACCCGGAGCACGTCTGCCACGGCGTGAAGGAATTACGGGTGGATGGCTGCCGGGTGGAGGGCAACCTCGCCCCGCTCTTCTCTGGGGGCGGCGCGCACACGGTTGAGGTCTGGATGGGGGCTTTTTGACCTTCACCGAATCTGCCAATCATGCTGCGCAAACACGATTATTGCCACTACCCGGTATCTTGCCCTGAATCCTGGTGAAATAAACTAAATCGTCATTTATGCCTGTCGTCGTGGCATAGAGAGCAGAGCGAGGCGCGCCAACAAGCAGCCCACCTCAGGTCTTAATAATTATGTAATTCTTTCTGAAGAATTTTGTAGGATGGGTTTTGTACAATCGATTCAATTGTGCTTACGAAGGGGGCCGGACAAAAAGTTTCTCATCGCTAAAGACGTACCTGCTTTGCCCCCGCCCATCTTACTTTTTCCAAAGGAGGAAAAAATATGATCCGCAAACTCGGTCTGCTCCTACTCGTTTTTGTGCTCAGTTTGGCGTTGGCGGTCCCGGCTTTTGCCAGCGGGCCGGACTTCTCCCCGCATATTTATGCCGATGGTGTGGCCTGGGGCACCAAGGGCCTGGGCGAACTACCGCCGCCGAATGCCAATAATGTGCAATCCTTCGATAAGCTCTACATGATCACTAATAGCAACAACCCGGCCGGCCAGCTGCCGGTTGCCGAAGCTTCTCCCGGCAACCCGGCGTACAACGGCGGGCGCTGGTACGGCCAGACGGTGAACTGGACCCCGGCTGGTTTCGACGCTTATGGTGTTGTACCCGTGCTCAAATCCTACGCTGATATTCTGTCCCAATATAACCTGGGATATCTGACTATCACTCCTGGAGCGGCCTCTGGGCCGACTTTCTTCGAGTGCCCGCTGCTGCCGGTCAAATAAAGCCGGCGCCCCTATATTTTTGCCCAGCGCGAACCCCGCGCTGGGTTTTTTGTTTTTGCCTGGCTGGATCAACGGCAGGCTTCTGCACAGCAAAAACCGCTTCCTTACTCTTGACGCCCACTCGCAGCGCAGTAAAATTGTTTCCAATTCGGAAATATACTAAAATGGAAGAAAATACGGTGGTTACCGACCAAATTGCCGAGAAATTCCTCGAGTTGTTCCAGCGCGCTATCTCCATCCGTCTCAATTTGAACCCGCCCGAGCATACGGTGAGCTTCAAGCAACATCTCGAGCGTTTCAACCCCGGAGCCGGAGATCTGCAGATGGATTTCATGCTCCTGTTCCGGGTCTTTACCATCCTGGAGCACAGAAAAACGCCGCCCACCATGGGAGAGGTGAGCGCTGATCTCAATATCCCTCTCAGCTCGGCCACCCGCACCGTGGATTGGCTGGTGAGCGCCAATATCGTCGAGCGGGTCAGCGACCCGGATGACCGGCGCGTGGTGCGTGTCCAGCTTACTGAAACCGGCCATCAGTTGTACCGGACCGAGATGGAGTATCGCAAAACCCAGGTTCAGCGGCTGATGGCCCATTTTTCACAGGAAGAACAGGAACAGCTGCTGCACTTGTTGAGAAAGGCGCTGGATTTGCTACCGGTACAGCGATAGCGGTTCATTCCCTCTGATTCCCAATTCAAAGATTTATCCTGACATGGTATCTATTTTAACGGAGGCAAGGTATGAGAAGGTTGCGTGCTTTAATGAAGAAAGAATTTATCCACATGCGCAGAGACCCGCGTACACTGACGTTTATCTTCATCATGCCGATCCTGCAGCTCTTCCTGCTCGGCTACGCGGTCAATACTGACGTCAAGAACGTCCCAGCGGTGATCTACGACCAGAATAACAGCCTTGCCAGCCGGGAGTTGCTGGATGCCTACCGCGCCGCAGGCTACTTCCAATTCGATTACGTCGCCTACAGCCAGCAAGAAGTTAGCGATCTGATCGACAGCGGCCGGGCCCGGGCCGGGATCATTATCCCGCCCGATTACGGCAGCAATATCGCCGCCGGCAGGCCGGCCCAGGTAGCCGTGCTGATCGACGGCTCGGATCCGGGGATCGCCAGCACGGCCTTATCGAATGCCTTGCTGATCAGCCAGGCCTACTCGACCCAGATGCAGGTCAAACAGTTGGCAGGGACCGGGGCAAGCCGGGCGATGGTCGATGTCCGCCCGCGGGTGCTCTATAACCCGAACCTGCTCAGCAGCTTCAACCTGATCCCGGGCCTGATCGGGACCATCTTACAGATGTCCACCCTCAACATGACGGCGATGGCGATCGTGCGCGAGCGCGAACGCGGCACCATCGAGCAATTGGTCGTGACGCCCATCCGCAATTTCGAGCTGATGATCGCCAAGATCACGCCCTATATCCTGGTCTCGATGGTCAACGTGATCATGGTCATGCTGGTGGGTACGCTGTGGTTCGGCGTGCCCGTGCGCGGCAGCATCATCCTGCTCCTGGCGCTGACCGGCCTTTACATCATCCCCAACCTGGGTCTTGGCTTGCTGATCTCGACCTTCGCTCACACCCAACAAGAAGCGCAATTTGCCTCGATGCCAGTCATGCTACCCTCGATGATGCTATCCGGCTTCCTGTTTCCGCTGGCTTCGCTTCCTGTCGCTTTGCAGTGGGTGGCGCGTTTCATTCCCCTGACCTATTTCCTGGAGATCACGCGTGGCATCATCGTCAAGGGCATCGGGCTCAACCTGCTGATTACTCAGACCCTGGCCCTGACTGGCTTTGCCATTGCCCTGGTCATCCTCGCCGCCCGGCGTTTCAAGAAAACCATTGAATGAGGCAGCGCTCTGCTTCTCGGTGAAATAAGCCAAACTGATGGATCCTGAAATTTTATTGGAAACCCATGATGTAGTGAAAGTCTTCGGCGACGTGCGCGCCGTCGATGGGCTGAACCTGCAGGTGCGAGCCGGAGAGATGGTCGGGCTTGTCGGTCCGGACGGAGCCGGTAAGACCACCGGTATTCGCATGATGTGCGGCGTGCTCCCACCTACCAGTGGGGTCATCCGGGTCGCCGGTTACGAAGTCCCCGCCCAAATCGAAAAGGCGCGCCAGCACATCGGCTACCTGGCCCAGCGCTTCAGCCTGTACGGCGACCTGACAGTCAAGGAGAACCTGGATTTCTTCGGCGAAGTCTTCGACATCCCAGACGCGGAACGCGAGGCCCGCTCGCAAAACCTGTTGCGCTTCGCCGGCCTGGGTGAATACGCCGGGCGCCGAGCAGCGGCGCTTTCGGGTGGGATGCAGAAGAAACTAGGCCTGGCTACTGCCCTGGTGCATAATCCAAAAG
>OFHG01001028.1_pt1 | contig 10280 bp, 10 predicted proteins | sample 1521931 | NCBI WGS metagenome assembly OFHG01 (sample SAMEA2468438, study PRJEB22500) | soil metagenome | biome: Glassland; feature: Farmland; material: Clay | place: Australia | collected 2013-01-31 | depth 0.55 m | reverse complement strand
ATTGTGAAATCTGGACAGAAGTTATCTATCCCCCTCTTCGGGCCGCAGAAAAGCCAAAAGGCCGCGATTGCTCGCGGCCTTTTGGCTTGACTGATGACTGAATACTGACAACTGAAAACGGTTCTTCGACCTCTGAGTTGAGCAGCCACGGCGTGCTGAGCCGTACGTGCCGGGCCTGTTCGTCGGGTGACGAACCCCGGCACCGGTTCTCTCTTAGAAAGGAGGTGATCCAGCCACAGGTTCTCCTACAGCTACCTTGTTACGACTTCACCCCAATCATGGTTCATACCTTGGGCGCTATCGTCCTTGCGGTTCGAATCGCGACTTCTAGTACAAACCACTTTCGTGATGTGACGGGCGGTGTGTACAAGGCCCGAGAACGTATTCACCGCGTCGTTCTGATACGCGATTACTAGCGATTCCAGCTTCATGCAGTCGAGTTGCAGACTGCAATCCGAACTGAGACCGGTTTTTAGCGATTGGCTCCCCCTTGCGGGTTCGCGACGCTTTGTACCGGCCATTGTAGCACGTGTGTTGCCCTGGACATAAAGGCCATGATGACTTGACGTCATCCCCACCTTCCTCCGGCTTGTCGCCGGCAGTTCCCTTAGGGTGCTTTCCTTGCGGACGAGCAACTAAGGATGAGGGTTGCGCTCGTTGCGGGACTTAACCCAACATCTCACGACACGAGCTGACGACAGCCATGCAGCACCTCTGCCGCAGTCCCTTGCGGGAAAGGTTCATCTCTGAACCAGTCCACGACAGTTCAAGCCCAGGTAAGGTTCTTCGCGTTGCGTCGAATTGAACCACATGCTCCACCGCTTGTGCGGGCCCCCGTCAATTCCTTTGAGTTTCAGCCTTGCGACCGTACTCCCCAGGCGGAGCACTTAACGCGTTAGCTCCGGCACGGCCCCGGAAGGGGCCACACCAAGTGCTCATCGTTTAGGGCTAGGACTACCAGGGTATCTAATCCTGTTTGCTCCCCTAGCTTTCGCGCCTCAGCGTCGGTAGCGGTCCAGGCAGCCGCCTTCGCCGCAGATGTTCCTCCCGATATCTACGCATTTCACCGCTACACCGGGAATTCCACTGCCCTCTCCCGCACCCTAGCACGGCAGTTTCGAACGACCCCCCCGAGTTAAGCCCGGGGATTTCACGCCCGACTTACCGCACCGCCTACACGCCCTTTACGCCCAGTAATTCCGAACAACGCTCGCCCCCTACGTATTACCGCGGCTGCTGGCACGTAGTTAGCCGGGGCTTCTTCCACCGGTACCATCAGAGCGCGTTCTTCACGCGCCCATTTTTCCCGGTCGAAAGAGGTTTACGACCCGAAGGCCTTCATCCCTCACGCGGCGTTGCTGCATCACCCTTTCGGGCATTGTGCAAAATTCCCCACTGCTGCCTCCCGTAGGAGTCTGGCCCGTGTTTCAGTGCCAGTGTGGCCGTGCGCCCTCTCAGGCCGGCTACCGATCATCGCCTTGGTGGGCCGTTACCCCGCCAACTAGCTAATCGGCCGCAGCCCCCTCCTCCAGCGACCCTTGCGGGCCCTTGATCCCAGCTACTTATGCAACCGGGATGTGATGCGGTATTAGCCCGAGTTTCCCCAGGTTATCCCCCACTCGAGGGTAGGTTAGCTACGTGTTACTCACCCGTTCGCCACTTTACTCACCCTTGCGGGCTTTCTCGTTCGACTTGCATGTGTTAGGCACGCCGCCAGCGTTGATTCTGAGCCAGGATCAAACTCTCGTTTGAAATCGGCTCGCGCGCCTCCATCCTCCCGATCCGTTGAAGAAGACTTCCGCCTCCATCTCTTGACGGGAAAGGACTTCCGCGCGCTGATCTTTTGAGCCTCTTGATTCCGTCAAAACGACACAACCAAGAGTTTTATGGACCTCCCGCCGTCGCCCCCCACCGATTGAAGAAGCGCCGCGAGCGATCCAGTCGCTCAGCCTCTGAAAATCTCAAATCTCAGATTTGAAATTTGAAATCTCAAAGTGACGTGGCTTGCTCAACTCAGTTGTCAAAGAACCAGTTCGTCCCGACTTTCTCAGGACTCCCCAAACGCGGGGTGGGTCCGGCGGTATTGCACCTTCGCAGGGGCTCCTGCTTTCCTGCCCCTGTCGCCGGTACTCTGCAGGAAGTTTTCCGTACAGGGCAATTAGCAATCCTAACGAAACTTCCATCCGATGTCAATAGGCTTTCGAAAAATTTTAGCAAGCAGTCCGGCAACGAAAAGCGGCGGCCCAGGCGACCATGCTCGCGCCTCTCTGAGACCTGCGCCTGATTCCTCCAGCGTCCCCCGCAGCACTCCCTGGACTCATCACCTCCACGGATGTATTATTCTGCCAATTTACCGATGGGAGAAACGAACATGCTTGTGCCAAGCGGCGAGAAGCTGATAGAGCAGTGCCAGCAGCACTGTCTGGTCACCATGCGTGCGTTGCGCGAGTGCGCCCCAGACGGCACTGGCCTACGCACCAAAGACATTGAAACCGCCTCCGGCTTCGCCCTCCACCTGCGCCGGCAGGACGGCTGGTTTACGTGGTCACTCCTGATGTCACTCGCGCAGGAAAAGAAGATCCAGTTTACGACGCGTGGCAAGAATCGTGGCGTGCGGTAGTTCAGGCTGAAGTCATAGCCCTCTCGCGGGGTCAAGAGCCGGAATGCTAAAATACGCAAAGGTCATAATCGACTGCAATCGCATCATCGACGAGGCATCGTTTCATGCCGTGTTTTCCGAGGCCCTGGGATTCCCCGACTTCTATGGGCGGAACATGAGCGCGTGGGTCGACTGCCTGACAAGCATCGACGAGCCGACCCACCGGATGACTACCGTCCATGCGCCTTCGGACGGCGTGTTCGTGCTTCACCTCGACCACGTTGACGATTTCGCCACGCGTTGCCCAGGCCTTTACGCCTCCATTATCGAGAGCACTGCCTTTGTCAATTGGCGTCGCACGGAAATAGGGCAGCCGCCCGTCCTAGCTCTTGCATTCTACAAATAACCTGTCGTCGAACCCGTGCTTCTCCCTTTGCCCCACCCAGCTAGTCAAAATTCAACCTTGTACCCACGCTTTGGGGAGGCACATTCGCGGAAATCGTGCATCGCATGCAATTCTTGCCTGGCGGGCAGCCGGACAGCGGTCGCCTCGACGGGCCGCAATGCGTTGACAGGAAAGGAGAAACAGGGATATATCCTAAGTTGGCCCAGGTTGGCCCTCGGCCTGCACACGCTCCTGGAGCGGGCGTGGCGCCGGCGTGGGCGGCGGCAGACTAATAGGGGCAGGCGCCAACCGCTGCTACGGGAGCGTTGCCGCTGAAAGCGGGGGCTCAAACTTGAAACCGATCGGCGGCGAGACGCCGCCGCTACAGAAGGCCGCCCGTGAAGGAGGGTAGTCATGAAAAAGCACCTGCTGATGTGGATGACCCTGTTCGTGGCTTGCTCGATTTTCGTGGCGCCGGGCGCCTCAACGCTTTTTGCCAAAGGCGGGCCCGCCTGGGCTCAAGGCCGCAGCGGAGACCACGGTGACCGGGACCAAGGCAATCACGGCCGTCGCGACAAAAAGGAAAATCGCGGCAAAAAGGAAAATCGCGGCCAACGCAAAAAGTGGGAGCGCGAGCGCGACGGGCGCTACCGCTTCAACGATTATAACCGCCACGCGGTGGACGTTTACTACCGCGACCACCGCTCCGAATTTCGCCAGCGCTGGCGCGGCGCCGGGCCTCCCATAGCTTACGGCTACGTCATCGAGCGGCCTTATCGCCGCTATTGCCGGCCCGTGCCCGTCGTCCTGCTGCGCGAGCTGCCTCCGCCGCCGCCTGGCTTCCGCTTCTTCCTGCTCGGCGGCAACGTGGTGCTGCTGGATGACGGCTACCGCGTCCAGGACTTCATCCACCTGGATATCAACATCGGCCGGTAAGCACGCGCAAGCCGGATGCCGGCCTGAGCCAGCGCAAACCTCCCGGGGCGCACCCGCCGGTGCGCCCCGCTCGAGCGGCGGCCCGGGGCCGCTAGGCCCCGCGCGGCGGGCCGGGCACCCCGCTCCCTTTCCGCTTCAATTTCCCGCGAGATCCACCTTGACCGCGACCGCGGCGTGGTCGGAAGGCCAAAGCCCTTCCAGGAGATCCTGGTCGGGATCGGCGCCATAACGTTTCGCCGTGTCAATCTGAATCGGCCCGCGGGTGAAAACCAGGTCAATGCGGCGGTCGAGTCGCGAGATCGGGTCCATGTCGCCCGGCGTCTGGCAGCAGGTGAGGCCCGGAAGCGCGGGATTAATCTCGCTCCAAGCGTCTTTGTAGCCAGCGCCGGTGAAAACGCTGTAAGCCGCAAAAGACGGGTTGGCCGGATTGTCCGCTGTGGCGTTGAAGTCGCCCAGCAGGATCACCGGCTGAGTTGTGCTGCCCGGCCCGGCCAGCAGCTCCTGCGACTGCGCGATCTGGATGGGCACAAAGAAGGCGTTGGCCTCGCCGTCTTCCAGGTGCGTGGTGATCAGCCGGAAATTTGTGCCGCGCACGCTGGCGTCCACGTACGCCCAACCACGGGGGATTTCAATCAGGCCCAGAGGAGTGTTCAGTTGCAGGTTCACGGCGTAATGCCCCGTCTGGGTGCCGCGGATGGTGAAGGTATCGGGCTCGAGGTCGGCGCGCGCGAGACTGGCGTCGCGATTGGTCGCCCGAATCCACATGCCCGTCGGCGACGGGGCCTGAAGGTCGAATTCGTCCTCGACAACGACCAGGTTGTACGGATGACCCTGCCGTGCCAGTTCGGTGCGAATCAGCTCGATAAAATCGTAGGCGACGTCGGTTGGGAAAGGCCCCGAACCGGTGCGCCAGAGCGTGGCTTCCTGAAGCGCCACAAAATCCGGCTCGGCGCTCGAGATTTGCTGCGCGATGGCGACCGCGCGCACCGGCGGGTCGGTCGCCTGAACGTTGTTCCAGGTGAGCTGCACGGCGGCCAGGAAATCCGTGAAAGAAGTGGCGCCGAGAAGCTCGATGTAGTCGGTGCCCTCGTCCACGTTGTAAGTCATCACTTTCACCAGCTTGTGCCCGCCCGCCTGAGAAGCAGAAACGGGCAGCGCGGAGAAAAGAATCCACACCAGGGCGGCGAGCACGGCCGCACCGGCGCAGAGAGCACGTTTGGCTTGCCGTTGAATTGTCTTGCGGGATTCTAGTTCCCGACGGGATACGGCTGTCATGTCTCCTCCTTCGGTCTCAGTCACGGCGGCCGGTGCCAGCAACCTGGGGCAGCGCATGAGCGACGTGCGAGTAACCGTTCATCATGGCAATCTTCAAGTGATTAGGCCTCGGCGATGAGCCGCCGGCTGAGATATCCGGCTTCCAATCGCCCGCGAAGATAATGGACAATTGGCGACTGTGTCCACGCGCGGTGTGACAGTTCCTTAAGTGTCACAGGTCTAGCGGGCGCGGCCGAGTCTCGAGAACGTGAATCCGAACCCGAACACCACTCCCCGGCGCGAGTGATAGCCCACGCCGGCGATGAATCGCTTGTACACAAACCGGAACCCGCCGGATCCGCTGCCATAGAGGGTGCCGGGGAGTTCGGCGAGCAGGATTTTCTTTCCGTTGGCGATCATGTAGTCCCGCTCGGCGCGCGCGCTCATGCCGCCCGTCCCCACCACGTACACGCCTTTCACCAGGCGCAATCCGCCCGCCACGGCCAGTTCCTGCTCGTTGCAAATGTTGGACTGGAAAAACGTGGTCTTCTCGCTGGTGTAGCCGTTGCCGGTCGCGGAAAAAGCGCCACCCAGCAAGAAGCGGGGATTTTCGCGCGGAAAGAATTTGCCGGATTCAACGCCCCCGCTCGTCGCATGGGATCCGCCCCCGTGGCCGGCGTTGAACATCACGTAGCCCTGCGCCCGCAGCGCCGGCGGGCACGCCAGCCCCAGGGTCACCAGCAAGACCGTCATCAGCAATTGACCGTTCAGTTGTTTCTGCATAAGGCACCGCCTTTCGCGGCGTTCACCTTTGCCCGCGAGGATAGTGCGGTCCCTCTGCCGCGGCCACAGCGCCTATGACAGTTTCGAGAGTGTCACAGGATTCGCAGGAAACGACGCGAGTCCTACGGCCGCAGCTTTTCCAGCGTGGAATTCAGAGAGGCAAGTTCATGGGAGGAGAGCTTGTTCATCAGGTCTCTGACGGAACTGCGCGCCGGAACATCGAGACGCCCCAGCAGCGTCAAAGCCTGCCGCGTCGTGCGGGCCATCACCACGCGCCGGTCGCGCTGGTCACGCCAGCGCTCGATCAGGCCCTTTTTCTCCAGACGGTCGAGCAATCGGGTGATGTCAGAATCCGGCGTCACCATGCGTGCGCCGATTTCGTTGCAGGCCAGGCCCGACTTCCCTGCCCCGCGCAGGATGCGCAGCGCGTTGTACTGCGTCAGCGAGAGATCCCAGGGCTTGAGCCACTCCGCCGATTTTGTGCGCAGGTATTCCGCCGTGCGCTGGAGGTTGAGGAAGGCTTCCTCCTCCGGGCCGGCAAACGGTTTGGTCTGCTTGATTTCGTCGCGCAGTTTCATTGCTTGCGCCAACGATACTCGTGATAACGACCAATGTCAAGGGCCGTCCGGCCGCCGGACTATGGGCCACGCGACCGCCGAGCGCGCCATTCCTCCGCGGTAATTTCCCAGATCTCGCTCGCAAAGCGGCCGCCCACGTACTCCCTTTCTTCAACGGCCACCACGCGCATGCCGCTTTTCTCCGAGATCCTGCGCGACGCGGTGTTGGCGACCGCTTGGGGCGCCCGTAGCGCCGCAAATCCCAGTTCGTTGAACCAATAGTCGGTGCCCGCCTCAACCGCCTCCGTCATCAGGCCCTTTCCCTGCCACGGCAATCCCAGCCAGAAGCCTCGGTTGTGGTTTTCTTGCCGCATCAGCGAGATGCAGCCGATGGGCTGGCCAGGGGCGTCTTTGAGACGCAGGGTCCAATGCCACTCCTCGCCCCGCTCCACGGCGGGCAGCGCCTGGTCGCGGATGTAGGCGAGAGCCCCGCCCGCGGGATACGGCCAGGGGACAACCTTGGCCAGGTACTTCACGATCTCCCATTGGGGAAACAGAGACTGGATCTGTTCAGCATCGGCCAGCTTCAGCGGGCGAAGGATCAGGCGGCGCGTTTCGAGCGATGGCGTCATGGGCGTTAATCTAACACTGATCCGGCTGCCTAAAGAAGCCTAGCTTCGCGTACAGGACTCCAGCGTCTCGTGGCGCCTGCCGGGCCCGATTTTTTCAGTTGACGTAAGCCCCACCCGCCGATAGATTTGGCCTTCCGCTGGAGCCTGAAATCAGGCGGGCGCGAGGCGGCGGCCATCACGTGTTCTCCCGCGCACGCCGAGGGAGGAGCCCTATGAAGGTCGGCCTTTTCACCGTCCTGCTTGCCAACCTGAGTCTGGATGACGTCCTCAAGAAGATCAAGCCACTCGGCATCAAGACCATCGAACTGGCGGCGGGCAACTATGTCGGCCAGCCGCACTTGAACCTCGACTGGCTCAGCTCATCCGCCAAGATTAGGGAGTTCAAGAAGAAGCTTGACGATCAGGGCGTCTCGATCAGCGCCCTCAGTTGCCACGGCAACCCGCTGCACCCCAACAGGAAAATCGCCGAGCAACACGCCGAGACCAACCGCCGGGCGATTCTGATGGCGGAAAAACTGGGCGTGCGCAACGTGGTTGATTTTTCCGGTTGCCCGGGCGATTCCGACCGCGCCGCTCATCCCAACTGGGTGACCGCCGCCTGGCCGCCCGATTATCCCCAAGTGCTCGAGTGGCAGTGGGAAAAGAAAGTTGTTCCCTACTGGAGGAAACGCGCCAAGTTCGCCGCAGACCACGGTGTGCGCATCGCCATCGAAATGCATCCCGGCTTCGTGGTTTACAATCCCGAAACCATGCTCAAGCTGCGCGCCGCCGCAGGGCCCTCGGTCGGATGCAATTTCGACCCCAGCCACATGTTCTGGCAAGGCATTGACCCCTGCGCCGCGGTGCGCGCGCTGGGCCATGCGGTTCTCCACGTCCACGCCAAGGACACGCGCCTTTACGACATGAACATCAAGGTCAACGGCGTCCTCGACGTCAAACCCTACGGCGACGAGAAACACCGCTCCTGGATCTTCCGCACCGTAGGCTACGGGCACGACCAGGATTTCTGGTGCGACCTGGTTTCCACGCTGCAAATGATCGGCTACGATGACGTCCTCTCCATCGAGCACGAGGACAGCCTGATGTCCGTCGAGGAAGGCTTGACCAAGGCCGCCACATTCCTGAACAGCATCATCATCCGCGAGAAGCTGCAGGGGGCGTGGTGGGCGTAGAAAAACGTCCTTTGTCCTTTGTCATTGGTCCTTTGTGGCCGACGATTACTGAATACTGTGGCTGGCGCGAAACAGGTCGGGAAGGGCTTCGAATCCTTGAAGGTCTACCAGTTGTCGGAGAGACTTTCCGACGAAATCTGGAAGATCGTCGGGGAATGGAAGCCGCTGGCCAAAGATACGATTGGAAGGCAAATGATACGGTCGGCGGACAGCATTGGCGCAAACATTGCGGAAGGAACAGGCCGCGGAAGTTTTCAGGACAACCGCCGCTTCGTGAGGAACGCTCGCGGCGCCCTTTATGAGACCAGGCATTGGCTAAGGCGGGCTCACCAACGCCACCTGCTTTCGGATGATGCCATCAAGCTGGTCAAACCCATCATTGACGAACTGGGGCCCAGGCTAAACGCGTATCTGCGCTCGATCGGGTCCAGCGCAACAACTCCTGAGGAGGAACGATCCCGAGAGGACAGAGGACCAAGGACAAATGACAAAGGACCTTAGATTCGGAGTAATTCGCCATGTCTGAAGTGAATGTCGCTTTGATCGGCTACAAATTCATGGGCAAGGCGCATTCGAACGCCTACCGCCAGGTGCGGCGGTTCTTCCCCGGCAAGCTCGAGCCGCGCATGAAAGTTATCTGCGGACGCCACCGCGAGGCCGCCGCAGCCGCTGCGCGCCAGCTTGGCTGGGAAGAGGTCGAAACCGACTGGCGGCGCGTTGTCGAGCGAAAAGATATTGATATCATAGATATCTCTACACCGGGCAATCTTCACCATCCGATTGCGGTGGCCGCGGCCGCGGCGGGCAAGCACATCATCTGCGAAAAGCCGCTGGCCAATTCCCTGGCCGAGGCGCGCGACATGGTGCGCGCGGTGGAGCGGGCTCGCGTCAAGCACATGATCATGCACAACTACCGCAAGATTCCGGCGGTGGCTTTGGCGCGGCAATTGATTGAGGACGGCCGTCTGGGCGAGATTTATCACTATCACGGCTCCTACTTGCAGGACTGGATCGCGGACCCGAAATTCCCGCTGGTCTGGCGCCTGGACAAGAAGGTCGCGGGGCTGGGCGCGCTGGGCGACATCGGCGCACACATCATTGATCTGGCGCGCTACCTGAACGGCGAGATCGCCGCCGTCGTCGCGCGCATGACCACGTTCATCAAGCGGCGCCCGCTGGTCGGCAAGGGCGCGGGCTCGTGGGGCGCGAAAGGCTCCAAGGGCCGGGGCAAAGTCACCGTGGACGACGACGCCAATTTTCTGGCGCGCTTCCAAAACCAGAGCGTGGGAGTTTTTGAGGCATCCAGGTTCTGCGGGGGACGAAGGAATTACAACACTTTTCAGATTTACGGCAGCAAGGGAAGCCTGGCGTTCAATATGGAACGGATGAACGAACTGGAGTTCTACGACCGCACAGAGGACCAGTCGGTGCAGGGATTCAAAACTATCCTCGTCACTGAGGCCACGCATCCTTACGTGGGGGCGTGGTGGCCTCCCGGACACATCATCGGCTCCAACCTTTCCCCAAGCCGCCTGTGGCGAATACCGCTTGCGGGGTTCACTCTATCTGACGCCTCCCAGTCCTCCCCGGTTGCGGCCGAATTGGGCCTGTACCGGTGCTCCGGCTTTCGCCCCGCCGGCCAACTCCACGTAGATCACCCGCTGGCGCATACGAAACCGGTTCCGCTATCCTGAGGGCCCCGAGGCAGTCCTCCATTCCCTGCCCAACCCGCCAAAACCGCACCGTCACCAAATACAAAAACGCCAAAAGCGTATCGATTTTAAAAAATCAAGTTACAGAATTTTCAGCACTTACGGGCCAAAAAAATCGCACGCGTATCGATTTTTTTCGCTGCCCTAAGGGTGTCACCCGTGGCCTGAAGATGACCTCGATTTATCCCCGGCGCAGGCGGGAGAGGCGGTCGGGGGCGGGCTGGGGCGTTTTGTCGGGTTTGGCGAAGGG
>OFHG01001027.1_pt1 | contig 10281 bp, 14 predicted proteins | sample 1521931 | NCBI WGS metagenome assembly OFHG01 (sample SAMEA2468438, study PRJEB22500) | soil metagenome | biome: Glassland; feature: Farmland; material: Clay | place: Australia | collected 2013-01-31 | depth 0.55 m | reverse complement strand
GGTATGGGCTCCTCGTCGCGGGGACCCTCTTCCTCGCGAGGACCTACGTCCTCGCGTTGGGACGGGCCCGAGCTCGGGCGGAAAGCCAGAGCGGGATCGAGGAGCAGGTGGTGTTCCAATAGTCGGAAAGGCGGAAGGTTTAAACATTTAGGTAGGGCCAAGGACTCTCGAATCCTTCCCGGTGTGGGAATCATTAGGTAGCGATATCGGCTCCCACCGGGTCCGTTCCCACGGGTGGGCAGCCAACCTTCGACGGACACGCCTCAGGCGACCTCGGGGAAGCCGAGCTAATAGGAAACAAGGCGCAGGCCCTTAATCCGCGAGAAGTGACGGCTGTTCCGCGTCACGACGGGCTCGTTCCGGCGAATCGCCGTGGTCCCAATAATCACGTCCGCGGGATCTATCGCCTCGCCACGGACCACGAGCTCGCCGTCAATCCGGCCCGCTTCCGCCGCAATCTCCCGAGTCAAGTCGTACGTCGCGATTGCCTTGAGCGCGTTCTCAATCTTCGCCGCTTCGGCGGTGGGGGCCGCGACGCGCGCAACGCCGTGGTACAGCTGCATGACCGTAATCGCACTGATGCCAACCGGGTCTGTGCCCTCAAGCAAGTCCTCGAGGAGACGGGCAGCGCCCTCGTGCCCCCGCATGAGGTCAATCAAGAAGTCGGTGTCGAGCACGACCGTCCTACGACACCCCTTGGATCTTCGTCTCCGTGCCTTTCCGAAGCCTCTTTCCGAAGTCTCGCTTCGCCGCGCGAAGACGCCGCGAGGTGTCCCTGTCGAGGATGCCGACGAGCTCGAGGAGGGCGAACTTCCCGGTCAGGCGATCGACCACGTCGCTGAAGCTCTCGCCCTCCCGTTTGAGAGCTTGCAGCCGCACGTAGGCGGCGTCCGTGAGGTTGATCGTCTTGGTGCCCATGTTCTGTGTATAGGTGTGTGTTGACCTTAACCTTTCCGGTTGGGCGGGCGAACGCCGGTCCCCGCCGGTTTTGCTGTCGAAGGGTGCGGACCGCGCCGGTTCCGTAGCCCTCGTTCAAGCCCCATCGCTCGCTCTGGCACGCCTTTCTAGCACCGGTGCTCGCCGTCCGTGACGTTCGGCGCATCACCTAGCGGACTGTCTCGTAGTGCAACAGTAGCTCGCCATGCTTGAGGGTCTTGACGGAGAGCAGCTTCAGCGTCTGCTGCTTCCGCATGGAGCCCCAGTAATGGTGCCCGCGTCCGAGGATGACCGGCCATACGGCCATCCAGTAATCATCGGCCAGACCCCGCTGGATGAATTGCCGGACGAGGGATGGACCTCCGTCCACGATGATGTCTTTTCCCGGTTCCCGCCTCAGGCGGGCGACGATCCGGGCGAGGTCTCCCTTCATGATCCGGGAGTTCTGCCACTCGGTCTTCGTCAGGCGGTGGGAGAGGACGATCTTCTGACTGCGGTCCAGGAAGCGAGAGAACTCGAAGAGGTATTCCGGGTCGGAGGGCTTCCTCGCCGCGAGGGAGTGGTACCCCGCGTGACCTTCGTAGGACCGCCGGCCGAACACAATCGTGTCGACCGAGTCGTACCGGCTGATCCACATCGCGTTCCATGCTTCCCCGGGTTCCTCCGAGGGGTCGTCGGACCCTGGGTACTTGGGGAACTCGCCGTACCCGTCGAGCGTCATGTACATGTTCACGGTGATCTTTCGCGTCAAGATTGCTCCCCCCGGCCTTTGTTGCCCTCCTTGATGGACATGCTCAGCTTCTGAAACGCGGCTCGCGTGTCGGCCGAGACGTTCCCGAGGTGCGCGTTGACGGCCGCGGGCAGCATCGCGTGCTTCGCCTGCTCGTTGCGTCCTTCCGATTGCATGAAACAGCGAACCCCCCGTCGGCCCATTAAGTTGCCTTAGGCCCGGACGGAAGGGCTTAGTATCCGTCCGAACGCTGTGGGCGCGGCATGGAAACGAAGGGGCTCGTTCAGTGCCTGATCGAAATCGCCTCCGAGAAGCGCATCGGTATCCTCGCGGCGATCGCCGAGAAACCCCTGAAGCACGCGCAGATTGCGCGCCGTCTCGACATGACCGGTTCTGAGACCACAAGGCATCTGAATCGCCTCCTATCCGCGGGCCTTGTCACGAAGAACGCCGGGGGTGAGTACGAAGCCACGAACCTGGCTCACCTCATCAACGCGGGCCTGCCCTTCTTCCGGTTCATGACGACCAATCGCGAGTTTCTCGTGAGCCACGACCTCTCGGTCCTCCCGCAGGAATTCATCGAGCGGTTGGGTTCACTCGCGGGTGGCACCTTCGCGACGGGGACCTACGGTGTCGTTGCGACTCAAGAAAAGTTCCTCAGGACCGTGCAACGGCGAATCTGGGTCGTCACGGAACAGATGTTCGAACAAGTCATTCCGATCCTGCGGGCGAAGGCGGCTGCGGGCGCCGACGTTCGGGTGATTCGGCCGCGCGAGTCCTTCGAGCGAACCGTCCCGATTCTGGGTGCGGTACAGAGGAACTACCCAGTGCGACTCCTGCGGGAGACGCGAATCTTCCTCGCGGTGCTCGATGACAGTGCCGGCGTCTGCTTCCCTGCCCTCGACGGGAAGGTGGACATGGCGGCGATGATTTTGCTGACCGATCCGCGCGGGTACCGGTGGGCGGAGGACCTCTTCCTCGTCTTCTGGAACCAAGCCGGGGAATGGCTCGGCCTGCCAACATCACACCGTTGATGAGAACCACTGCCCACTGACCCGAGTCATGGAGATCCATGAGACAACATGCTGCCCGCCTCCCTAGTTGCGCGATACGAAAATGCTACCCCCACGCCCCTCCTAGGAAGCCGGTCAAGTGGTCGCGGTGGACCCGACCTGACTTTCGAGTCCCGTTCGCTGCGCCAAAACGCGTTTCGGGCACCAACTCCCACCGCGTTCACATGCCCCGGTTTTGAGGCCGTCCTCCGCCGCGAAACCGCAGAACAGCCCGCCGCTCCCCGAGGCGAGAGCGAGCGGGCGGTCCTGGACTTGGGCAACGGGATCGTGGTCGTCGAACTCAACACGTGATTTTCGGGTGCAAGAAGCCTGACCGCGTTCGACGTCTTCCGGTCGAGCGCTTGCGTTTTATAGGCGAAATGCCTCAGTCCCTCCTGAAATCTGCCGGGTGAAAGCCCCCACGGGAACCGCGCAGACCACTGCCGCGGCGATGCGCCTTGATCGAGACCGAATCCCTCACGAAGAAGTTCGACGGCCTGACCGCAGTGGATGGCTTGACCTTCCGCGTCCAGGAGGGTGAGGTCTTCGGCCTCCTGGGGCCCAATGGAGCCGGGAAGACGACGACGGTCCGGATGCTCTGCTGCCTCATCTCGAAGACGAGCGGCGAGGCGAGGATCGGGGACTACGTCGTCGGGAGCGACGTCGACTCGCCCAAGATCCGGAGGATGATCGGACTCGTGCCCGACAACGTCGGCCTGTACGAGAACCTGACCGCCTACGACAACCTGGACTTCTACGGGAAACTGTACGACCTCCCGGAGTCGCAGCGGAAGGCGAACATCCAGCGCTTCCTGAAGATGCTCGGGCTGTGGGAGAAGAAGGACGTCGCGGCCGGGACGTTCTCCAAGGGAATGAAGCAGAAGCTCGCGATCGCCCGCGCCCTGATCCACGAGCCCGAGGTGCTGTTCCTGGATGAGCCGACGGTCAACCTGGACCCGGAGTCGGCGAGGACGGTCCGGGACTTCCTCCTGGAACTGAAGAAGGAGAAGAAGACGATCTTCCTGAACACGCACAACCTGGACGAGGCCCAGAGGGTCTGCGATCGGATCGCGATCCTCAACACGCGGCTCATGGCCTTGGGCTCTCCGGCGGACCTGGAGCGATCCGTGGGCGGCCGGAAGACGGTCGTCCAGCTGGAGCAGGTGACCGACGCGATCCTGGGGGCGCTGAGGAAGGCGTCCCCGGCGAAGATGGCCGTGGACGGCAACCGGCTGATCATCGACGTGGCGGATCCGGAGAAGGAAAACCCAGTGATCGTCCGGGCCATCGTCGAAGCGGGGGGCGTCGTCCAGTCCGCGTCCGTATCCTCCTCGACCCTGGAGGACGCGTATCTGAAATTGGTGAGGGAGAAGACGTGAGCCTGGCGCATGCGTGGGTCATCGCAGCGAAGGACCTCAAGACGTTCCTCCGGAGGAGGACGGTCCTCTACTCGACCGTGTTGCTCCCGCTCCTAATCTCCATCATCTTGCCCCTGGTCCTCCAATTCGCTGGGAAGCGGACGAACAACGTCGCCGCGCTTCCGGGATTGCTGGACGCGTTCGCGTGGTTCTACGCGATCATCCCGGCCGTCATCCCGACGCCGATCGCGTCGTACAGCATCGTCGGCGAGAAGGTCGAGAGGAGCTTGGAACCGCTCCTGGCTACGCCCGTCAGCGACGGGGAGATCCTGCTCGGGAAGAGCATCGCCGCATTCCTCCCTGCGATCCTCGCCACATATGCCGGTGCGGCGATCTTCATGTCGCTCATGGATGTGGTGACCGGGGACAAGTTGGGCTACCTGTACTTCCCGAACTGGGGCATGGCGGTCATCCTCCTTGTCCTCGCCCCGCTAGCCGCGTTGCTCAGCGTCGAGGGGAGCGTGATCGTGTCCGCGAGGGTCAGCGACGTCCGATCGGCGGCTCAGCTCGGCGGCCTCATGTTCGTCCCCTTCATCGGCATCTACGTGGCCGGCGAGATCGGCATCATTACCCTCGACACGAATACGCTCCTGATCATTGCCGCCATCCTGGCATTGCTCGCCCTGGCTCTCTTTTTCGTCAGCAAGGCCACGTTCCAACGAGACCAGATCCTTACGAAGTGGAAATGAACGGGCATCTCGGATGGAAGAGGAGTACGGCGCCGGGCCCACGTGGGCCGTGCGCTGGCGGGGAACGAAGGCGAGCTTCGCTTGGCTATTCGCCAACAGTGTCTCGGCTGTTGATATACCGGTTTGAGAACCTGTGATGGACGTTAACACGGCTTTCGAATCCCATTCGACGTACCGAAGGGCATTTCGAACGCCGACTCCCACCGGAGACCGAGCTGGCGCTGACGGGCAATCCCGCAGGCTTAGCCCTGCTGCTTCTGCAGGGACCTATGAACCACAACGGCACCCTCCCGAGCAGATGAACGGAGCCAATCAGGGTTGGATCTGTTGCCCCAGATCGCATGGAGCCGCTCCCCCATGGCGCGATCCGGTTCCCGCATCGCGGCGATCTTCGCCAGCACGGCGCCTTCCTCGTCAGCCTTGTCCGCGCGCGGACCGGGGCGCGCGGCCGCCTTCAGCTCTCGGACGCGCTCCTGCATCGCGGCTCGTTCCTCGTCGGTGAATCCCTTGAACTTCTTGCCAATCGCGGTGGTGCTCTTGGCGGACTTCTGCGTGCCCTTCTGTGCAGGTTTCATGGTCACGCCCTCACACCCGCGGAAACGGGTTCCGTACTTAAGACACACCCATTACTCCCGCCCAGGAGGGACTCTTGCAAAGCTTGGTGGCCAGCTCTGGAGCCAGCCGCGGGTCTCGCGCATCTGACAAGGACGCCACGTTAGCTGGCGTCCTCAACCCGCTTCAAGACTCGGAGAGCCGTAAAGGTGATCCACTTGCTCGGCTCCCCCGCCCGCTCCAGCGCGAGCGGTCTCACTTTCCTCGCGGCGGTCCCGTGACCGCTTCTCGGCCCTTCGTCGGGATGAACCCGGTCGAGAACCCAGGTCCCGTCGGTCCGCCGCTTCTCGCGAAGAATCCGGAGGGCGGGCTTAAGGCGACGGTCCCCGGCGTATCCGAGCGTTGTGAGGACGTCGAGCCCTACCAGGACGTCGTAGTAGTAGTGCGTCGGATAATGGAACCGGAACCACGGAGGGTACCGTCGGCCCTCCTCGAAGAGCTTCCGCTCGAGATAGAACTCCGCCCCTCTCGAGATCGCCCGCTCCACCGCGCCGCTCCGATTCGACTTCGGAATCGCCGCGAACGCGGCCAACGCCTCCCAGCAATCGAGGGTCCCAGGCTTGCCGGCGGCGCAGTTCCAGCCCCCGTCCTCCCGCTGGTCCTCGAGCATCCAGTCGTAGAGTTTCCGGACCCGGCGATCGTCGCCGTACCCGAACCGCGTCAGCATGCGCGAGACGTTCCCGACGATGCAGACCTCCTCCGTGAAGAGGTTCACCTCCGAGCTCAGTTGGAGCTTGTACTCGAAGATGCGGTCGGCGAGCCTCCGGATTCGGGGGTCGGCCGCCGTGAGGCCGAGGTCGGAGAGGACGATCCCCTTCCAGATGGACGAGTCGTACAGGGGGAAGCGGAGGAAGCGGACCCACTCCCGGACGGTCCTCGGCTCATGGGCCTCCCAGTACCCTTTCGGCTTCTGGGTTCTCAGAAGGTCATGAGCCCAACCCACTCGAGGGATCCTCGAGTACGCCGATTTCACTTCCGGGTCGTCTTCCTTGCACCCGATCAGGTCGACCAGCGTGTAATAGTGAACCGACGGCTGGTCCGGTTGGGTGAGCCAATCCAAGACTTTGTCTCCAGGCATCGCCGCCTGGACGGCGCCTTGCGCTTTCATCCTTTCGGTTCACCGCATGGTAACGCTCGCGCGGTGAGAGCGGTCTGTAGCCGATGTGGGCATTGCGATGCCCGCGCCGGGCGAGACCGGTGCGACGGCCCGCAGATCCGGTCGCGAACTCGAGGTTTTGAGGCCCTCCTCCGCCGCGAACCCGATCGAAGATCCCGCGCATGCGGGCTCACCGTGCGCGACGCCTCAGTGATGCGGTCACCTCCCAACCGGACTTCCGAATTCCATCGACGAATGGGGATGGCATTCGGTGGCGATCCCCACGGGGTCCGTATCCTCAATGGCAGCGGGGGCCGGTCGCGGCCCCGCGGGCCGGTTGTCCGCAATCCGAGACTCCGCGACCGACTGGTGCTGCCTCGGCAACCGCAAGGGAGACGCTTGCGCCCTCGCCATGGACGCGCGCGAAGGTGATCATAAGTGGCCGGTTTGGACTAATATGGTGACCACGCTCGACGTGGCCTGTCGGCCGGGTGGCGCAAACCACATGAGGCCGAGCCAAGGTGGTGTCGGGGGCAACCCATGAAGGCGATTCGATGCACACGATACGGACCTCCGGACGTCCTCCAGCTCCAGGACGTGGAGAAGCCCGTTCCCGGCGACGGTCGAGTGCTGGTCGAAGTCCGTGCGCTATCCGTCAACCCCAGCGACTGGCACAGCATGCATGGCGGCATCGCCCGCGTGTTCGGCAACGGGCTGCGGAAGCCGAAGGACCCGAGGGTGGGCACGGACATCGCGGGGCGGGTGGAGGCCGTGGGCGCCCGCGTCTCCCGCTTCAAGCCCGGAGACGAGGTGTTCGGGGCATGCCCGGGCGGCCTGGCCGAGTATGCGACCGCCCGTGAGGACCGATTGGCGTTCAAGCCGGCCGACGTCTCGTTCGAACAGGCGGCCGCTGTCCCGGTGGCGGCGACCACCGCGCTGCAGGGCCTGCGCGACAAGGGAAAGATTCGGGCTGGCCAGAGGGTGCTCGTCAACGGCGCGTCCGGCGGCGTGGGCACGTTCGCCGTGCAAATCGCGAAATCCTTCGGGACCGAGGTCACCGGGGTGTGCAGCCCCCGCAATCTGGACGCGGCGCGTTCCATCGGCGCGGACCACGTCATCGACTACACGCGAGAGGATTTCGCCCGGAACGGGCAGCAGTACGACCTGATCTTCGATGTCGTCGGCAATCATTCGGTGTCTGCGTACAAGCGCGCGCTGACGCCCGGGGGGAGCTGCGTCATCGCCGGTTTCGGGTTCCCTTCCCTGTCCCTCGCGCGCCTGCTCGGCCAGCTGATTCTCGGACCCGTCCGGTCGCGAATGGGCGACAAGAAGGTCGGCTTCATGGGGATCGCCAAGTTCAACCCCAAGGACCTCGACTACCTTGGCGGACTCTTGGACGCCGGGAAGGTCGTGCCTGTGATCGATCGCCGTTATCCGCTGCGTGAGACGGCCGAAGCGTTCCGGTATCTCGGTGAGGGGCACGCCCGCGGGAAGGTCGTGGTCACCGTGGACCACGACGGACGCGCCCCGTGAATGGTCGCGCCTCCGGAGTCCGCCCGCACCGTCCGTCCGCGGCTCAGTGCGCGCGTCGGACCGTGATCACCGTCGTCCCTTCGGGAGTGGTCTGGGCCGAGAGGGCCCGGTGACCCAGGAGGCGCGCTAGCGCGGGGAGGTCTGCCTTGGCCGCGGGATTGCGGGCCACGACCTGCAGGACGCCCCCGACCGGAATGGCGCCCACCTCTGCATCGACTTCACCAACCTAGACTGGAGGATCATCAAGGCCCTCCGGTACAACGCGTTGAAGCTTCTGTCTCGGCCCGCGAAGGAACTGGGCGTGACCACGAAGACCGTCCGCCGGCGCTTCGAACGCATGACGGAGAACAATGCGGTGATCATCGTGCCGCTGGTGAACCCCGCGGACATCCCGGGCACGATCACACACACGATGCTCCTCCACCCGTCGCCGGACCAACGGAACGAGACCCTCGCGCAGGCAATGAACGCGTCCAAGGACTCCTGTTTCCTCGCGGTCGCGTCCTCCCCCGGGAACACGATGGTCTGCCTCTCCGCGCGGACGCTGGCCGAGGCCGAGAACAGCCTCATCCGGGCCCGGAAGATCGAGGGGATGACGGACGTCAAGCTGCTCATTCAGAAGGAGATGCGAGAGTACACCCAGTGGCTGGATTCCGCCATCGATCGGAAGACCGCCGAGACGGCGGGCACGAGCCCGTAAACGCTTATACAGAGGGAAGCCAGGTCGACGTGCGTGTCGCCGCGTCACTCGCCCTCGGCCTTCTTCAGAGTGATTCGCACCATCCAGCAGGACCGGATGCCGCAAAGGCAGCTTTCAAGTTCGGGTCCACTCTTAGGGGTGAGCCTCCATGAAGTCGACGTGGTGCGCCGGCGGCCACAAGGACATCGAGGAGACCTCGCTGCGCTACACCGCGACAGCCCCGCGACAGTGCTCGGGCTTCGTGATGCAAGGCGGCGTCCTGTTTCCCTGCGACTGCAGCTGTCACTCCACATCGCCTATCAACAGGCCTTGATGGCTGACCCGGGCAAAGAACGAGGGCCGCGCCCGCGTTGCGATGCTTGAGCGGGGCGACCTCCGCCTCGTGCTCAGCCAACCGAACCCCCAAGGAGGAGGCGGCCAACCCATGCCCGACGGAACACCGCAGGAGCCGGGCGGCTGGAACCGCTTCTCCGTCGAGGCCCAGGACCTTGCCGCGACGGTTGCGGCCCTGCGGGACGCTGGTGCGCGCTTCCGGAACGAGATCGTCACAGGAGCCGGCGGAAAGCAGGTCACCGTCGAGGACCCTTCCGGCAATCCGGTCGAGCTGCTCGAGCCGACAATCTCCGAGGCCCGCCTCGGCTCGAAACCGTGAACGGGCGCACTGCGGCCCCCGCTTTCTCGCGTGATGTATAACGGAAAAAGCAAAACCCCCTTTCCGGCTTCCCGAACGGGGTGATTCGTTGGCCTACCCGCGGCTGCACGTCCTGGAACAGGCGGATCTCGAGGCGATCGACCTAGCGACACGAGACCTGCTCTCGCATTCGGGACTCCACGTCCACAGCGCCCTCGCCCGCGAGGCCCTCCGGGCGGCCGGCGCAGACCTTGTCGACAGCGGTCCGCGCGTCCGGATTCCCGAGGCCCTGCTCGACGAGAACCTACGCAAGGCGCCGCACGAAATCCATCTCGCGTCCCGCGACGGGAAGCGTGACCTCCGCGTCCCGGACGGACGCACCCACGTATGCACGGACGGCTGCGGCGTCCACGTCCTGGACCTCGAGACGGGTGAGCGACGGGAGAGCACGACGAAGGACCTGGCGGACCTCACGCGGGTCGCCGACGGCCTCGGCCCGCTCGACTACCAGTGGCCCATGTGCGTCGCGGGCGACGTGCCCAGCGAGATCCACGGCCTTGTCGAGGCGGCGACCGCCCTCGAGAACACGACGAAGCACATCCAGCACGAGGCCCTCTCCGCGAAGGAGGCGGAGGCCATGACGGACATGGCCGCGGCCATCGTCGGCGGACGAAGGGAGCTGCGGCGCCGACCGATCCTCTCCTCGATCCAGTGCCCGGTGAGCCCCATGGTTCTGGAGGAGGGCTCCACGGACGCACTGATGGCCTTCGGCCGCGCCGGCGTCCCGGTCGCCCCGATGTCCATGGTCCTCATGGGCGGTAGCAGCCCCGTGGACCTCGCGAGCGCGCTGGGCGTGAGCAACGCGGAGATCCTGGCCTCCGTCG
>OFHG01001026.1_pt1 | contig 10288 bp, 7 predicted proteins | sample 1521931 | NCBI WGS metagenome assembly OFHG01 (sample SAMEA2468438, study PRJEB22500) | soil metagenome | biome: Glassland; feature: Farmland; material: Clay | place: Australia | collected 2013-01-31 | depth 0.55 m | reverse complement strand
AGCGGGATCTATCGCCCAGGTGAGCTGAGCCTGTTGGCCGGCCGCGCTCAGGCCCGCGGCCAGCAGCTGGCCCAGCCGCCCGCGAGCGGCCACGCTGGCCGCGAGGGTGTCGTTCAGCAGGGCCGGGCAGGCTGCGCGGTGGGGAACGTCGATGAGCGGCCAGATCCAGGCGATGCTGACCGGCTTGAGTGTGCGGAGTTCGGACTTCCCTGGCCAGAACGGCAGGAAGGTCCGGGCCGCTCCCAGCTGTGCGCCGTTCTGGGTCAGCTGCGCCGCGAGCGGGTACACACCGAACGCGGTCATCCCCACCTGGCTCGCCTGCAGGGTCAGCGACCACGTCCGGGTGGCGTGCGGGGGGACGGTGGCCAGCGGGACCACCGTCCCGGTGGGGGCGTCCACCTGCGCGCCCTGGGCGGTCAGATAGCCGTTCATGTCCGACCGGGTGGCCAGCCGGGTGTTTGAGGACCAGAGCTGGACCGACAGGCCGGCCATGGCGGCAGCAGTCGCGTTGGTGACGGTGCCGGAGACGGTCACCTTCGCCCCCGGCCCCGCGAAGGGCGGGTTCACCGATGTGATCGCGATCGACATCACCGGTGCCCCCGCCAGCGCCCGGCTTGGCTGGCCGGACTGGCCCGGAGCGGCCAGCGCGGGCGTGCTGGCCAGGACAGTGGTGGCCAGGGCTGCGGTGGACAGGGCTGCGGTGGACAGGGCTGCGGTAGACAGGAGGGCGCCCAGCATGGCGGCCGCGGCAAGGAACCGCTTCGGCAGGCGCACGCTCACCAGGCTCCTCCGGTCTGCATCCGCGTCAGCGCGGCCCTGGCCCACGCGACCACGCCGCGCCCGGACCGGCTGGGCTCGATGTGAACGGGCGGTCGGCACTGACACGGCATGCCGAAATGCTATTGCCGTCCGCAGGGTGCGGTCCGCATCGTCTGCTGACTGGCCGGCCGGCTTTTGCCAGACCTCCCCAACCCCCTACCCTCGATGCCCGTGCCGGATTCCAACGATCTGACCCCCGGGCAGCGCCGGGCAGCGGCTGGCCTGCTGCGTGCCGCCGCCGTCCCAGTGGCGCCGCTAGGGCGCCTGTTCGCCCGCCATGGTCACGAACTCGCCCTGGTCGGTGGTTCGGTCCGGGACGTGTTCCTTGGCCGGGACCACAGCGACCTCGACCTGACCACCGATGCCCGGCCGGAGCAGGTGCTGGAGATCATCAAAGGCTGGGCGGACACGGTCTGGGAGGTGGGGATCGACTTCGGCACGGTCGGCGTGCGCAAGGGCGGCAAGAACATCGAGATAACCACCTATCGCAGCGAGCGGTATGTGCCCCATTCCCGCAAGCCGGGCGTGGAGTACGGGACGTCGCTGGTCGCGGACCTGTCGCGGCGTGATTTCACGGTCAATGCGATGGCAGCGCGGCTGCCCTCGCTCGAACTGGTGGATCCGTTCGGCGGCCTGCGTGACCTGAACAACAAGGTGCTGCGCACGCCGGGCAGGCCAGAGGACTCGTTCACCGATGACCCGCTGCGGATGCTCCGCGCTGCCCGGCTCGCCGCCCAACTGGGGTTCGTGGTGACGCCGGAAGCGCAGGCGGCGATGACGGCCCTGGCCACCCGGCTGGAGGTGGTCTCGGCGGAGCGGATCAAGGACGAACTCGCCAAGCTCATGCTCGCCCCCGGCCCGGACGGCCCGGTGCGCGGCATAGCCCTGCTGGTGGACAGCGGCGTGGCCGATCAGGTGCTGCCCGAGATCCCCAAGCTACGGCTGGAGGTCGATGAGCACTTCCGGCACAAGGACGTCTACCAGCATTCGCTGACCGTGCTTGCGCAGGCCATCGCCCTGGAGCCCGAGTACAGGCTGGCCGGGGACCTGGTGGTGCGGCTGGCCGCACTGCTGCATGACATCGGCAAGCCCAGGACCCGGCGGCTGCTGCCGGATGGCCGGGTGGCTTTCCATCATCACGAGGTGGCGGGTGCCGCTATGGCCAGGGCACGGCTCAGTAAGCTGCGCTTCCCCTCGGCCGTCGTGCAGGACGTCGCGACCCTGGTCGGGCTCCACCTGAGATTCCACGGGTACAACGAGGGCGGCTGGACCGACTCGGCGGTCAGGCGTTATGTGCGCGACGCGGGGCCCTTGCTCTCGCGGCTGCATGTGCTCACCCGCGCGGACTGCACCACCAGGAACAAGCAGAAGGCGCAACGTCTCGCGCGCGCCTACGACAACTTGGAGAAGCGGATCGCCTTCCTCGCAGAGCAGGAGGAACTCGACAAGATCCGGCCGGACCTCGACGGCAACCAGATCATGGCGATTCTGGGTCTGCCGCAGGGACCGCTGGTCGGCAAGGCGTACCGGCATCTGCTCGAGTTGCGGATGGACCATGGGCCGCTCGGCCCGGACCGGGCGGTTCAGGAACTGCGGCGCTGGGCCGGGGAAGAAGGGCTTGACGTGCCGGGGGAATCCCCCGGTCCGGCCGGGCCGGGAGCACCGGGCGGCCCCGGTGAACCCGGCGGCCCCGGTGAACCCGGCGGCTCGGGGGGCGCTGAGTAATCCACTGCCTCCGGGTCTGGGCCCGCTGGCTCAGCATCCGGCGGCCCTGGTGACCCGGCTGACTCCGGTACCCCGGCTGGCCCCGGTGACCGTGGTGCGGGCCCGGCCCGCAGTTCTTTCCGGCTGACCGCCGCGTACACCCCGGCCGCGGCCAGATACCCGAACGCCGCCACCGCGACCAGCAGGTAGGACTTCCCGTTGAGGGGGATGATCTGCGCGGCCACCACCGCGCCAAGCACGAACGGGACGTTGAACAGCATGTCGTAGAGGGCGAACACCCTGCCCCGGTAGCTGTCGCCCATCCGCTGCTGGATGATCGTGGTCGTGCAGATCGCCACCCCCTGCGCGACCAGTCCCAGCATCAGCGAGATGATCAGGAACGACGTCTGCTGAAAGGTCGGCCCGAGCACGCCGGTGACGACCCCGCCCAGGCCGAGCAGCACCGCGATGCACGCCGCCTTGGACAGCCGCCTGGTGATCACCGGGATCACTATTGCGGCAAGGCCGTAGCCGATCGCCGCGGCGATCACCACCAGAACGAAGCTCCCGAGCGAGGCGTTGGCGCTGGACGCTTTGTAGAAATAGTTCCGGTAGAGCAGGATCGAGGTCAGCAGCAAGATCCCGTACATGGCCCGCTGGCTGCCGGTCGCACCGAGTGCGTTCGCCACCGGCCGCCGCTGCCAGGCATGCTGGGCGCCGCTGGCCAGCCCCCTCACCACGACGGCGAGTTCGGCCAGCAGCCCGGGCCGCACCTCTCCTTCGGCCAGCGGCGGCGGCCCGAGCAGATCGCGGTGCATGGTCGCGCCGATGGAGCCGGCGATCACGTAACACGCGCCGGCCGCGAGCAGGGTGACCGCCGAACCGGCCTGCCCGCCACCCGTGACGAAGTGAACCGCGATGCCCGCCAGGCCGCCGAGGAACGAGGCGATCGTGCCGGCGGTCGGCGCGACCGCGTTCGCCATCACCAGCGTGTCTTCGGCGACCACGTGCGGGAGCGCGGCCGACAGCGAGGCGAGGAAGAACCTGTTGACGCCCAGCACTGCCAGGACGCTGATGTACAGGGGCAGGCCGAGGCTGCCCGCGGCCACCAGGGAGGCAGTGAAAACCACCAGGCCGGCCCGCAGCAGGGCGGACCAGACGAGGATCTGCCGCCGCGACCAGCGGTCGATGAACACGCCTGCGAACGGGCCGATCAAGGAGTAAGGCAGGTACAGCACGGCAAAGGCGGCCGCCGCGGCACCCGGATTCGGGAAGCTGGTCGCGTTGAAGAAGACGTATGTGCCAAGCCCGGCCGTGAACACACCATCGCCGGCCTGTGAGATCAGCCTGGTCGCGAACAGGCGCCGGAAGTTCCGCACGGCCAGGACCGTGCGCAGGTCAGCGAAGTAGGAGTGGTGGGCGCTTCCGCGCCGCCGCAAGCCCCAGGCGCTCACGGCTGGCTGCCGGGCTGGAGTGCGGGCGGGCTCGGGAGGGGCACCTGGTCAGACTATCGGCCAGGTCACTGACCAGCGTCCCGCCGCGAGTACTCGGCCGGGGCGAATAGCACGATAACCGTCATGTCGTGAGTGATGTCAACGAAACTGTGCGGTTCGCCGGCCGGCACGTAGATGACCGACCCGGGGCCGACGGGCGCGGTCTGCTCACCGGGCCCGCCGGCCTCCAGCCTCGCGTGTCCCGCGGTCACCACGTAGACCTCGTCCTCGGTGTGCGGTTCCTGGTCGTCCCGCGCGCCGGCCGCGATCGAGTAGGTGCCCACCGAGAGATCGCTCACCCGCAGGTGCTCGGCCCAGTGCACGTCCCTGTCCGGGCCGGGCGTGGTGAACAGCCCGGCCTCGCTCAGCACCTGCATGACAGTCCTCTCCGGCCAGTGGCTGGCCGGGCAGTTCAGCGATCCGTTTCGCCGCGAATGAATCTCTCGACTGCCTCGTGCGCGACGTCGTCGGCGTACTGCTCGGGCGGGGACTTCATGAAATAGGACGCCGCGGACAGGATGGGGCCGCCGATGCCGCGGTCGAGGGCGATCTTGGCGGCGCGGACCGCGTCGACGATCACGCCGGCTGAGTTCGGCGAGTCCCAGACCTCCAGCTTGTACTCGAGGTTGAGCGGCACATCGCCGAAGGAGCGCCCCTCCAGCCGCACGTAGGCCCATTTGCGGTCATCCAGCCAGGGCACGTGGTCGGAGGGGCCGATGTGGACGGCTGCCTTCTCCATCTCGTGCGGGATCTGCGAGGTGACCGACTGCGTCTTGGAGATCTTCTTCGACTGGAGCCTCTTGCGCTCCAGCATGTTCATGAAGTCCATGTTGCCGCCGAAGTTCAGCTGGTAGGTGCGCAGCAGTTCCACGCCCCTGTCCTCGAACAGCTTGGCCAGCACGCGGTGGGTGATGGTGGCACCCACCTGGGACTTGATGTCGTCGCCGATGATCGGCACGCCCGCCTCGGTGAACTTGGCGGCCCACTGCGGGTCGGAGGCGATGAAGACCGGCAGGGCGTTGACGAAGGCCACACCCGCGTCCAGCGCGCACTGCGCGTAGTACCGGTCCGCCTGCTCCGAGCCGACCGGAAGATAGGACACCAGCACGTCGGCCTGCGCTTCACGCAGCGCCGCCACCACGTCGACCGGCGAGTCGTCGGACTCGGTGATCATTTCCTGGTAGTACTCGCCCAGGCCGTCGAGTGTCGGCCCGCGCTGGACCACCACCCCGGTCGGGGGCACGTCGCAGATCTTGATGGTGTTGTTCTCGCTGGCGCCGATCGCCTCGGCGAGATCGCGGCCGACCTTCTTGGCGTCCACGTCGAACGCGGCGACGAACCCGACGTCGCTGACGTGATAGGGGCCGAACGCCACGTGCATGAGGCCCGGCACCCGGCTCGCCGGGTCGGCGTCCTTGTAGTACTCCACGCCCTGGACGAGGGAACTTGCACAGTTCCCCACACCCACGATGGCTACCCGTACCGAACCCATGAGGATTGCTCCTATTCTGTCGCCGCCTGCTGGTGGCGCTAGCTGTGTCAGCCGGGATGAGAATCGGCTGACGTGCCGTTTTCCGCATGCCGCGCGGAGGGCGGTGGTGGGACCGAGCCGGACTCGCGCTCGGAGGCGATCAGTTCGTTCAGCCAGCGGACCTCCCGCTCGACCGATTCCAGCCCGTGCCGGTGCAGTTCGAGGGTGTAACTGTCGAGCCGCTCCCTGGTCCGTGCCATCGCCGCCCGGACGCCGTCGAGCCGCTCCTCGAGCCGGCTGCGGCGGCCTTCCAGGATCCGCAGCCGGATGTCCGCCCTGGTCTGCCCGAAGAAGGCGAAGTGGACGCCGAACCCGTCGTCCTCCCAGGCAGCGGGCCCGGATTCGGCCAGCAGGTCCTGCAGCCGCTCCTTGCCGTCCGCGGTCAGCCGGTAGACGATCTTCGACCGGCGGCCGCTCCGCTGCCTGGCCGGCCCGGCCGGGCCTTCCGGCTGCTCCTCCGCTATCAGCCCGAGCCCGAGCAGATCCTTCAGGCACGGGTAGAGCGAGCCGTACCCGAACGCGCGGAACGTCCCGAGCAGAGCGTTGAGGCGCTTGCGCAGTTCATAGCCGTGCATGGGGGTCTCGTGCAGCAGCCCGAGCACAGCGAGTTCGAGCACGCGGTACCGGTTGCCGCTCACGACCGCATGCACCTCCCGCCGCGCCCGCCTGTCGCCTCTCTATGTGCGAGGCGTACGTTCCCTATGTACCAGATAGATGTATCGAACCGATACATCATTAGGATATGTCGCTGGTGCCTATCGTGCAACCCGGCGTTAACCTGCCGTTTCCCGCGCCTGCCTGATGGCCGGGTCAACCAGTGGGCCGGGGCCTCGGCGGCACGGCGAATGCGTCGTACGCTGTCGGGCATGGGACCAAGGCGATCCGTGGTCGACTACGGGCTTGCCCGCCGGGCAACGCTCGCGTCGGTGCTCGCCGGCCACACCACGGTCGCCGATGTCTGCGACGCGCACCCCTACCTGCTGCGCGCCGCCAAATTCCACGGTGAGGCCACCGACACCGGCTGCCCTATCTGCCGCAAGACCAAGCTCACACATGTCACCTACGTGTACGGCGACGAACTAGGTCGTTATGAAGGCCGGGTCAAGCAGGGCCCGGAACTGGCGGAGATGGCCACCGAATATGGCGAGTTCCGGGTCTACGTGGTCGAGGTCTGTCAGAGTTGTGGCTGGAACCACCTTGCGTCGTCGTACGTTCTCGGCACGGGCAAGCCACGCACCCGGCGTGGCCGGCAGGCCCAGGCCAGCGAGTAACGCGGGGCCGGTGCCCAACGCGCCCAGGGCTGACTGCCGCTGTACCGGCAGGGCAGGCGAGGCGCGGGGTGTGACGGAGAACGAGTAACCAGGGCGGTGCCTGCCACCGGATACGGTGAACCCCGGCAGGCTTCCCCTGCCCGCCCGCGACTGCCTCACCCACACAGCGAGGACGCGTGAGTAACCCAGACTTTCCCAGTCCCTACCGGCCGGATCCGCGCCGGGGCCGCCGGTTCGGTGACGAACCGGAAGGACGCCGGGGCCGGTACTCCGGCCGTTCCGGCGGCGGCGGTCCGGCCCGCGCGCCGCGCGCAGGTTACCGCGGCCGTGATGACGACGGTCACGGCGGATACCCGGATCGCGGCAGTGGCGGCGGCCGGGGCTGGCAGGGCGCCGGGGACTCCGGCGGCGGTGACCCGGGCCCGGCGAGCCGGCCCTGGCGGCGCGGCGAGCAGGACGGCGGGTCGTCACGCGGACGATGGGATCGTGGCGAGAGCCGCTTGCCCGGCCGGGCGGACACCCGGTCCCGGCAGCCGTGGCAGCGTGGCGAGACCGGTGACCGGACCGGCCCGGTGGGCCGCGGGGTCGCCTCCGCCCGCGACCGCTACGCGGCAGCCAGGGAACGTTACGCGGTGCGGCGTGGCACAGGCGGCGCGGGGCGGGCTGACCACTACGAGGCCACGGGTTACCAGGGGGCCGCCTTCGAGGGCCCCGGGCGTGAGAGGGGCACCGGCACCGGGTACGGCATTTCGCGGCGGCTGGGGCGGCCCGGGGAACGCTGGCCCGGCCGCGGGCTGCCTGGCCGGGGCGGCAGTGGCGGCGGGCGTGGTGGCCGGGGCGGGCGCAAGGGCGACTGGTGGCGCCACTGGACGTGGAAGAAGGCGGCCTCGGTAGCCGGGGCCATCTGCGCGGCCATGGCGATGCTCGGAGCGGCCATGATCGGAGTGGCCTATGCCAAGACGCCGATCCCCGACCCGCAGACGGCCGCGACGCAGGCCGCGTCCACCGTTTACTTCAGCAACGGCAAGACCCTGGTCGGGCAGTTCGGCACCTACGACCGGCAGATGCTGACCCTGGCGCAGATCCCCCCGGTGCTGCAGAATGCCGTGATCGCGGCCGAGGACAAGAACTTCTACCACGAGGGCGGCATCTCGCCGACCGGCATCCTGCGGGCCGCCTACTACGACCTCACCAGTTCCGGCGGCAGCCTCCAGGGTGCGTCCACGATCACCCAGCAGCTGGTGCGGAACTACTACGACAACATCGGTACCTCGCAGACCATGACGCGCAAGATCAAGGAGATCTTCGTCGCGGAGAAGCTCGCCCGGGCGAAGTCCAAGCAGTGGATCCTTCAGCAGTACCTCAACACTGTCTACTTCGGTCAGGGTGCCTACGGGGTGGGGGCGGCCGCGCAGGTGTACTTCGGGCTCACGCCCGCCACGCTGCACAAGATCACCGCGGCCCAGGCCGCGATGATCGCCTCGATGATCCAGCAGCCCAGCTACTACAAACCCGACCCGAAGGCGGGGCAGGCCTACCAGGCCCTGGTCTTCCGCTGGCACTACGTGCTCGGCGCCATGGTGAAGATGGGCACACTCCCGGCATCGGCCGCCGCCCAGGCGAAGTTCCCGGCCGTGGTCAAGCCGGTCAACAACACCTGGAGCGGCTACAACGGCTACATCATGAACGCCGTGATGTATGAACTCGAGAACACCTATCACTTCTCGCAGCACGAGATCTTCAACGGCGGGCTGCGCATCACCACCACCTTCAGCCAGCACCTGCAAAGCTCGCTGTACGCGACGGTGAAGGCCAACCGGGCGCTGATGAAGAACGCCACCCCGCCCAGCCCGCCCTACAACAGCCCGCGGGTGGCCTGCAACCCGGCCGGCTGCCTGCCGCACTGGGTGCACATCGGCGCCGTGCTGGAGGACCCGCAGACCGGCGCGATCCTGGCCATGTACAGCGGGAAGAACTACAACCATACCCAGTACGATGACGCCCTGCAGTCGCGCAACCAGGTCGGGTCCTCCTTCAAGCCGTACGTGCTCGCGACCGCCGTCTCCCAGGGCATGAACGTGATGACCAGCAAGCTCAACGGGTTCCAGCCGCTGTGGATCCCGCCGGACTCCCAGCCGATGACGTTCGCCAGCCTGCGCAGCAACAACCAGGCGGCCAGCTGGTACCAGGTGCGCAACGACGAGGTCTCCAACCCCAACCGGCCGGTCAGTGTGGTCGAGGCGACGGCGCTGTCGCTGAACACCGCCTACGCCGATCTGTGGCACCGGGTGGCGCTCGACCCCAACACCGGGGCGCACAACGTCGTCAACATGGCGAAGTCGTTCGGGGTGGACCCCGTGGCGAGCGGGCTGATCACGATGAGGGACGAGGCGGGTACCGCGCTCGGCCAGGCCTCGCTCACCGTCGAGGAGCAGGCGAACACCATCGCCACGCTGGCCGACAACGGCATCTACCACGCCCCGCACGTGATCAAGGAGATCCAGAACGGGCCCACCGTCATCCATGCCCGGGTGCCCACGCACATGGTGCTGACCCCGGACCAGGCGGCCGAGGTGGACTATGCCATGTCGTTCGACGACAGCCAGATGGGTACCGCCTACGGCCTGGGCCTGACCAACGGCCAGAAGATCATCGCGAAGACCGGCACCACGAACCTGTCGCAGTCGGCGTTCTTCATGGGGTCCACCCCGCAGTACTCGATGGCCGTCGGCATGTTCGTCAGCAAGCCCGGGTGTCCCCCGGCGGATTCAGCTGCCTGCTCATCCACGAGCGCCCTCGCGTTCGCGCCGCCGGCCAACATCCAGACGCTGTTCGGCGTCGGCGGGCTGTCCGGATACGGTGGCCAGTGGCCGGCCATCATCTGGCACGACTTCTTCATGCGGCATTTCAACAACCTGCCGGTCCAGCAGTGGCCGGCGCTGCCAGCGAACTTCGGTACCGCCTGGAACCTGGTCGGGCCGAACCTGATGCCCAAGCCCAAGCCCAAGCCAACCAGGCCGTTCGGGCCACCCGGGTGCCAGGGCCACGGCAGGAAGTGCCGCCCGACCCCCTTCCCTAGCCCCTCGCCGGTGGCCAGTTGCCAATTCCCGCAGCCGTGCCCGACCACCTCTCCCACAGTGACCCCGACTGTGACGGCCGCCGCCATCCGCAGCAGCACTGCGGGGACAGCGGTCGCTGGCGGGCTGGTCGTGGGCGGGCTGGCCACCAGCAGCCTGTCGGTCGGCTGGCTGCCGTGGCGGCGGCGCCGTAACGGCAGCCAGCGTGGTAGCGGTAGGCAGCGGGGCAACGGGAGCGGCTAGCCGGCCGGACCGGCAGCCGACCACAGGACCCGGGGGCCGGCCAGATGATGGAGCGTGAGGCGAGGGGGGCTGAGCCGGGACGGCCGGGACCGGGCGGGGGGCGGGCGCCCGCCAGTGCAGGCATGGCCTCCTGGCGGGCACGGCTGGCAG
>OFHG01001025.1_pt1 | contig 10299 bp, 8 predicted proteins | sample 1521931 | NCBI WGS metagenome assembly OFHG01 (sample SAMEA2468438, study PRJEB22500) | soil metagenome | biome: Glassland; feature: Farmland; material: Clay | place: Australia | collected 2013-01-31 | depth 0.55 m | reverse complement strand
CGCAGACTCGTACATCGCCAAAGCTTGTCGAGCGCTGCCCAACCCACGATGGATCTCAGCCAGGTTATGTAATGCGGAAGCTTCTCCTGCAATATCGCCCAGGCGACGATGTAAATCCAACGCTGAGCGATTGTATTCAAGTGCTGCTCCAAAGTCATTTTGCTTCCAATGAATAAACCCCAATTCTCGCAGGGCTTGGGCCACACCAGATAAATTTTGAGCAGCACGGTAGAGATCTAAAGCCATTTCACAGATCTGGCGCGCTTGCTCAAACTGTCCTGTGTATGCCAGGTAACCAGCCTTGCGTACAAGCGCTATCGACTTGAGGGAATTGTCTCCAATCTTTTCAGCCAGGGCTAGCAGCGTAGCTATATCCTTGGCTTGTCGTCCCCTCTGCCCTTGTCGATCCAGCAGCGCTTCACGCGCCAGGATCAGCTTAAACTCTGCGACCAGATCGTCCGGCAAATATTGGTGATGAAGAGCAAGGGCACGCGTGTACAAGTCGGTTGCGTGAACGTATGCGAATAATTTTTCCGCATTTTCTGCAGATTGGATCAAATACTTGATTGCTTGTACATCGCCGGCTTTTTCGTAGTGGTAAGCAACATCCTCAGCCAGTCTCTCTATTTCTGCGCTGTTCGTGGCTAACAATGCACTCGCGACTCGGCGATGTATAATTTGCCGTTGCATCGCGCTTAGCTTTTTATATATAGATTGACGAATGAATTCATGGGAAAAATCTAGAATCATCTTGGAGGATGAGGAACTAATTTCTGCCAGAAAACCCCGGTTGATTAACTGCCCTAAAATTTGCACTAATTCATTCTCGGTCCAATCACATATTTCTCTTAGTAAGTGAAATTCAAACGGACACCCGATTACTGAGGCAGTAGCCAATACCTGACGATTGTTTTCTTCCAGTGTTATCACACGCGACCAAATGATTTCCTGGACCTTTTGAGGCAGGGGTAAATTTACTTGCTCAAATCCAACGATCTGTTTTTGGGAGGTATGGTGCAAAATGCCCGCCTCAAACAAAGCCCGTAGGGTTTCTACTAAGACGAATGGATTGCCTTCGCTATGATGATGTAGACGATGGATAAAGCTATGAGGTAAATTTAATTCAGTCTGTGCCAATAATTGATATACAGCTTCTCGATCCAATGGTTCTAATTCCAGTTCATAAGCGTGTGAATACTGAGTAATCTGATGGAGCAGTTGTTCTAAATGGGGTTTATCAACGACAGCCTCCGTGCGATAGGAGCAAATAAGCATTAAGGAATGCCCATTCATCTGACGGATCACGTAATGCAAAAGGGTAAGCGACGGTTGGTCTGCCCAGTGGATATCATCAAAATAGAGGACCAGAGGAGTTGCCTGGGAGAGATGGATCAGCACTTTTAGGACCCCTTGCAGTAGGCGTAACTGGTTCTCTTCAGAGGATATCCCCTCAGGTTCAGTAGTTGAAGCCTTTATGCCCGGAACAAGTCGATGGATTTGCTGGCGCCAGATGTCAGGCAACCCTTCCAACAGGATGGACCACTCGGGATTAGCAAGGGGGCTAAGGGCATCTGCCCACATGGTGTAGGGAGCGCTACTTTCCAGTGGAAAACAACGCCCAGCAAGCACGTTGAAAGGAATGAAACTGCCAGAAACCTTATCAAGATGATGCCGTAGAAACTCTGAGATCAGGCTGGTTTTTCCAATACCTGCCTCCCCGGCAAGGAAGATGACGCTTCCCTTACCATCGACTGCCCTCGACAACTGATCCCAGAGCACTGCAAGCTCATGATGTCGATTATGAAAGGGTAAATTAAAGGAGAAACTGCTTGCCCTCTTTGGGGTGTAACTCTCGACATGCTGCGGGGCAATCGCCTGCGCCGTGGTTAGTTGTCTGAATGTGGATGAGGTTTCCTCAGCAGGTTCAACACCGATCTCACGCGCCAGAATTTCTGCACAGAGCTGATATTGCTGCCTCACACTCGAAAAGTCGCCCAGAGCCGCATAGATTCGCATCAGGAGGCGATGAGCGCTTTCGTCCAATGGATTCATCTCCATTAGGCGGCGCGCATAGGTATGAGCCTGCCAGTAATCACGACCTTGAAACAATCCATTGCTCAATCTTTTGACGACATCGAAGGCTTGCTGTTCCAGAGCATCGCGGCGGAAGAATAACCACTCCCCAAAATCTGGGCAATCATCGAGAATTAAGCCCTCCAGGAGGATGCCGCGATATAGGTTGGCTGCATGCTGCAAATCATTTAGTTCTTGGGACCCCGCGCATTTTTGGAATTCAGGGACATCAACCCGAAAATCCGGATGAGGGCAGTAGGTTACTGAGTTTTCCATCAACTGTAGGCAGGTTTCAGCCAAACCAGCGAGCTTCTGACGAATTGAAAAAAGAGCCTGGCGTAGGCTATGCCGGGCTCGTGTTTCTGGTTTTTCACCCCAGAAAAATGTTGCTAATATCTCACGGCTATGAGGAACTTCGGCTTCGAGAACCAGATAAGCAAGCAAAGCTAAAGTCTTTGTCGAATGTAATCTAACTAATTGTCCATTAGATCTCAATAAAGGAGGACCAAAAAGCTGAAATTGCATCGTCACAGCCAATTTGCTCCCTAATCGAAAAACTCGTGACGAATTGGTGACGCATGGCCAATATACTCATTACAAGTATAACATCGCTATGAAATATCTCAAACCCATATTAATGAATAGGAGTAGCCTCTTGAACGCCCATCTGACAACCGCTAGCGTTACTTCACGGCTATCGAACTTATCTGGCCGAGCAATTGTTACTGCCAGGGGTCATCACTTTATCGTCGATTCCCCACCCCCGCTAGGTGGCCCAAATGAAGAGATCAACCCCATTGACGCCCTCCTGTCTGCTCTGGCAACCTGCGGTTCTTTTGTCTTCGAGGCAGCTGCTCGGGAGCTGGGCATCCGTCTCTATTCAATTGTTGTCACTGCCGCCGGTGATTTTGACCCACGTGGAGTGTGTGGGGATCCGGTTGACCCACGCGTTCAATTCTTTCGGGTAAGAGTAGACCTCTCCGGTCCAACCCAAGACCAGGCAGATGCCTTGATCAGGGCTTTCGAGACACGCTGCCCGGTATATACCACCCTTTCAAAGGCTGCACCAATTGACATAGAAGTTACACTTTCAACCCGCTAATCTAAGGAGGTAAAAATGAAACGATTACGCTGTCGCGATGTTGGATTTGACTGCAATCATGAAATTCAGGCAGAAACAGATGAAGAGATATTGCAGCAGGCAGCCAAGCATGTTCAAAGCGTGCACAGTCTGGCGGTAACGCCAGAACTGGCAGAACAGGTAAAAAAGTTAATCCAGGACGAGGATTAACAAGTCACAGGGTCTCTGTGAGATATGATCCGGGAGATAGTTGCGCGGCCTGGAAGCAATGCCAGTATGTAGAATTCTAAACTAGCTTACTCGGCTTTCAGGCCGTCCATGCAGACTTCTCAGACCAATCTCAGCACTTCGCAAACCTGCGGCATCGCTTCGAAACCAGCCGCGGAACACCCCTCAAAGAGTCGAGGCAATGCTTGCCGAGCATCGAGGTGGTGTCAACGCGCTACACCAGCCTGGTTGAGATAGCCTAGACGGCAGTTTACTCATTCCCCGGATATTGTTTTCAGCAATGGGATTAACTGCGAATTCTCTCGGATTACAGTTGCTAGGGGAGATACAGGGGGTAGGGAGAGCCCGCCTATGATGGTTACAAGCACTGCGGATGTCTTGCCTCAACAATAGGGGCAGGTGACGATACCGAAGAGCGATCAGCAGGCCAGGCGGCTTTCGTACTTGCCTTGCAGCTACGCTGGGGATTAGAAATAAAGACTTTCTACTCCTCTTGGCTTAATCAATTCCCAATATGCCTGGTTGAGTTCCTCCAAAATCTCCTGCTTACGTGGAGCAATATATTTTTCCAACAAACGAGATTCCCTAGCCGTTGGAAAGAGCTGAATACCTATTGTTGTTAAGTACCTATCTATTGCATTTATGTAGATAATCGTCCCTGTTAGACCTGTATATTTGTGGTCAGGAGAGAGCTGGAATTCCAATTGGACTTTCGAACCAGGCTGGATTCTCATTCCCCTTTCAAAAATCTTAAACGCCAGAATCCCCATTCCATTAACGGAAATATTTTCTATGCATTCGCGAACCGTTTTCCTTTTCCAATGCAATGTAACATAAGTGGGATGTTTTGGTCGAACCCTGTCATGCTGACGTTTTTTCAATTCGTTATCGATATAAGCGAAGCCAGAGAGAACAAGCACACCTTTTTTAAGATCCAGGCTCTTAAGTTGCGCAATCACCGGTTTGGGAAACAACTGGCCATGCAAGTAAACATCACCTTCCAAGGCAGCGCTCATCTCGATGTTGGTAGTCCGAAGGGTTGCATCATCTGTCGTTACCTCAAGGATGCTGACGTCCTGTTGGAGCACCAACCCTCTGAATGATTTTGTCAATTCCAGAGCGACATTATGTTGACCAAGATATCTGATGACAGATAAAACATCGTCAACGGCGGGCAAGTAATCAGGGGGCATAGGTGAGTCCTCCTTCGCACCCTGTAATCCAAACTTATTTAGGAGCAACGATTGGAAAAAACACTCAAGCTCTGAGGGTAATCCCCGTATCAATAATGGACAATGACTCCTTAAATTTAATAATAGCATAGGGCATGATTTGGGTTTTCTTATTAACAAAATTGTAATTTTCAAGTCATTTGTAGCAAGTTGCGGCCTTGCACGGCCTGCAACTCCTCCGCCGCGGGACGGGCACGCCGGTCGCCGGGGGCTACGCTGAGCAGCACCAGCTGCCGCTCCCAGGCCGGCAGCCACTCGGGCGGGTTTAGATCGGCCGCGCGGCTGCGATTGGTCCCCAGCACTCCCAGGCGGGCGCCCAGCCCCAGGTCGAGCGCCTGTCCGGCTTCGGCGGTATGGATCGGGATGGCGGCCTGGCCCAGGGTGATTTGTAGATCGCGGGCGGCAGCCGTGCCCAACGGTGCGCCGGACCACAGCACCTGATCCGGGGTGTAGCACGGCAAGATGTCCGGCAGAGCGGCGATTTGCTCACTGGAGGTGCTGGCCACCACCAGCCAGTCCAGGCAGCGGCGATCCAGGGGCAGGCGCCGCCCCAGGGCGTCGGAAAGGGCGCGTGTGCTGAGGCCGCCGTCCACCACCAGGTAGCGACCGGCGGGGGTGCGGATCAGGAAGGCATCCCCGCTGCCCACGTCCAGCATCTCCAGGTGCAGGCGGCCATCCGGGGTAGCCAGGAGGCTGCGCCAGACCAGGACGGTGAGCAGGCCCAGGCCGAGCAGGGCCACTCCCGGCCTCAGGCCGGCCAGGCGGGCGCGCAGCGTGGGACGGGCGAAGGTCCAGGCGAAGAGCAGGGCGTAGAATGTAAGGATCTACGGCAGGGCCACCTGGCCCAATTCCAGCATGGCGCCGGGAAAGGGGGCGAAAAACTCCACCACGCGAATGGTGAAGACTACGAAGGGCCACGCCAGGTAAGCCAGCAGTTGCCCCAGCGGCTGGAAGACCAGGCTGACCAGCAGGGCCAGCCCGCCCACGATCATCACCGGCGGCTGGGCGGGCAGGATGAGCGGGTTGACCAGGAAGGCTACCAGGGAGATGCGGTTGAAGTGGTAGGCGATCACCGGCAGGGTGGTGATTTGCGCCGCAAAGGTCAAGAGCACGTATTCCCCCACCGGGCCCGACAGGCGCTGCGCCGCGCTGCTAGAAAGCCGGCGCGAGGCCAGGCGCAGGAAGGCCTCGGTCAGCGGTGCCGCGTAGAGCACCAGGCCCAAAGTGGCCATGAAGGAAAGCTGGAAGCCGACGTCCCACAGGATGTCCGGGTTGGCCAGCGCCATCAGCGCCGCGACCAGCCCCAGGCTGTTGAGGCCGTCCTGCTGGCGGCCGACCTGGCGGGCGAACAGTGCCAGGGCGCCCATCAGGGCGGCGCGCACCACGGCGGCTTCGGCGCCGACCAGGATGGTGTACAGCCCGATGGCGGCCGCGCTGAGCCCGGCCGCCAGGAAGCGGCGGCGTTTCCCCAGCAACTTGACGAACAGGGTGGAGAACAGGCCGGCCAGAATCGTAATATTGAACCCATAAAAACAAATGCAAAGTCGACGTTGTTTTTCAGTTGACAAGTTCGTTATGAGATTGAGATTTAATTGGCAAATCATTTCTTGCTGACATAAACATCCCCGGATATCAAAAATACCGGATGGCCAACAGCAGTTTCGCAGGTGTGGTGGCGAAGCATCAGCGATGGATTTTCTATTCATTGTGAGTAAGGTTTGTATGTGGTATCAGGATCTTTATATAATTGGGTTGATGATAAAACTAAGAATTTCCCCAAAAGGTACGCGTCAAATGTCAGCCCAACTAGCTTTAGAGGTCCCTTATGAATCCGGTACAATTCGAGATAGTTCCCCCTCCAGAAATTCTCAAAAAGGATGTTGAGTGTTTTAGATTGGGTAAATATACCGCAAGTGCGGAGTTAGCCATAAAAGTTTGCCCGAATGGCTTTCCGGGGATTCTCTTTCAACATTCTTATAAAGAACAACCCGCGATAAAGAATATTATTACCCGCTCGGGACGTGTAGTCTACCCACCAATCTCATTTATTCATGGGCAGGTTACAGAGCTAGCTGTTATGAACTTCAGTGGGCCGTTTACCACCTTGCAAACCATCCTAAAACCTCATGCTCTCAAATCGCTATTTGGCGTAGACGCATCCACATTAGCCAATGGGTCAATGGATCTCAATAAGCTTGCGACCGATGACCTCAATGCGCAGCTAATTGAGGCTCATACTGACCCCGATCGCATCGCGTTACTTGCTGGTTTTTTAGTGGTCCAACTCAAATCAAGTCACTCTAGGGATACGCTTATCGAAGAGAGTCTGGTTTTGATTCAACAAAATCTCAACTTCGTCAATTTAGAATATCTGCTTGAACAGGTCGGTCTATCAGAGCGTCAGTTTGAAAAACGATTTAAACAGACAGCAGGTATTCCACCCAAGCTTTACATCCGAATAAAGCGTGTGAATGAAGCGATGAGATTGATGGATACCGGATTATATGAACGGTTGACCGATGTTGCCTACGCTCTCAATTATTATGATCAATCTCATTTCATTCGAGATATCAAAGCGTTCTCCGGTATTGTCCCCAAGAGCATCTCCCAAAAGGTGTATGAGTTTCGTCAGGATCGAGTAGGTTTTTCCTATTTGTACGCATGACGGCTTTTTACAATTATCTAAGTGTAGTATCTATTATTATGCTTACATGCTAAATTCTCATGGTCCTTTGGGTTTTGCCGTGAAGAAACCCAGATTTGGGGGTGGGGGCGTGCGTCGCACGCCCCCACCCCCAAATCTGGAACCTCTTCCAGAGATTCTCAAAGACCCATTCTCATTTTGAAAGGTGGGATAAATAACCTATGTTAAAGTCAAATATATTAGTAAGCGTTCAGTTGGTGTCCCAACCCACGGTTCTTTGAGGGCCTTTTGCCCAAAAAGTTGCTTGTCTAAGCGTTTTTATGCCTGAATTTGCACTAATGAGAGCTGAAATAGCGAGCAAACAGGCAATTTTGAGCAGAAATCGGCACTTTTTCATACCCAACTGAACGGTTACATATATTAATGCCAAAACCAAAAGTCTTACTAGATGGACTTGCCTATGTTGAAACACCTCGCTGGCACGAGGGCAGATTATGGTTCGCTCACTGGGGGACAGGAGAGGTTGTTGCGGTCGACCTAAATGGAAAAAGCGAAGTAATCACGCGTGAGGCACCTCCAGCTCTAGGTTGGGCGATAGGTTGGCTACCTGATAGCCGTCTCCTTGTTACTGGTAAAGAACTTATGCGTATGGAACCGGACGGATCGATGGTTAGACACGCGGACCTCAGTAATATCACTACATTCGGCTGGAACGAAATGGTTATAGATGGTCGGGGTAATATATATGTCAATAGCATTAACTTCGGATTTCTCGCGGGTGAGCCGCCAGAGTCAGAGATTATCGCCCTGGTTACTCCAGACGGCAAGGCGCGTCAAGTGGCTGGAGACTTAGCATTTCCCAATGGTATGGTGATAACACCGGATAACTCAAAACTTATCATCTCAGAGTCATTTACGGGGAAACTCATCGCGTTTGATATCGCTCCCGACGGCAATCTCTCCGATCGGCGAGTATGGGCTGAAGGTCTTATCCCAGATGGCATTTGTATGGACGCCGAAGGTGCCATTTGGGTCCAGACAACCGCCATACACACTCACTCAGGTCGTGACGATGTACCGGTGGGAGCAGTTGTTCGTATTCGCGAAGGAGGCGAGGTATTGCAACGAGTTGAACACGATCGCGCTATCTTTGCAGCCATGCTTGGCGGATCTGATCGAAAAACGCTGTTTCTTATGGCCGCTGAGTGGCGCGGTATCGATAAGGTTAACGAGGCAGTAGCAGCCCGAACCGGGCAAGTGTTAGTAGTCCCTGCACCAGCACCTGGCGTTGGGTGGCCGTGATACGCCTTAACCAAATGTGGGCGTTTAGAACGAATAATTATGGTTAGAATCCACTTATCGACAGTTTTTTAAAATTATGTAAAGCCTCTCCTGGTTAGAATATCTTCATAATATTAATGAAAGGGAGTGAAGAAAATATGTTATATACGACGCCATTTCTTTTGTTTGACGGTAACTGTGCTGAGGCGATGACGTTTTACCACAAGTGTCTTGGTGGAGAATTGACACTAACAAAACTCGGCGATACTCCAATGAAAGACATGTTTCCAAAAGAAAAATGGAACAGACTTATCAATGCTCATCTGAAAAGTGGAAACATAGAAATATCTGCTACAGACTGGATGGCATCCCCGTCCTTTAAACCGAAACAAGGCAATACATATGCTATCTTTGTCATCGGTGGGACGTATGATGAATTAAAAACAGTTTTTGACAAACTCAAAGATGGAACAAATAATACAAGACTTCAAGATTTGCATGACATGCCGTTCGGTATATACGGGCAGTTTTATGATAGATATGGTGTTCAATGGATTTTCAAAGGAGATAAAAAAGCATAAGTAGTCAAACTTATTTTCATCTGATATCATCTATTCCGTTGAGACTTAGGTTACCTCCTCGCCACCTCCACCCACATCCTCTCCCCATCCGTGCTGAGATGCACCCACCCGTTCTGGTCCGTGCGCATCAGCGTATAACCTTCCACGGCCTGCAGCACCTCCGTAGCGGGACGGGCGCGGCGGTCTCCCGCTCCTACACTGAGCAGCACCAGCTGCGGCTCCCAGGCCTGCAGCCAGTCGGGCGGGTTTATGTCAGCCGCGCCGCTGCTCGCTAGCAGCAAGGCATTGACCGGCATTGGACCGGGGTCTTCCAGCAGGGACTGGCACAGGTCTTCATCCAGGCCAATGGGCAGCAGGGTGCGGAAGTTGCGCCATTCCAGCAGCAGGACCGCTCCGCTGCGGCTGGCCCCCAGCACCCTCAGGCGAGCGCCCTGTCCCAGGTCCAGCACCTGGCCAGCCTCGGCGGTGTGGATGGGAATGGCCGCCTGGCCCAGGGCGGTTTGCAGGTTGCGGGCGGCGGCGGTGCCCAGCGGCGCGCCGGCCCACAGCGCTTGGTCGGGGGGAAAGCGTGGCAGCAAATCCGGCAGGGCGGCGATTTGTTCGCTGGAGGTGCCGGCCACCACCAGCCAATCCAGGCGGCGCTGGTCGAGCGGCAGACGGCGCCCCAGGGCGTCCGATAGGGCGCGCGTGCTGGGGCCGCCGTCGACCAGCACGTAGCGGCCGGTGGGGGTCCGGATCAAAAAGGCGTCCCCGCTGCCCACGTCCAGCATCTCCAGGTGCAGGCGGCCATCCGGGATGGCTAAGGCGCTGCGCCAGACCAGGACGGTGAGCAGGCCCAGGCCGAGCAGGGCCGCTCCGGGTCTGAGGCCGGCCAGGCGGGCGCGCAGCGTGGGACGGGCGAAGGTCCAGGCGAAGAGCAGGGCGTAGAATGTAAGGATCAGCGGCAAGGCCACCTGGCCTAATTCCAGCATGGCGCCGGGGAATGGGGCGAAAAGCTCCACCACGCGGATGGTGAAGACGACGAAGGGCCACGCCAGGTAAGCCAGCAGTTGCCCCAGCGGCTGAAAGACCAGGCTGAGCAGCAGGTCCAGCCCGCCCACGATCATCACCGGCGGCTGGGCGGGCAGGATGAGGTGGTTGACCCGCAAGGCCACCGGGCGGGTGCGGTTGCAGGGGGGG
>OFHG01001024.1_pt1 | contig 10301 bp, 10 predicted proteins | sample 1521931 | NCBI WGS metagenome assembly OFHG01 (sample SAMEA2468438, study PRJEB22500) | soil metagenome | biome: Glassland; feature: Farmland; material: Clay | place: Australia | collected 2013-01-31 | depth 0.55 m | reverse complement strand
CTCGGCCGCGGTCAGGGCCATCCGCGGCGTGATGAGCCGCTCGACGGCGGGGTCGTCCGCGAGGTTCAGGAACAGCACCGCGCGCTTCAGGGCGCCCGTGCGCTCGAAGTCGTTCATGAAGACGCGGGCCTCCTCGTGGGTGATGCCCATGGCGGCGAACACGACGCCGAAGGGCTCCTTCGACCCGAGCACCTTCGCCTGGCGGGCGATCTGCAGGGCGACCTCGTTGTGCGGCAGGCCGGCGCCGGAGAAGAGCGGCAGCTTCTGCCCGCGGACCAGGGTGTTCAGCCCGTCGATCGTGGAGATGCCCGTCTGGATGAACTCGGCCGGGTGCTCGCGCGAGTACGGGTTGATCGCGGCCCCGCTGATGTCCACGCGCTTGTCCGGGAGGATCGGCGGCCCGCCGTCCGCGGGGTCGCCCGAGCCGGTCAGGACGCGGCCCAGCATCTCCCGCGACACGGAGAGCTTGATCGTCTCGCCGAGGAACTTCACGGACGCCTGGCGGTCGATCCCCGACGTGCCTTCGAAGATCTGCACGACCACGACGTCCTTCGAGGTGTCGAGGACCTGCCCGCGCTTCCTCGTCCCGTCCGTGAGCTGCACCTCGACGAGCTCGTAGTAGCCGACGGGCTCCGTCTTCTCGACGAAGATGAGCGGTCCCGCGATCTCCGAGATGGTCTTGTACTCCTTCGCCATGTCAGCGCGCCTCCAGGGCCTTGAAGTCCTCGTCCATCAAGGTCGTCGCCTTCTCGAGCTCCTGGTCGAACTTCTCCTCGTACTTCACGCGCGTCAGGAGCTCGCGCGACTTGACCGAGGCCACGTCCTTCACGGGGACGTCGAGGGAGACCGCCTTGCGCCCGAGGTCGGAGAACTTCTTGATGGCCGAGATGAGCTTGAACTGCCGGTCGGGTGGGCAGAACGTGTCCACGGGGTGGAAGGCGTTCTGCTGGAGGAAGATCTCCCGGATCATGCGCGCGACCTCGAGGGTCAGCTGCTGCTCCGGCGGCAGCGCGTCCGCTCCGACGAGGCGCACGATCTCCTCGAGCTCGGACTCCTCCTGCAGCGTCCGCTGGGCCCAGGAACGGAGGTTCGGCCACTCCTCGTTGACCTTCGTCCGGAAGTAGTCCTCGAGCTGGTTGCTGTACAGGCTGTACGACGTCAGCCAGTTGATCGCGGGGAAGTGCCGCCGCGCGCGGAGGGCCGTGTCCAGGGCCCAGAACACCTTGACGATGCGCAGCGTGCCCTGCGTGACGGGCTCGGAGAAGTCGCCGCCGCTCGGGGAGACGGCGCCGACGACGGAGACGCTGCCCTCGCGGTCGCTCAAGGTGGTCACGCGACCGGCTCGCTCGTAGAACTCGCTCAGCCGCGCGGACAGGTACGCCGGGAAGCCTTCCTCGCCGGGCATCTCCTCGAGCCGGGAGGAGATCTCGCGCATGGCCTCCGCCCACCGCGACGTCGAATCGGCCATGAGGGCGACGTTGTAGCCCATGTCGCGGTAGTACTCCGCGAGCGTCATGCCCGTGTACACGGACGCCTCCCGCGCGGCCACGGGCATGTTGCTCGTGTTCGCGATGAGGGCCATGCGGTCCATGAGCGGCGCGCCCGTGTACGGATCCTCGAGCTTGGGGAACGTCGTCAGCACCTCGGTCATCTCGTTGCCGCGCTCGCCGCAGCCGATGTAGATGACCACCTGGGCGTCGCACCACTTCGAGAGCTGCTGCTCCGATACGGTGTTGTGCAGGATCATGGGGAGCTCGCCGCCCACGAAGTTGTGGGTGTCGTCGACGGTCAGATCGTACACGTTCGCCCGCTCGGCCCAAGTCTTGACGGCGACGACGACATCGCCGATGACGCCGCACCCGGCGTCGTCATCTCTCTCGATTTCCAAGAGGTCCTGCCCCCTTGATCCCCGGGGAACATGCAGAGTCATCTTGCCCCGTGCAGGGACTTCCTGGGGTACCAGCAGAGAATCGCCGGGCTTGAGTTCCGCGGCCGGGACCTCCTCGATCGCCCCTTCGCGGACTCGGTAGAGTCTGTGAACCGGCGTCAGTCGAACGTGACGTCCACTCCGGAGCCCAATCTCCGTCAGGCAGCGCGTCCCTCCGCGGTATATTGCGGACGCGGATCCCTCTCGAATGGCCTCCCCGTCATAGGTCCAAATGCGAAGGGGTTGTCGGAGGAAGATGAACTGCTCCGGACCCTCATCTGGAGAATCTCCGAGAGCTTGTTCGTAGAGTTCTTGAATCGGGACAATCCGTCCATCGGCGAGGTAGACCGGTGTCGTGCCCTCGACGCACTTGCCCGTGCCGAATCCGCCCGGAATCGCGGCGGTCCCGCCCTTCGCGATCGGGAACAGGAAGTCCATGACCCGCTGTCCCGTGATGAGCGGCACCGTCGGCATGAGGCGGTCCTTCGACGGCCGCGGCCGGCGCACGGGCCACTCCTGCATCATCATGATCTTGGCTCCGCCGTCCAGCTCGACGACGGTCTCGTCGACCTTCATCTTCCCGGAGCGGACGCGGGCGACCTTGCCCGAGAGATCCGGAGGGAGCATGACGCGGTGCTCGAGGTTTTTCGCTTCCTGCACGGTCCCGAGCGTCTGGCCGCCCCGGACCGGATCGCCCTCCTTCACGGAGGGCTTGAAGTCCCACAGCTTCTCGCGGCTCAGGCCCGGGGCGCGCACGCCGCGCAGGATGAAGTCGCCCATCGTCTTCTGGAGGACGGGCAGAGGTCTCTGGATCCCGTCGTAGATGTTGCCCAGCAGGCCCGGGCCGAGCTCGACGGTGAGCGGCTTCCTGGAATCGACCACGGGCTCCCCGGGGCGGACCCCCGCGGTCTCCTCGTACACCTGGATGATCGTCTTCTCGCCGCGGAGCTGGATGACCTCGCCCATCAGCTTCTCGGTGCCGACGAACATGACGTCGTACATCCGGGGCCGCAGGCCCGTCGCGGTCACGACCGGACCCGCGACGCGCAGGATCTCCCCCGTTCCCTTCCCGTGCTCCACCGTTGCGCTCACCGCCATCGTCTCACCTCACTTGAACAGATCAACGCCAATGGCCCGCTTCACCTTCGTGCGGAGGTCCTCGTCCTCCGCCGCGCCCACGCTGATCACGACGGGCCGGGCAGCGGTGTCGAGCCGCCGCCGCATCGTGTGGCTCAGGGCCTTCATGTCGGCCGTGTTCAGGATCAGGATGCCCACCTCGGGGTCGTCCAGGACCTCGCCGATCTTGCTCTCCAGGTCCTCCGGGGTCGCGGGGATCGCCTTGCGCACGCCGACGAGCTTGAACCCCTGGACGAAGTCGTCCCGTCCCACGGCTGCGATCTCCATCTCACACCACCAGGAGTCCCCGGATGACGTCCATCGAGAGCCCGCTCTCCTTCCCGCGGGCGATGATTCGGATGTTCTGGACCTCCCGGTCCTTCAGGACGATGTAGTCCAGGATGGGGAGGATGCTGAGGGGATGCATGTGCGCGTACCGCGCCGCCTCGAGCAGATGCTGCTTCTCCACGCGGCGCATGAGGGCGCCGATGCCGGTCTCCTCGAGCCGGTCGAGGTCGGGCGCGAGGTCCTCGTAGAACGAGTAGTCCGCCAGCCGCTTCAGGAGCGCCGGCTTGTCGAGTCCGACGAGCTCGTGGAGCGTCTCGACGTCGAGCTCGTCGCCGCCGTCGAGGAAGATCTCACGCTCGAACTTCGCCTTCGCGTCCCAGGCGCGCAGGAGGGTCTTCAGGTTCACGAGGTCGATCTCCCGCTGCACGAACTGCCGCATGAGCCGGTTCGCGTCCGTGGACGGCGGGATCGCGGCCAGGAGGTCCGCGTAGTACAGGCGGGACACGCGGGCCTCCCACTCGGCCCCGGTCCTGATCTCGGCGGCCGGCTTGCCCGAGCCCGCGAACGCCGGCGCACAGATCGTCCCCCCCGGGGCCTCGAAGACCTCCTCGAGGCTCTCCATGTCCACGAGCTTCTCCAGGAAGTCCTGTCCGAAGCTCCCCGCCGGGACGAGGTCGCCGAGGACCTCCTCCCTCGGCGCGCCGTAGGCCTTCGACCGGACGATCGCCTTGACGTTCTCGAGGTCGTAGCGGTCCAGGTACCGGCCGACCATGGCCCGCAGGTTGCCCTCGGAGAACTCGTAGATCTGGTTGTACACCTTGGCGAGGTTCTGCGTGACCGCGTCCTCGATCAGGTCCACGCCGGAGACGCGGGCGCCGAGGGCCACCATCTCCGTCTTGTACTCGCGCTCGCCGAGGAAGCGGGCGATCTCGGGGATCTCCATGACCAGGAGGCGGTCGTAGGTCTCCTTGGGAAGCAGGAGCGCCCGCTTCGCCTTGACGCGCGCCGTCACGTACGGGTAGTTGCCCGTCTCGAACGGAAGCCGCTGGCGGACCCAGCGGTAGCGCGCCTTCGCCTTGTCCATCCATTCGGCGGTCAGGTTTTGGGGACTCGAGAGGGCCATAGGACTTCCGCGACCTCCCTCACGGAATCGTTCCACACGTCCCGCAGGATCGACTCGTACCGCAGGTCGACGCGCCTCGTGTCGTCCGCGCTCTCGATGATGAGGCCGCCGGCGGCGTCGATGTGCCCGGCGTACGCCCGGCCCACCATGCCCTTCACGACGGCCTCGTCGCGCGCGTTCGAGTAGACCTTGCCGCCCGCCTTCCACTCGGACTCGTTCGCCTTCAGGAGGGCCCGCAGGAACTCCGGGTTCTCCTTGAGGTTCGCGAGCCGCGCGAGGGCGTGGCGGTAGACGTCGTCCAGGGTGTCCTTCTGCGCGACGAGGACGGTCTTCCTCGCCTCCAGCTCGGCCCGGGCGAGCTCCTGCACGCGCCTGCGTTCCGCGGCCTGCTTCGCGCGTTCTTCGGCGTCCGCGAGGGCCTTGGTGGCCTCGTCGCGGACCGTCGAGAGCGTCCGCTCGCGCTCGGCGCGGGCCTGCGCGAGGATCTCGTCGACCTCGGCCTTGCCCTTCGCCTGGATGGCCTGGATGACCGTATCGAGGGCCAATCCGGACCCTTCCCTGTTCAGAGGAAGCCGACCATCAGGAACGCGATGACCAGGCCGAACACGACGATGGTCTCGGGGATGACGACCAGCGGAAGGACCCGACCGAAGAGCTCGGGCTTCTCCGCCAGCGCGCCCACCGAGGCCGCGCCGATCACTTTTTCGGCCCACGCCGTCGCGAGGCCCGTCCCGAGGATGGTCAGGGCCGCGGCGATCGCAATTCCTGCTGTTGCTACATCTCCCATTGCTTCACACCTCCGACTTCGTCCGCTCGCCAAAGGGCCGGAACAACGTCCCGGTGCCCTTGTAGAACTTGAGGAAGAACTCCACGTAGTTGAGACGGATGGATTGGATCGTGCACGAGATCGCGTACAGGAGGAAGAGGACGACCTGGGCGACCGCGAAGAGCGCCAGGCCGCCGATGAGCATGACGATGCTCCCGCCGTTCATCCACGGGATGATCAGGCCGCCCAGGATGATCGAGTTCAGCGCGAAGGTGACGGCCTCCTCCGCGACGCCGATCCCCGCGAGACGCGCGTAGGAGATCACGTTCGCGAGCAGCCCGAAGACCTCCATGATGTGCATCGCGCCCTCGGTCGCGAGCATGACGAGCATGCCGCCGACCAGCAGGCCCAAGGCGACGTAGGGGATCGGGTTGGCGTTCCCGAACCCGACGTTCGGCATCGTGATCCCGGCGTGCGGAATCCACGCGAGCGGGCCGTTCCACAGGGCGTATCCGAGAGGCACGCCGCCTTCAGGGCTCACGGCCCAGCGTGCCGCGCGGGCGAGGATGACCAGGAACAGCCCGGTCAGGATGGCGAACCAGGCCGCCTTCCCCACGGCGTGCTTCACGTTGTGGTGGATGTCGTCGAAGAAGCCCGTGATGAAGCCGATGCCCAGGTGGAGGTACGCCGCGAGGATGGAGAGGACGATGAAGTCGGGCACCTGGGTGAGCTTGTCCATCAGGGGGTGGATGGGGATGTTGATGTGCAGGATGCTGTCGGACCAGTTGAAGTAGGCCGCCGACCCGGGCGACGCGCCCGCGGGAGCGTGGAACGGGATGCCGAACGCCTCCGCGAAGACGAAGAAGCCGAAGATGAAGGCCCAGAACCCGCCCCACGTGATCGCCGTGATGACGTCCTTCCAGAACGGGCTCTTCAGGTAGCGGTTGACGGCCCACGCGCCGAACAGCATCCACGCGAGGCCGTACCCCGCGTCGGAGAGCATGATCCCGAAGAAGATCGGGAAGACGGAGAAGACGAGGAGGCTCGGGTCGATCTCCTTGTAGTTCGGCGTCCCGAACAGGTTCACGAGCGTCTCGAAGGGCCGGATGGGCTTCGGGTTCTTGAGGCGGACCGGAGGGTCTTCCGCGGCCGCCTCCTCCTCGTGCTCCTCGCCCTTCGTCTCGAGCTGCTCGACGTACACGCCCGGGAGGCGCTCCATGTCGCCTTTCATCGCGGCGAAGTCCGTCGCCGGCACCCAGCCGTCGGCGATGAAGGTGTGATCTGTGACCGCGAAACGGAGCGGCGCCTCCGCCTTCTCGACCGCGATCTCGAGCTGGTCCTTCGCCGACGCGAGGAACCCGGCGTAGCGTTCGCGGAGGGTTGCGAGGCGCTCGTCGATCTCGACCAAGCGCTTCCCCCAGCGCTCGCGCTCGGCGAGGAGGTTCGTCAGCACCGCGCGCGGTTCCTCGTTGCCCTCGGGGACCGCCACGCTCGTGAACCCCTGCTGGGCCAGGAAGTCCCGCATCGCGGCGGCCTTCTCCTTCGGCACGAAGACGGCGAGGAAGCCGGGCGCCTGGAACGACTCGGACTCGGTCGTCACGCCGGTGAGGTCGGGGATCTCCCGGGACACCCTCCCCACGAAGACCTCGAGGCTGTCGTAGCCTCGGTAATCGTCGAGGGCGAGGGGCAGCTGCGCGAACGGGGTCACCTCGTCGATCTTGCGGTTCAGGTCGCCCAGGAGGGACTGGATCTTCTTCTTGGAGGCGTCCTCCTCGGAGAGGTTCAGCTCCAGGGCGAGGATCTTCTCCTTCAGGTCCGTGCCGACCGGCTCCGCGGGAGCCTCCGCGGCGGTCTCCTCCTTGACCTGGAGGACGCTCGCGATGGACCGGAGCTTCACGAGGACCTCGGAGGCCTCGGACGCGGCCGCGAGGGGCGTCCCGATGGGCAGGTCGTCCTGCCCCTCTTCGTGGTCCACGATGTGGAGCCGCTTGAGTCGATAGAGCGTCTCGACGGCCTGCAGGAGCTCGTCGCGAGGTCCGACGATGAGGGCCCGGGACATCGGCACGGGCCTAAGCATTCAAGGCACCCTTGAACTTCTCAATCAGGCGGTCGACGGCGCGATCGACGTTCGACGCGGCCTGGGCGCGGAGAGCCTCCGCCTCTTGGCGTCCCTTGGCCAAGAGGGCCTCCTTCTCGCGGGCGGTCGCGGCGTCGCCTGCTCGGAGGATCTCCTGCTGACGTTTCTCGGCCTGGGCGCGGAGGGACTCCCGAAGCTCGTACGCGTCCTTGCGGGCGTCCCGGAGGACCCTCTCCCCCTCCGCCTGGGCGGCCGTCTTGGCGGCACGGACCCGGGCTTCGGCGTCCTTGATTTGGCGGAGAGTTTCCTCCTTATCCATGGGTTCGTGCCGGCGTAAAGCCGGGTTGTTTATAAGCGTTTGGTGGGGACGACGCTCGGCGCCGTCTCGTTCGTGTGGACGCGTCCGGAGGGTGATTCATACACGATTTTTATATAAATATGAATATGGAACCTGGCGATCGAAGGCCGGGCTGCGTCCATGGATGCGCTGTGGGCCGATCGGCGGAGGAGTCCCGACGCGACGCGCCGCGCGTCTCGCGGCCGGTCGTGCCGAATCCGCGTTGAGGCCCGCCGAAAAACGGGGATTCGGATGAACGGCCTTGCGGGACAGCACAAGGTTTAAGACCAATCCTTCTTTGTCGCAACCGTCCCGAGGTGCTCCATGGAGAGAGCTCGGGCCAAAGAGGGTCGCGGGATGAGGACTCTAGCCTTGGTCATAGCCGCAGCGTTGCTGACCGTCTCGGTCGGGACCTTGGTCGCGCCGGTCGAGGCGGCCGCACCGCCCACGCCCAGCTATTCGGTCACCGTTTTCGAGGTCACCCTCCCGAACGCGACGGCCCCTGCCTTCAGCCCGAACCCGGTGCTCATCCCGGAAGTTCCCATCATCCTCAACCTCACCTTCCTGAACAATGACAACACGTCGAGCACCGCCCAGTACAACGTGACGGTGGACAACACCACGGGCGTGCCCGTCGTCTGGACAGGGCCGTTGAGCGCGGGCCAAAGCGCGACGGTCCGCCTCACGATCAGCTCGATGGACAACGTGACCTACCTTGGCACGTCCTTCCGGCCCAGTCTCACGACGAGCGGCGGGATTGCGTTCTACGACGCGCTCCACCCCGCGGCCACGGGCGAGATCGACCTCGCGGGCGGCGGCGGGCTCCCCTACCTGCATACCATCGTGTACGGGAACACAATCAATGGCCAGCCGCGGTTCGAGAATCCCATCATCACCCTGCCGGAGGTCCCGATCATCCTCAACGTGACCTTCCTCAACAACCAGACGGTGGCCTCCTTGGTTGCGCACACCTTCACGATTGCGGACAGCAAGGGCGCGGTGGAGATCGACAGCGGCCTCATGGCTCCCCAGCAGAGCGTGTCGTTGCAGTTCACGGTCAACTCGCTCACGAACATCACGTACAAGGGCGTCTCCTTCGTCCCCCAGGCGCCTGCGAACGGGACGGCGGCGATCCAGTTCTACTGCATCCCCCACCAAAGCCTGGGGATGTTGGGGATGATCGTGGTCGGCTCCTTCACGCCGCCCGTGGTCGTGCCCCAGAAGGGCGTGCTCCTGCGCGCCTACTGGATCGGGATGATCGGCATCGCGGCGATGCTCGTGTGGATCGGCATCAGCTACTTCGTCATCAAGAGCTCGAGCCCGCACTTCAAGGACCACAGCGAACACCTCCGGAAGGGTCTGCCATGACGACGCTCATCCGGAGCGACGCACCGCGGGGGAGCGCGATGGCGGCCGTGGCCATCGCCGGCCTCGTCATCGGCGCGCTCTGGTTCAGCGCCCTCGCGGTCCTCATCGCGATCCAGGTGCTCGGCGGCTACTACCCGGTCGACGCGGACACCTACATGGCCGTGTTCCTGGGGATGGTCTTCCTCCTGGCGGCCGTGGCCATCGACATCTATCGCAAAGGGTTCATGCCGGACGAGCTGATTCACAAGATCCGCAGGCCCAAGCTCGTGCCTCCGAGGATGTTCCAGTGAGGGGATTGGGATGAGCTGGGAGGAAGAGGAAAAGCCCAAGGGCATGACGCGCCGCGAATGGGTCCGCCTCGGCATGACCATCGGCGCCGTCGGCGCCCTCGCGAGCGTCGGAGGCCTCGTCACCGGGCAGCTCCTCCCCCCTCCGATCGTGGCGAGCGGCACGGTCCGCGAGGACATCCTCTACACGAAGTTCCCCACACCGCAGTGGTGGAACAGCAAGGACGGGGAGCCCGTGAAGGTCACGGACTTCCAGCTGTGGGAGGGCGCCACGGGCGTCTGGCGGGGCATCTACCAGGGTTCCCAGCTCCTTCCCGGCACCGGCTTTCCGGTGATCGCCATCCGCGTCCCTTACGGCTCCCCCCAGGGCACGGTCCCCTCCGCCTCGGACCTCGCGAACGCCAAGATCACGCTGCCCACGGGCTATGACCTCTACTACGACAACGGCACGGACACGCAGATCCTCGTGCTCTTCGACCGCTGCGTGCATCTCTGCTGCTATCCCGGCTGGCACGTCGTCTCCAACCCGCCCCCGCTGCGGGACTACCTCGAGCCCCCGCCGACCTTCGACGTCTACCACCAGGACCCGGTCTACTGCGTCTGCCACGGCTCCCAGTACGATCCGCTGCTGCTCGCGGTCAACTGGAACCCGGTCAACAGCGTCGAGTACGTGGGCGCGTCCCACGTCCACGGGCCCGCGACGCGGGCGCTCCCCCTCATCCCCGTCCAGGAACGAGGCGGCAGCCTGTTCGGCGGCATGCCGGATCCTCGCTGGTACGAGTACTGTTGAGGGGTCACATGGCGTCTGGGTCCTCGGATTCGTTCCGGCAAGATGGCCGTCGGACCGCCTTCGGCTGGCTGAAGACGAGGTTCCCGTCGGTCCCGTGGGCGGACATGACCCGCAAGGTGCGCGAGACGGATCAGCGCCAGCTGCACCGCAGCCACGCGGAGAAGTACGAGCTCAAGACGATCTGGTACTGGTACCCGCTCTACTGCTTGGGCGGGATCTCCT
>OFHG01001022.1_pt1 | contig 10317 bp, 9 predicted proteins | sample 1521931 | NCBI WGS metagenome assembly OFHG01 (sample SAMEA2468438, study PRJEB22500) | soil metagenome | biome: Glassland; feature: Farmland; material: Clay | place: Australia | collected 2013-01-31 | depth 0.55 m | reverse complement strand
GCTCGGCGATCTTTGCCCGCGCCTCGGCCGGGTCGATCCCCGCCGAGGCAACGTCGATGCCGACGAAGTTCGTCTCGGTGGCGTCGACGTCGACGGGAAGCCCTGCGGCGGCGAGCCCCTCCGCGAGCCGCTTCGCGCGGGCGTGGTCGTCGGCGAGCCGCTCGACGTTGTGGTAGAGCGCGAACAGCATCGCCGCGGCGACGAACCCCGCCTGGCGGAGCGCGCCGCCGAAGAGGCCGCGCAGACGCCCGAATTCTCGCGCGGCTACCGCTTCTGGCTCCTGACCGTCCTTCTGCTCGTCAATGCGCTGAACCTCGCCGACCGGCAGGGGCTGGCCGTCAGCGCCCCGGCGATCAAGCACGACCTGATGCTGTCGGACACCCAGCTCGGCCTCTTGCAGGGGCTGGGCTTCGCGATCTTCTTTTCGCTTCTCGCCCTGCCGATTGCGCGCCTGGCCGAACACAAGAGCCGCACGCGCATCATCGCCATTTCGGTCGGCGTGCTCGGCGTGATGCTGTCGCTGTGCGGCACGGCGAAGAATTTCTGGCAGTTCCTGCTGTTCCGCATCGGTGTCGGTGTGGGCGATGCCGGCTTCGGCCCGCCCGTGGCCTCGCTGACCGGCGATCACTACCCGACCGACAAGCGCGCCTCGGTCAATTCCATCATCTGGCTGGGCGCGCCGGTGGGCGCCGTCGTGGGGTCGGTGCTGGGCGGATGGTGCGCGCAAAATCTGGGCTGGCGGGTGTGGTTCTATGGGCTCGGCGTGCCGGCAGCCCTGCTCGCCATTGCCGCTTTCTTCACGCTGCGCGATCCACCGCGCGGCATGTCCGATGCGGTGCGCCATGACGGTCCACCACCCTCGATCATGGAAGTCGCGCGCTTCCTGCTGGCCAAACGATCGGTGCGCCACATCATGATCGGCGCCGGACTGGCCGCGACCACGCTCAACGGCCTCGGCCAGTTCTTCGCCCGCTATATGGTGGCGACCTTCCATATCGGGCTCGCGGAGGTCGGCGGCATTCTCGGCCTGATGGCCGGGGCCTCCATGGCCTCGGGCCTGCTGCTGGGCGGCTTCGGCCTCGACTGGGCGGCCAGACGCGACCGGCGCTGGTATGCCTGGGGCCCGGCCATCGCCCTTGTCATCGCAGCGCCCTTCTTCATCTTTGGCGTCATGCAGGCGACCGTGACCGCCAGCGTGATCGTGCTCTTGTTCGGCCATATCGCGCTGTTCGTGTTCTGGACGCCGACGCTCGCCATGTCGCAGAACATGGTGGGCGCGAATATGCGCGCCTCCTCCGCCTTCATCGTCAATCTGGTGCTGGGGCTTGCCGGCATCGGGCTGGTGCCGACGCTGGTCGGCATCCTCTCCGATCGCTTCGCCAATATGGCGTTCGTCCTCGGCAATTTCGGCACGGCCTGCCCCGGCAGCGCGGCGCCGGCCGGGGCATCGCACGCCATGGCGCAGGCATGCGCCAATGCCTCCGCCGCCGGTGTGCGGGATGCGATTATCGCCGCCTCGGCACTGCTGGTCTGGGCCGGGCTGCATTACCTGCTGGCCGCGCGCGACCTCAGGAAAGACCTCGACACCCACTACACGGGGTGACGCTCAGCGCGGCGTGCAGGCGAGGATCTTGTCGTCGAACACCGATCCGATGAGGAGCTGCCCGCCGGCATAAACGCCGACGCTGGCCGCCCCGATGCGCTCGCCGAGCCCGACATAGACCGGCGTGAAGTCGCTCGGCAGCCCGTTCAGGGTCGTAACGCGGAAGATCTCCGATGGCGAAGGCGCGTTCGGATGCCGCGCATAATTCGCGAAAGCGAAGAGCTTGGGATGGCCCGCCACCCATAGCTGACCTTCGGCATCGCGGGTGATGTTGTCGAGCCCGGCAGGCAGTGAATAGCGCCCGGCCAGACTCAGCTTTCCGGTGATCGGCTGGATGTCATAGGTGTCGATCTCGCGGCCCAGCGTTTCAGTGGCATAGAGCTTGGTGCCGTCGGCCGAGAGCGCGAGGCCATTGGCATAGCGCAGGCGGCCCGCCGCCACGACCGGGAAATTGCCATTGTAATAGACGATGTTCGCGCGCGGCAGCAGCAGATAGGTCTCGAGGATCGTCCCGAAATGCGTGCGGCTCATATGATCGTTGGTGACGTAGAAGCGGTCCGGGCCCACCGCCGCGACATCGTTGGGACTGACGATCTCGGACGAGGCAATGCTGGCGCGCTCCGTCAGTTTTGCCGAGATCCCGCCATCCCGCGCTTTCGTCACCGTGACTGCGAAAATATCAATCGAGGGTTTGCCCCGGTGGCGACGATTGACGGCCATCAGCGTCAACGCCCCGTCACGGCCGCGATAAAGACCGATGCCACGCGGATGGAAATCCTTGGGCGTGCCGGTGAGCCGCGTCACGCCCAGATCGGGATGGGCGATCTGCAGGATGTAAAGGCCGTCGCGGCCACCGTCGGGATGACCGGGCCGGCGGTCAGTCGCGGAGATGAAGGCAAGGCCGTCGCGCCGGTCGGCGGCAATATCCTCGGCGCCAGCGATGCCATGAATGGTCTGGCACGCACCCGAGAAACCCGGCGTCACCGATGTGAACACGCCGGCCGTGTTGAGCGTGCGGATGACGAGCGCCAGCGCCCCCACCGCGACGACACTGCCCGCGATGGCCGCAATCCGCCATGCGTGACGCATCAATCCCTCCCTCGCGAAATCACGTCCGGCTTATTCGCCGGCCATCGCCATCCCGCTTGTGAACTGCAGATCGGCCAGACGCGCATAAAGCCCCCCGCCCCTGACCAATTCATCATGTGTGCCTTCGCCGACGACGCGGCCGCGCTCCATCACAACGATGCGCTTCAGCTTCTGGATCGTCGCCAGTCGATGGGCGATGACGAGCGTGGTGCGCCCCGCCATCAGGTTGGCAAGGCCAAGCTGCACCAACCTTTCGTTTTCAGCGTCGAGCGCGCTGGTCGCTTCATCCAGCAGCAGCAGCGGCGCATCGCGCAGCATGGCGCGCGCGATCGCCAGGCGCTGGCGCTGGCCGCCCGACAGCGTAACACCACGCTCGCCCAGAAGCGTGTTGTAACCATGCGGATATTGCTCGATGAACTCGGCGGCGGCCGCCGCTTCGGCCGCGCGCCGCACCTCCGCATCCGACGCCTCGGGGCGGCCATAGCGGATATTGTCGGCAATGGAGCCGGAGAAGATCGCCGGTTCCTGCGCAACGACGGCGATGTGTTTGCGCAGTTCCACCGGATCGAGTTGCGCGGTATCGACACCATCAAAGGCGATCCGGCCCGCTTGCGGTTCGTAGAAGTGCAGCAGCAACTGGAACACGGTCGATTTGCCCGCCCCCGAAGGCCCGACCAGTGCCACCGCCTCGCCCGGCGCGACGCCGAGAGAGAACCCGTCAAGCGCGGCGCTATCGGGCCGTGTGGGATAATGAAACGACACATCCTCGAAGCGTAGCGCGCCGCGCACAGGCGTGGGCAAGGCGCGCGGGCTGGCCGGCGTCTTCACATCCGGTTCGGCATCGAGGAGTTCGGCCAGGCGCTCCGCCGCGCCGGCCGCGCGCATCAGATCGCCCCAGGTTTCGGAGAGCGAGCCGAAGCCCATCGCCACCAGCAACGCGTAAAAGACGAATTGCGTCAGCTCGCCCGCGGAGATGACGCCCGTCGCGACATCGCGCGCGCCGATCCACAAAATACCGTCGACACAGCCGAACGCCGCAATGGTCACGACCATCGCCATCGCCGCGCGGGCGCGCGTGCGGCGGATCGCGACATCGAAAGAGGTTTCGACATCGCGGCCGAAATCGGCGCGGTCGATCTGTTCATGGGTGAAGGATTGCACCGTCTGCACCGCATTGATGGTTTCGGCGGCGCGGGCGCTGGCATCGGCGATCGTGTCCTGGCTCTTGCGGCTCAGCGTGCGAATCCAGCGGCCGAAGCCGATCAGCGGCACCATCAGTACCGGCACGATCACCAGCACCAGCGCCGAGAGCTTGAGGCTGGTCACGAACATCAGCACCAGCGCACCCGTCAGCATCACCGCATTGCGGAGCGCGATCGAGGCGCTGGAGCCGATCACGGTCTGGATCAGGGTGGTGTCGGCGGTCAGCCGCGAGAGCACCTCGCCGGTGCGCGTCATCTCGAAGAAGGCTGGCGTCAGGCTCAGCACATGGTCGAACACGCCGCGCCGCACATCGGCGATCACTCGCTCGCCCAGCCAGGTCACGAAATAATAGCGGATGCCCGTGGCCAGCCCGAGGGCCGCCGCCACGCCCAGAAGAAACACGAAATAGGGCTGGATCCGGGCGGCATCGGCGCTGGCAAAGCCATGGTCGATCAGCCCGCGCAGGGCCGCGGGGACCGTCAGCGTGGCCGCGGAGGAGCACAACAGCGCAATGCCGGCCGCCACAACCTGCCAGCGATAGGGCTGGACAAAGGGCAGAAGACGCCGAAGTGGCTGCAAGGAACGACGTCCCCGGCCTTCGGCGCGGCGCCCGGCCTCGTCCGCAACGTCTTGCGTAGATTGTGCCAAACGGTCCGCCGGTCTTTCCACCATTTCCCATATACAGGACGTTTAGAAAGCCGAGAATTGGACCCATCGCCGCGCGGCGCGGCCGGGCGTCAGCCGGAGCCGGCACCCTTAAGCGCTTCGGCATAGGCGCGCCGCACCCACTGCGCGGCAAAGGCCGGAGCTTCCTCGGCGACTTCATGGCCCGCGCCTTTGGCGGTGACGGCACTGCCAGAACGCGACCACCGCGCCAGCCGCGCCTGCGAGGCGGCCCAGCCCCGCTCGAAGGCGGGCGGCAGGGCGCCGGTCGCCACGCCATGGGAAATCACGATCACCGGCCGGGAGCCGAGCGCGCCCGGAATAAGCCGCGGCCGTCTGGATACCGGCGACACCGCATAGGCCCGCAGGGCTTCGGCAAAGCCGGGGCTCCAGCGCGAATAAAGCGCAATCATCTCGCCCTTGATCCGCGGTGGCAGCTTCCAGACCCAGTCCGGGGCAAGGAGTGGGAAAGCCAACCGGATCAGGCCCACCCGCCAAGCCGCATCAAGCAGAAAATCTTTGGCCCGGGCGACAATGCCCGCCTCGCCCGGCATGGCCCGGAACCAGAGGCCCGGCTCCACGCCATCGAGAAAGACCACGCCCGCGACCTGATGGGGGTGGCGCTGGGCGAAGCCGATCACGACGAGGCTGCCGAAGGATTCCGGCACGAACAGATAAGGCCCGGGGACATGGCCACGTGTGAGAAGGGTCTCCAGATCGCGCACCTGATCGTCGAAGCTGAGGGCATGGGGGGCCGGATCGCTCCAGCCGAGCCCGGCGCGGTCATAGCTGCAGACCCGGGCAAAGCGGGAAATGCGGTCCTGCAGCGGATAGGACACCACCGCCGGGGGGCCCCCACCGGCAACCATCACGATGGTGGGGCCGGGCCCGGCAGGGCCTTTGCAGAGCAGATGAAGCCGGTAGCCCCCAATGTCGATCAGCCGGCCGGGCGGCGGGAAGGCTCGGCGATCCACGGCCGCGGCGTGGCTTTCGAACAAGGCCCCGAGCAGCAGAAGCCCGGCAAGGGCGACGAGCAGATACAGGCTCCAGCGGGCGGGATTCCAGCGCATGAGGCATGATCGCCGCGGGGCGACGCACGGGTCCAGCGATTTCCTTGCATCGGGCCGCGCAATCTCCTATAAGGCGCGCCTTCAAACTGGTTCGAGAAGGTTTTGGCCATGAAAAAGGGCATCCATCCCAGCTATCATTTCGTGGAAGTGGCGCTGAACGACGGCTCCACCTACAAGACCCGCACGACCTGGGGTTCCGAGGGCGACAAGCTGACCCTCGACATCGACCCCTCCACCCATCCGGCCTGGACCGGCGGCCAGCAGCAGCTGCTCGACCGCGGCGGCCGTCTGTCGCGCTTCAACAAGCGCTTCGCCGGCTACGTGAAGAGCTAAGCCGCCCTTTCGGCAGCGACGTTCAAACAAAAACGCCGCCCCTTCGGGCGGCGCTTTTGCGTGCGTGCGGATGATGCGGTGATCACTCGCCCCGCTGCTACTCGCCTTGCGACGAGCCGAAGGCTTCCTTGAGACGATCGAATTGCGCCTGGACAGCCGGGGCCGGACCGTCGCCACTGAACAGCACCTCGTCGAGGCGGGCGATGCGGCGATAAAGATTGTCGCTACGCGACAAAAGATCCTGCAACACATCGGGCAGCAGCTCGATGCCGTCTTCCTTGCCGCCGAAACAGATTTCCTTGGAGCCAAGGCGATAACGATCGCTGGCCGCTTCCTCGGGCTTCATGTCGCCTTCACCCACGGCGCGCTGCACGAGAAGCCAGCTTGCCGCCTGCATCAACCGCGTCGTCACCCGCATGCTTTCGCCGGCATAAAGCAGCGCCGCCTTGCGTGGCAGTTCGCGCGCCTCGCTGCGCCCGCGCCCATCGAGATAACGCGCGGTCTCTTCAACCAGCGACATGCCTTCCTCGAAGGTGCGATCGAACAATGCCGAGTCGGCAAAGCTCTGCAAATTCAAATCCTGCAGATCGACATCGTCGGCATTATGCAATGACATGCGCGGCAAACTCCCGGAAGCGTCAGACAGGCTAACAACTTGCCGCGCAGGCACAAGCCGGGGCAATCACCCATATGCATATAAAGCAAACAAGCCGTTGCACTTGCGCCACGCAGTGATTCACCATACCTGCAAACTCCCTATTTTCTGAAGAAGGCGCTGGCCGCGTCTTTCGTGGCACGCCGTGCCAAAATGGCCTCCCTGGCGCGTGCGATCTCGGCCTCGAGCGCCTGGATGCGCGCGGTCAGCTCATGCTCGGACAAGGTCGACAGATCCTGTCCCAAACGGATTTCGGGAACCGGCTTGCGCGGCTGCAGCTCTTCCGGATCGATGGCCATGGTTTCTCCTCCGGGCGGTTTGCTAGTGTCGGAGTGGAATTTTCGGGCGTGCGCGGGTTCCGCGCAAGCCGTCGCAAGAGCTGAGGAACCGATATGACCCAGACCATGACCGCCATCGCCGCGGAACAGCCGGGCAAGGATTACCGCCTTGTCACGGCACAAATTCCCCGTCCCAGCCCGGGAAAAGGCGAAGTTCTGGTCAAGGTCGCGGCAGCCGGCATCAACCGCGCCGACCTGATGCAGGCCATGGGCGCCTACCCGCCGCCACCCGGCGCATCCGCCACGCTGGGGCTGGAGATTTCCGGCACCATCGTGGCACGTGGCGAGGGCGTCACCGGTTTTGCGGATGGCGCGGCGGTCTGCGCCCTCCTCGCCGGCGGCGGCTATGCCGAATACGCCGTAGTGCCGCAGGAGTGCCTGTTGCCCGTGCCGAAGGGCGTAGGATTGGTGGAGGCGGCGGCGCTGCCCGAAGCCCATTTCACCGTCTGGACCAATCTGATGGATGCCGCGAAGCTCAAACCCGGCGAAAGCGTGCTGATCCATGGCGGATCAAGCGGAATCGGTACGACCGCGATCCAGCTTTGTGTCGCGCGCGGCCATACCGTCTTCACAACAGCGGGCAGCGCCGACAAATGCGCGGCCTGCGAACAGCTCGGCGCCACCCGCGCGATCAATTACCGCGAAGAAGACTTCGTCGAGGTCATCAAGGAGATGACCGGCGGCAAGGGCGTCGATGTGATCCTCGACATGGTGGGCGGCGATTACATCGAAAAGAATTTCCGCGCCCTCGCCGTGTGGGGGCGCCTTGTCAACATCGCCTTCATGGGCGGCATGCAGGCCAATGTGAATTTCGGCCTGATGCTGATGAAGCGCCTGTCCTTCATGGCGACGACGCTGCGCGCCCGCTCCAATGCCGAGAAGGGCGCCATCCGCGACGCGCTGGCGCGCGAGGTATGGCCGCTGATTGAGGCCGGGAAGATCAAGCCGGTGGTGGACACGATCCTGCCGCTGAAGGAGGCACAGGCCGCGCACCGGCGCATGGCCGCCAGCAGCCATATCGGCAAGATCCTGTTGACGCCATGACGCGCGGCGGATCGCGCATTTCCACGGGCTGTTGCGGGCGCTAAGAAGCATGCCGCAATGCAGCAAGGTCGTCATTGAGCCATGGACATTTCGAAGATCGCGCCCGGCCGCAATCCCCCGAAGGACATCAATGTCCTGATCGAAATCCCCGCGGGCGGCATGCCGGTCAAATACGAAATGGACAAGGAATCCGGCGCGCTCTTCGTCGACCGCTTCCTGCACACGGCGATGTATTATCCGGGCAATTACGGCTTCATCCCGCACACACTCTCCGAAGACGGCGATCCGACGGACGTGCTGGTGCTTTCGGCGATCCCGGTGGTGCCGGGGGTGGTGGTGCGCTGCCGCCCCGTGGGGGCCCTCATCATGACCGATCAGGCCGGACCGGACGAAAAGATCATCGCCGTGCCGACCGACGACCTGCATCCGTTCCACGCACATGTGCGCGAATACACCGACCTGCCGGAGATCCAGCGCCAGCAGATCGCGCATTTCTTCGAGCACTACAAGGATCTGGAACCGGCCAAATGGACCCGCATCGGCGACTGGCTGACCGCCGCCGGGGCCGAAAAGATGATCGAGGCCGCCATCGAGCGGGCCAAGGGCTGATTTTCCACCGAAACACATCGAATTTGCGGTCCAGCCCGAGGGGCGGGAGTCGCAAAAGCCTTTCCTCGGGCGGCGGCAGAGGGTAAGAAGGGCGCCAATCCTCAAAAGGTAGAGACCTTGAGAGTTGGGATGGGAGGTGACAGCCCCGCCCCGGAAAGGAAGAACTCATGTCCGACAAGCCGCTGATGCCCAAGGCCACCGCCGTCTGGCTGGTGGACAACACCTCGCTCACCTTCGAGCAGATCGCCGATTTCTGCGGGCTCCACCCGCTGGAGGTCAAAGGCATCGCCGATGAAGACGTCGCCAAGGGCATCAAGGGCCAGGACCCGGTGACCTCGGGCCAGCTCACCCGCGAGCAGATCGAAGAGGCCGAGAAGGATCCCAAGGTCCGCCTCAAGATGGCCGCGCCCAAGCACAAGATGCCGGCGGTCAAGCAGAAGAAGGCGCCGCGCTACACCCCCGTCTCCAAGCGACAGGACAAGCCGGATGCCGTCTACTGGATCTTGCGCAACCATCCCGAATTCGCCGATGCCGATATCGTCAAGATGGTCGGCACGACGAAATCGACGATCCAGAAGATCCGTGACCGCTCGCATTGGAACATTGCCAATATCAAGCCGGTCGATCCGGTGACGCTGGGCCTTTGCACCCAGCTCGAACTCGACCTCGCCGTGGAGCGGGCGGCGCAGCGCCGCGACCGTGCGCTGAAGCGCGCGGGCAAGACCGGCGAGACGCTCAAGCCAATCGAAGAGACGACGGCCGAGCTGGACGAGGCGCCCGCCGCACCGGCACCGGCCCCGACAGAAGAATCCGTCTTCGGCGCACGCAGAACCGCGGACGAATCCGAAGACTAGGCCTCAGGACGCGGGCGCCATGGGTTCGGCGCCCGCCTCTTCGCCCATCGCGCTCGGCTCCTCGGTGTCGGGGCCGCGCGGGTCGAGCTCCAGCGCGACCGGCGAGACCTGGTGCGACATCGGCGCGTAAGGCTCGCGATATTCGTCTTCCGGCGCATCCTTGACCGTGATGCGCCAGCCCACAAACAGCACATGGACGATGTGGACGCCGGCGGCGACAAAGAAGAGCGCCGCTGTCGTCGTTCGCACGGTGATGGACGCGGCCACGATCGGCCCGATCACCGAGGCCAGCGCATTGACCAGCAACAGCGTCGCCGACGCCTCGACGAAGTCTTCGCGCGGGATGCGGTCATTGGCATGGGCGACGGAGAGGCCATAGATCGGCAGCGACATCGCGCCGTAGATCGCGAACAGCGCGATGGCAGAGGTCCGGTCGAGACCGCCGAACAGCGCCAGCGCCAGGCCCGACAGCCCCGCCAGCAATGACATGCCGGCGATGATGTAACGCCGGTCCATCCGGTCGGAGAGGCGGCCGGCCGGCACCTGCATCGCCGCGCCCGCGAGCGTGAAGGCGCTCATGAACGCGGCCAGGAGGACATTGGTGAGGTGGTGGTCATGCGCATAGACCGGCGCCAGCGTCCACACCGCGCCGTTGGCAAAGCCCACCGCAGCACAACCCGCCACCCCCACCGGCGCCACGCGGAACAGGCGCAGCGGCCGCAGGACCGGCACCGCCGCCGGCTGCGGCTGCGGCAGGCGCGGCAGGCCGACCGGGACCACGCGCAGCGGCGAGAAGAATGGCGAGCGGGTGAAGAGTACGAAACTCGTGGGCGGGGCGGTGACAGAGAGCACCGTG
>OFHG01001021.1_pt1 | contig 10317 bp, 11 predicted proteins | sample 1521931 | NCBI WGS metagenome assembly OFHG01 (sample SAMEA2468438, study PRJEB22500) | soil metagenome | biome: Glassland; feature: Farmland; material: Clay | place: Australia | collected 2013-01-31 | depth 0.55 m | reverse complement strand
CTCCGGCGGCGGCGGCGCGCGCCGGTCGGCGGCCGGGCGCGTGCCCCACCTGCACCCGCGGCTGCTCGGGGGTCTGCTCGGTCGTGGCGGGGGGCGGTGTCGCCGCAACCGCGCTCCCGCCGTGGCGGCTCCGCGGGACCCGCGCGGACGTCCCGCACCGCCACTTCGACCTGGCCGGCGCGGCCACCGTCACGAGCGGTCTGATGCTGCTCGTGTACGCGATGACCCGCGCGACGAGCGACGGCTGGGGCAACCCGACGACGCTCGGCCTGCTCGCCGCCGCGATCGCGCTCGTGCTCGCGTTCCTCGGGATCGAGAGCCGCCCGACGGCGCCGCTCCTGCCGCTGCGCCTGTTCCGGCTGCGCACGGTGGCGGCGGCGAACGCGACGATGGCGATCGTCGGCTCGGTCGCGTTCTCGGAGTTCTTCCTGCTGACGCTCTACCTCCAGGAGGTGCTCCACTACTCCGCGATCCAGAGCGGCGTCGCGTTCGCGGGGACGTACATCTCCGCGTTGTAGGTGTCGTTCCCCACGTAGGACCATCGGGTCCCGTTCGTGCCGTCCGGGTTCATGTGGGACGCGGAGAGGACGATGTTGTCGTACAGGTACGCCTGGACCGACCCGGTCACGTCCACGATGAAGGCGGTCTCGTTATGGGTCATCGCGACGATGAGGACGGGGAGCGACGCGAACTCGGAGGGATGACCCAGGAGGTTCGGGGTGATCAGGATGAGGGCGACCAAGACGATGATTGTCCCGAACATCCCGGCGCGGATCGAAAGCTCGCGGTCCACAGGAGCGGCGATGGGGGCGTGCGTAGATAAACGTTCGGCGGCCCGGGAGCAAGGAGCGGGGTCAGGCCTCGTCCGGGCCGAGCTTCAGGAACGTCGCGACGCCGAAGAGGCCCGCGGCCGCGACGGCCGCGAGGAAGTGCGTCGCGGCCTGCTGGGTGGAGCCGCCGGCGAAGTAGTCGAGGAAGGCGAGCGAGAGGGAGGACGTGCTGAACATCCCCGACGCCGCCCAGAGGAACTTGCGGAACTGCGCGATGAGGGTCGGCGCGGGCTCGAGGAGCGGTTCCGCGTTCAGCGCCTCGACCGCGGTCGTCGTCGCCATCGGGCCATCGACGTGGGGCCATGGGTATAGCGATGGCGTGCCTGGAATCAGGTCCGGTTTTCGAGAACGATTCTCAGGAGTGGGAACAGCGAACAGGTCCGAACTTCAAAAGAAAAGTGGGTGGCGCGATGGCCACCCAGTTGGGGGGGAGGTAATCGTGACATCCTGGCGTCTCGGCGGCGTCACCCTCCGGCGGCATCCATCCCTTCTGACCCTTCCTACTTCTGCAGGAAATCCTTCTTGAACGACTCCATCTCGGCGAGCGACTTCTCGGCGTCCTGGATCTTCTTCAGCTTCTCGGTGACGAGCTCCACGCGGGCGTACACGAGGTCGCGGATCGCGGCGCGCACCGCCTCGGAGCGGCTCGGGAAGTCGTCGACCTCGACGAGGAAATCGAGCGCCTTCAGGTACCGCTTCGGCAGCCGCAGCGTGATCTTCTCCGTGTCATCCTTCATGGCGACCGTCAGCGAGCGTGGGTCGGAACGACCTCGTTCGACCGACGCTTGTCGGGCGAAATGGTGGCTCAATATATAAAGGCTCTCAGAAAATTCTCAGACGAAGAAACTCTGCTTCCACTGGAACGCCCTCGCCGGAGGAAGCATGACCGGGGGCGCCATCGACGCGGCGCGGCGACGCGCGAAGGGTTCGAAACGACTCATGAAGAATCGACGAATCGTTTAAGTCGCCTCGGACCTTGGCTCGCGACCATGTACGACGCCGAGGACACCGTCTTCCTGCTTCCCGGCCCTGTGAAGATGCATCCGCGCGTGCTGCGCGCTATGTCCGCGCCCGCGCTCAACCACCGCGGGCCGGAGTTCAAGGAGATCCTCACGGAGCTGCGCGAGCTCGTGCAGTACCTGTTCGGCACGAGGGGCGATGTCGCAATCCTCTCAGGTTCCGGGACGGCGGGCCTCGAGTCCGCGGTCTCCGGGCTCCTGCGCCGCCAGGACAAGGTCCTCAACCTCGTCAACGGGAAGTTCAGCGAGCGCTTCAACGAGCTCTGCGGTGTCTTCGCCACCCCCACCGCGCTCACGTTCGAGTGGGGCAGGCCCGTGGACCCTCAGCGCGTCGCCGCCGCCCTGGAGGAGGACCCGGCCATCCAGGCGGTCACAGTCTGCTGGAACGAGACGTCCACGGGGCTCACGAACCCGATCGCCGAGGTCGCGAAGGTCGTGAAGGAGCACGACAAGCTCCTCCTCGTGGACGGCATCACCGCGGTCGGCGGGCTGGAGGACCACTTCGACGAATGGGGGATCGACGCCCTCGTCGTGGGCTCGCAGAAGTGCATCGCGGCTCCCGCCGGGCTCGCGGCGGTCGCCCTCTCGAAGCGCGCGGTGGAGTCCCTGCATTCCGAGACTTCCTTCTACACGAACCTGAAGTCGCACGTCGAGGGCCTGGCGAAGCAGGACACGCCCTTCACGCCGGCGGTCCCGCTCTTCCTCGCCTTCCGGGAGGCGCTGAGGATGCTCCAGGAAGAGGGGCTGGAAAACCGCATCGCCCGCACGCGGAAGCTCGCCGACGCGGCCCGGGCGGCGTACGAGGCGATCGACGTCGACCTCTTCCCCGACCCCCGGTTCGCCTCGAACACGGTGACGGCCGCGCGCTACCCGGCGGGGATCGACGACGCGAAGTTCCGCAAAATCCTGCGGGACCAGTACCACGTCATCCTTGCGGGGGGCCAGAGCCAGCTCAAGGGGAAGATCTTCCGCATCGGCCACATGGGCATCTGCTCGCTCCCGGACCTAGCCGCCGGCTTCACCGGGATCGAGGGCGCCCTCGCGGCGATGGGACACGAGTTCGAGCGGGGCGCCGGCGTAGCCGAGATCGCGCGCCGCGCGTGAGCGCTTGCGCCTCACCGGACCGCGGTCGAACGTCTCCTCCAGGCGTGCCTCGGGCTCGCCCTCCATCCCCGGGTTCGCGAGCTCGATCTGCGCCCACAGGCGGCCGTCTTCGAACCGGATCCGCGCGGAGCGGAGGTGGGACCGGAAGTGCCGGATGCGGTGCCCCGGCGACGACGTGGTCACCCGGGCCGCGGAGATGACGCCCATCTCCTCGAGGTCGCGGAGCCTGCGGTAGCAGGCGACGATGGGGATGCCGAACCGCCGGCTGAGGTCGAAAGCGGTGCACTCCTCCTCCTGCGTCGCCATGAGGATCCGGAACGCGTAGCCGTCGAGGACGGTCCGGATCACGGCGAACGCTCCCCTCGCGGGCTCCGCCGGAGCGGTGTCCGGGCCCCCTTCGGGGAGGGCTGCTAGCTCGGTGTCTTCTTCGAGGTCCGTGGTCATGGGATCCACCGGGTTGTGTCCTTGCTATCAGTTCCGAGAGCAATCTTTAGGCTGGCTTAAAACCCGCCGTGGGCGGGCCCCGGGGGTGGGCGCCTTTCTGCGGACCAGCGCCCGGGAATGTACGGGCGGTTCGGCAGGAAACGATGGGCTGACCGGCCCCGGGGGGCTGCGCGGGGAGTGGGTCACCGGGTGTAAGGCCGCACGGGGCGCATCCTCGCGACCAAGCCGCCGACGACCATCACGGCGCATCCCGCGAATCCGAGTCCGGGGAGGACGCACGCGAGGAGCGCGGACATCGGGTCCGTCGGGAAGACCTCGACCGCGGCGCCCCAGACGAGGGGGACCCAGAGGATGAATCCCGCCGCGCCGAGGACGGAGAGCAGCCACACGCCCCTCGGCCGCCCCGCGCCAAGGCGGCTCGCTCCGATGAAGGCGCCGAGGATGAGCACGAACTCGAGGAGGACGCAGGCTCCGTCCACGAGGGTCAGGGACCACCCGGCGAGCTGGTTCCGCAGCAGGAAGCTCGTCGAGAGGCGCGACCGGGCGGCGATGACGCCGGCGAAGCCCAGGAGGTCGATCCAGAACGGGAAGATGGCGATGAGGATACCCCCGATGAGGAGCAGTTTGCCCCCGAAGCGCTCCCTTTCCGTGAGGCGGGCCCGGGCCCGGAGGATCATCTGGGCGAGGCTCGGCGGCTCCACCCGACCCACGGACGCGGGCCCGAACGCGGGGGTCGCCGCAGGGAGCTTCATGCCATCGCCGACCGGATGGGAGAGGTTGGCTCCGACCGTCGTCTCACCTCCCCACCGCCGCGGTCTCCACGCGCATCGGCTCGACCCGGAGGCAGGCCACCGAGACGTTCCCCGAGGCTTCGCGCAGGGGCGGCTCCTCGGGCGGGTGGAGGCGGAGCCTGAGCCCCCCGTCCGCAGCCTCCATCGCCTCGATCGAGCCCAGGGCCGGGCGCCCGAGGGCGACCGCCTGGATCCGTTTCCGCAGGTACTCCTTGAGGGCCGCAGGGTCCGTCGAGGCGATGTTCAGCGTGAGGGGGCCGTCCCCCTGGATCGCGCCGGCCCGGGCCGCCTCCGGGAACTCGGTGCGGTCCTCGCCGAAGAGCTTCGTCAACTCGGCGCGGACCTCGTCGGGCTCCCAGCCGCAGATCCCGACCGCGTTGGGGCACCGGGGGTGGAAGCGGCAGCCCGCAGGGATGTCGACCGGGTTCGGGCGCTCGCCCTTCAGGATGATCTTCTCCCGGCGGATCTCCGGGTTCGGCGACGGGACGACGGACAGGAGCGCCTTCGTGTACGGGTGGCGCGGGTTCCGGATGATCTCCGGGCCGTCGCCCATCTCCACGATCTTGCCCAGATACATGACCGCGACGCGATCCGCGATGATCCACGCCAGGCCGAGGTCGTGGGTGATGAACAGGTAGGTCAGGCTGCGCCGCTTCTTCAGGTCGAGGAGGAGGGCGAGGATTTCCGTGCGCACGCTCGCGTCGAGCATGGAGACGGGTTCATCGGCGACGATGAAGTCGGGGTCGACCACGAGGGCCGTCGCGATCCCGACGCGCTGCCTCTGCCCTCCCGAGAGCTCGTGGGGGTACCGGAACATGTACTCCTCGGCGGGGCGCAGGCCGACGTCCTCGAGGGCGTCGCGCACGACCGCTTCCGCCTCGGCCGGGCCGTCGACGATCTTGTTCGCCAGGAGCGGCTCGGAGACGATGTCGAAGATGGACATCTTCGGGTTGAGGGACTCGTACGGGTCCTGGTAGATGATCTGCATCCGCTTCCGGAGCTCGCGCGTCCGCCCCGCGGACCACTCGGCGATGTCGTAGCGGTCCATGATCTCCTGGCGCAGGGCCGTGAGCTCGTCCGCCTCGACGAAGGGTCCGCCCTTCCGGCGTAGCTCGTCCATCCCCGCGGAGAGGCCCGGGAGTTCGCGCTCCGCCTCGGAGGTGAACTTGCGCTCGAGGGACTCGATCAGGGCGAGGTCCTTCCGCAGGGGGACGAGGTCCTTCTGGATCGCCCGCGTTTCCAGGGACACGAGCTGCGCCTGCTTCGCGGCGACCCCGGCCTCCATCGCCGCCACGTCCCGCTGGGACTCCGGCGCGCCGGGCCGGACATGCGCCTCGAACCGCTTCACCTGCCGCTCGAACCGGCGGACGCGGCGCTTCGGCCGGCCGACGCGCTGCCCGGACACCTCGGCGCGCCGGAGACGGTAGCGGGCGTCCTTCAGCCCCTCCTGCATGCGCTTCATGCGGGCCGCCCGTCGCGGGGTGAACCAGGAGCCCTTCGAACGGGCGACCCCGAGCCGCCCGCGGTCCTTCGCCAGCATGCGAGCCATGGCAAGGTCGGGCTGGTCCCGCAACAGGACGAGCCGGTCCTCGAGGAAGCGGATCGAGCGCTCGACGCGCTCCCTCCTCAGCCGGGCCGACACGAGCGGCCAGGGGTAAAGGATCTCCAGGACCCGGTGGCGCATGCCGCTCAGCGCCTGCCAGGCCTTCAAGGCTTGCCGATCCGGGTGCGCGGGCACGAGGGCCTTCAGGGCCTCGAGGCGCTCGTCGATGACCGCGAGCATCTCAGAGTCCTCCGCGGACACGTCGAGGAGGAGGTTGCCCTCCGTGGCGTCGATGAGCCGCAGGGCGGCCTTCCCCGTGGTCGTCTTCCCACAACCGCTCTCCCCCACCAGGCAGAGGACCTCGCCCCGCCCCACGTCGAAGGAGACGTCGTCCACGGCGCGCACGTTCTGCTGCTTGCGGCCGGTGAGAGCCTCGACGAGCCCGAGCCGCACGGGGAACCAGACGCGGAGGCCGCGCACGGAGAGGATGTTCTCCATGGGTTCAGCGCCTCCTGGCGGGGTCGCCGAGCAGGCAGGCGGCGAGGTGCCCGCCGTCCGTGGAGAAGACGCCCGGATCCGCGGCCGCGCACTCCGGGAGCGCGAGAGGGCACCGCGGCGCGAAGCGGCACCCGGCGGGCGGGTCGAGGAGGTTCGGCGGCTGGCCCGGGATCCAGGGCGGGAGGTCCCGCGGCCCGTAGATGTCCGGGAAGGAGCGGACGAGGCCCTGCGTGTACGGATGCCGCGGCTCCAGGAAGACGTCCCGGGACGCGCCGTACTCGGCAAGCTTCCCCGCATACATGATGGCCACCTTGTCGCAGGTCTCCGCGATCACGGAGAGGTCATGGGAGATCAGGATCATGGAAAGGTCGAGCTCCTCGCGGAGGTGCTTGAGCAGCTCGAGGATCTGCGCCTGGATCATTACGTCCAGGGCGGTCACGGGCTCGTCCGCGATGATGATCTTCGGGTTGCAGGCGAGGGCCATCGCGATCATCGCGCGCTGCCGCATGCCGCCGGAGAACTCGTGCGGGTAGTCGTCCTTCCGGGCGGGGTTGATTCCCACGAGCTCCAAGAGCTCGTCGACCCGGGCGTCCGCCGCTTCCGCGCTGACATCGTCGTGCAGCGTGATGGCCTCCGAGATCTGCCAGCTCACCCGCTTGACCGGGTTCAGGGCGTTCATCGCCCCCTGGAAGACGATGGCGATCTGCTTCCACCGGATCCGGCGGAGCTCGGAATCCTTCACCTGGGCGAGGTCCTTGTCCATGTAGCGGATGCTCCCGCCCACGATCCTCCCGTTCTTCGGGAGGAGGCGGATGATGGAGAGGGCGGTCGTCGTCTTGCCGCACCCCGATTCGCCCGCGATGCCAAGGGCCTCGCCCTTCTCCAGTTTGAACGACACGTCGTCCACGGCGCGGACGATCCCCGACCGCGTGTCGAAGTACGTCTTGAGGTGGTCCACCTCGAGGAGCGCCATGGCCTCACCTCTCCCGGAACTTGGGGTTCAGGATCTCGTCGAGCGCGTAACCCAGGAGGGAGAACCCGAGGACGACGATCACGAGGGCGAGCCCGGGCATCACGATCCAGGCCCACTTCCCGATCAGCACGGCGCTGTTGGACGAGGCTTCCTGGAGGATCACGCCCCAGCTCAGGTTGTTGGGGTCCGTCTTCCCCAGGTACGCGAGCGTGCTCTCCGAAAGGATGGCCACCGCGACGCTCAGGATCGTGTTCGCGAAGACCAGCGGGAAGACGTTCGGGAAGATGTGCTTCCGGAGGATCTGCCACTCGCCGGCCCCGGCGGAACGCGCCCGTTCCACGAAGACGCGCTCCTTCACGGAGAGGACCTGGGCCCGCACGACCCGCGCGGTGAAGTTCCAGCCCGTGACGCCGATCGCGAAGATGATCACGAAGAGGCTGAGGGTCCCTCCCAGGATGTACGCGACCACGAGCAGGAGGGCAAGCCAGGGGAGGGACAGGAACACGTCGTTGATGCGCATGAGGATCTCGTCGCGGGCGCCGCCCCAGTACCCGGAGGCCAGGCCGACCAGGGTCCCCAGGACCGCAGCGATCACGCTCGCCAGGAGGCCCACGAGGAGGGAGACCCGGGAACCCCAGATGACCCGGGAGAGGATGTCCTTCCCGTTGAAGTCAGTCCCGAACGGATGCTCCAAGGAGGGGTCGAGGAACCGCGGGAAGATCTTCGCGTTGGGGTCGGCGATCAGGCCGCTCGACGTGAGCGTCGGGGCGAGGAGGGCCAGGGCGCAGAAGAAGACGAGGATGCCGACGCCGATCCCGCCCATCCGGTGCTTCATCACGGACCAAGTGACGTCGCCGAACCGGTGCATCGCGAGGCGGAACTTCTCCTGACGGACCTCCGTGATGCCGAACCTGCGCCGCAGCCAGAAGTTCGCGCTGGTGAAGGAGGACGCCATGGGACCGTCCTCAGGTGATCTTGATCCGGGGGTCGATTCGCACCAGGATCAAGTCCGCGATGAAGTTCGCTAAGACCACGGCGACGCCGCCGATGACGACGATGAACTGGAGCACGGGGAAGTCGAGGTTGTCGATCGCGGCGATCGTGCGCCATCCGATGCCCTGGTACGAGAAGACGTACTCCACTTGGTAGGCACCGCCGAAGACGAAGGCCATGTCCAGGGCGATCAGCGTGACCATGGGCGGGAGGCCGTTCGGGAGGACGTGGCGCCGGAGGATGAGACGCTCCGCGAGCCCCTTCGCCCGCGCGGTCGTGACGTAGTCCTCCGTCATGGCGTCGACGAGGGAGTTCCTCATGACGAGGGAGATCCCCGCGACCGTGCCGAGGGCCAGCGTGGTCGCCGGCAGGACGAGGTGCTGTACCGCGCTCAGGATCTGGCCCCACTGCCAGGAGAACGGATACCCTAAATCGTGGTTGTATTCCTTGCCCGTGGGGAAGACGGGCCACCAGTGGAGGCCGAACTGCTGCTGGGTGAAGCCCAGCTGGAGCATGAGCCCGAGCCAGAAGATCGGCATGCCGTAGAAGAAGAGGCTGAAGGACGTCGCCGCGAGGTCGAAGGCCTGCCCGCGCTTCTGCGCGGAGATCGCCCCGAGGACGATGCCGATCGCGACCGTGATGATCGTGGACGTGCCCACGAGCACGAGGGTCCACGAGAGGTCGTTCATCACCAGGTTGAACACGGGCTGCTGCCAGTAGTAGCTCGTGCCCCAGTCGCCCTTGAACATGTTCTCGAGGTAGATCCCGAACCGGGTGAACACGTCCAGCGGCTTGCCCGTCACGGGGTCGCAGAGCCCGAACTTGAGGCAGTTCTGGAGGCGGAGCTCGGGCGGCGTCTTCGGGTCATGCGGCGTCATCAACGTGACGGGGTCGCCCATCGCGTTGATGAGGAAGTAGTTCAGCGTGATGATGCCGAAGATCGTGATGACCGCGTTGATCCCTCGCCTCAGGACCATCCGGCGCACGTCGCTCATCTCAGTCCTCCATCCGTTCCTTGCGCCGGCGGTACAGCGCGCGCGCCGACAGGCCGACGGGCACGGCGAGCACCGCCCCGAGCGTCGTGAAGTCGACCCATGTCCAGTCCTGCGAGGGCGGAGGGACCGGCGGCTCCTGCACGTTGATGGAGACGGGCACCGTGATCGTGTGGTTCATCCGGATCAGGGAGCCCGTCGCGTTCAGGGAGACCCAAATCTGGCCATCCGTGGCGGTCACGTTGATCAGATACTCGCCGGCCGTCACGTACAGATGCGTGCAGTTCCACGTCTCGTTGGTCGCCGGGCGCAGGAAGAAGGCTCCGGAGCGGTTCGTGGTCCCGTCGCCCCAGTCGACCGTGATGTTGACCGCGTCGCCCTCCGGGTCCGAGACGTTGACATGGAGGGTGGAGGGCTGGTTGAGGTACACCGTGTCGTTCGTCAGTTCGAGGAACGGGAGGATGACCGGGGGCAGGTTCGCCGAGCCGACGAAGACGAGGCTGCTGGAGGACACGTTGTGCCCGTGGCCATCGTCCGCCCACACCCGGACCGTGTAGTTGTACGTCGGCTCAGGGCCGGGAATCAGGTACGTGTGGTTCTGGAAGATCTGGATGCCCATGGTCAGGGCGTGGACGCCCTCGGTCGTCGCGTTCGTGTAGTTCGTGAGCCACGTGCCGTCCCCGAAATCCCAGGTGAGGTTGAGCGGATCTCCGTCGAGGTCGAGCAGCGCCAGGGTGAACCCCGCGGGGCGGCCCGCGTACTGCGGCGGCGAGGAGAGCGTCAGGGAGACCGTCGGAGGGCGGTTGCCAATGACCTCGATCGTCGCGGAGACGTTGACCTCATGCGTGGAGAGGCACGCGTCCCCGCCCCAGACGCACTTGTCCGCGCCGTCCGTGGCCCAGAGCCGGATCGTGTAGTTCCCCGGGGAGGCGTAGGCGTGGGTCACGTTCACGGCCATAGGCGCGGGAGACGCGGGGATGGTCACCCGGGTGCCGGCGTTCCCGTGCCCGATGGCCCAGTGATACTACATGTTGTCTGCGTTCCCGGCGTTGATGCTGCTCACATCTAAGGCGACCTCGTAACCGTGACACGCAGACCTGGTTGTGGACAGGGACAGCACGCACGACGCG
>OFHG01001020.1_pt1 | contig 10331 bp, 14 predicted proteins | sample 1521931 | NCBI WGS metagenome assembly OFHG01 (sample SAMEA2468438, study PRJEB22500) | soil metagenome | biome: Glassland; feature: Farmland; material: Clay | place: Australia | collected 2013-01-31 | depth 0.55 m | reverse complement strand
TCCTGTGGTGCCAAAGTGGCCACCATTCGATGTCGATGGTGGCCTGTGCGATGGACAGCCCGTCGCCGGCCGCAAGGCCCTGCACGGAGAGTCGGCCCAGCCAGGGGTTGATGCGCATGCGGTCGATCCGGGCATGGACCGCGCCGTGGTCTTTTAGCCAGGACAGGGCGAGAACGCGGACCAGCGCCGGGGCGGCCAGCTGCAGGGCGCCGATGAGGGCGATGATGGCCACCAGCACCAACGTGATACGGTGTCTGATGATGTGCATAAGCCTGGACATACGCTTCTCCGGCATCGGGGCTATCCCCAATATACCATATTGCGGCGCATGACATGAATGGAGGCAGGGGCGGGAATCGAACCCGCGAATAAAGGTTTTGCAGACCTCTGCCTTACCACTTGGCTACCCTGCCGGGGTATGGAACGAAAAAAAGGGGCCGAATGGCCCCCTGATCTGGAGCGGGAAACCGGGCTCGAACCGGCGACCTCAACCTTGGCAAGGTTGCGCTCTACCAACTGAGCTATTCCCGCGGAGAGCGCGGCGAATAATGCCAAGCACGGGCATGCTGTCAAGCATCCAGAGGCGAAGATTGTGCATGCGGAAGCGCGGCAGTTTTGTCATGATTGCCCGAACCCACAGCGGCGTTGGGAAACCCGGGCCTGAGGAGGACGGTTTGATCGACAAGTCAGAACGCAAGATATACATCCTCGACACCAATGTGCTGATCCATGATCCGAGCGCCCTGACGCGCTTCGACGAGCACGATGTGGTGTTGCCTATCGCCGTGCTCGAGGAGATGGACAAGGTCAAGCGAGGCTTCGACGAGCTGGCGCGCAACGTGCGCACCGTCTCCCGTCAGCTCGACGAGATCAGCGCCGATTGCCATGACCTGGATAAGGGCTGTCCGTTGCCGGGCGGCGGCGCGCTGTTCTTCGAGCTGAACCACCGGGCGCTGGATATCCTGCCGGAGTCGCTGGCCCGCGGCAGCGGCGACAACCGCATCATCGCCGTCACCATGTCGATGCAGAAGGAGAACCCGGATCGCGACGTCATCCTCGTGTCCAAGGACATCAACCTGCGCATCAAGGCGCGGGCGCTGGGGCTGAATGCCGAGGACTACCGCTCGGACAAGGTCGTCGACGACCTGTCGGTGCTGTGCAGCGGCCGCGTCCAGCTCGACGAGGCGGGCTGGGAGGCCGGCGGCGATCGGATGCAGGTCGAGAACGTCGTCGAGGACGGCAACCACGTCAGCCATTACCGCTTTGACTGGCCGGAGCAGCTGCCGCTGCCCCATATCAACGATTTCGTCGGCCTGCCCGGCGACAAGGAGCAGGCGTTGCGCTGCGTCGAGGTCGGGCCCGAGCGGCGCGTGCACCTGAAGGAGATGGGCTCCTACCGCGGCTCGCGCAATGCCGTCTGGGGCGTGCAGGCGCGCAATGCCGAGCAGAATATGGCCATGAACCTGCTGATGGATCCGGAGCTGGACATGGTCAGCGTGCTGGGCCTGGCCGGCTCCGGCAAGACACTGCTGACGCTGGCCTGCGGCCTGCACCAGACGCTGGACCTGGGGCTGTATGAGCGCATCGTGGTGACGCGAGCGACGGTGCCGATGGGCCAGGACATCGGTTTCCTCCCGGGTACGGAGAAGGAGAAGATGGAGCCGTGGATGGGCGCCATCAGCGACAACCTGAAGCTCTTGCTTGGCAACGACTTCCATGGGCTGTCAGCACTGGACCAGTACAAGATCGAGATCACCTCGCTGTCGTTCGCGCGCGGACGTACGTTCACGAAGACATGGCTGATTGTCGACGAGGCACAGAACCTGTCGCCGCACCAGATGAAGACGCTGGTCACGCGCATGGGCGAGGGGTCGAAGATCATCATTCTCGGCAACAACGCCCAGATCGACACCCCGTACCTGACGGCCCACACCAATGGCCTGACGATGGCGGCGATGCGTTTCGCCGGCTGGCCGCATGCCGGCCATATCACGCTGCGCGCCAGCGAACGCTCGCGTCTGGCCGCCTATGCCGTCGAGGTGATGTAGGGCCTGTTCACCTCATTTTGGTTGTTGCCGCGTTGGGCCAGTCGTCGCTGGAGGACAAAAAACGGATGTCCTTTTCTTCGGGGCGACGGTAAGCGGAAAGCTGTGCTTCGAGCACTGCCAGATCCGCATCCGAGACATCGCTGTCCGTAGCGCCGCGCGCACGCACACGCCGGCGCAGCTCGGGGGCGGGTACATCCAGCCAGTATAATGTCAGGGGTACGCCGCGCCTTTCGGCCAGGCGGCGAACCTGGTCGCGATGTGCACGATTCAGGAAGGTGGCGTCGAGGATGACGCTGAACCCCGCGGCCAGGGCCGCATCCGCGCCACTCAGCATCGCCGCATAGGTAGCCTCGGTCATCGCCGGCGTGTACAGCGGGGTCGTGCCCGCCCCCAATCGCTTGCGCGTGGCATCCGAGCGGATGACCAGCGCCCCTTCCGCGCGGCTTCCGAGCAGCGCCAGGCGGCTCTTGCCGCTGCCGGACAGGCCGCCGACGGCCATCAGTCGCGGGAGCCCGGGGGGGGCGGCGTAACGGGCGGCGAGGCGGAAGTAGGCGTCGGCCTCCCGGCGCTTGGCCGCCGCCGCATCCGCCGAAAGCCCCGTGTCCTCCGATAACAGCAGGGCGACCTTGCCGCGCACCCCGGCACGGTAGAACTGGTACAGCGGCAAGAGCGCCAGTCCCTCGTAGTCGCCGGTATGCTCGAGGTAGCGTGAGACGAAGCGCAGCCCGAGTTCCGGATGGCCGCGGGCCTCGCAGTCCATGGCCAGGAAGGCAGCATCGTTCATGGTGTCGATCAGCCGCAGCTCGTCGTTGAACTCGATGCAGTCGAAGATGCGTGGGTGGCCCTCCATCAGGGCGATATTGCCCAGATGCAGATCGCCGTGGCAGGCGCGGATGTGGGCGTCCTGAATCCGTCCTGCGAGCTGCGGTTCCAGGTGCTTCAGCATTCGTGAGGCGCAGCGTTGCAGTTCGGCATGGTGGCCGGGCATGTCTGGCATGCGCGCAAGCCTGGCGGCAGCCTCGAGATTCTCGTCGATGTAATGGCTGAGTACCTCCGCGCTACCGAACCGGGGGTCGCGGGCCACCTCGGCCGTGGCGTGAAAGTCGGCGATCTGCACCGCCAGCGCATCCATCCACAGCGGATTGAAGCGGCTCTCGGCCATCTCGCGTGCCAGCAGCGCCTCAGGATCGAATTGGGCCATCTTCAGGCAATACTCGACGGCCTTGGTATCATCGTATTCGGTGCCCAGGCGGAATCTTCCGTCCGCTTTGCAGATGGGCAGTACCGCCAGATAAAGCTCCGGGGCTAGGCGGCGGTTCAGTTTCAGCTCCTTGCGGCACATGGCATGGCGCTTGGCCAGCGTCGAGAAGTCCAGAAAGCCGAAATCGACCGGCTTCTTGACCTTGTAGGCATAGTCGCCGGTCAGCACCACCCAGGAGATATGGGTCTGGATCAGGCGGATATGGCGGGTGGGGTGATCATAGAACGCGGATTGCAGCATGGCCTGGAGCCATGCGGGCAGCGGCGGGGCGGATGGTGCCGGGATGGGCATGCCTCCAGCATAGCCGAAGCGGCCCTGCGCATCACGTCACGGAATCTTCATGCCGGCCCTCGGGCCGGGGCCGCGCGTCAGGCGCGGCCCCGGCCTGTGGGTTAGCTGTTGCGCGCGACCTCGACGAAGTGCGCGAAGGACGTGGCGCTGAAGAAGGTCACGACGGCGGCGGTGATGGTGTAGAAAAGCTCTTTCATGGGAACCTCCCTTGTTGTTTATATTTTCTGTGGGGGTCGCCGTGCCTTACTGCACGGACTCGACGAAGCCTGCGAAGGCGGTCATGCCGAAGAATGTGATGATCGCAGCGATCACCGAATACCAGAGTTCCTTCATGCCGTTCATATGCGTCTCCTTTGTCCTTTCGATTCGGCAGGCATCAGCCCGACCGATAACCGTGAACCTAGGGGGGCAACATGGGAAGACCATGAACCATTGATTAGAAAACTTTTATTTTTCAACAGGTTTGGTGATATGCATCACCGGATCGGGGGTTTATTGCCCCGATGCCTTTTCCAGCACGATCGGCGCCTGCTTGGGGAAGTGTAGCGTGATGCGCTGATGGGGCAGGTCCAGATCGAGCATGATCGGGCCGGTCCAGTAGCCGCCGGAATCGATACCGACCCTGCCCTTGAGCATGTCGTATGTGGTCAATATCTGCACCGGCGGTTTGTGGTCCGGAAACATCAGTTTGACCGTGACGTCCGGGTAGAAGCGCATGGTGCCGGTGCCGTCGATCTGGCGCCACTGGCCGGGCAGCGCCGAAACGATCTGTGGCGGCGGGGTGTCATCCGTCTGCGGCGTACACCCGGATGCGCCGATGATGATGGCCATGCCGATCAGGCAGCCGCGGATACCCGCGTGCAGGCGCGCTTGCAAAAGATTCATGCCGGTCACCCCCATGCGTTTAATGCTGCAACGCGCAGCGCTGTTTTGTAAATGACTGATCGTCGCCTCGCTGCTGGCGGCGGGAGCAGGCGCATCGTGAAAAGGGGTATTCACTGCGCCAAGATGGGGCTTGCAAAGGGGGGCTTTAAAGGGATAATGCCCATCCCATGTCGGAACAATCATCAGTGAAGATGGGCGAGAAGGTGCTGTTCCTGGTGACGGCGATTTTCATCGCGCTGGCTGTCATCGCCTTCGGCATCATGGAATACATCCGGCATCACACCGACCATAAGATGTTCCCGGTGTATGCCCATTACCAGTTCTCTGCCGAGGGCAAGCGCGGTATGGAAGACTTCTTCCGCAAGGGTAACTGCACCGATTGCCACCGTGCCCTGAACGACGGTACGAACATGGGGCCGGGCGCGAACCTGGACGGTGAGGGTTCCCGGCACGATTTCACATGGATCTACAATTTCCTCCGCGAGCCGGAAAAATACTATGACGGCCCGACGCTGGACCATGGTGCCGGCAAGGCGGCCGCCTATGTGGCGGGCATGCCCGACAAGGAGCTGCACGCCATGGCCACGTGGTTGTCCGAACTGCAGGTGGGCCGGGGCTCCGTGCTTTCGCCGGATGCGCCCAAGGGCAGGAATCCGTTCATCGATTCGATGGTCAAGCATTTTGCGCCGGAGAGCTGGAAGGACGGCGGCTACAAGGATATGCGCCATCCAAACCGGCCAGCCAATTCGGGGAGTGGGAGTGCCAAACATGACTGAAAACCCTTGGGAGACGGATGAGCAATATATCCGCTTAACGATGTGGTTCGTGTATGCGTGCATCATCTACAGCATTATCGGTTTCTCCTGGGGGGCGCTGATGGGGGGGATCCCCGAGTTCCGGCGCTTCGTCGACGAGCGCATGTTCGGCAAGATGATCGTGCTGGCGCATTCGCACATCAACCTGCTGGGCTGGGTGGAGATGGCGATCTTCTCGGCCGTGTATTTCACCGTGCCGCGCCTGGTCAAGCGCCCCATCTACAGCGTCGGGCTGATGAAGGTGCATTTCTGGATGCATAACTTCGGCCTGCTCGGCCTCGTCGTATTCTTCACCGCTGCCGGCCTGATCGGTGGCATGAGTAGCCTGCATATGCCGCCGGACCAGGTTGAGGCGCTGGTGCGCCCGTGGCTGGAGATGGTGGGTGTGTTCGGCAGCCTCGTGCTGCTGGCCAACTGTATCTGGGGCTACAACATCTACCGCACGGCATGGGGCTGGAATAAGTGATACGGCGGCGGCTGCTGGCCCTGGCTGCGGTATCCGCGCTGGTGTTGCTGGCCGGCTGCGACGACATGGTGGGTTCGGGCATCCTGCACGTGGGGCAGCCGGCGCCCCACGTGAAGACCAAGGACCTGGCGGACGTCGGCGGTGATCTCGGGAAGATCACCACCTACCACTGGCCCAATCCGCTCATGTACAAGTATACCGAGATGCAGGCGCTTTCGATGCACAAGCCCATCATCATCGAGTTCGCCACGCCGGCGCACTGCACCGAGTGCGACGAGGAGATGGAGATGCTGAAGATGGTCATGGCCAGATTCGGCAACAAGATCGTCGTGCTGCACATGGACCAGTACTACAACCCCGAGTCCTATCGCGTGTTCAAGGTGCGCGGCGAGCCCTGGACGGTGGTCATCGACAAGTACGGCATCGTGCGCCGCATCTGGCCTGGCCGCACCCTGCGTGGAGAAATCGCTCCTGTCATCGCCCAGCTGATCAAGGAGCCGTGGCCACCCGTTAAGCCCAAGCCGGCAATGGCGAATGGCAAGAAGTCTATGCCGGCCCAGAAGGCTTCGGCGCAGGCGGTCGGGCAAACCAAGCAAGTAGCCACCAAATGAGCGAATACACGCTGCGGCCGGACGTGCGCGGCGCGTCTTGGGATCTGGCGCTGTATGTGCCCACCGTCGGCTTTCTGGCCTATTACGGCCTTTCATTCTGGTATACCGGCCAGCATTCGGCCTTTTCCTACCCGCTGATCTTCCTGGCTTGTTTCTTCCTGATCGTCGGTGCCGGGCGTGTCCTGCGCCGCATGCTGGTGCTGCCGGGGGCGGCCGTGGCGCTGCAGATCAACAAGAAGCGGGCCGTCAGCGTGCAGTTGAAGGGCGGCAAGTCGATCACTCTCGTGCGCGATGTGCGCTATTTCAAGGACTATGCGGGGCGCTCGTTCGGCCTGAGCGGGGCCGATGGCGATGGCAAGAAGTGGCAGTATGTGTTCCATCGGGGCCAGTTCGACGGGGAGACGGCGTTCTCCCGCCTGAATGCCGAGCTGGACATGTACCGGGGCTGATAAGGCTAGCGTCGCCTCAGCACATCCCAGGTCATCCAGCCGATGGCCGATGCGCCGATGAATACGGCGCCACCGATGGTGATGATCTCGGTCTGCCTGGATACCAGGCCGCCGATGAACATGTGCACGGCGTAGCCCAGGATGCATAGCGAGGCGAAGGCGCCGATGGCGAACATGATGATGGGTCGCATGCGTGCATGCTGGCGACCGGGCAGCCGGCGTCAAGTCGTACGAACTGTGTCGGGATCGAAGATAATCGGGGCTGCGGTATTGCCTCGGGTCGACAAGGGTGTTACCGTGCGGCTCTGAGGGGGGTTCTTGGATCACTTGATTGTTCCGTGGCGGCGTTTTTCGTGGGCTTTGGCGCTGCTGCCGCGTTGAAGACGGTAGGCTGCGGAACATGTCTCTCTCACCAGAGTAAATGGAGGGGATGAATGAATAAATCTCAGTTGTTAGCATTCGCTACGGGCATGACTACGGGCATGGGTAACGGGTCGGTATTCGTGGTGTGTATGAATCACTTCCTCGGCCGGGCGCCATACGATACGGCAGGCATGTGGGGATTCGACGCGTACAATCCTTTCACCTATGCCGGTTTCGAGGATTTCTTGATGATTCTGTTTGGCCTGGCCTTCTGGCTGTTGCTGGCCATCGGTCTGAAGCAGTTCGCGGCCGTCGAGGGTCAGCCTGAAGCGCTGACCGACAATGAAGCCGTCGCAGACGCACGGGGGAGGTAATACGTTATGCAGCTTTTCGCAGGTATCATGGGAATTATTCTCGCTTTTTCGTCCATGTGGGTCGGTTGGTATGTCCTGAAGGTCTGGCCCGAGCTCTATGAGCAGGCCAAGAGTGAGCACCCCGAGCTGCCCTACAAGAATATCAAATAAGTTCAGGTAGATGATTGAGCTCTGATCAATGATGATGCTAGGGAGGTAGAAAGGAAAATGTTTAAGTATCTATTCGCAAAGGAGGAGCAGATCCCGCAGGGCACAGCTGCCGTGCTGTTCGGCTTCTCTTCGATTGTCTGGTTTATCGTCGGTACCGGCCTGGGCTCGTTCAATGCCGCCAAGCTGGGCTTCCCCGACTTCGTGACCGGCTCTTATGCCTTCGCATTCGGGCATATGCGCCAGGTGCATGTGATGACCGTGATCTTCGGCTGGATTCTCGGCGCCTTCGCCATGTCGTGGATGTACATCACTCCGGCGCTCGGCAACACCAAGCTGTGGTCCGAGAAGCTGGGCTGCTGGACGGTTCTGCTGTGGAACACGGGCCTGGTTCTCGGCCTGTCGTTGCTCTGGTGCGGTATCACCTCCGGCCGTGAGTATTCCGACTTCATCTGGCCGATCGATCTGTACATTGCGTTCTTCATCGCCATCCCGATGGCGATCAATGTGTGGATGACGATCCTGACCCGCCGCACGCAGGGTATCTACACCAGTAACTGGTTCTTCGCGGCCTCCGCGTTCATGACCATCATCGTGTTCCTCGTCGGCAACCTGCCGGAGTGGTTCCACCTGACCGGTCTGAACGAGGCCTACATGACCTGGTGGTTCGCCCACAACATCCTTGGTCTGCTGATCACCCCGGTGGCTGCAGCCATTACCTACTACATCATCCCGAAGATCACCGGTAACCCGTTGTACTCCCACCGCGTGGGCCATCTGCACTTCTGGTCGCTGGTGATCTTCTACTCCACGCCGGCTGCGCATCACCTGATGGGTTCGCCGCTGCCGGAGTGGCTGAAGTCCTTCGCCTCGGTGGAGGGTGTGCTGATTCTGGTTCCCGCCATGGCCTTCGTGTGTAACATCATGCTGACCATGCAGGGGCGCTGGCGCATGTTCGTCGAGAACATCGAGGTCCGCTACTCCGCCACCGCTGGCCTGCTGGCCATCCCGCTGAACATGCAGGGCGGCTTCCAGCAGACCCGCGCCATCAACTGGTATGTACACGGCACCGGCTGGATCGTGGCGCATGACCACCTGGCACTGCTCGGCTTCTCGACCTTCGCCGAGGTGGCTGCCGTGGTGTACGGCCTGCAGTCCCTGCTCCGCCGTAAGCTGTGGTCCTACAGCCTGCAGAACTTCCATTACTGGATGCTGCTGGTCGGCTTCGCCATCTACTGGGTGACGATGACCATCGCCGGCCTGATCCAGGGCGCCGGCAAGGTGTTCGAGGTCCCGTATGTGGACGTCGTCATCGCCGAGCACCCGTACATGATCGGCCGATGGTTCGGCGGCACGATGGTGTTCATCGGCAACTGGTTCTGGCTGTACAATATGTACATGACGGCCAAGGTTGGGCGCGAGGTGCCCGAGGGTCGTCAGCCGCACGAGCTGGCTTACCAGAACTGATAACAAAGGCGGACGGCGATCCTTGGATCGCCGTCCGTTCCCTTGGATTAAGTACATCACAGCTATAAGAGGGAGGAGCAAGTGGCATTTAGAGAATATAAACTGGGAGCGATGTTCTTTGGTTTCGCATTGAGTTTCTCAATGGTGATTACCTTATTTTTCCCGTCGATGTATATCACGGACCATGGCACGCCGAACGACTACGGTCTGGACAAGACCCTGACCTACGGTCGCAACAGCGCGTTCACGTATTCCGATCCGCTGCTGAAGCAGACGAACGAGCCGATCAAGGCCATCCTGAAGGTGGATCCGACCAGCGGTAAGGCGCTGGCTTCGCCGATGACGGTCTACATCTATCAGGCTGGAGATCCGTTCCCGTCCAACGTAGTGCACCCGCGTATCCTGACCGGTGACATCGAGTCGCTGAGCGTTGGCCAGGGTAAGATCGATGCCGCGAGCACCAGCCAGGGCGCCGTGTTCACGGTGGCGCACGCCTCGTACCACGGTAAGGAGCTGCCGTACATCGAGAATCTGACGGCTACGCACGGCTGGCAGGCCGAGCAGACGCTGGCTGCCGTTCCGGATACCGACCGTTCATATGCCGCTCAGGGCCGCACGCTGTTCGAGCGTGAAGGCTGCTGGTGGTGCCACACGCTGCTGCCCGAGGAGACCCAGGACTGGGAGACCTTCGGCCGGCCGCCGCTGGTGGGTGACCTGAACGGTCAGTCGCCGACGACCTTCGGTTCAGACCGTAAGGCCCCGGACCTGCTGCATGTCGGCAGCCGCAACAGCTCCCGCGAGTGGATGATCATGCATCTGTTCAACCCGCGCCTGGTGCAGCCGCACTCGATCATGCCGCGTTTCGACTACCTGTGGGGCAAGACCGATGCCAGCGGCAACGTCATCGACTATGCCAAGTGGCGTAAGGATTACCTGGCTTACTATGAGGGTAAGACCGTGTATCCGCCTGCGGTGCCGATGCCTGCCAAGACCAGTGAGGCGCGCCACCTGATTGATTACCTGCTGGATCTCAAGTAAGGGAGGGGAAAAATGGGTATCCGACTCGACCGGCCGTTATATACGGTCACCACACACGACCAGAACCTGCAGGCGCAGGACATCTGGGAGGGCGAAAGCCTCGGCGGTATCAAAGA
>OFHG01001019.1_pt1 | contig 10339 bp, 11 predicted proteins | sample 1521931 | NCBI WGS metagenome assembly OFHG01 (sample SAMEA2468438, study PRJEB22500) | soil metagenome | biome: Glassland; feature: Farmland; material: Clay | place: Australia | collected 2013-01-31 | depth 0.55 m | reverse complement strand
GTCCTGCATTGCAACGGCGACATGGCGGAGATGGCGCAGGTGGCCGAAGGCTGCCGTCCTCTGGGCGATGCGACGTCCCGCCGCCTGGCGCGGGCCGCTTCCATGGCGCGCCGGGGGCAGGGCGGCGATCCCAAGACCCTGTCGGCGCGGCTCTACCGCCTGATGGGCGTGGCCGGCGTGGCGGGCTGACATGGGCACGGGACACTTGCTGCCGCAGATCCTGTCCGCGATTTCGGTGTGGGCGATCCCGGTCATCCTCGCCATCACCCTCCACGAGGCCGCCCACGGCTTCGTCGCCTGGCGCTGCGGCGACGACACCGCCTACCGCATGGGTCGCGTCACCTTCAATCCGCTGCGGCACATAGACCCGTTCGGAACCATCCTGCTGCCGGCCTTGCTTCTGCTGAGCGGGACGCGGCTTCTCTTCGGGTGGGCGAAGCCGGTGCCGGTGAACTTCGGACGCCTCGCCCACGGGCGCCGCGACATGGTGCTGGTCGCGCTCGCCGGCCCCGCCACGAACGTGATCCTGGCGCTCGTCTCGGCCTATCTCTTATACGTCGCGGTTCGGCTGCCCGACCCGGTCGCTCTGTGGGCCATGCTGAACCTCAAGAATTCCATAATTATCAACCTGGTATTGGCCGCCTTTAACATGCTGCCTCTGCCGCCGCTGGACGGCGGCCGGGTGGCGGTGGGATTGCTGCCGCGCGCGCTCGCCCAGCCGCTCGCGCGGCTGGAGCGCTGGGGGCTGTTCATCCTGATCGGATTGCTGTTTATTCTGCCCATGCTGGGCGAGCGGCTCGGCATCCAGCTCAACGTGCTGGGCTGGTTCATCGTCGGGGTCGCTCGGTTCCTGGCCGCGATCATCGGCGCGCTCACGGGCATTGATCTGAGAGCCCTATGACGAACCAAGGTCCCGATCCGGCGGCCGATCCCGGCCTTACCGCCGGCGCATCGACCACGCTTCCGCAGACCGCGGACCCGAACGCCCCGGAAGACTGGGGCGAGGAGGGAGATCGGCTCGTCGTCGATCTGGAGGGGTTCGAGGGGCCGCTCGATCTCCTGCTGGCGCTCGCCCGGGAGCAGAAGGTCGACCTGAAGCGCCTCTCCATCCTGCGGCTCGCCGACCAGTACCTGGCCTACATCGCCGGGGCGAGGCGCCTGCGGCTCGAGATCGCCGCCGATTACCTGGTGATGGCGGCGTGGCTCGCCTACCTGAAGTCGCGGCTTCTGCTGCCCGTTCCCACCGAGGGCGAGGAGCCGACGGCGCAGGAGATGGCGGTCGCGCTGGCGTTCCAGCTGCAGCGCCTCGAGGCGATGCAGGAGGCGGGCAGCCGGCTCATGTGCCGGCCGCGGCTCGGCGTGGACGTGTTCCCGCGCGGCGCGCCCGAGGGCCTGCGGCTCGTCCGCGCCCCGGTGTTCCAGGCCACCCTCTACGACCTGCTGGCCGCCTACGCCGCGCAGCAGCGGCGCGAAACGGACGTCACGCTGCACATCACGCCGTCGGAGTTCTACTCGGTGGACGACGCCCTCAAGCGGCTGCGCCGCCTGTTGGGCCGCACCCCGGACTGGCAATCGTTGAACAGTTTCCTGCCGCCGGAGCTGAAGGGGGGCGTGGCCGCCCGCTCGGCGCTCGCATCGACGTTCATGGCCAGCCTCGAGCTCGCGCGGGCGGGAAAAGTGCACCTGCGGCAGAACAGCCCGTTCGGCACGATCTACGTCCGGCCGGCCCCGAGCGAGCCCGCGGTCGTGGCGGCGGCGCCTGCCGGCGGCAGCGATACTGCGGGCGGCGCATGACCGACACCGGCGAGACCATGGACGGCGAGGACATGACCGAGGAGCAGCCAGTCGCGGGCGAATCGGAAGCGACGATGGCCGATCCGCATCAGCAGCTTCGGCTTCTCGAGGCCCTGCTGTTCGCGGTCGCCGAGCCCTTGGACGAGGCCGCGATCGCCGAGCGCCTGCCGTCCGGTGCCGACGTTCCCGCCCTGATGGGCGAGCTTTCGGCCCTGTACGCCAATCGCGGCATCCGCGTCGTCAAGGTCGGGTCGGCCTGGGCCATCCGCACGGCGCCCGATCTTGCGCCCTATCTCCGGATCGAGAAGAGCGTGAGCCGCGCGCTGTCTCCGGCGGCGGTGGAGACCCTGGCGGTGATCGCCTACCACCAGCCGGTCACCCGCGCCGAGATCGAGGAGGTCCGCGGCAAGTCCTTGAGCAGGGGCACGCTCGACGTGCTGCTGCAGGCGGGATGGATCAAGCCCAGGGGCCGCCGCCAGACCCCGGGCCGGCCGATGACCTGGGGCACGACGCCGGCGTTCCTGGACCATTTCGGCCTCGGCTCGCTCGAGGACCTACCGGGGGTGGAGGAGTTGAAGGCCGCCGGCCTTCTCGACACGCGGCCGGCGATTGCGGCCTACGGCGCCATCGTCCGGGGCGAGGAGCAGGAGCGGGGCAAGCAGGCCGAGGAAGAGGGCGAAGCCGGTGAGGCCCGGGACGACGAGACCGGGGACGCCGCCGCCTGGGACGATCCCGAGGGCGACCCCGCCCGGGAGGCCGCGGCGGAGGAAGAGACCGGCGACGAGGGTCCCCCGGAGGAGGGCTCCGGAGACGCGGGCGAAAAGCCGGCGGACGGGGGCGAGGACAGCGACTCCCGCCGGGAGAACGGCTAGGTCGATCGAAGCGGCAAGGCTTCTCGTCAAGCCGAGAGTAACATACCCGGCCCGGGTGCCCGCATTGCGGCATGGGCGGGTTTCTGCCATCATTCGCGCACCGGTTGGACCGCTACCAGGCGTCGCGCAACAACGTTTTTCGGAGTCAGGCCATGAGCGTCGGTCCGCTGCAAATTCTGGTGATCCTCCTCATCGTCCTCATCCTGTTCGGGGCCGGGAAGCTGCCCCGGGTCATGGGCGACGTTGCCAAGGGGATCAAGAGCTTCCGCGCCGGTCTTAAGGAGGACGGATCGGAGAACGGGGGCTCCGGCGGGGAGGAACAGACCCGCCCGTCGGAGACCAAACCGGAAGCCTCTTCGGGCCCGGGCGAGAAACGCTCCGAGCCAAGCTGAGGTTGCCTTTCGCGCGGCCGCGGCGAGGCCGCTCGCCGCCGGACAAGTGAATCCCATGTTCGACATCGGTTGGTCCGAGATGCTGTTGATCGCCATCGTGGCGATCATTTTCATCGGCCCGAAGGAGATCCCGGCCGCGATGCGCGCGGTGGGCCGCGTCATGGGCAAGGCCCGGCTCATCACGCGCGAGTTTCGCGCCACCATCGACGAGGTGATGCGGGAAACCGAGCTCGACGAGCTGCGCCGCCAGGTCGAGAAGGCGGCCGGGCCGACGGCCGACGACGACCAGATGATCGGGTCTCGTCCGGAAAGCGCCGGGCCCGAAGCCCGGCTTCCGCATAGGACCGACGCGGGGAACCGCCCGCCCGAGCCAAAGCCAGCGGCGCCGGAGGCGAAGCCCGAACCGCCGGCCGCGAAGCCTGATGCGGCGGAGGCGAAGCCCGAACCGCCGGCCGAATCCCCGAAACAGGAGCTGCCGCGCCAGGGCGGGCGGGACGGCCCCCTTGGATGAAGGCCTCGACCAGAACCGGATGCCGCTCGTCGATCACCTGATCGAGCTGCGCACCCGGCTCGTCTATTCGGTGGTCGCGTTCCTCGCCGCCTTCGTCCTCTGCTACGTCTATTCCCAGCAGATCTTCGCCTTCCTCGTGCAGCCGCTCGCCGACATCCTGCACAACGAGACGGGCAGGCGGCTCATCTACACGGATCTCACCGAGGCCTTCTTCACCTACCTGAAGGTCGCGCTCTTCGGGGCGCTGTTCGTGTCCTTTCCCGTGGTGGCGAGCCAGGTTTGGATGTTCGTCGCGCCGGGACTGTACCGGAACGAGAGGCGCGCGTTTTTCCCCTTCCTGATCGCGACACCGATCCTCTTCCTTCTCGGCGCGGCCCTCGTCTATTACGTCGTCATCCCGCTCGCCTGGCGGTTCTTCGTGAGCTTCGAGACCCCGGGCGGGCCCGGCGGCTTGCCGATCGAGCTCGAGGCCAAGGTCGATCAGTACCTCTCGCTCGTGATGACGCTGACCTTCGCCTTCGGCCTCTGCTTCGAGCTCCCGGTGCTTCTCACGCTGCTGGCGCGGGTCGGCCTCGTCACGGCGAAGCAGCTGTCCTCGCTGCGCCGCTACATGCTCGTGATCATCTTCGCCGTCGCGGCGATCCTGACGCCGCCCGACGTCATGAGCCAGATCTCGCTCGCGGTGCCGCTTCTCGCCCTCTACGAGATATCCATCCTGTCGGTGCGATGGGTCGAGAGGCGGCGGGCCGCGGCCCCGCCGCCAAGCTGACGGCTCGCGTTCGCGCGCCGCGCCGCGGGGCAGGCTGGACGCCCGCCGGGCTCGCACCGTATAACGCGACGGCGGCTTAAGGAGCGGGCGGGACAGGGGACATCCATGCACGATCTGAAATCGATTCGCGAGGCGCCGGAGGCCTTCGACGCGGGGCTCGCGCGGCGTGGCCTCGGCCCTCTCTCGCCGGCCGTCCTCGCGCTCGATTCGCGCCGGCGCGCCAGCCAGACGGCGATGCAGGACCTGCAGCGGCGGCGCAACGAGATCTCCAAGGAAATCGGCGCCGTCAAATCGAAGGGCGGCGACGCATCGGCGCTGATGGAGGAGATGACGGGACTCAAGGACCGCGTGCAGGCGGCCGAGACCGAGGAGCGCCGCCTGGAGCAGGAGCTCGACGACCTCCTGGCGGGCATACCGAACCGTCCCGCGGACGACGTTCCCGAGGGCCGGGACGAGACCGCGAACGTGGTCCTGCGCACCGTCGGCAAGCCGCCGGCGTTCGACTTCACCCCGCGCGAGCATTTCGACGTCGGGGCGCCGCTCGGCATGGACTTCGACCGCGCCGCGAAAATCTCCGGGGCGCGATTCGTGGTGCTCAAGGGGCCACTCGCCCGGCTCGAGCGGGCGCTGGCCGCCTTCATGCTCGACACCCACACGCGGGACTTCGGCTACACCGAGACCTACGTTCCGCAACTGGTCCGCTCGCCCGCGGTGTACGGCACCGGCCAGCTTCCCAAGTTCGCCGACGACCTCTTCCGCACCACGAACGATTTCTGGCTCGTCCCCACGGCCGAGGTGCCGCTCACCAACCTGGCGGCCGACGAGATCCTGGACGAGGCGGCGCTTCCGCTGCGGTTCACCGCCTATACCTCGTGCTTCCGCTCCGAGGCCGGCGCGGCGGGCAAGGACACCCGCGGCATGATCCGGCAGCACCAGTTCGGCAAGGTGGAGCTGGTCAGCATCGCGCACCCCGACAAGTCGGACGAGGAGCACGAGCGCATGACGGCTTGCGCCGAGGAGATCCTGCGCCGCCTCGACCTTCCCTACCGCGTCGTCGTGCTGTGCACGGGGGACACGGGCTTCGCGGCGCGCAAGACCTACGACATCGAGGTCTGGCTTCCCGGTCAGAACGCCTACCGCGAGATTTCGAGCTGCTCGAACTGCGGCGACTTCCAGGCGCGGCGCATGAAGGCGCGGTTCCGGTCTCCGGGCGAGAAGGGCACGCGCTTCGTGCACACGCTGAACGGCTCCGGGCTGGCGGTGGGGCGCACGTTGATCGCGGTGCTGGAGAACTGCCAGCGCGCCGACGGCTCGGTCGCGATTCCGCCGGCGCTGCGGCCGTACATGGACGGGCGCGAGCTCCTGACGCCTGCCCTGGCTTCGCCGGAGGCTTCCCGCCTCGCTGAAGCTCCGGCGAAGCGGGCGCCGAGGCGAGATGTTTAAGCCGCCGCTCGACCTCGCCAAGGCGCGAATCCTGATCTCGAACGACGACGGGATCAACGCACGGGGGTTGAAGGTTCTGGAGCGCGCGGCGCGCGCGCTTTCGCGCGACGTGTGGGTCGTGGCCCCCGAGACCGAGCAGAGCGGGGCGAGCCATTCGTTGACCCTGCAGCGGCCGCTGCGCATCCGTAAACTCGGCCCGCGCCGCTTCGCCGTGGACGGCACGCCCACCGACAGCGTGCTTCTCGCCATCAACCACATCCTGAAGGATCGTCGGCCGGCCCTGATGCTCTCGGGCGTCAACCGCGGCGGCAACCTGGGCGAGGACGTGAGCTATTCCGGCACCATCGCGGCGGCGATGGAGGCGACGCTCCTGGGCGTGCCCGCGATCGCCTTGAGCCAGATCGCCGAATCCGAGGACACCGCGAAATGGGCGACGGCCGCCGCCCACTTCCCGGCGGTGATCGGGAATCTCGCGGCCAGCGGATGGCCGGCCAACGTGTTCATCAACGTCAATTTCCCCGACGTGGCGCCGGACCGCGTGCGCGGCGTGCGGGTGACGCGTCAGGGTCGGCGCAAGCTGGGCGACGAGCTCGTCGAGCGCAAGGATCCGCGCGGCCGGCCCTACCACTGGATCGGGGTCATGCGGACCGACGACGCGGCGCGGCCCGGGACCGACATCGCGGCGGTCAACGCGGGCGCGATCTCGATCACGCCGCTGCACCTCAACATGACGCACGAGGGGACGATCCGCAAACTGAAGGGCGTCTTCCGGTGACGGGGGAGCCGCGCAAGATCCGGCTTCTCATGGAGCTGCGCCAGGCCGGGGTCACGGAGACGCGCGTGCTCGCCGCGATCGAGCGGGTCCCGCGCGAGCTGTTCGTGCCGGAGCCGTTCCGCGACCAGGCCTACGCCAACATCGCGCTTCCCATCGGCACCGGGCAGACGCTGAGCCAGCCGGTCGTGGTCGCGCGCATGACCCAGGCCCTCGAGCTCGGCGACCGGATGAAGGTGCTCGAGGTCGGCACCGGCTCGGGCTACCAGACGGCGGTTCTGGCGAAGCTTTGCCGCCGCGTGTACACGGTGGAGCGGCCCCGCCATCTCCTGCAGGAGGCCGAGAAGCGATTCCGTCAGCTCGGACTCCACAACATCACGAGCCGCGTCGGCGACGGCCACACCGGCTGGCCGGAGCAGGCGCCGTTCGACCGCATCCTCGTCACCGCAGCGGCCGAGGAGCTGCCGATCGGGCTCGCCGATCAACTGGCGGACGGCGGCAGGATGGTGGTGCCCGTCGGCCCCAGGCACGGCGAGCAGCACCTGACGCGGGTTGTGCGCACGGAGGGCGGCATCGACATCCAGCCGATCGGAGCCGTGCGCTTCGTTCCGCTCACCCCCGGCAAGGCGACGTAGGACGGTACCCGGCCGCATCGAATCGGCCGTGGCGCGCCGCGGCGAACGCGCGCACGAATTGCGAAGATGATTGAGCGCGGGTACAGTCGCGCCATGAGTCTGGCTCGAACAGGCAGGCTCTCCGCGTTCGGCGCCTGCGTTTTCGTCGCGGCGGCGGTCTCGGGATGCGGCTTCGGCGCGTCGCCGCGGCTCGTCATCCACGACCCGCAGGTGCCGAGCGAGACGGCCCAGAGCGCGCCGGCGCCGTCCCAGGCGCCGGCCCGGCCCCAGGCGCCGGCGCGGACGGGCGGAACGGCGCCCGCGCCGTCGGCGGTCGTCGCGCCGGGCGTGATCCTGGTCCGCGCCGGAGAGACGCTCTACACCATCGCGCGCGCCCACAAGGTGGCGCTGCGCGACCTCATCGACACCAACGGGCTCGTCGCTCCCTACGACCTGCGCGCGGGGCAGCGGCTGCGGCTTCCGCCGCGGCACGATCACGTCGTCGCCGCCGGCGACACCGTTTACGGGATCTCGCGTCAGTACGGCGTGGACATGACGTCGCTCGTGCGCCTCAACGAATTGCAGCCGCCCTACACGATCGCGGTCGGGCAGCGGCTTCGCATCCCGGCTCCGACCGTGACCATCGCAGCTCCGCAACCGACGCAGGCCGTGGCGGCGGCGCCGGCCGCGGCGGTGCCGGCGCCGCAAGGACCGGCGGCACAGGCCGCCGGGGCGCGAGTTCCCGGCGCGCGAGTCCCCGCGGCGCTAGCGGGGGCCGGAAGCGAGACGCTCGCGACCGTGAAGGTGGAGACGCTTCCGCCGCTGCCTCCGTCCAAGCCCGATCAGCCGGGACCCGAACAGGCGAGCGTGGAGCCGACGGGGCCCGCGCCGCCGGCACCGTTGCCGAAACCATCGAAGGCGACGCTTCCGGAAGCCTCGCCGGCGCAGGAGTCGCCTGCGCAACCGCCGCCGCCGGACGAAGCGGCGTTGGACGCGCGGGTCGCCGCGGTCGAGCCCTCGGCCGCGGGCGCCAACGTCGCCGTCGCGGTTCCGCCGCCGGCCTCCGCCGGGCCCAGCTTCTCGTGGCCGCTTCGGGGCACGATCGTCTCCTCGTTCGGCTCCAAGAAGGGCGGCGAGCACAACGACGGGATCAACATCGCGGCCCGGCGCGGCGCCCCCGTGCGCGCGGCCGACGACGGGGTCGTCGTCTATGCAGGCAACGAGCTGCGCGGCTTCGGCAACCTCGTGCTCGTCCGCCACGCCGACGGCTGGACGACGGCGTACGCGCACAACGAGACGCTTCTGGTGAAACGGGGCGACAGGGTCCGGCGCGGGCAGGTGATCGCCAAGGCCGGGAGCAGCGGAAGCGTCGCCACCCCGCAACTCCACTTCGAGATCCGGCGCGGGCGGCGCGCCGTCGACCCGGCGGAGTATCTGACGGCCGCGGCGGGCCCGTCGGTGTCCCTCAGCCCAGTCGCTTCCCGAGACGGCCGGCGAGGTCCTGAATGAACTGCCAGGCGACGCGCCCCGACCGCGCGCCGCGGGTCACCGACCATTCGTTGGCGCGGGCGCGGAGCTCGTCGCGCTCGATGTCGAGCCCGTAATAGCCGGCATAGCCCTCGACGATCTCCAGGTAGGTGTCCTGGTCGCAGGCGTGGAAACCGAGCCAGAGCCCGAAGCGGTCCGAGAGCGAGACCTTCTCCTCCACCGCCTCGGAGGGATTGATCGCGGTGGAGCGCTCGTTCTCGATCATGTCCCGGGGCATGAGATGGCGGCGGTTGGACGTCGCGTAGAGGAGCACGTTCGACGGCCGTCCCTCGAGTCCGCCTTCCAGCACCGCCTTCAGCGACTTGTAGCTGGTGTCCTGGCCGTCGAAGGACAGGTCGTCGCAGAAGATGACCGTGGAGCGCCCCGAATCGCGCAGCAGCTCCAGGAGGCGCGGCAACGTGGCGATGTCCTCGCGATGGATCTCGACCAAAGCGAGCCTGGCGAGCCGCGCCGGATCGGCCTCCGCTTCCACGTTGACGGCGGCGTGGATCGCCTTGACGAGCGAGCTCTTGCCCATGCCGCGGGCGCCCCACAGCAAGGCGTTGTTGGCCGGGAGTCCGGCCGCGAATTGGCGCGTGTTGGCGAGCAGGATGTCGCGCTGCTGGTCGAGGCCGCGGATGAGCCGCAGCTCCACGCGATTGACGGCCGCCACGGGATGCAGGTAGCCGTCGGTGTGCCACACGAAGGCGTCCCCGAGGCGCAGATTCGCCCGTTCGCCCGGCGGCGGGGCCAGGCGCTCGAGGGCCTCTGCCACACGTTCGAGAAGGCGGTCCTTGTCGGTTGCGGACATCGGCCGGTTCGCGTCCTTCGGCGGGAGCTTCGCCCCCGGAGGCCGGGGGCCGTAACGGGCGAACCGATCGGGGAGGGAAGGGGGGAGAGGGTCCTTCCCTTCGCGGAACGCGACGATTGACTCATACCGGTCGGACATTGCAAGCCGTTCTCCACACGAGGGCTCGCGGATCGCGTGCAAATTCCGGGAAATCCCGATCGGCCGTCCACAGGCCTCCACAGGCCGAGGGCGGGTCTGTGGACGAGGCGACGGCTAGGTTTGCCCCGTGGCGAGCGTGAGGCGGGCGGTGGTGTTGCTGAGCGGGGGGCTCGACTCGGCGACGGTCCTGGCGATGGCCCGGGCCACGGGCGACGCCTGCCACGCCCTGACCGTCGACTACGGCCAGCGCCACCGGAAGGAGCTGGATTTCGCCCGACGCTGCGCCCGGCGCCGGAAGGTGCCGCACGACGTCGTCGACATCGCTACGGTCGGGCATCTGCTGACGGGATCGGCTCTCACCGGCGCCGAGACGGTACCCGACGGGCACTATGCCGAGGAGACCATGCGCGTCACGGTCGTGCCGAACCGCAATGCGATCATGCTGGCGATCGCCTATGGCGTGGCGGCGGCCCAGGGCGCCGAGGCGGTGGCCGCTGCCGTCCATGGCGGCGACCATTTCATCTATCCCGATTGCCGCCCGGCCTTCATCGAGGCCTTCGCGGCGATGGAACGCGCGGCTCTCGAGGGCATGGCACCGATTGCGCTGGTGACGCCCTTCCTCACGCTCGCCAAGGCCGACATCGTGCGCGAGGGGGAGCGGCTCGGCGTGCCCTTCGCCGAGACCTGGTCCTGCTA
>OFHG01001018.1_pt1 | contig 10339 bp, 9 predicted proteins | sample 1521931 | NCBI WGS metagenome assembly OFHG01 (sample SAMEA2468438, study PRJEB22500) | soil metagenome | biome: Glassland; feature: Farmland; material: Clay | place: Australia | collected 2013-01-31 | depth 0.55 m | reverse complement strand
TCTGATATCTTTATCCCCATCCACATCGGCGAAATCACGCCCATAAAAATCAATCTCAAATGAGCTGCTATGATTAGGCTCCAGATACAGTGAGTCAGCCGAAATATAATCGTAAGCGCAGCCCCGGATTTTACCGTTACCATCGAAGATGGTTCCGATCACTTTGACTAAATATACCCAGCTATTCCCATTGTTTCTGACATAGCCACGGATGGTATATTCACCATTGCTGGGGTTATAGGTGTCATTCCAGGAGGTGATCGCCAGATCTGGCCGGATGCTGGTGGCGTTGGTATATTGCGGCCCAGACAGCGAGTAGGAGGCCCAATCGTCGGGCGGGTGAATATAGATAATGTGAAAGCAGGTGCGCTTGCCCGCCGGTAGATACGAGAGGTAAATCATGTCTTTCTGGCTCGCTACCACCTTATTTTTGCTGGTCTTCAAGCTGCTTTCGATCCACAGATCACTTACGTCGTTGCCGGTCTGGTTTTCGATCTGCCCGATGATGTGCAGCGAGTCCATGCTGGTGTAGGAATAGCTCCCGCCCAAAATCTTTACGCGGGGTGGCACGGGGGTTGCCGTAGGGTTTGGGGTAGGTGTTGGGGTCAGGGCAGATGTGGGCGTTGGGGTAGGGGTCAAGGTGACCGCCGGCGGTTGGCGTACCATGTATGGAAAATAAGCCCTACCGAATGGGAACGGCAGCAACTCTTGAGCGGAGGATACCCCGGCCAGGAGCAACAAGATGAGGCACACCAGGGTGAAGAACAGAAGGTGGAAGAAACGACTTGCCTGGGCTTTCATCGCCGGCCTCCCCGCCGTGCAAATACCGGACGGCCCTTATCAATTGAATATCTACGGATCTACATCTAGCATACAACAAAAAGAGGCCTTCCACAAGTGACAAATCTCACCCGGTCACTCAAAGATAGAAATGGGGTCGTCCAAAAAGAAGAAATAGAAAAATAATTATGCACAGATGCGGGGTGGCGCAAAACGCCACCCCGCATCTGTGCAATATTTTCATTTTCCTTTGACTTTTGGAATAACACCTATATTTGTTGCCCGTTGACGGCACTCAATCAGCCGGGTTCAAGGGTTAAAACGGTTACCTCTGGACGGCAATTGAAGCGTACATGCAAACTGGTCATCCCCAGGCCACGATTCGTGTACTGGTACATCGCGCCAACCTGGTAAAGTCCGGAAGGGTAGATCTGGCCCAAGGGCGGCAGGATCGGCGCACCGATCACTGGCAAGACCACCTGACCGCCGTGCGAATGCCCGGATAATTGTAGATCGAAGCGCCCGCTGGCTGCACTGATATCCGCGTAATCCGGTTCGTGCGCCAGCAGAATCGCTGTGCCGGTTTCAGGAAGCGAAGCGAGCACCACATCCAGGCGGTCGAGTTTCTCCACAACGTCGCCCACACCGGCAATGTGCAGTTGGGCCCCACCGCTTTCCAGGCTAAAGTGCGTGTTACTCAGATCCCAAATGCCACTGTATTTCAACGCCCGCCGTACCATTTGGGGGTCGATCCAGTGATCGTGATTGCCCAACACAGCCGCTGCCCCGAACTGCGCCCTCACATGGCTGAGGGCCGCCGTCAAGTCCGATTCGTGATGATTTGCAGGGTTAGACACAAAATCTCCGGTGATTACCACCAGGTCGGGCTGTTGTGCGTTGACCAGACGAATGATTTCCTCTAACCGCCGGCGATTCATCCAGCCATCCATGTGAATATCGCTGATTTGCACCAGCCGAAATCCGTGGAAATTCGCATCTAAATGTGGCAGCTTCAAGTTCAGCTGGGTGATATCCAGCCAGGCGGTTCCGGCGTTTTGCGCGTATGCCAATCTGTCCAGGCCTAAAAAGCCAGCAATCCCCGTGACCGTTGTAGATAATTTTAGCAACCCGCGCCGGCTCAAAATCGTTTTTAAAAGCATAAATGGTAATTATTACCCTAAACTGGCGTTCAAATAGGTTCGTTGGACCTGAATGGCGCGATCGTACAGGAGGTCATATTCATGGGCGCTTTTTTCCCATGAAAAATCCTGCGCCATGGCGGTTTGGATCATCATTTTCATATGATCAGGGCGATCGTAATAGGTGCTGACCGCCCAACCGAGGGTGTAGTAGATCGCATTCGGGCTGGGTTCCCAAAATTTAAAACCGGTTCCGGAGCCATTAGGCTCGCTATATTGTTCAACGGTATCGTCCAGCCCCCCGGTTGCCCGAACGATAGGCAGGGTTCCATATTTAAGTGAATACATCTGGTTCAAACCACACGGCTCAAAGATGGACAGCATGATGAAGAAATCTGATCCAGCTTCTACCAGATGTGCGAGCGTCTCATTGTAACCGATATAACTACCCACCCGGCCCGGATAACGAGCTGGAAGCTGCCCAAAGTAATATTCCAGGCTTTTGTCTCCAGAACCCAAGATAGCAAACTGCACGTCCATATTTTTAACGACCTCTTCGATGGCCTGGGCTAAAAAGTTCAACCCCTTTTGTTCGGCGAAACGGCTGACTGCCCCGATCACCGGAATGGAGGGGTTCTCGTCTAGCAAGAACCTTTTTTGTAGCTCCCGTTTGCAAACTGCCTTGCCAGATGGATCCTGGCGGGAGTAGTTGGCGGGGATCAATCGATCCGTTTCGGGATTCCAATATTCATAATCCGCTCCATTGAGAATCCCCCGGTAGCGATCGCCCTTGTTATTCAAGTAAGGTGCCAGGCCGTGAGCGTACTCGGGAGTGCGGGTTTCGATTGCGTAAGTGGGACTGACCGTATTGACCACGTCGGCGTAATGGATCCCACCTTTTAAGAAGTTGATTTTGCCATGGTCCTCAAACTTATCTGAGGTGAAATCGCCCCATTGAAACCCCAGGTAATCGAAATCACTGGCCGGGTAGACGCCTTGATAAGCGATGTTATGGATCGTCAATACACTGGCGGCATGGCCGAGGATGGAGTCATTCCAGTGCCATATTTTCAGGTAAGCTGGCGCAAGGGCAGCCTGCCAGTCATGGGCGTGGACGATATCGGGCTCGAAGCCGGTATCGTGACACAATTGCAGGGCAGCCCGCGCCAGGAAGCCAAAACGACGGCCATTATGCAGGTAATCATTGTTGTTGCTATCGTGATAATACCCCCAGCGGTCAAAGTAGTGGTTAAACTCGATGAAATAAACTGGTATGCCCTCGTTATCGGTTAGATGCACGGCGCACCACTCCTGAGCGTTTCCCATCCAAACCCCCAAATTGTTCATGTAGAGCTGCAGGCCATTGCGACTCGTATCAATCAGGCTGTAATTAGGAATCACCACCATAACATTATGCCCTAAAGCACGCAAAGCCTTAGGCAGCGCTCCGACTACGTCAGCCAGTCCCCCGGTCTTGGCGTACGGCACGCATTCCGATGCGATCATAAGGATGTTCAGGCGTGATTTCATGTCGCTGATTCCCCGTATTTTAAAGCGGTGAACTTAATTGCCCTATTCTACCCAAAAATGAATTCTATTGATTGTAGCTTATTCCGTCAATCTAAGCAGTTCTTTTAAATTGGATAGCACAAAATCTGGAGGGGTATGCATTGCCCTAACATCTTCACGGGTGGAGGCGCCCGTCAGCGTCAAGGCCGTAAGCATACCTGCTTGCTGTCCCATGCGAATATCCGTTTCCAGTCGATCGCCCACCATCATGCACCGATTTGGTAATACCCCAAGCCTATCGAGCGCCACCCTCACGACCAAAGCCGATGGCTTGCCGGCCAGCAGCTCCAGTTTTCTCCCCGTCATATGTTCCAAAGCAGCGATAATACCGCCGGCATCGGGAATCGCGCCGCCCGGCATTGGACAGGCTTTATCGGCGTTGGTCGCAAAAAACCGGGCTCCTTTGATTAAGGCCTGGTACGCAATATTCAGCTTACGGTAATCCAGGGTGCGATCAAAAGCCACTACCACCGCGTCTACGCCAGTGACTGAGATTACCTGGCGTTGATCCTGGTCGATAAAATCATCCACCACGGTTAGCCCATGACTGCGCAATTCATTGCGCAGATTCTGCTCGCCAATCACATACAGGCGCAAATGCGGTTCTGTGCTGGCAAGATGTTGAGCCAGTACGAAACCGGAGGTGATGACATCCTCCGCTTTGGCAGGAATGCCAAGATGGGTCAATTTGGCCGCATAATCATCGCGGGTTTGCAATGGCTTATTACTGACAAAAAGGATGCCTTTCCCGCGTCGATGCAGCTCATGGATGGCCTCAACGGCTCCGGGTAACGCTTTGTCACCCAGGTAAACCGTGCCATCCAAATCGAAAATGAAACCGTCAACTGGTTGGGTCATTGTTATTTACCGGAACGGGTAAGTTGCTAAAGCTTTTTAATATAGCCAAAGCGGACCTTTCCAGGTCCGCTATTTGGGGTGCCTAACCGGATTCGAACCGGTGATGTCCGATCCACAGTCGGAAGTTTTGCCACTAAACTATAGGCACCATGGTTATTAGAACAGACGTTCCACAGTCAAGTGCTCTGTCATTGAGCTACTGGCACCGCAGCGGAAAATATTCTATCACGAAGGCAGGTGGGAATCAAGCAGTTGTCGAATCAATCCGGTGGCAGCCTGGCGCGCCACCGATTGTTGCGCGCCCAGCTTGAGATCTTTGATCGCCACCTGGCCGGTTGCCAGCTCGTCCGGCCCCAGGATGGCGGCCACGCGCACCCCCATGCGATCCGCATATTTGAACTGTTTCCCCAATTTGGTTGGCTCGGGGTAGACGGCCGTTTTTAACCCCGCCTGGCGTAGCTCGGCTGCCAGGCGTAACGAATTCGCCATGCTTTTTTCGTCAAATACGGTAACCAGCACCTCAGCCGGTGATGCGCCCAAAGCCTGCGGCAGACAGTTGAATTTCTGTAGGACGAGCGAAACCACCAGGTCGCCCATGGCGAAGCCTACCCCTGGCAGCGGCTGGCCTCCTACGTCCCCTACCAGGTTATCGTAGCGACCGCCGCCCAGGATCGCCCGGAATTCACCATCCACGTCCCAGCATTCGAAGACGGTACCGGTGTAATATTCCAGGCCGCGAATGATGTGCGGCGCGTAGCGCACGTAGTCCCCGACACCCAGGGCATTCACCGCGCTGAAAAAGCGCTGCATCTCCTCTGATTTCTGCCATAGATCCTCATCTGCCAGCACCGCTTTCAGCCCCTCGAATTGCTCGTCGCTCAAGCCGGTTTCCTTGGCGTAAGCCTGCCACTCCCCCGCTGACATTTTGTCGCGGCGGTCGATCAGCCGAAAGACTTCCGTACGCCGCTCTGCAGGGATATTCAAGCGCCGTATCTCGCCTTCCATAAGGCGGCGGTTATTAACCAGGATATTCACGTGCCTGTCAGATAAGCCGCTTTCGCGCAGGAAAGTTGCCCCGATGGTTGCTATTTAGGCGTAGGCCTCCGGGGTGTCCACGCCAATCAAGTCGATATTCCATTGGAAGAATTCACGTGTGCGCCCTTTTTGCGGGCGCTCGTAGCGCCAGAATGGCCCCCAAGACCACCAGCGCACCGGGTAGATTAACTGTTTCTGGCGTTGGGCGATCATTCTCGCCAGGCTGGGGGTGAGTTCCGGGCGCAAGGTGACCAGGTCTCCGCCTCTATCGGGAAAGACGAAGGACTGCTCCTTGACCAGCTCCTCGCCGGATTTCGCCGCGTACAGATCGATTGACTCCAGGAAAGGCGCCTCGTACTCCTGGTATCCGAATTCTTCGGAGACATGGCGCACCGTCTGGTACAGCCAGTTGCGTACTGCCATTTCCTCCGGGTAGTAGTCCCGCGTACCTTTAATCGCTTGGATTGTCGCTTTCATAGGTTTCCGGGTTTCTCCTCTTGAACCTGGCGTAACCGCCCGAGGTAATCTGGGATGAAGCGGGCGTAATCGCTTTCCATGAACGGTGACGCGATCAGGAAATCGGCCGTAGCCCGGTTACGTGCAGTGGGTATATTGTACAGCCAGCCCGGTTTCCTGGGTGACCAAGGCGCCGGTCGTTCCGGTGCCGTATAATGTGTGTCTGGAGAGAGTACCCTTGTTGAACCGCACCCATTCCAGCAGGTCCTGCTTGCGCGCGTCGTGTGCCACCAGGGCGATACGTTTTTGGGGCAGCATATTCAATTGGATCGTCATCTAACCCTCCTTTAGCGTAACGCCAATTCGGTTTGAGGTTCACCCAGAAATTCGGTGTGCTCCTCGGTGACCAGGACGTCTTCCTCCAAGCTTACCTGCCCATAGCCGGGCACGATCAGGCTGGGCTCCACGGTGTAAATCTGGCCGGCTTCGATCGGATAGTCAGGTGTATCACCGTAGCGTTCCCACTCCGGTCCCAAAATCCCGGCCCCATCGTGGGCCAGCCGTCCAAGCTGGTGACCGGCGGCATGTTTGAATTCCGGGAAACCTGCGTCCGTGACTACCTCACGTGCGATGGCATCGATCTCCTTTCCGGCTACCCCGGGTTTCATGGCTGCTACGGCGGCCTGGATGGCCTGGACAATCGTATCGAAGCCGCGCTGGATGGGATCGGGGGCCTGTTTCTCGCCGGGCGCCAGGAAATAAGCCATGCGTTGTATGTCAGAACAATACTCATCCTGGCGCACTCCAAAGTCGATGTGCACCAATTGTCCGCGCTGCAGCTGGATCATCGTTGGTCCTACATGGCCTACCGGCGATTCGGGTCCGATATTTACAATCGGGCAATTCTGTAATTCCCAGGCTGCCTCGACTTCAAACTCCTCCATCAAGTTAACCATATATTGGTGAATCTGGGCTTCTGTAATCCCGGGATGGATGTGCTCGAAGGTGCGATCGAAGATTTTTCGCGTGGTTTCCACCGCCGATCGCACCCGGGCTACCTCTGCCGGGATTTTTCTCCCTCGCAAGGCGCCAATAATGCTCTCGGCGGATACCAGGCGCTGTTCCCAGGGGGTGGCTGTGAAATAGTCCAGCAGCAATTGGTACAATCCATGGCTTAATCCGTCCGCTTGAACGTCATTTTTAGAATAATTAACCGCGATCTTCGCTGGATACACCCTCTCCAAGGTGTGCAAGAGTGAGCGTCGCAGCGAGTGTTGGTAAGGGATAACGTTCTCGTAGGCGCCGGTAAGGCGTGCGGTTTCGGCATCATAACTTCCGACGATTGCGAACGTATCGCCCCTATTGGTGATGATCAAAGCGCTTTGCCAGGTCAGGTCGTGACCATAGATCAGGGGCAACACCGGGTCGCCGCCCGCTGGAGTTTCCCGCACAAACGTTAACCAGCAATCCAAATTCTTCTCATTCAGGATCTGTATCGCTTGCTGAACTTTTTCTTGAACCAGGCTGCTCATAATTCTCCTCCTCAACTTTCATTCAATTTGTACAATTGCTCAACTCATCCATCAATCGGGCTCGGATTTACGAAAAAAACGCGCTTCATTTTCATGTTAATTCAAAACACCACAATGGTTCTGCGGTGATGTCTTTGCGTGTCCGTAGGGGGCGAGTCTTCCCCAATGAGGTTTCTTAACTTGTCAGGTTCTGGATGAACGTATTCACCTGCCAATTATAGGGAAGACCCGCCCTTATTACAAGTCTTTCAGGCTGGTTTTTGTTCTAACTGCAGAACTGCCTGCTGGAAGGGTGCGCTTCTGATCGTATCACCAGTCACACTAATTTCCTGTCCATCCACCTTGGCGTTTGACAACTTGATACCATGAACGACGATCTGGATCTCTGGATATGGGAAAGGAAAGTCGCCGCTGCTTTGCCTCTCGAGAAGTAGCCGGTTGCCCTCCCAGGCAAGGGAAAAATGATCCATCCTGGCCGGGCCATACCCATCCCCGGCGTCGCTGTATAAGATGGTTTCAGTCTCGAGATTTGTTGTGGGCGGATACACATGTAATTCCAGATTGTCACCTGCACTCATCGGCAACAGGCTGCCTGCCTTGACCAGCAACGGAATGCGTTCCAATGGGGCAGGGAGCTGTACCTGGCAGGGTCCTTGCAAGCAATTACCTTCCCAAAATGTGTACCAATCTCCCATTGGCAGGCGAACGGTACGGTTACGGGCGCCTGCCTCTAAAACCGGCGCCACCAGCAAGCTATCGCCCAGCGAGAAAACATCCTCTACGCTCCAAAGCTTTGGATCGCCAGGATCCAGCCAGAATAAAGGACGTACAATGGGAATGCCTCGCAGGCTGGCCTGCCATGCCAGGGTGTACAGAAGGGGCATCAGGCGATAGCGCAATCCGAGGAAGTCTCTCACGATGCTTGTGATCGGCTCGCCAAACACCCATGGTTCCCGGCGAGCGGTTCCGGTAGCGGAGTGCGTGCGGCAGAAAGGCAAGAATACCGCCAATTGAAGCCAACGCAGGTAAAGCTCAGCCGAAGGATCCCCGCTGAAACCACCGATATCCGGCCCGCAATAGGGTTGGCCGGACAGCCCAAAACCCAACACGGTCGAAATGGTTAATTGCAGTGCAGGCCAGCTGGTCTCCACATCCCCGGTCCAGCTCCAGGCGTAGCGCTGGATGCCGGCCCAACCGGATCGCGAGAGGATCCAGGGGCGGCGGTCCGGAAGGTGCTCTTTGAAACCTTCGACCACCCGGCGTATTTCGTCGGCGCTCTTGTAGCCCCAGCGACATTGGTGGTAACCCAATGCCCAGCGTGGCGGGAGAGGAGGTCGCCCGCTGAGTTGGCTATAGCGTTCATATACCTGGGCCAGGCTGCCGGTTATCAGGTAATAACGCAACATACCCCCCTCAAACGCTACTTCCGCCTGGAACTGTTGGGCATCCCCTTTATCGAAGCGGAACGTCCCCCGGTAGCTGTTCTCGTAAAAGACGAGCTGGCACGCCTCCGGCTGCAAAACCAGGTAGAGCGGTATGCCGGTGTACAGTGGGTCGTGGCCGGGTCCATACTTGCCGCGTGGGTCGCTGTTCCACATTTCGTATGCCCTGCCGCAACGTTCCAGGCTGGCTGCCTGTTCCCCCAGGCCGAAAAAGCCACTGGGTGAGGGAAGTCGAGTGGATTGCGAACAGGCTTTACCCTGCCAGATCGGGGCTTTATCGACCCGGAAGGGTTGTTCTTCCCCGGCCTTAAAGAAGGACAGGTCGCCGTTGACGCCGGCTTGCACTCGCAATGCTTCCGTTTCGAGCGTTTCAGAACAGGCATCACCGTCGCCTATGGAATTGCATTGCACGTCGAATGTGGGCCACTGCGCCTCAACCAGGGCGTAGGGTAGGGGGGGCAGGCCCGGCTTCCAGGAAACGCGTACCAGCTCAGGGGCCAGGAAGTACAATTCCAAATCGGCCTGCTCGAAATGGGCACGCATCCCTTGTTTCATTGCTTGGGTTGATAGCAGTTTTCCTGGCCCATGGGCTTGTCCTGCCTCGGCTTTCGACCTGGCGTTCATTTGATCGCGTTTTAAAGTGTATCTCAGCGTTCGCAATGCAGGCCCCAGGCCCGCCATGCGGATCTGGCGCAGGGTTTCAAATATGCCCATCGTTGCCTTGCCTCCATTGTTGGCGATGAAGTACCTTCATTTAGCCCGCTTTTCCGACCGGTTCTCGACTACAGATTAGCGCCCCCATTTAACCCACGTAATTATAACGCCCCACCACAGCCATACCTAAAGAGCCAAAATGATAGCCTTGACGAAACTATCTTAGCCTGATAAACTTTTTGAGCATTTAGATGGCAATTGTGTTCTTACCTTAGTTCGTTGGAGGACCGGCCTGAACGAGCACCAATGTTTGGACCGGTTGATTATCTATGGCTGCGCCAAGTACAGCGATCGATGAAGGAACCAACCGGCCATCAAAGTATTTTCCACAGATATTAAGAAGGAGTAGTACAAAAATGAACGAACGTGTTACCGGCACTGTGAAGTGGTTCAATGCAAGCAAGGGATATGGCTTCATTGAGCGCCAGGGCGGCCCAGATGTTTTTGTGCATTTCACCGCCATTCAATCTGATGGTTTTCGGACTTTACAGGAAGGGCAGCGAGTGGAGTTTAGCATCGAAAAAGGTCCGAAAGGCCTTCAGGCCGCCAACGTTTTGATCGTCTGATACTTGGCTTAGAAAATGAAAAATTAAAAAACCCTCCCCCGCCGGGGGAGGGGGACAAGCGGCCAAACACGCCCCGCACTAGGCCACACGCGAAAACAATGCCCCCCACCACACCGGCAAACCGGGAAAGACGCAAACACCCCTCACCCCCCCGCAACCCCGCGGCCTCCCCACGCGCCTCCCCGCCGGCCACCTCCCCAACACCGCCGCCGCGGGAGCGTTGCGCATCACGTGCGCCGGCGCGGGAG
>OFHG01001017.1_pt1 | contig 10343 bp, 9 predicted proteins | sample 1521931 | NCBI WGS metagenome assembly OFHG01 (sample SAMEA2468438, study PRJEB22500) | soil metagenome | biome: Glassland; feature: Farmland; material: Clay | place: Australia | collected 2013-01-31 | depth 0.55 m | reverse complement strand
AATGGAGTCTGTTCCGAGGGTTTGCCCTCGTAAATCGAGTCGAAACGGTAAAGGAAGCCCCCAAAAGCCATAGCGTCTTCGTCCCCCAGTCCCCGCAAGTTGCATACTCTGAACGAGTGACAGGCCCCCCCCCTATTCCGAGGGCGCAGCATGGCCTATAGCCCCCCCCGCCGAGTGGGCAGGCTGTGGACCTCGCCCGCCGATTTGGGAAATGCGTCAGGAGTTTCGCGATGTCCGCCCATGTCCAGACCAAGCGCGTCACGGTCCCGGAAATCCGCGCCCGCAAGGGCAAGGAGCCCGTGGTCAGCCTGACCTGCTATCACGCCCACACCGCCAAGCTGCTCGACAAACATGTCGACCTGATGCTGGTCGGCGACAGCCTGGGCAATGTCATGCATGGGCTCGAAAGCACCATTCCCGTGACGCTCGACATGATGATCACGGCCGGCAAGGCGGTGATGCGCGGCTCGGAACACGCGCTCGTCGTCGTCGACATGCCCTTCGGCTCCTATGAGGAGAGCCCGCAGATCGCCTTCCGCAATGCCGTCACGGTGATGAAGGAAACCGGCTGCCAGGCCGTGAAGATGGAAGGCGGCCAGCGCCTGGCCGAGACCGTCCACTATCTCAGCCAGCGCGGCATTCCGGTGATGGGCCATATCGGCCTGACGCCGCAGATGTTCAACATCATGGGCGGCTTCAAGACCCAGGGCCGCACAGAGGCCGAATGGCCCGCCATCGAGGCCGACGCCCGCGCCGTGGCCGAGGCCGGGGCCTTCGCCATCGTGCTGGAAGGCATGGCCGAACCACTGGCCGCCAAGATCACCGGACAGATCGCCGTCCCCACCATCGGCATCGGCGCCTCGGCGCAATGCGACGGCCAGATCCTGGTCATGGAAGACATGCTGGGCCTCAACCCCAACCCGCCGAAATTCGTGCGCCAATACGCGCAGCTGGGCCCGCAGATCGAGGAGGCCGTAAAGGCCTATGCCGCCGATGTGCGCGACCGCAGCTTCCCGGGCGCCGAGAACGTCTATTCCATGAAGAAATCGGCCTGATCCGGGCCGGTGGGGGGCGCGAAAGCCGTCCCACGCAGTTAACGCGGGCTTGAGTTGCCTTGGGCGGCTCGAACCGCTAATCATCCTTCGCCGTCAAGACGTTGGCAGGCTCCCCCAAAAGCGGGCCGGGGCCGGGCCGAAGATCCCTGCAGCGAGAGGAATTTCTGGTGTCCGACATCTTCCGAGAAATCGAGGAGGAAGTCCGCCGCGAGCGCTACGCCCAGCTTTGGAAGAAGTATAGCGATTACGTCATCGCGGCCATTGCTCTGGTGATCCTGGCGGCGGCCGGCTTTCAGCTCTGGCGCTATTACGAGCACAAGGCGCAGCTGAAGGCGTCGCAGGAATATACCGCCGCGCAATCGCTCTTGGAAGCGAACCGCGCCGAACAGGCCGCGACCGCCTTCGCCAAGCTCGCCGACAGCGCGCCGGGCGGTTATGCCGTGGTGGCGCGGCTGCAGAATGCCGATGCGCTGATGGCGGCCGGCAATACCAAAGAGGCCGTCGCGCTCTACAAGCGCGTTTCGGCCGGCGACGATCCGCTGCTGGCGGCGGTCGCGCGCATCCGTGAGGCCTGGGCGATCGTCGACACGACGCCGCGGCTGCAGGTGGAAACGCTGCTCGCACCGCTCACCAATCCGACCAGCCCGTGGCATTACATGGCGCGCGAGATCCTGGCCTATTCCGACTATCGCAGCGGCAACACCGCCGCGGCCGAAAAGCAGTTCGCGGAATTGGCCGCCGAGGACAAGGCGCCGATCGGCGTGCGCCAGCGCGCCAATGCCATGGCCACCTTCCTGAAGGCCGGCGGCGACAAGGATTTCGGCAGTGTGCCCGCCGAGGTGAAACCGGCGCCCGCAAAGCCTGACGCCAGCAAGACACCCAAGAAAGAGAGCCGGGCGAAGAAATGACCGCAACGATTGCGCGCCAAAGCCTGCGCTTCGGCCTTCGCATAGGGCTGTGCCTTGCCCTTGCCACGGTGGCCAGCGGCTGCAGCACCTTCGACGCCCTGGGCGTCTCGCACTGGTTTTCGGGGCCGAGCGGCAAATCCAAGCTCAAGGGCCAGCGCATTCCCGTGCTGACGGCAAACGATGCGCTGCGGCCCGACCCGAAGCTCGACAAGGTGCCGGTGACGCTGCCCAGGCCTTACGCCAATCACAATTGGCCCGAGCCCGGCGGCTATTCGACCAATGCGATGTATCACCTGGAAGCCTCCGGCCCCCTGCAACAGATCTGGACGCAGGATGCCGGCAAGGGCTCGGATTCGTCGTCGCGGCTGACCGCGCCGCCGGTGATCGCCGACGGACGTCTTTATGTGCTCGATTCCGAAGCCCATGTCTTCGCTTTCAACGCCGCGACCGGCGCACCCTTGTGGGACAAGGAGCTGGCGCCGAAGGGCTATCAGAGCCTCACCAACGAGCTGAGCCTGGGCATGTTCGGCACCAACACCTCCATCGATCCCTCCAAGGGCTTTGGCGGCGGCGTCGCCACGGAGGGCGACCGGATCTTCGTCACCACCGGCTTCGGCGACGTGATCGCGCTCGATGCCAAGACCGGCAAACGGATCTGGACGCACAATGTCGGGGCGCCCGTCGTCAACGCGCCGGTGGCCAATGGCGGACGCGTCTTCGTCTCGTCGGTGGACAATCACTTCCATGCCTTCGCGGCCAGCGACGGGCACGACCTGTGGGACCAGCAGGGCATTTCCGAATCGGCCTCGATCCTGGAGAGCACCAGCGCGGCCGTGGCCGGCGAATATGTGATCGTGCCCTACACCTCGGGCGAGCTTTATGCGATCCGCGTCACCAATGGCCTTGTCGCCTGGTCCGATACGCTGACGCGCTCGGGCGGGGTGACGGCCCTGTCGGAACTCGATGACATTGCAGGCCGTCCGGTGATCGATCGCGACATGGTCTTTGCCATCAGCCATTCCGGCGTGATGGCCGCGATCAATCTCAACACCGGCGACCGCGCCTGGACGCGCGACATTGGCGGCATCCAGACACCGTGGGTGGCCGGCGATTTCGTCTATGTGCTGACGACGGACGAGAAGCTTCTCTGCCTGCAGCGCAAGGACGGCCGCGTGAAGTGGATTCACCAGCTCCCGCGCTGGACGGACCCCGAAGATCGCGACGGCGTGATCGTCTGGTCCGGCCCGGTGCTGGTGTCGAACCGGCTGATCCTGGCCTCCTCCAACGGCTATGCCGTGTCGGTCTCGCCCTATACGGGCCAGCTTCTGGGCCGGGTGGAAATCCCGAACGGCACCGAGATCGCCCCGGTGGTCGCCAACCAGACGCTCTATCTCTACACCAGCGACGCCCAGCTCGTGGCGCTGCGCTGACAACGGGCGAATAGCCAAATCGCACGATGCGAAGAGGGGGGATTCGCCTTTTCCCCCCCGTTTCGCTATTCGCTAGCCGCCATTCGCGTTTGAAAGAGCCATGTCGCTGACCGTCGCCATTATCGGCCGCCCCAATGTGGGCAAGTCGACGCTGTTCAACCGGCTCGCCGGGCGGCGGCTGGCGATCGTGCACGACACGCCGGGCGTGACCCGCGACCGCCAGGAGGCCGAAGCCCAGCTCGGGCCCCTCAGTTTCCGCATGATCGACACGGCCGGCTTCGAGGCCGGGCCCGATGGCAGCCTGACCCAGCGCATGACGGCGCAATCGCGCGCCGCCATCGCCGAATCCGATCTCAGCCTCTTCGTCATCGACGGGCGAGAGGGCGTGACGGCGGGCGACGAGATCATCGCGGCCGAACTGCGCCGCACCGGCAGGCCCGTGATCCTCGTCGTCAACAAATGCGAGAGCCGCGCCTCCGATGCCGGGGTCGGCGAGAGCTATGGCCTGGGCTTCGGCGAGCCGGTGCCCGTGTCGGCCGAACACGGCGTCGGCTTTGCCGATCTTCTGGTCGCGCTCAGGCCCTTCGCCGAACAGGACGAAGAGGCCGAAGCGCCGGAAGAACCCGAAGACGGCGAAGGGGACGAGGCACCCAACCGGCCGCTCAGGCTGGCCATTGTCGGCCGCCCCAATGTCGGCAAGTCGAGCCTGTTCAACCGCATTCTGGGCGAGGACCGCGCGCTGACCGGCCCCGAAGCCGGCATCACCCGCGACGCCGTCGCCGCCGTGTGGGAGATCGATGGGCGCCAGGTGCTGATCCACGACACCGCCGGCATGCGCCGGAAGGCGCGCGTGGCCGGCAAGACGCTGGAGGAGATGAGCGTCGGCTCGACGCTGGCAGCGGTGAAATTCGCCGAATGCGTGATCGTGATGATGGATGCGACCGCGCCCTTCGAGAAACAGGACCTGACCATCGCCGACCTGATTTCGCGCGAAGGCCGGGCCATCGTTTGCGGCCTCAACAAATGGGACCTGATCGCCGACAAGCAGGGCGCGCTCAAGGAGATGCGCCTCAAGCTCGACGAATCCCTGCCGCAGGTGGCCGGCGCGCAGCTGGTGGCCATCTCCGCGCTCACGGGCGAGGGCCTCAAGCGGCTGACAAGCGCGATCGTGGAGGCCGACAAGGCCTGGAACAATCGCGTTCCGACGGCGCAGCTCAACCGCTTCCTCGAAGACGCGCTGGAGCGTCACCCGCCGCCGGCCGTGCATGGACGGCGCGTGCGCATCCGCTACATGACGCAGACCAAGGCACGGCCGCCGACCTTCGCGCTGTTCGGCAATCAGTTGAAGGAACTGCCGCAGGCCTATCTGCGCTATCTGACCAACGGTTTGCGCGAAAGCTTCGCCCTCAAGGGCGTGCCGATCCGTTTTCTGCTCAGGACCTCGAAGAACCCTTACGCGGACGAGAAATAGTCTCGCCGCCGCGGCCTATTGCGGCACCACGACGACGATGGCCGCACAAGGCGCGTCTCCCTCCCCGCGATAGCTGTGCGGCGTGGAGGAATCGAAATAGCTGGCATCGCCCGGGTTAAGCGAGATCGGTTCGCCATCCACATCGAGGGCCAGCCGCCCCTTGATCACATAGATCAGCTCCGCGCCGGTATGGCTGTGCGGTTCCGATGGTTCCGAGCCTTGCGGAAACGCGGCGTAATACGCCTCCATCTTGCGATCGGTGACCGGGAAATCGAGGCTCTCGAAGAAGTAGGACGGCTGCCCCTTGCCGGGCCGATTGGGCAGCGACAACCGATCCGCCTTGCGGATCACCGCGACCGGCGGACGGCCGCTTCCCGGTACGAAGAAGTGTTCCAGACCGACGCCGAAGACCAGCGCGATGCGCAGCAAGGTCGGCAGCGTCGGAAAGAGCTGACCACGCTCGATCTTGGACAGCATGGCCGCGGACAGCCCGGTGTGTTCGCCGAGCTGCACGAGCCCCAAGTTCCGCTTGAGCCGCAGGGCCCGGATCTTCGGGCCGATCCGGTATTGCTCCAGCCCGCTCGTCAGCGTTTCAGACAGCATCTCCAGTCCCCATTTCTCGCCCGGCTCAAACCGGCAGGGCATTATTATCCTAGTACGATAAAGTGAATTCTCACTGCGATAATTATATTGATAATAGAACTTTCTAAACCTAAATGAAAATTCATGGAAGCGCCACGGCCCCCGAGGCGTCGTTCCGCCCCCCAACCCAGGAGCACACGCCATGAAATTCCAGATTGCACATCTCGCGGCCGCGGTGATCGCGGCCATCAGCCTGACGATCGGCAGCGCCCAGGCCGGATCGAGCCACCACAGCAAGGACATCGTCGACACCGCCGTCGGTGCCGGCCAGTTCAAGACCCTGACCACCGCACTCGACACGGCCGGCCTCGTTCCGACGCTGAAGGGCGACGGCCCCTTCACCGTCTTCGCCCCCACCGATGCGGCGTTCGCCAAGCTGCCCGCGGGCACAGTCGAAAGTCTCTTGAAGCCGGAGAACCACGACAAGCTGCGCGCGATCCTCACCTATCACGTCGTTCCCGGCCGGGTGATGGCCGCGGACGTCGTCGGGCTCAATGAAGCCAAGACGGTGAACGGCGCGATGCTGTCGATCAGCAGCCATGGCAGCGCGGTCATGATCAACGATGCGACCGTCAGCACGGCCGACATCATGGCCTCCAATGGCGTCATCCATGTGGTCGATACGGTGCTGCTGCCGCCGGAGGATTGAACGCAGCGCACACGACGTTGGTGACACTGTCGTTCAGCGTTGTCGGAAATTGCGAGGCCGTCCTACAGGCCGAGCCCTCGACACGCTGACGGTGACGGGCCCGTTGCTCCCCAGCCCCTTCAACAGCAACGGGCCCGGCCGCCATGAAAGCGGCCGGGCCAATTCGTCAAACCTGAAACCCATTCTAGAGATCGCGGAAGTCGATCCGTTCGCCGTTCTTCGTGCAATCAGGCGCGAGGAGATCGAGGATCGCCGGCACGACAACATCAGGCGTGTTGAGCTTTTTGGGATCTTCGCCCGGCATGGCTTTGGCGCGCATCGCCGTGCGCATCGGCCCCGGGCTGAACAGGTTCACGCGGATATTGGTCTTGTCGCACTCGTCCGCGTATGTCAGCGCGAGGCTTTCGAGCGCCGCCTTGGTCACCGCGTAGCAGCCCCAGAACGCGGTGTGCTTGATCGCGGCGCCAGAGGTCACAAACACGGCGCGCCCCGCCTCCGAGGCTTTCAGCAGCGGATCGAAGGAACGGATCATGCGGTAATTGGCCGTGACGTTGACGTCCATCGCCTCTTGAAAGGTCTTGGGCTCGAGATGGCCGAGCGGCGTCAACACGCCCAGAACACCGGCATTGGCGAGAAAGGCATCGAGCCTGCCCCAGCGCTCGAAGATCGAGGCGCCGAGACGATCGAGCGCCTCGAAATCCTTGAGGTCGAGCGGCACCAGCGTGGCCGTGCCGCCAAGCGCCTGGATCTCGTCATCCAGTTCCTCGAGCGCGCCAACGGTGCGGGCCACGGCAATGACATGCGCGCCCTCTTTGGCCGGGCCCAGCGCCGCTGCGCGGCCGGGCCCGCGCGAGGCGCCGGTGAGGAGGGCGATCTTGTTTTCGAAGCGTTTGGTCATGTCAGGCTCGTGAGTAGAAGACGCGAACGGGCAACCGGCGACAGCGCGCGTCCGGTTCCCCGCCTCTGGTGTTAGGCCACTTCGGCCAGCAACGACAATTGCCGGTCCTTCTCGCCGCCATTCACATCGGCCAGATCGATCGGATATGCGCCGGAGAAACAGGCATCGCAGAATTGCGGCGCCTCATTGTCGCGGCGCGTCTGGCCCATGGCGCGATAGAGCGCATCCATCGAGATGAAGGCGAGGCTGTCCGCATTGATGTAGCGGCGCATCTCCTCGACATCCATGCGATGGGCGAGCAGCTCCTCGGTGGTCGGCGTGTCGACGCCGTAGAAGCAGGAATGCGTGGTCGGCGGGGAGGCGATGCGGAAATGGACTTCGGCCGCGCCGGCATCGCGCACCATTTCGACGATCTTCTTGGAGGTCGTGCCGCGGACGATGGAATCGTCCACCAGCACCACGCGCTTGCCCTTCAGCAATTCGCGATTGGGATTGTGCTTGAGGCGCACGCCCAGATGGCGGATGCGGTCGGACGGCTCGATGAAGGTGCGGCCGACATAATGGTTGCGGATGATGCCGAGATCGAAGGGCAGGCCCGAGACGGCGGAATAGCCGAGCGCGGCCGGAACGCCGGAATCGGGCACCGGGATCACGATATCGGCGTCGGCCGGGCTTTCGCGCGCCAGCTCCTCGCCGATGCGCTTGCGCGCGTCATAGACGTTCTGGCCTTCGACCATGGAATCGGGCCGCGCGAAATAGATGTATTCGAACACGCAGAAGCGATTGGGCTGCGGGGCAAAGGGGAAATAGCTCTCGATCCCGTCCGTGGTCACCACGATCATCTCGCCCGGCTTGATGTCGCGCACGAAGTCCGCGCCGATGATGTCGAGCGCCACGGTTTCCGAGGCCAGGATATAGGCACCGTCGAGCTGGCCCAGCACCAGCGGGCGCACGCCGAAGGGATCGCGCACGCCGATCAGCTTCTTGGAGGTCAGCGCCACCAGCGAATAGGCACCCTCAACCTGTTTCAGCGCGTCGATCACGCGCCCCACGATCCGGCCCGTGCTGCGGGCGATCAGATGGATGATGGTTTCGGTGTCGGAGGTCGAATGGAAGATCGCGCCTTCATGCACCAGCCGGCTGCGCAGGATGCGCGCATTGGTGAGATTGCCGTTATGGGCGATGGCGATGCCGCCGCCGGCCAGATCGGCGAACATGGGCTGGATGTTGCGCGTGGTCTGCCCGCCGGTGGTCGAATAGCGGTTGTGGCCGAGGGCGAAGTCGCCCTTCAGCTTCGCGGCATGCTGGCTGTTCTTGTGGAAGATTTCGCCGACCAGCCCGGCGTGGCGCTCGGCGATGAACTGGCTGCCGTCATAGGTGACGATGCCGGCGGCCTCCTGGCCGCGATGCTGGAGCGCATGCAGGCCCAGCACGGTAAGCGCACCGGCATCGGGATGACCGAAAATGCCGAATACGCCGCATTCTTCATGCAGCGCGTCATCGTCGAACATGGTGTCGCCGAAACCTTCGTCTGTGCGGTGGGCAGGGCCGGTCATATGACTACTTCCCGCCGCCGTTGTCCGTGGCCTCAATGAGCCTGTCTAACGCGCGACGGTCCTTCGCGCCATAGGTCTTTTGCGGCCTTTTCTGGGCAGCGCGTGCGGCATCGCGCCGTTCCGGCGGGGGAGCGGGCCGCGCAGCCGTGCGCGAGCTCCGGTGGCGGGCGCCCTCTCTGTCCTGATCCGGGATCACGGCCAGGATCACCTCGCTGGATTTCTGAATCAGCGGCAGAAGCCGGGCCTGGGACATCCATCTGGGCTGGCTCGGGATCGGCACCAGCATCGAGAAGACGAGGTAAAGGATGCCGACGATCACGAGGCCGCGCGCCAGTCCGAACACCAGACCCAGAATCCGGTCCATCCCCTGCACCGGGGAATGGCGCACATTCTCGGAAAAGCGGAAGCTGATGAAGCTGAGCGGCAGCACCACGATCAGGAAGACGCCGGCATAGGCGGCCAGAATCGCCCCCCAGCCCGAGAGCACGCCCTTCAGCAGCGGCACCACCGCCGGGCCGAAATAGAGCGCAGCGAAAGCCCCCGCCGCCCAGGCAAAGATGGACAGCGATTCCAGGACGAAGCCGCGCCAAAACGCGAAGCCGGCCGAGACCAGGATCACGGCGACCACGAGCACATCCACGAAGGTAAAACTCAACGCACCCATCGAGTCGGAATCTACCATGTTTGGCGCCTGCGCGCCCTTTGCCCGGCCCTCAGTCCGGAGCCTCGCCGGCCAAACCCACCAATTCCGCCACATCCGCGATGGGTTTGAGGCTCAGCCCCGCATTCTGAACCTTGGTGCCGGTGGGGACCACCGCGGTGGTAAAGCCGAGCTTGGCGGCCTCCTTGAGCCGCAATTCGGCCTGGGGCGCCGGCCGGACATCCCCGGACAGGCTGATTTCCCCGAAAAATACGCAGTCCCGCGGCAGGGGGCGGCCGGAAAAACTGGAAATCAACGCTGCCGCCGCCGCCAGATCGGCCGCCGGTTCGGCGATCTTCAGCCCACCGGCGACGTTCAGATAGACATCGTGCCCCGTGATTCCAAGGCCGGCCCTCGCATCGAGCACAGCCAGGATCATGGCCAGCCGGCCCGAATCCCAGCCCACCACGGCCCGGCGCGGCGTGCCATAGCCCGGCGGGGCGACGAGGGCCTGGATCTCGACCAGCAATGGCCGCGTGCCCTCGAGCCCGGCGACAATCTCGTCGGCGAATTCCCACGGCAATGAGAACGCCATCTCGGTGTCCTGCGTCATCGCGAACACGCGGTCGCCGGTACATGGCAGAATAACCTTGGGCTCGTTGGTATTCATCGTCTGGATCACGATTTCGGCGCAATCCAGCCGCCCGCCCGTCGTGCTTTCGATCCTGCCGCCGCGTTTGTAAAGCGCCGCGTTCACAAGCCGCATCACCTGCGCGCTGTTGCCATAGACGGCAACGATGTGGGGCTCGAAGTTGGCCCGCCCAAGCGGCGCAACGCATACGTGGTCGTAGGTGCCGGCCTCAAGCCGCCAGGTCTCGGCCTCCAGCCGTGTGGCAGCCTCTTCGTCCTCGCAATACATCCCGGCCGAGGCGAATCCCTTCAGGTAGGCGTCGTTGGGCTTGTGGAAACCGAACGCGATCGCGGAGAGCGGACAGATGACGTCTTCCCTGCCGACCGCGAGCGGTGGCTGGCGACGCGCGACCGGATCTACGAGGAGATTCTCTCGCTGGGCTGGAACAGAAAGCGCCAATGTT